>Ga0156082_185_pt1 | contig 12783 bp, 9 predicted proteins | sample RifCSPlowO2_02_FD_107735 | JGI IMG/M metagenome (GOLD analysis project Ga0156082, IMG submission 107735) | Acidobacteria bacterium RIFCSPLOWO2_02_FULL_68_18 | reverse complement strand
GCTACGGTCGTGAGGTCACAACCACGTAGAATGAACGCCCCAGGGTGGTCTACTTTCCGAGCGGCCTACTGGTCTAGTTTCCGAGCGGCGCGCCCAGGGATCTCCCGGTTCCCGCACGCCGTGCGTCCGCGCATGCACGGGGTCTTCGACCGCGCGGGGTCCCGACGCGCCTGGCGATGGCGGCGCGTCGAGTGTGGCCTTCCGCCTTCCTATACGGCGTCGGCACCCCGGGGCATAGATTTCGCGGCTCCATACCCGGCCTGCACGTTCCCCTGCCAACGCATCACTCGGGGCCGTTGTGGGTCGCTACTCCTTCAACGTCTCGAACTTGCATCGATAACACCGCGCCGGTCTTGACCGGCGCACATAGGACCTGTTCAAGGAACTATCAGCGGGGTGTCCGGGTTATCCGTGTCAATCGTTCGGATCGTTCTCCCTCCTCTTGTCTTTTCTGCGCGCCTCGTGCCATCGTCGTCGCGGCAACCGAGATGCGGTTCAACGAGCTCGTCCAGCTTCTTGAGAGACACGGCTTCACCCTTGTTAAGGAGAAGGGTTCGATCCGGTACTACGGCAACCCCGCGGTCACACGGCTCATCCGAATCGATTATCATGGCGCCAGAGAGGTGCCGACCGGCACGTGCCAGCGATCCTGAAGGCAGCCGGGCTGAAGGAGTCAGGGCGTGATTGACCTCAGGTACTCGCTAATCATTGAGGCCACCGACGATCCGGCGTTTTTTGGGTTCTATTCGCCGGATCTCGACGGGTTTACCGGAATCGGGCATTCCATTGAGGACTGCCTGTACCAAGCGCGCTGGGGGATGCAGGAGCACGTCGAAGTGTTGAAGGAGCGGGGCTTGTCGATTCCCCCCGCGAATCCCAACCCTACGGTGGTCATTCAGAATCAACAGCCCACAACAGCAGCGCGTTAGCGGCGTCGGCGCACAGGGCTCAGACTCTGCCCAAGCCGCCGCGACCGTGTCAAAGACCATCGTCGAGCACCAGACGGGCCGTGGCGAAGAGCCCTTATGCGACCCACAGCGCGCATCGCCCCGCGCACAGCCGCAGCGGATTTGGCCAGGCCGAGTAGTGGAGCAGGGGCGGCGAGACGGCACCAAACGGACGTTCCCGGCCAGACCCGGCTCACCCGAGTGCCGCCGCCTCCACGGACCCAGCCACAACCAGCGTCACGCACAGCGCATCGCCCAGGGAGGGCTCGGCCGCGTCATACCCCACCATGAGAGTTTCATCAGCGAGGGTGTCAGAGACGATCTCGCTGGCGCGCTGGATCTCGGCCAGCGTCAAGTCGGCCGCCGCGATCCGGAGCAGGCTGCCTCCGACACGACCGGGCGCGGCATCGCGCAGAAGGGGGCACGCCAGCGCCCTCCTGGCCGCGACTCGAGCACGATCGGGCCCCGCTGCCGTTCCGATCCCCAGAGCGCCGACGCCGCGACTCCGGAAGATCGCCAGGATGTCCTCGATGCCGACGCAGATCATGCCGGGCACGGTGACCGCCCCGGCGACGGCGCGCACACCGGCTCCCACGGCGTCGTCGATCTGCTCGAGGGCGCAGCGGTACGGCGCGTTCCGGCCGGCTATGTCGATGATCCCATCGTGCGGGACCACGACGGTCGCGTCGCAGACGCGGGTGAGGTCGAGGATACCGGCGGCGGCCTGGCGGTTGCGCCAGCGGCCCTCGAATCCGAACGGACGGGTCACAACAGCCATCGTGAGCGCGCCGGCCTCGCCGGCGAGGCGCGCCAGGACCGGCGCGCCGCCCGTGCCCGTACCGCCACCCATACCGCCGACCAGCAACACGAGGTCGGCGTTGCTCAGGATCCTCGCGACATCGTCGCGGCGCTCCTCCATGGCCATGCGGCCGTGCTCCCGCAGACGGCCGTAGTCCAGGCCCCGCCGGGCTCGCGGCCCGATCGACAGCGTGACGTCAGCCGGCAACTCGTTCAGTACCTGCTCGTCTCGGTCAATCGCAACACATTCGACGTCCCGCAACCGGCCGTAGAGCGTGCGACTCACGATGTTGCCGCCAGCGCCGCCGATGCCGACAATCACAATGCGAGGGGCGTGGAGGAGTGGAGGCCGAGGGCCCGGATTGATGCAACGACCCGGGACAGCCTGCCCGCGGGCCGTGGGCAGGTACGGCAGCGAGGTGATGCCCGCCCCGGCGAGAACGAGGAACTGGCGTCGGGAAACGGTCATGGCACACTCCTCCGCCGTGCAGCGTAAGGCGCGGAGCCGCCGTCAAGGCCGAAGCCCACAAGGGCCCGCGCAGCGAGGCGCCCTGACGCCGGCGAGCACAGGGCTACGCTTTGCCGCTGCCGGCCCGACGCTCACACTCCAGAACACCGTGCATTCAAATCGACGAAGAGCCATAATAGCCCCCGCGCCTCATGGACGCCCGAAAACGTGAGCAGAACGAACGGAAGTTCGGGACCTGGCGCAACCTACCTGACGGAGGCAGACTGTACTCGTATGAAGTAGAGGGCCGTTCGGGATGGCGGGCAAGGTATGTGAAGGAAGTCGACGCCGAGGAGTTGACAGTCAGGTTCTACCAGGACGTGTACGACGGCGAGGGAAGATTGCGCGAAGTTCACCACAAGTACCCGATCGATCTCGGCCACCAACAGGTCACAGGTGAAGAGCCATGACTACGCGAGAGGTACTGGCGTCCCGGCTTCGCGATTACCTGCAGCATCGCATCACACGGGCCACATTGGTCGATTGGGCCGAACGCGCGATGATGGACGAAGAGTTCGACGATCGCGACCTCGACACGATCCGCGACATCACGAGTCGGCTCGGGCTCGGCGACGTCCGCGAGTTTGGCCTTACCTGGGAAGATTGCGAAGCCTATCTGTCGCGCCTCGGGTACCGCGCGAAAGTGGACGTCGTTCAAACGAGCTGAGCGTTAATTTAACTCTCATATTCCTTTCCGAGGCTCGGGCTGCGGAGCCTTTGAAGCCCGATCGGGCCCCGACCTCAGCGACTCGAGGATTGGACCGCTATGCGGCCCGGAACGCGAGTTTCGTACTCGTTGCGTCCGCCCGCATAGCGGTCCTAGCCGCGCGAAGCGCGGCAGAAGATACTGGCGACCAGCCAAGGGGTTCCGCGGGGATATCAAGGGGCGGAGCCCCCTTGGCTGGTTCGATCTGCTTGGCCAGAGCCGTAAGACCGTGCGTGATCGCCAACCGGTGCGCTTCGACAGCCAGTCCCAGAGCCTGCGGAGACTGACCCGCGAGAAGAGCCGCTTGGTTTGCCAGCGAGAGCGCCAGCCCCTCGATGTTGCCGAGCTGGCGGCAGATCCGCTCCTTCTCCTTGTGGAAGGCCAGCGCGCCGTCCAGGTCGCCGCGCGTCCGCAGAATCAGCCCCTGGTTGCCGAGGGAGCGTTGCAAGCCGTCGAGGTTGCCGAGCTGGCGGCAGATCCGCTCTGCCTCCTTGTGAAGGGCCGCCGCGCCGTCCAGCTCGCCGCGCGTCTTCAGGATCAGCGCCTGGTTGCCGAGGGAGCGTTGCAAGCTGTCGAGGTTGCCGAGCTGGCGGCAGATCCGCTCTTCCTCCTTGTGGAGGGCCATCGCGCCGTCCAGGTCGCCGCGCGTCTTCAGGATCACCCCCTGGTTGCCGAGGGAGTATTGCAAGCTGTAGAGGTTGCCGAGCTGGCGGCAGATCCGCTCTTCCTCCTTGTGGAGGGCCATCGCGCCGTCCAGATCGCCGCGCGTCCGCAGAATCAGCCCCTGGTTGCCGAGAGAGTATTGCAAGCCGTCGAGGTTGCCGAGCTGGCGGCAGATCTGCTCTTGCTCCTTGTAGAGAGCCATCGCGCCGTCCAGATCGCCGCGCGTCTTCAGGATCAGCCCCTGGTTGCCGAGGGAGCGTTGCAAGCTGTCGAGGTTGCCGAGCTGGCGGCAGATCCGCTCTTGCTCCTTGTGGAGAGCCATCGCGCCGTCCAGATCGCCGCGCGTCCACAGAATCAGCCCCTGGTTGCCGAGGGAGCGTTGCAAGCCGTCGAGGTTGCCGAGCTGGCGGCAGATCTGCTCTGCCTCCTTGAAGAGGGCCATCGCGCCGTCCAGATCGCCGCGCGTCCACAGAATTCGCCCCTGGTTGATGATGGCCGCCTGCAGGTTGTCACGATCGGCCGCTCGCCGGTATCGATCCACCTGGTATTCGGACAACCGGAGGGATTCTTCTAGATGACCGGTCTCGTACAGCAATATTGCGAGACTCCGGATCGAGTCCACGCGTTCCGAGGGCGCCTCCAACACCGGGGCGTACGCATCGACCATCCGGTAGTCGGACCGCGCCTCGATCTCGGCCCAATACTCCCTGACATCGAACTGATTCAACCGCCAGGCGGCATCGAAGAAATCGAGATCTCCCAGCATGCCGCTGAGCCGTTGCCAGTTTTCGGCGCGCGCCCATTGCCAGGGACATTCATCCACCATCCGCTCGGATAGCGGCTGCCGCTCGAAGTACTTCGCCAACCGCACATGGGCGCCCGTGTCCTTCTCCAGGTAGCGTTGCGCGACAGCCTCCCCAACCTGCCGGTGATAGAACGCCATGACGACTGTGGCGCCGGCTCGCCGTCGCGTCAGATACGGCTCGAGCTCCGCGTGGAGTCGCGACCAGACCACCACCGGCAGTTCTGTCACGTCCGGTGACCGAGGCGATCGCTGCTCGAAGTCCTCGAGTACCGCCAGGTCGGCCGACAGCACTCCCAACAGCTCCTCCTCCGTCAGTCCGCGGCGGGCCCGCGCGAGACCGGCCAGCGCCCGGCTCGTCAGCACGCGCCCATGCTGGCGCTCGTCTTCCAGACGCGCGAGCAGGTCGCTCACCAACTGCGGCACATCACGGCCGAGCGCCGGAGGTGGCAGCGTGGATTTCCATCGTCGCGCTTCGCCGAAGGCGAGCTTCAAATACAGCGGCAGTCCACCTTCAGCACACTGCGCGAGAATCGCTCGCCGCTGTTCCAACTGCAACGTCCGGCGGGCCTGCTGCAACCACACCCGCAGCAGCGCGTCGCCTTCTCCCACAGACAATGGGGCGATTTCCAGGCTCGGCGCGTCGGGCAGTCGCGTGCGGGCGGTCCGGGCACAGCCGCCCTCCGGCCCCTCCGCGTCCAGCACCGAGACGATGAACTTCACGTGCTCGGGGAGCTCCTCCGGCAGCCAGTGGAGCTCGCGCGCACCGTCGAGCGCGCCCAGTTGGTCCAAGGCGTCGAGCAGGATCACCATCGGGCGCTCGGCCGTCGCGCGAGCCAGCCGCGTCCGGAAGTCCCGGACCAGGTCGTTCAATTCGGTCGGCACGGGCCGTGTGTCGTTCTCAAGTAGAGCCATCTCCTGGCACAGGCTCCGGAGCAGGGGCCGAAGCTCGGACGAAGCCGGGGTGGCCCCGACGAACCGCGTCAAGAGCGTCGTCCCGGGCGCACTGCCTCTGCCCATCCAGTCGGCCGCTCGAGCGACCACGGCGGTCTTCCCCGACCCCGCCACGCCGTGGAGGATCAGCGGCCGATTGTCCGGGCCGGTCACGTACGCTCGGATCTGCGCCAGGACGTCCTCGCGGCCGAGGAAGTGCTCCTGGCGCTCGCGCCCGAACGCCTGCTGCGCTTCCGTCTCCCGATCGAGCTCCGGTATCTCCTCGAACGCCGCCAGCTCCTCATCGATGATGGCCCTCAGATCGCGCTCGACCCGGTCGCACAACGCGTGCAGATCCGATTGCGGCCCCCCGTCGTTCCACCGAGCGCCGTACGTGTAGACGTGCTCCCCGGAATCGGGAAAGAGCGACTCGAGCTGATCTTTGAGAGACTGAAGACGCCCCTGCGCCTCGACGTCAACCTTGCCGTCCTTGATGTCGCGGTACTCCTGCGCCCGTTCGCTTTCAGGCATGCCGTCGATGTGGCGCAAGTAGCAGTGGACGTGCCGGGCAGCGTCCGCGGCCTGTAGAGCGCCGTGCCGGATCTCCTGGTGCGTGGCCGAGTCCTCGTACTTCGGCAGCCGCGGGTCGGCGGGATCGGGAAAGGACGCCCGGGCTGCCTGCCGGAGCGTTTCCTGAAGGCTGCGCTCGATCTGCGCCCACTCGCGTAATTCGGCCTCGCGGGCCGCGGCATCCAGGTGCACCGTCCGGGGCCGCACGTAGTATTCGGGCGGGACGGCGTTGTCGTCCCGTTCGTACCACTCGTCGAGGAGCGCCTTCCGATCGCCAGGAACGTGTTGGCGCAGCGCCTCGAACTCTGCGGCCTCGATGGTGGCGGGCAAGGGCCGCCAGCCGTACCGGTCGCCCAGGAGCACGATGAAGTTCGGCCGGGGCGACACGGTCTGGCAGCGTCTGAGCTCCTCCAGGCAGATCGTCATCGTCTGCTGGTCGAGCGCCGCTTCTTCGCTCACGCCCCACCGCAGGTCGATGGCCTGAAACCGCGCCCCCCGCTCCTGGCAATACCGCCGCAGTGCCGGGCACGCCGTCTCCTGCAGCGCGTTCCGCTCGGCAATCAGATCGCCGAACGTGGACGACACGAACACGCGAAATATCAGCTCGCGCCGGACCATGGTTGCACGTTCCCGCGGCAGGATACATGAGGTGGAGCTACCGAAGATGGGAAGATTAGATGCGCTCGGGGGGCTCCGGCTTTTTCGTTCGCAGCCGCTTCCAGAAGGGCAGCGCCTGCCAGGCGGCGAGATCCTTCTGGTAGGCGATGTTCAGCGCGGCGGCGCGATCGGCGTCGGCGGCGGGGTGTGGCCTGGGAATGTCAACTGCTCGACTTGGTGTCTCCGCGCCGAGGCGGTCCAGCCGGTCCTTGATCCGAGCGAGATCGTCGCTCCATGCAGGCAGCAGCTTGCCGTCACGTTGTAGGCCCGTGAGAATGCTCAGACTCTCCTCGAAGTGCTTCCGCGCCTCGTCGAGCTTCCCGCGCATTATCTCGACCTGCCCGATGTTGTCGAGCGAGACGGACACGTCGCGCAGCGACGCGGGCCGCGCGGCGTCCGACAGCCGGCGGCGAATCGTCAGGCTCTCGGCGTAGGCGGCGGAGGCGCCCTCGAGGTTCCCGCGCCTCATCTCGACCTGCCCGACGTTGTCGAGCGAGACGGACACGTCGCGCAGCGACGCGGGCCGCGCGGCGTCCGACAGCCCGCGGCGAATCGTCAGGCTCTCGGCGTAGGCGGCGGAGGCGCCCTCGAGGTTCCCGCGCGCCAGCTCGACCCGCCCCACGTTGTTGAGCGAGACCGACACGTCGCGCAGCGACGCGGGCCGCGCGGCGTCCGACAGCCGGCGGGCAATCGTCAGCATCTCGGCGTAGGCGGCGGAGGCGCCCTCGAGGTTCCCGCGCATCATCTCGACCCGCCCGACGTTGTTGAGCGAGACCGACACGTCGCGCAGCGACTCGGGCCGCGCGGCGTCCGACAGCCCGCGACTGATGGCCAGGCTCTCGGCGTAGGCGGCGGAGGCGCCCTCGAGGTTCCCGCGCGCCAGCTCGACCTCCCCGACGTTGTCGAGCGAGACCGACACGTCGCGCAGGACCCTGCGATCGTTGGGCTGTTCCCGCAGCAGCCTCCGGAACAGACGCTCGGTGGCCCGGGCCACGCCGGCACGGGGGGGAAGCACGTACAGGCGGTTGAGCTCGGCGTCGAGGTCGAAGAGGTAGCGCTCGCCGAGCGCGACAACCACGTCGTGCCCAAGTGCGTCAACCTCCAGCAGGCTCGTCACCCACGCCAATCCCGGATCCCCGAGCGCGTGCCGCGCCAGCGTCTCCCGGCACCCCTCGAGTCCGCCGGGTGTCAGCTCGCCGGCGTACAGCCGCGCGGCCTTCTCGCACGCGTCGGCCTGGATCAGGTGGTATATGGCCTCGCTCTCGCGGAGCGGATCGTCCGCGGGCAGACCGAGCAGGTGATCGCCCACCAGTTCGTGAATCTGTTTCCGCATCCCCGCGTCCGGCACGTACGCGCGTTCGGCGGCGGATCGCGCCTGGCGGTGGTGGAAGTCCCATCGATCGTCTTCGCCCCGGCGGACCAGGTGCGCGCGCAGCGCGCGGCGCAGCGACGCAAAGCCAAGCGCGTCCCATGCGAGGGATGGGGCCGACGGATCGAGCAGGCGCGCGACACCTGGGATCAACGCGGCCAGGTCCCGCTCGCGGAAGCCCCCGCGCGACAGCGCGACCGCCGCGGTGAACGCCCGCGCCAGCGCCGTCCCCTCGCGCGGATCGTCCGACACCCGTCGTCCGGCCCGCTCGAAGAGGCGCGCGTACAGCCCCTCGACGTCGCCGGGCAGGGCGCGCGCCTCGCCCACGACCATCGCGTGCAGCCGGTCCTCGTCGGCGCCCTCGGTGCCCGCCTCGGCGCGCCGAAAGTCGTCGCCGTCCAGCAGGTTCAGCTCCTCGAGCGCCGACACCAGCCACAGGGCGTTGCCGTGCGCGGGCGCCTCGTCGGGCCCGGGTTTTTCGACCAGTTCCTTAACCGCGTCCCGGTTCGGCTGGCGATGGTAGCGATCGTAGACGCTCTGCGCGATTTCGCCGGCTTCGTCCCCGGTGAGCGGGACGAGCGGCTCGACGACGAAGTCCGGCCGCCGGGCGAGCGCCTCGGTCTCGGGCCCGGTGACCGCGGTCGCGATCAGGCGGACGTTCGCCGGGAGCCGCGCGGGCAGCCAGGCAAGCTGTTCGGCCTCCGGCGTCCGCTCGAACCGGTCGAGCGCGTCGAGGAGCAGCACCACGCGCCTTTTCGCCGCGGCCCTGGCCAGCAGCTCCGCAAACGCCTCCTGGGGTTTCGGCCGCTTGTCGATGCCCGCGGTTACCCGTGACTCACGTGCGTCCGGACCGCGGGGGGGAACCGCCAGCGGGTTCTCGACGCCGAGCTTGCCGGCCAGAACCGCCACCCAGTCCTCGAGCAGACTCACCACCGAGGTCGACCGTGGATCGATCCCCGCCGCGTGCGCGAGCAACCAGAAGTCGTCCCCATTCGCCCCGGCCAGTTGCTCGTACACGCGGGCAAAGACCGCACTCTTGCCGCCGCCCGAGGGGCCCGCCAGGACACGGCCGCGCGTGTCGGCGCCGTCCGGGTCCGTCGCGTGCGCCGAAAGCCGCCCGACGATGTCCGCCCGTCCCCTGAACCCGCGCGACCGCTCGGCGACGAACTGTTCGAGCGGCGTTGGCAGCGTCCCGGCCTTCGCCGCGGCGACCTGCTCCTTCGCTTCGGCGATCATCTCGGGCAGGAGATCGCTGACCACGTGCGCGATGAACGCCCCGAGGCCCGTCACCGTCTTTGCGATCGGATCCCACTGGGCGGAGTAGTCGCGGCACCGCGGGCCCAGCACCGGGTCGTCGCGCAGCTTCCGCTTCGACGCCGCAAGTGCTGTCGCCCGTTCCGCCGCCCGCGCCCGGTCGGCGGCCGGTACCAGCGCCGAGGCCGCCGCGCGCTCGTCGCTGTAGACGATCGCCTGGGCCTCGTCCATCCCCGTGTAGTCGAGCGTCCGGAAGTAGATCCGGCTGCGTGTTTGCTGATCGAGATCGCCCCACAGCCCGAACTCGATCTCCAGCGCCGTGACGCTCTTGCCCTCGAGTGAGGTGCGGAACCCCGCCTCCTCGACCGCCGCCCGCGCCCGAGCCGGCGGCGGGACCCACCCATAGCGGTCGCCGATGAGCACGATCAGGAACGGCCGGCAGCGCTTGACGTCATCGAGGCAGACCTTCAGCACCAGCTCCTGCTTGGCGTGATCGTCGCCGAGCCCCCGCGTCTCGACGCCCACCCGCAGGTCGACCCGCTCCAGGATCGTGTAGTGCTCCGCCAGCCGTTCCTCGAGGGCGGGAAACGCCCGGGCCGCCAGCAGATCCCGTTCCTCGTGCATGTCGCGGAACGTCCCGCTCACGAAGACCGCGCGCGCGCGCCAGCTCATCGGTCGCGTTTCCTTCCGGTCAGACCGGCCCTGATTCCGGCCGCGGGCTCAGAGCATACCGCGCGGGGCGATTCGGCACCCGTCGTCGACCATGCCGTGGTCCGGCAGCGCGGAGACAGCCATGCTGCCGGCAGAGTTCGCGGAGTCGGCGCCACATTCTGATGAAGCGTCGACACAGTGTCCAGGTGGTGTGCTCGGCGTTGGGCTTTCGACTGCGTCACAACCGTTCGTACGTCACGACCACTTCTCGGCGCCGAGACGCCGCGAGTCGGTCAGCGCGGGTGAGGCCTTGGTCCGCGTGGATCCACGCCATCGGTAGTCCGCGCGCCCGCGCTTCTTCGACAATCGCGCCCGTCCCCGCCTTGCCGCGCGGCGGCCGGCCGTTCCACACGGCCACGAGCACGTCCGCGTGGTCGAGCACCCAGCGTCCCACGGCGTGATAGGCCTCCACGTCGGTCGAGGCCTGGCCCATGACAACCACCTCATCCGCCTGCGCGAGAAGACGCAGCAACTCCGCCCCGGCGTCGGCCGACGCGAACGTACGGAGGTAGTCGTTCTTGGGCAACGGCAGCGGCACGATGAGCCGCCGATGGCCCAGTGCGAAGGCCCGCCGCACGACGAGTTGGTCCGCGCCTTCGGCGAGCGGCGAGACGAATGTCAGCGGGCCGGACAAAGCGGACGCGATCCGCCCGAGGGCTTCGTCGATCGCTCGTTCGAGGCCTTCGGTCGGAACCAGCCGTCGATGTCCGGTGACTCCTACTTGGACCATTCCACCCTCCCTGCGTCCTCCCTCCACGCCCGGCGCGCATCGGTCCGGGCCGCCGGCCCTTCCATTCGACCGACGATTCGGATAGCGTGCGGCTGCGCAGACCCTGTCGCCGTTGATTCGAGGTCGTCCATGAGCCCCGGCAGTCATCCGTCGTACCTGCACCACGAGCGTCCGCGCTGGCAATGGTGGGCGCTGGCGCTGGCGATCGCATCAGCCTACACGCTCGGCGCCGTTGGGTTCTGGAAGTATGACGTGGACCACGGCGGCGAGGGGCACGTGCTCGATGCCCTCTACCTCGCCGCGCAGTTGTTCATCCTCAATGCGCCTGCTCTTCCGCCTCCGCTGAATCTTCCTCTGGAGCTCGGTCGATGGCTCGCGCTGGGCATTCTCGTGGCTGCGGCGGCGATCACGGCGTACCGCATCTTCACGGGAGAGGTCGGGGCGATCACACTGAGCTTCATCAAGGAACATGTCGTCATCTGCGGCCGGGGAAGCATCGTGCTGGACATGGTGCGGAGTCAGCGTGCCAGGACACCGCGCCGGCGGGTCGTGGTGATCGCGGCTGCCGATGACACGGATCTGATTGAGGGGTGCCACGCGCTCCACGCCATCGTGCTCGTCGGACGTCCGAGCCTGATCCTGGAGCGGGCGCGGCTCTCGAAGGCGAAGCGCCTCATCGCGGTGTACGAAGAGGACGGCACCAATGTCGAGATCGCCGTCAGGGCGTGGGCGCTGTCGCGCGCATCGCGTCCGTCCACCGCGCCGCCGCTCGACTGCCACGCGCAAGTCAGCGATGTCGATCTGCGGGACAGCCTGCGCCGCCGCCACCTCCCCGTGCAGGACGGACGATGCCGCGTGCGCTTCTTCGATTTCTTCGACGACGCGGCCCGTGACGTGCTGCTCACTCAACTGCCGCTCGACCGCCAGGGCATCGGCCACAGCGACCCACGGCAGGTACACCTGGTCATCGTCGGGTTGGGAGCGATGGGCCGCAGGGTGGCGATCAAAGCCGCGCAGCTTGGCCACTTCGCCAACCGGCGGCCGGTGCGGATCTCGGTCATCGATCGGGCCGCCGGCGAGCGAGAGCAGGAGATCCTCTTCCGCTACCCGGGCATTCGGCAGACGTGCGACCTGACGTTCCACGAGTGTGCGATCCAGTCCACGCAGGGTCAGCAGTTGATCGAGGGCTGGTGCGCGGCCAACGACACGATGACGAGCATCGCCGTGTGCCTGGACGATGACGCCCTCGCGCTGGATGTGGCCATGCGCCTGCTTCCGATCATCCACGACACGAGCATTCCCGTCGCGGTGCGCATGTCGCGCGCGGATGGGCTCACGTCGCTGCTGACGGAACACGTGGCGCCACCCGAGGCCAGCCGGTCGTTGCGTGCGTTCGGGTGGCTCGATGAGGCCTGCATCGCTCGTCTGTTGGACGAGGACGCGCGCGAGCAGATGGCCACAGTCGTTCACGTCAACTTCGTGGAGCTGGCGACGTCACACGGGCGCCAGAGGGCGTTCGACGAGGCCGTGAAGCAGTGGGAGGACCTCGTCAACGAAGACTACAAGGAGTCCAATCGACAGCAGGTCGACCACATCGCCATCAAGTTGCGTGCGGTGGGCTGCGAACTCGTTCAGGCGTCCGAGTCTCGGCCGGAAGCTGCATTCAGCGCCGGGGAGGTCGAGCTCCTGGCGGAAATGGAACACGCCCGGTGGGTGGCCGAGCGCCTGCTCGCCGGGTGGACGTACGCGGTGAAGCCGAAGAACGAGGCCAAGCGCACCAGCCCCAATCTCCGGCCATGGGCGGAGCTGGAAGACCACATCAAGGAGTACGACCGGGACGCGGTCAGAGCGATTCCGGAGTTGGTCAGGAACGTGAAGGGCGAGAAGATCTGCCGGCGCAGCGAGCGCTGATCCGTCAGCAGGACGCCGGCGTGATAAGGACCATTCGGCCTTCCCACCCGGTGCGAGGCTCAACCGAAGGCCCTTGTGCGACCCACAGCGAAAGGGAGTCGGAGGCGCAGTGCCTCCGGCTCTCCTCTCTCTTCTGTCTTCATGATCACGGGAGCAACGTAATGATGCTACCGGACTTCTCAAAACGGACCTGCTCTCCAATGGCGCGGATTTGGCATTCAAGC
>Ga0156082_127_pt4 | contig 13620 bp, 10 predicted proteins | sample RifCSPlowO2_02_FD_107735 | JGI IMG/M metagenome (GOLD analysis project Ga0156082, IMG submission 107735) | Acidobacteria bacterium RIFCSPLOWO2_02_FULL_68_18 | reverse complement strand
ACGGGGTGCCTTCGTAGCCGTACGCGGCGGAGGCGCCGCGGTGTTCCTCGGCGGCCGGGCCGAGCCTGCCGTCTCCCTCGAGGCGGACCGCCGTGTCCTGTGCGGCCGCTTCGCCTGCGAAGAGGACGCCGCTGACGAGGAAACCCCACGCGAGCAGCACTGGACGCATGGAAAGCGGCCGAATCCTAGCATGACCCCCGGCCTTTTCCCTTGACAGGCGCATGGTCGGCTCGGAAGATGGGCCTTTCCGTGGATCCCGCTCGGGGCCACGTCGCGGAGGACATCGATGCGAAAGGTTCTTTCGGCTCTTACCGTCGCCGTGCTGCTGGCCCTCGCCGGCGCCTCGGTCCCGGCGCTGCAGGCTCAGACGGCGGAACGGTTCGGTCTTGGCATGTTTGCGTATCAGAATCGGACCTTTCTGGGCGTGGTCATACGGCATCCGCTCGAGCCGCAGCAGGTTGGCGGGTTCGTCGTGGAGCTGCCGCCGGCGGCGAAGGCGGCCAACGTGACCGGCATTCCCGGCGACCTGCTGTCGATCATGGACCAGTGGAGCACGGTGGGCCCCAGGATCAAGCAGATTGTCGCGCAGGTGGGCCCGATGCTTCCGGCGAAGCGGCCGGCCTACGTCCACGACTACAGGGCGGTGGACGCGCTGCGGCCGTTCGTGCCGCGGCTGGCTTTCTACGGCTTCTCCAATTACCGGCCGGCGCCGGGGACTCCGCCGCCCGCGGCGGCGCGCAAGATCCCCGAGTCGATGCCGGGCATCTGGGAGCGCGCGGCGAGTGACGATCGGCCGCAGAACCCGCGCCTCTTCATGATTCCGAACACGCCGGAGGTCTTCATCGGCGACGGCGACCCGGTCGTCAACTGGCACGCCGACCGGCGCAAGGACTACGAGTACGAATGCGAGCTGCTCGGCATCGTCGGCAGGCCGATGCGCCGCGTCCCGGTGGACCAGGTGAAGAACTACATGTTCGGCTACGCGAACACGAACGACATCTCCGATCGCCAGGAGCGATCGCCCGACCCGATCCGCCAGGACTGGCTGGTGCAGAAGGGATGGGACAGCTTCAAGCCGGTCGGCCCGTTCGTCGTCCCGCAGGAGTTCGTCGATCCGCTCAACCTGCAGTTGAAGATGACGGTGGCCGGCACCCTCGTGCAGAATTCGAACACGAACCAGGCGTGGCACAGCATGTACGAGTACGCGGCTTACCTCTCGAACATGCTCACCTTGCCGGTGGGCACCGTGATTGCCCTCGGCACGCCTCCCGGATCGCACGGCGGCCTCGGCCGGCACCTGATCCCAGGGGACGTCCAGGTCTGCTCCTACGAGGGGCTCGGCACGCTGACCAATACGCTCGTGGCCGAGAGCTCGCCCCGGACGACGACCAGCTCGCGGTAGCCCCGGGCGACGGCTGCGCCATGAAGACGCGACACTGGCTCGTTGCCTGGCTGCTCGTTCTTGCGTGGTCGACTCCGGCGCCGGCGCAGTTGGCGCCGCCGAACGACATGGGTGTGGCGCTCGGCCACATCCATGTGGCGGTGAAGGACGTCGAGGCGCAGAAGCGGTTCTGGACCGACGCGCTCGGGGGGACGCTGGTCACCAACGGCCCGCTCACGCTGGTCCAGTTCCCCGGCGTGTTCATCATGCTCCGGCAGGCGGATGCTGCAGAGCCGGCCGCCGGATCGGTCTTCGATCATTTCGGGTTCGTGTACAAGGACATCGCCGCCGCGCGCGCCCGCTGGAAGGCGGCGGGCGTGAAGTTCGACGTCGGAGAGGTGAATCCGAATCAGGGATACGTCTACGCCCCCGACAGCGGGATTCGCGTGGAGGTATTCGGCGACCCGTCGCTGCCGGGATCGGTCGGCATGGATCACGTGCACCTCTATCCGACCGAGGCGGACATTCCGGCGATGCAGGCGTGGTACGCCAGGGTCTTCGGAGGCTTGCCCGGCAAGCGCCAGCGCGTGGCGAGGCCGGGGCTCATCGACTGCGACTACTTCCATCGGTTCAATCTCTCGTTCTCGGCCGGCGCCGGGAAGCTCGCGCCGACCAGGGGCCGCGCGATCGATCACCTCGGCTTCGACGTGAAGAACATCGAGGAGTTCGAGAAGAGGCTCGCCGCCGATGGCCTGAAGTTCGACGCGCCGCCGCGCCAGGTTCCGAATACGCGGACGAGGGTCGCGTTCCTGACCGATCCCTGGGGCACCTATATCGAGGTGACCGAAGGGCTGGCGCCCTGACCTGGGAGGCAGCATGACGCGAACGTTCTCTCGCTTCGTCATCGGACTTGGGCTGGTGAGCTGTCTGCTCCTGGTGCTCACGATGCCCGTGAGAGGGCAGTCGGGCGCGAGGACGGGCGAATGGCGGACCTACGGCGGCGACCTCCGCCAGACCCGCTACTCCCCGCTCGATCAGATCGACGCCGACAACTTCAGCAAGCTGGAAGTCGCGTGGCGGTTCAAGACCGACAACCTCGGTCCGCGTCCTGAATTCAATCTCCAGACGACCCCGCTGATGGTTGGCGGCGTGCTCTACGCGACGGCGGGCACGCGCCGCTCCGTGATCGCGCTGAACGCCGGCACGGGCGAACTGCTCTGGAAGTTCAGCCTGGATGAGGGCAAGCGCGGCGAGGCGGCGCCGAGGCAGTTGTCGGGCCGAGGGGTGGCGTACTGGACCAACGGGAAGGAAGAGCGGATTCTCTACGTCACGCCGGGCTATCAGCTCGTCGCGCTCGACGCGAAGATCGGCCGTCCGGTGCCCACCTTCGGCAGGAACGGCATCGTGGATCTCAAGCTCCAGAACGACCAGGAGATGGATCTCGTCACCGGCGAGATCGGGCTGCACGCGGCGCCGGTCGTCTCCGGGAACACGATCGTCATCGGCGCGGCGCACCTGTCGGGCGCGGCGCCCAAGAGCCGCAGGAACCAGAAGGGGTACGTTCGCGCCTTCGACGTGGTGACGGGCAAGCGCCTCTGGATCTTCCACACGATCCCGCGGCTCGGCGAGTTCGGCATCGACACCTGGGAGAACGAGTCGTGGAGCTACACCGGCAACGCGGGCGTGTGGGCGCACATGGCCATAGACGAGGAGCTCGGCCTGGTGTACCTGCCGGTCGAGGATGCCACCGGCGACTACTACGGCGGCCATCGTCCCGGCGCCAATCTGTTCAGCTCCGGCCTGGTCGCCCTGGACCTCCGGACCGGCCAGCGCAAGTGGCACTACCAGTTCATCCATCACGACATCTGGGACTGGGACATTCCGTGCGCGCCGATCCTCGCCGACATCACCGTGAACGGCAGGCAGATTCGGGCCATCGCGCAGCCGACCAAGCAGTCGTGGGTCTACGTCCTCGACCGGGCGACCGGACAGCCCGTCTGGCCGATCGAGGAGCGGCCCGTTCCGAAAGGTGACATCCCGACCGAGTGGTATTCGCCGACGCAGCGGTTTCCGACCAGGCCGCCCGCCTTCGATCGGCAAGGGGTCACCCTCGATGACCTGATCGACTTCACGCCGGAGCTGAAGGCCGAGGCGGTAAAGATCGCGTCACGCTACAAGATCGGCCCGATCTTCACCCCGGCCGTCGTCAGCCGGTTCGAGGGCCCGCTCGGGACGCTCATGCTGCCGTCGGCGGGCGGCGGCGCGAACTGGCCGGGCGGCTCCTACGACCCGGACACGGGCATCCTCTACGTCTATTCGACGACGACGGTGACGCCGCTGGGGCTCATCAACGACCCGAAGCGGTCGGACATGGACTACATCCGCGGCGTCGCCCCGAACCCGAAGGCGCCTCCGCCGGCGACCGCCGGTGGAGGTGGAGGCGGGGACGAGGGCGGCGGAACGGTCACCGTGCAGGGGCTCCCGCTCATCAAGCCGCCCTACGGACGCATCACGGCAATCGATCTCAACAAGGGCGAGATCGTGTGGCAGATCGCCCACGGCGAGACGCCGGACAACATCCGCAACCACCCGGCGCTCAAGGGCCTGACCATCCCGCGCACGGGGCGCCAGGGACGCCTTGGAACGCTGACGACGAAGACGCTCGTGATCGCCGGCGAAGGCGGGTTCTTCACGCTGCCCGATGGCCGCCGCGGGGCGATGCTCCGTGCCTACGACAAGGCGACGGGGCAGGAGCGGGGGGCGATGTACATGCCGGCGCCGCAGACCGGATCGCCGATGACTTACATGCTGGACGGCCGGCAGCACATCATCGTGGCCATCGGCGGCGGCAATTACAGCAGCGAGCTGCTCGCACTGCGCCTACCCAGGGAGTAGCGCGGGCGGCGCAGGAGGTGACATGGCCCGTTCGGCGACGATTCTCATCGCGGCGGCAGTCCTGCTGGCCGGCGGGCCGGCTGCCGCGGCCGGGCAGGGTCCCTCACGCGGTCCCGAGCGTCCGAATGTCGTCCTGATCGTCACCGACGATGTCGGCTACGGCGACTTCGGGGCGTATGGGGCGACCGACATCAGGACGCCGCACATCGACCGTCTGGCGAAGGAAGGGGTCAGGCTGACCGACTTCTATGCCGCGCCGGTCTGCACGCCGACGCGCGCGTCGCTCATCACCGGACGATATCAGCAGCGGGTCGGTCTGGAAGAGGCGCTTGCGAGCGCCGGGCCGAGGGACCGCGGGCTGCTCCCGACGGGCCGCTCGCTGCCCCAGTTGCTGAAGAAGAACGGGTACGCCACGGGACTCATCGGGAAGTGGCATCTCGGCTGGAAGCCCGAGTTCGCCCCGAACGAGCACGGCTTCGACTACTTCTTCGGTTTCAAGAGCGGGGCCATCGACTTCTACACCCACGAGGCCGCCAGCGGCCTCGACGACTTGTTCGAGAACACGACGCCCGTCCAAGTCGACGGCTACATGACCGACCTGATCACGGCTCGCGCCGTCAGGTTCATCGAGCAGCACGCGGCCGAGCCGTTCTTCGTGGATGTCTCCTACAACGCGGCCCACTGGCCGTGGCAGCCGCCGGATCGCTACGTGAAGGCGAGGCAGGTGGCGCTGCAGGCGCCGACCGACGATCCGCCGCCGACCAGGCGGGACTATGCGGCGATGCTGGAGCGGGCCGATGCGGGCATCGGCGAGATTCTGCGGACGCTGGCGACGCTCGGGCTCGAGCGGAACACGCTGGTCGTCGTCACCAACGACAACGGTGGCGAATGGCTGTCGCGGAACACGCCGCTGTCGAACCGGAAGGGGACGCTGTGGGAAGGCGGGGTGCGCGTGCCGGCGATCTTCCGCTGGCCCGGGCGGCTGCCGGCCGGCAGGACCAGCGGCCAGCCGGGCATCTTCATGGATCTCACCGCGTCGATTCTCGCCGCGACCGGGACGCCCGTGCCGCCCGAGGCGCGCCTCGAAGGCATCAATCTTCTCCCGATCCTGGCCGGCCAGGCGCCGCCCGTCGAGCGCACCTTCTTCTGGCGCACGCGGACGCAGAAGGCCGTGAGGCGAGGCGACTGGAAGCTCCTGGTCGAAGGGAACGCGCTGTTCGTCTTCAACCTGCGCGCGGATGTCGGCGAACACGACGATCTGGCGCGAGAGCGCGTCGATCTCATCCGCGCGCTGCGTCCGCTCATCGCGTCGTGGGAAGCCGACGTGGACGCGGAGCGCAAGGCGCTCGCCCCGTGACGCGGGAAGCCGTGCGCCAGCCGGCTATCGTCCGGCAGCCGACCGCACGCCGTCTTCCGCCAGCCTCGCCCGTCCGGCGGGGCTGGTGATCAGGGCGACGAAACCGCTCGCCGCCGGAGACAGACCGGCCCGGTGCCACAGGGAATAGGTGGTCGCCAGGTCGAACTCCTTCGGGAAGGGACCGACGAGCGCCGCGCGATTGGCCTGGACGATCTCGCTCGTCTGGGTGACGCCCAGATCGACCGTCCCCTCGAGCACGAGGCGCATCGTCTCGACGCCGTCCTGGGCGAGCGTAGCCTTCTTCAGCACTTCGTCCCTGATGCCGAGCGTCTCGATCACCTTCATGAAGTGCGTGCCCGCGGTGGCGCCCCTGGCCGGGTCGGAGAAGGCGATGCGGCGCGCCGAGCGCAGCGCCGCCTTCAGCTTCTCCGGCGTCGAGATGTCCGGCTTCGGGGATCCCGGCGGCGCGGCAAAGCCGGCCACCGTCTCGCCGAGGCGATAGCTCGTCCCGCCGGCGAGCCGGCCGTTCTTCTCCCCCTCGCCGACGAGCGCCTGCGTCGTGATGAGGAGCGCCGCATCCGGGTCCGCGAGGAAGCGCTTGTTGGCGGCCCCCGCCGTGTCGAAGACGACGGTGACCGTGTGGCCCGTCTTCGCCTCGTAGTCGGCGGCCAGCTTCAGGAAGGGGGCCTTCACGCCGGCGGCGGCATGGACCTTCAGCTCTTCGCCGAAGGCGGACGACGCGAGGGGGAAGGCCAGCGCGAGCGGCAGGAGTCGCAGTCGCATGGCGCCGATTATCGTCGATTGGAGTGGGCCGTCAACGGAGGGGTGTGGCTGGGAGGCAGGGATTCGAACCCCGATAACGCGGTCCAGAGGCGGCCCAATCGACGTGGGTGATTCTGGGTTGCTTCGGTTTCCTTAGGAAAATCGGGCAGATCGTCGGGCGTCTCCGGTCGGGGACGGCCCCTTCGTGCGCAATCTGTCAAGTGTTCGTCAAGGGCGCAAATGGCGCATAATGGATGGCCATATGGCCAAGACCGCAGCCGCCGCGCTTCATGAGGGAACCGAGACCACCAAGGACCTCGATCGCTTTCGGCAGCAGCTCCGAGCGGGTCAGCCCGGGCCGCACGCGTACGTCGTCCTGTTGGGCCTCGATACGTTCGACGCGCCAGGCTTGCTCCGAGCGGTTCAGCGCGGCATCCCGTATCGCGCGTTCGAGCGATTCCAGCGAAACACTTCGCTGTCGGTTGATCGCCTTATCGACCTCATCAACATTCCACGCCGCACGCTGACGCGCCGCAAAACAGACAGCCGATTCCTTTCGGATGAATCCGATCGCCTTCTACGGGCCGCCAGACTGTTCGGAAAGGCGCTCCAGCTCTTTGAAGGCGATCGCGATGCCGCAGTGGAATGGCTCACAACAGCACAGCCGGCCTTGGGCGGCGGTATTCCTTTGGACCTTGCGCGTACCGAGCTAGGTGTTCAAGAGGTGGAGCGGCTGGTCGGCCGCCTCGAGCACGGCGTCTTCTCGTAGTGGCGATTACGGCTTGGCGGATCGTCAAGGCCAGACACGCCGCGAACGCTTTCGATGGCGAGGGCGCTCGTCTCGAAGGCGGACGCTGGAATTCACCAGGCACGCCCCTCGTCTACGCGTCCGAGAGCGCGGCGTTAGCGACGTTGGAGCTGTTAGTCCACCTGCGGCGCCGGTCGATCCTGAGTGCGTACGTCCTCATCGCCTGTACGTTCGATGAAGCCCTTGTGGAGCGTCTCGACTCGAAGCGCCTTCCCCCTAACTGGCGCTCGTATCCGGCTCCGCCCGAGCTCCAGCTGATTGGTGACGAATGGGTTAAGGCGGGCAGGTCAGCGGTCCTGAAAGTGCCGAGCGCTGTCATTGAATCGGAGTTGAACTACCTGTTGAATCCGCGACACCAGGATTTCGGAGCCGTTCGCGTCGGCGATCCACATCCATTCGATTTCGATGAGCGTCTATTAAGGCGTTGAACGGCCCGATTCAGTCAGACCTCGGCGACTCCAAGGCCGGTGAGGTACTGGTAGGTGTCGTCGTAAAACGACGGAGCACGAGTCGGGTCCGACTCGTCGCCAGGCGGCACGAAGATGACCATTCCCTGGCGCGCCCGTGTCAACAGAACGCGGTAGGCGTTCAGCAGATAGCGCTTCCGGTCTTCCTTGTGGACTGTCGTCCATCCGTCTCCGCGAAACGAGTGGTAGCGCCATGACTCCGCATGGCGTCGCAAATCTGCATCCCACGTCACGCAGACCCAGTCGAGCTCGAGACCCTGCACCTGAAATTCGGTTGCGGCATCCTCCAGGTAATAGCTCGATCGCGTGTCATGCCTGTCGTTCAGGAACCACTGGACCGGATCGACGTTGACGCGGACATCGATCGCGTGTGGCTTGAGGCGTTGGGCCTGCGACGATGCGACCAGCCCGTAGCGCTCGGAACCACGAGCGTGGCTGCGGATCCATGTCTTCGCGCGTGCCAGGTCGCGCGTGACGACAATCGGATACCGCCGCGTAACCTCCCGGAGCAGTGTTCGGGCCGAGACTACGTCACTGTCGAGAACAGCCTTGACGAACGCGGACACCTTCTCCGCCCGGAACGATCGCATTGACGTTGCGAGATGGAGTCGATCGTCCCAGACGATCGACGCCACGGCGGCGAGGCGCTCCAGAGGTGACTGCGCCGCGTATTCAGAGTCGGTGAGATTCGGTGAAACATGAACACGCCAGTGCGGGAAGTGGAGCCGAACGGCCTCGAGCCATTCGCCGATCCCCGCCTCGCCCGTGTGGATCTCCTGCCCGCCTCCAACGAGACAGATGACAACCGCCCACGTATCGTGCCGGTCCAGATAGGAAATAAGGAACTCCGGTTCGGACTGGTCGAAAGTCGCAATCTTCTTCCGACGCTTCATGAAGTCGGCGGTCTTCGCCCGCGTCCACGCGCGCTGTGCTTCATCAAAGATGACCACGTGGTCGTAAGGGGCAATGGTCGTGCGCACGCCCTCATCCCGGAAGTGGTGGACGTTCTGAATGAACGGCTTCACCCTCTGGCGCACCGCCCCCTTCCGTTCGGTGTGTCCGATGCGCGCGAGTTCGTCACGCGTGAGCGCCTCCTGAAGAACAGCCACCAGCGGACCGTTTCCTGACAAATAGACCGCACGGGCTTCTCCCAACATCCGCCGCCGTGTCGCCACGTTCAAGCCCACGAGCGTCTTCCCGGCGCCGGGTACGCCCGTGACGAAGACGACACACTTGTCACGGTCGCCTCGGGAGCGCTCGATGATCTCCTCGACGCTGGCTGACGTGACGCGTAGGTTCTTGGCGCCGGCGTCGCTGCGCGAAATCGCCTCGACCGAGTGTCGCGCGTAGAGAGCCCGGGCCGCCTCAATGATGGTTGGCGTCGGCTGATATGGAGCGGCTCCCCAAGCCTCGCCGTCGATCGGAGGTCCGCTGGTCAGTGCGAGACCACGTTGAAGAACATCGCCGAGGTGGCGAGCGCCGCAACGATACGGCGGCCGCACGCCGTCCGGATATGGGCCCTGCCAGGTCTCATCGGCGGTGTCAGATTCCGTCGCCACGAGGACGGGACAAATCGGTGCGTCGTGACTCGCAGCGTGAAAGTTCTTGAGGTCCAACGCGTAGTCCCACGCCTGGTTGTAGTCGGGGAGACGGAACTGACGTTCTCCGCACTTGAACTCGATGGGAAAGATTGCTGGCCCAGAAACCAGCACGGCGTCGATTCGGCTGCCAAGGCGCGGGACGTCGAATTCGAGACAGAGAGTGCCAGATAGCCCCCGTAGAGCGACTCTTAGGATGTTCAACTCCTCTTCCCACGCCTGACGCTGCTCGACTTCGAGGTCGTAGATGTGTGCCGCACTCAGAGCACCAAGCACCTCGTACGGATCGGTAGCGAGAAAGAGATCCACGGGTCTGGAGTAGTACGCGGACGCGCGTGCAGATGGTTTGGTCAATGCCGCGCCCAAGAATACCGGAGGGACTGACCGGACCGCGTACGGACGCAGTCATAGCGGCCAGCTCGTCAACTTTTCGTCAAGAGCTCGAGGTCCCTACTCAATCGGACCGTCGTGACGGAACCGTCCAACTCCTTGACGTCCAGCAACTTCGTGGTGACGTTTACCAACGCAGCCGTGAAACGTTCAGAATGTGTTCGCAGACCACGTAATCGGGGATGGCGCGATCACCCGCGACTAAATGACTGACAGTCAGAGGCGTATTTGGCTGGGAGGCAGGGATTCGCCGAGCCAACCTCACGAAACACCAATAGACATGGGCCGTGTCGCTGGAACTCGCGAGAAGCCAGCGATTTAGCGTTTTCGCCTTCTGTCGTCGGCTTTCGTCCGTTCGCGTCCGTTTTCGTATTTTGCCAGCGCAATGACACTCGAAATGACACTCGACGTAAAGGGCTTCCCCGAGTTTCATCGAAGGGAATCTCCGGAGTGCACTCGGAACGTCTCCCACAAGGAGTAGATCAAGCCGATGGGCGCACGGCCGGAATGCCAGGGGGACGGTCAATCTGCCACCGTGGGTCACGGCTGTAGAATATGGAGACGGCCAACGCTGGCTGTACGGAGGTGACATGTCGAGAGTTGTTGCCGAACTGGAAGCACAGATCCGATCGTTGGACTCGGACGACAGGACGGGCCTCATTCGCGCACTGCTTGCCGAACTCGACGGACCAGTCGAGGCCGACGTTGAGCTGGCGTGGATCGACGAGGCCCAACGGCGACACCGCGAGGTTATTGACGGGAAGGTCCAGCCCGTTTCGGGCGACCGTGTCTTCGAAAACCTTCGCGCGCGCTTGAATCGATGAGACTTGAATTCCACCCGGAAGCGGAGTTGGAATTCATTGAGGCGGCGGCATACTACGAGCATCAGGTCTCTGGCCTCGGCCAGCGTTTCGGCGCGGATGTTCGACGGGCGCTCGACATTCTGCTGGCGCATCCAGAGATTGGAATCTCCGTCGACGCCGATCTACGCAAGTATGGTCTCCAGCGCTTCCCGTTCTCGCTGATCTACAGCCTGCCGCCCGATGTGGTGCGCGTCGAGGTCCTCGCCCATCAAAGCCGCCGCCCCGATTACTGGCGATCGAGAATCGACCGCTGACGCGCCTGACGGCGCATCGCAAGGTGCCGTAGTTTGCAACATCGAGATCACGAAGTTGCCGGGGCTACTGCGCGCTCGGACGCTGACGCCTGCATGGAACGCCCGCCAGCCCCGACGCCTGAGGGCGCAGCGGCCGGTCCGGTGCGCCCCGACCAACGGGGACGAGTGACCCATGGTCGTCGTACGCCGCACTCGTAAGCTCCTCGATCGGCTCGGTCACAGCACACCGTGTGAGGTGACGTCAACAACCACCCTCGGCGATTGTTACGCCACCGTCCTCTTCAGCAAACCTCAGGGCGTCGTGCTGCCGGTCAACGCAGCGACCCGCTTGTCCGTCGTTGTTCATGCCCACGGCCTGTGCTCGACGCTTCTTCGCCATGCGGCCACCTCGCACCGTCGATATCGGAGTTCAAAACGACGTCCCAGCTCCGTTTATCGCGTCTGTGGAAGAATACGTCGACTCGCCGACACCGATCCCAACTTCCGACAACGGGGAAGATATGCAGAGTCGTTCATCTCAGCCCGAGACGATCGCCATCACCGAGAGCGAGGCCTACCAGACGCTGCTCGCGCGCGCGCGCCGGCGAACGGGCGGCGTGCCGGCCGAGCGCATCGTGCGCCACGTCCTGTCGGTCACGCAGGGAGGCGACTGGCCCATCCAGCGCGACGCGCTCGAGGCGGTGCTTCGCCGCTGCGCGTCCACTCACGTGGACGAGATTCAGATCGTCGGACGTCCACGGAGCCGGCTGCTGGGTCTGTACGCGACCAGGCGCCGTGGGTCGCGCGCACGCCCGTACCGCACGCTCCTCCGTCGGATCGAGCCGCTCGACGGCAGTTGCGACTGCGCCGATTTCCTCCGGAACTCGCTCGGGCTGTGCAAGCACCTCGTCGCCGTCCTCGAGGACGTGGTCTCGAAGCGGCGTCGGGTGGATATCGAACGCGAGGAGGCTCCCGCGCCGGCACCGTTGCGGTGGGATCCCGTCCGCCCGCTGACCGGCCTTGGCCACTGGCTGGCGCGCGTGCGCTGGGTCGACGGTGTGCCCGATCGCGGTCTGCGGCGCTGGCTGCGCTCAACGAAGGGACGTGGCTGGACCGCCGCGATTCCCGAAGGGCTGCAGCAGCGGCGGACGCTCGTGGATCGGTTGCTCGGCGTGCTCAGCGACGGCAACAGCGAGCCGGCACTGCACGCACTGCTGCAGCAAGAGCGCGTGCGGCTCGCGCGTCAGGTGCAGACCGCGAGCACCCGGACGCGCCTGCACCGCGCGCTGCACACCCTCAAGCAATCGCTCTATCCCTATCAGCGCGACGGCGTTGACCGGTTCTTCGTGCGGGGACGCCTGCTCCTTGCCGACGATATGGGTCTCGGCAAGACCGCGCAGGCGATTGCCGCCTGCCACGCTCTTTGGCATGCTGGCCGCGTCCGCCGTGGCCTCATCGTTGTCCCCGCCGCGCTCAAGCCGCAGTGGCTTCGTGAGTGGCAGGCCTTCACCGACGCTCCGGCCACCGTCGTCGAGGGGACACCCTCCCAGCGCTGCGCGGCGTTCGAGGCGTGTCGGCGCGGATTCCTCCTGGGCAACTACGAGCAGCTCATTCGCGACATCGACGTCGTTCGCGAATGGGCGCCCGACATCGTAGTGCTCGACGAGGCCCAGCGGATCAAGAACTGGGCGACGAAGACCGCGCTGACCGTGAAGCGCCTGGATCCACCGTACCGTCTCGTGCTGACCGGCACACCGATGGAGAACCGGCTCGACGAGCTCGCGTCGATTGTCGAGTGGGTCGACGACCTGGCGCTGGAGCCGAAATGGCGCCTGGCCGCGTGGCACACCACGCCCGTGGATGGAACAACGGAGATCAGCGGCGCCCGGAACCTCGAGACGCTGCGGACCCGTCTAGCCGTGTGCATGGTCCGGCGCGTGCGGCGAGAGGTGCTTTCGCAGCTGCCCGCGCGGACCGACACGCGGATTCCCATCGAGATGACCGCGGAGCAGATCGACGAGCACGACGCGCTCACCATGCCGATCGCGCAGATCCTCGGCCGCGCAAAGCGGCGTCCGCTCACGCAGGCGGAGTTCCTCCGTCTGATGACGCTGCTCACCACGCAGCGCATCATCGCCAACGGCCTGGCCCAGCTGCGCTTCGAACAGGTCTGGCCCGACCTGTCGCGGATCGAGCGGCCCACCGACTCCACGCTTCGGGGACTGGCGAGCCCGAAACTGGTGGAACTGCGTGAGCTGATCGGTCAGCTCGCGCTGACCGAAGGGCGCAAGGTGGTGGTGTTCAGCCAGTGGCGGCGGATGCTCCGACTCGCGCACTGGGCGACGCGCGACCAGCTCTCGCGAGAGGGCGTCAGACCGGCGTTCTTCACCGGCGAGGAGGGCCAGAAGCGGCGCACGCAGAACATCGTCGACTTCCACGACGACCCCGCCTGCCGCGTGCTCTTCGCAACCGACGCCGGCGGCGTCGGCCTCAACCTGCAACGCGCCGCGAGCGCCTGCATCAACATCGAGCTTCCCTGGAATCCCGCCGTGCTCGAGCAGCGCATCGGCCGGATCTACCGTCTCGGACAGCGCCGCCCGATTGACGTCTACAACCTGGTGAGCGAGCCGGGAATCGAGTCACGGATCGCCGAGCTCGTCGGGTCCAAGCAGGCGCTCTTCACTGGACTGTTCGACGGGACGACCGACGCGGTGGTCTTCGAGCGCTCCGGAAGTTTTCTCTCCCGCATCGAGCGTATCGTCGTGCCGGCGATCTCGCCCGCGCCGAGCCGCGCTGAGGATGTCAGCGTGGCCGAGAACGATGGTGCCGAGCGCGAGATCGAGGCGGTTGTGGCGGCAGGGGACGA
>Ga0156082_124_pt1 | contig 14598 bp, 11 predicted proteins | sample RifCSPlowO2_02_FD_107735 | JGI IMG/M metagenome (GOLD analysis project Ga0156082, IMG submission 107735) | Acidobacteria bacterium RIFCSPLOWO2_02_FULL_68_18 | reverse complement strand
AACCGAGAAGTGTGAACGACTGGCTTCGGTGGAGACGTCACATCCTCTCCACGATCATCGCGATCCCCTGTCCCACGCCGATGCACATCGTCGCCAGGCCGTAGCGCGCCTTGCGGCGGACGAGCGCGTGGACGAGCGTCGTGAGGATGCGCGAGCCCGACGAGCCGAGCGCGTGGCCGAGGGCGATGGCGCCGCCGTAGACGTTCACGCGCGCCGGGTCGAGATCCAGCTCCTTGATGCAGGCGAGCGCCTGCGCGGCAAACGCCTCGTTCAGCTCGACGAGGTCCATCTGGTCGATCGTCAACCCCGCCCGCTCGAGCGCCTTGCGGACCGCGGGCACCGGGCCAATCCCCATGCAGGCGGGATCCACACCGGCCACCGCGGCGGTCACGACGCGAGCCAGCGGGTGCGCCGCTGGTGGGCCGGCGACAACGAGGAGCGCCGATGCCCCGTCGTTGATGCCGCTCGAGTTGCCGGCGGTGACGGCTCCCTGTGGATTGAACGCGGGTTGGAGCGCCCGCAGCTTTTCCATCGTCGTTCCCGGGCGCGGGTGTTCGTCCTCGGTCACGCGAACGGTCGTGCGTCCCGGGCCTGGCGCTTCGACCGGGACGATCTCGCCGGCGAACACGCCGTCATGCTGCGCCGCCGCCGCCCGGCGCTGGCTCTCGGCCGCGAAGGCGTCCTGATCCTCGCGGGAGATCCCGTAGCGCCGCGCGACGACCTCCGCCGTCATGCCGAGCGAAATCGTCCACGCCGGGGGCATCCGCGGGTTGACGAACCGCCAGCCGACCGTCGTATCGGCGACCGCCGGCGCCTCGCGGCTCCACGCCGCGGCCGGCTTCAGCATGACGTAGGGCGCCCGGGTCATGCTTTCGACGCCCCCCGCGACGAACGCCTTCCCCTCGCCCGCCTTGATCGCCTGGGCGGCGCTCGCCACCGCCTGCAGCCCCGAGCCGCACAGCCGGTTCACGGTCTGCCCGGGCACCTCCACCGGCAAACCCGCCAGCAGCGCCGCCATGCGGGCGACGTTGCGGTTGTCCTCGCCCGCCTGGTTCGCACAGCCCAGAATCACGTCGTCGATGCGCGCCGGATCGAAGCGGACGCGGTCGATGGCGGCGCGGACGACGAGCGCGGCCAGGTCGTCTGGACGGACCTGCGCCAGGGCGCCGCCCGCGCGGCCGACGGGCGTGCGGACCGCGGACACGATCACTGCGTCTGTCACGGGAACGATCCTACAGGATCACTCACGATGAGACTTGCGACCTCGAAGACTTCTATGCATACTCTGGTCTCTTCTCACGCAGGGAGGCATTCATGACCGTGGACAGTGTTCGACAATGGCTGCGAGCGGCGTGTGCCGTGCTGCTGCTCGGAGCACCGTCAACCGCGGCGGCCCAGGAAGCGGCGCTCACCGGCACGATCACCGACGCGACGGGCGGTGTGCTTCCAGGGGTCACGGTCACGGCCGTCCACGAAGCGACGGGCAACCGCTTCGTGGCGGTGACCGACGAGCGCGGTATCTACCGGATTCCCGCACGCGTCGGCGCGTACCAGATCACCGCGGAGCTGTCCGGGTTCACCACGGTCACGCGCGGCGGCGTCCAGCTCCTCGTCGGCCAGACGGCCACGATCAATCTGCAGATGACGGTGTCCACCATTCAGGAGACGGTAACCGTCACGGTGGAAGCGCCGCTGCTCAATACGACGGCATCGAGCCTGAGCGGCAACATCAATCCGCAGCAGGTACAGGAGCTGCCGGTACAGGGGCGGAACTGGATGGCGCTGGCGATGCTCGCCCCGGGCAGCCGCATGACCTCCGACGCCGCGACGACGCCGCTGCCCGATCGCAACATCGGCGAGCAGCGCGAGTTCCAGCTCACGCTCGACGGCCAGAATGTCTCCTCCGAGCGCGGCTTCGGCGGCCAGCCCCGCTACAGCCAGGACGCGATTGCCGAGTTCCAGTACATCGCGAATCGGTTCGACGCCACCATGGGCCGTTCGTCCGGCGTGCAGGTGCGGGCGATCACGCGCTCCGGCACGAACGTCCTGTCGGGGTCGGTCCGCGGCAACTTCCGGGACAGCCGCTTCAACGCCGAGAATCCGGTGCTGCAGCGCGTCGTACCGATCGACAACCAGCAGATTGCATTCACGCTCGGCGGGCCCGTGGTGCGCGACAGGCTGCATTTCTTCGGGCATTTCGAGTACGAGCGCGAGCCGCGCGTGAGCATCTGGAACACGCCGTTCCCGCGCTTCAACGTCGAGCTGCGCGGCAACGACAGCGTGAAGCTCGGGGGTGGCCGGCTCGATTATCAGGTGTCATCGGGCGTGCGCCTGATGGGAAAAGTGACGCACGCGCGCAAGTGGCTGCCGTTCGGACCCGGCGGCCAGAATCATCCAGCGGAAACCGGCTCGCAAGCCGATGTCAACCGCGAGTACCTCGGTCAGCTCACGCAGGTGATCGGCAATCGCGCGGTCAACGAGATCAAAGGCGGCTTCACCAAGTACTTCTTCGATCAAGTGAACCTGACGACCTGGTCGAACCACTGGCAGGCCAACACGCGGTCGGACTCGCACACGGGCGGCGTGCGCACGGGGTCGCCGCGGATCACGTTCACCGGCTTCACCATCGCCGGCAATCCCTTCTATCCCCAGGACGGCGTCCAGACGATCTGGAGTGTCCGCGACGACTTCACCTATTCGTACGACGCGCGCGGGCGGCACGATCTGAAGGCAGGCGGCGAATACCTCCGGTATCGCGACTACGGGCACAGCTGCCGCCGCTGCATGGGCGTCATCGACGCGCGCGGCGGACCGCTGCCGGCCACCATCGAGGACATCTTCCCCGATCCGTTCAACGCCGACACGTGGAATCTGGCCGCCATCTCGTCGATCGTGCGCACCTACGACGTCGGGGTGGGCAACTTCTTCACCGACGACGCGCGCCCGCAGATCGGCGCGTGGGTCCAGGACGACTGGCAGATGTCGCCGCGCCTGACGTTCAATCTCGGCCTGCGGTACGACCTGAGCGTGAATGCGAGCGGCAAGGAGTACAGCGTCCCGCCGTTTGTCGAGGCGGGCAAGCCGGACGACACCAACAACATGCAGCCGCGCGTTGGGTTCGTCTACCGCCTGACGGACCGGAGCGTCGTCCGCGGCGGTTCCGGACTGTACTTCGCCGTGCCCTTGTCGGTGGAAACCTACTGGATGGCGCACGCGGTGCAGAACAGCGTCATCCAGATCACCAACGACGGACGGTCGAACTTCGCCGCCGATCCGCTGAATGGCCAGCCGCTGCCCACGCTGGAGCAGGCGCGCCCGCGCTTCTGCCACGTACGGAACGTCCCCGGCTGCCTCCGTGAAACGGTCCAGGAGCTCGCCGTGCCCGAGTACACGATCGATCTCGCGCGCACGTGGCAGACGTCGATTGGGTACCAGCGGCAGATCGGGGAGACGATGTCGGTCGAGGCGGACTACGTCTACAGCCAGGGACGCAACGAGAAGGACATCATCGACAACGTGAACATCACGTTCGACCCCGCCACCGGCGCGCCGTATCCGTTCCGCGAAATCAGCCGCCGGGCGTTTCCCGAGTTCGGCCTGATCTCGATGCAGGTGCGGACCGCCCGCTCCAGCTACCACGCGCTGCAGACCGCGTGGACCAAGCGACTCGGCAACCGGTGGCAAGCCGCCGCCACCTACACGCTGTCGGGGCTGTGGGACGAAGAAGCGCGGCCGCACAGCGGCCTGGGTCAGGTGCCGTTCCCGACCGTACCGGATCTCGGCGGCGAGTTCACGCTCGGCGCCACCGATCTGCGGCATCGCGCCGTCTTCAACGGCATCTGGCAGGTGGGCCGCGGGTTCCAGGTGAGCGGCCTGGTCTACGCCGGGGTCGGCGAGCGCGCCGCCACCGTCTACGGCGGCGACCTGCGGGGGCTCGGCGGGGGCGCGGGCGCCCAGGCGCTCAGGCGCCAGCGGCTGCGGCTCGACGGGACCATCGTGCCGCGCAACAGCTTCACGCAGCCGGCGCGCCGTCGCGCCGACCTGCGCGTGCAGCAGCGGCTCCCGCTCATCGGACGTGTGGCCATCGACGGAATCGCCGAGGTGTTCAACGTGTTCAATTCACCGAACTGGACGATCAACACGGACGAGAGCAGCCGCCAGTACCGGCAGCGCGTGGCGGGCCAGAATCGCACGGCGCAGTTCGGTTTCCGCCTGACGTTCTGAGGAAGTCGGGTTCCGCTCGTCGGAGATCAGCTATGGCCGTATTCATCGATCGACGATCGCTCCTCAAGGCACTTGGACAAGGCGGGCTGGCCGCCGCCGGCAGCGTCGCCGGCCCGCTCATGCCGGCGTGGGCGGAAGCGGCGACCCAGGTCGCACGCTCGGCACCGGACGCCGAACGGGTCACCTTCGTGCGCGTGCCGCTCGGCAACGGGATCATCCCGCACGCCGGAGAGACCTCGATGGAGCTCTATCACAGACACCCGCACGATCCCCGTGAGGAGATCGTGCAGCCCGAGGACATCCGGCTCCAGACGCGGCTGACGATGCGCAACCACAAGGAAGTCCTCGACTGGGTCGGCCTCGGCTGGCGCAACGTCGTCAAGCTGACGCGCTATCAGACGCGGATGGACGAATCGCCGCGGATCGAGGCGGTGCTCCGCAGCTATTTCGGGGACTGGTGGCCGCCGCAGACGATCTACCAGGTCAACGGCCTGTCTTCTCCGCAGGCGCGCCTCGAGATCGACATGTGGGTCGCGCCTGCCGGGACCCGAGTCGTCGTCGGCTAGCAGCGAGGGAACCGCAATGGCACAGACGAGACCATCGGGCGCGAGTCGCATCAAGGGCATCGATGCGATCTTCCCGCGCCCCGAAGTCACCGACCGGCAGGCGTACGCCCCGGGCATCCACATCAGCCCGGACATGGACCTGGTGTTCTTTTCCGGGATCACCGCCTATCCACCCGACGTGGACCCGTGGAATCCCGACGCCTTCAGGGTTCCCACGGATCCTGCCGAGCGCAGCAGGATGGCGACCGACAATCTCGATCGCCTGCTGAAGGCCGGCGGCATGACCTGGGAGCACATCGTCTTCAACGTCAACTGGACGGCGCCGGGCGGCGGCGGCATCAACTTCCGCGCGCAGTACGGCGAGACGTGGAGCCCGTGCAGCACGAGTCTGCGCGTCACAGACACCGGCATCCCGAGCGTCAACGTGCTCTACCAGATCACCGCCGTCACACCCCCTCGTCCCGTGACGACAAAGGGCGCCGTGCCCGGCGTCGAGCCGATCCTCTCGCGCCCCGGCGTCGCCCTGCGGGAGCTCCCGCAGGCGCCGGCGATCCGGGTCACCGGCGATGCCGATCTCGTCTACTTCCCCGGCGTGACCGCCTACCCGCCGGACGTCGATCCGTGGAGCCCCGGCAGCTACCGGCTGCCCGACGACCTGGCGGCGCAGGAACGGATGGTGGGCGACACGATCGATCGCATGCTCAGGGCGGCCGGCCTCACCTGGCGGCACATCGTCGTGATGAATCGCACCGGCGACGTGCGCGGGGCGCGCTGGATGGAGGACCGCTTCGGCGACTGGCGCCCGTGCCGCACGACGCGCGCGGTGCCGACGGGTATCCCGGGCGCCAGGCTGCTCGTGGAGATCACGGCGGCGGCGCCGCGGCGAGCGTAGGTAGGGCCCCGTCAACGGGCAAGGCCCGGCCTTCGAGAGTGGCGCAGCCCCTGTTCCAGACACGGGCCAGAACAGCGCCCGACGTACGCTACTTGTACGATGTCTCGCCGGACGGCGAGCGATTCATCATCAACACGCTCGTCGAAGACGCCGCTCCGGCCCCGATCACGCCCGTCGCCAACTGGCCTGGCTGCTCGACAAGCGATGCTCCGTGGTGCGGGCCAGGGGCCCTCCGTCGGAGCCGGCGCGGTCGAAGCGCTCCCGGTCGGTTGATCAGGGAGTTATATGCACATTAAACTGCTGTCATGACGCTGCGAAGGCGGGTGAAGCGGGTCGGCGGGAGTCTCGGCATTCTGATTCCTAGGGACTTCGCCACTGCCATGCACGTGAAGGAGGGGAGCGAAGTTCGGCTGACGCTGGTCGGGAATCAAGTCGTCGTCGAGCCCGTCGAAGGGAGTCTCGACGACGGTGGTTTTCGACGGGCATTTGCAGCCGTCCTGCGCCGCCATCGGCGGGGATTCGGCTTGATGGCTCGGTACGACCGCGGTGGCTGGCAGCCGCCGCGACGGTGAGACGTCGCCTCCGTTTTCTTACCGCCGACCAGGTTGTGGCGATGCACGACGCGTTGCTCCACGAGTTTGGCGGTCTTGCGGGCGGGGGGCCGCCAGGCGCGTCCTATGAGGGTGTGGACGCGGCGGTACAGGCCGTCAGGAACTCGTATTACGAGACGGCGGAAGAACTGGCGGCGGCCTACGCGATCTATCTCATCCAAGGACACGTCGTCCTCGACGGGAACAAGCGCGCTGGAGCGGCTGCTATGCTCACGTTCCTGGAAGCGAACGGAGCGCCGGTAAGGATCCCGCCGGACGAGCTGGCCTCAACGATGATCGAGCTCCAGCGGCGTTCCGAGGCTGGCGAGGACGCTCTCAGGCTGATCGCCGACATCGCCTCGTGGCTCGCCAGACGACGCACGAAACGAAAAGGACGCTGATACCAAGCCGGCCAACGGGCCGCGCTGCACCGCCCCACCACGATGAAAGGGTTCGTCCCGGGCGTCGAGCCGACGCCTCTCGCGCCCCGGCGACGTGCGCGGGGCGCGCTGGATGGAGGACCGCTTCGGCGACTGGCGCCCGTGCCGCACGACGCGCGCGGTGCCGACGGGTATCCCGGGCGCCAGGCTGCTCGTGGAGATCACGGCGGCGGCGCCGCGGCGAGCGTGAGGTGTGGCTGTCGGGTGTCAGCGAAGCCCGACTGACTCTGACTGACCACTGACAACCGACGCCGCCCCCTCCGCCGAAATGGGCAAAAAACCTCGTTGACGCACGGCAGGCGGCACCCCAGAATTGGCGCACTCTCACGTGGAGGTGTAGAACCGACCCGACCCGCTGAGGTTGACATGAAACGGTTCACGGCACCCGTGCTGGCAGGCGTCATCGTGGCGGTCTCCTCGCCGTCGCTGTCCGCACAGTGGCTGCAGGGTCCGTCCCCGGCGGTGTCACAGGGATCTGCCGGCACAGGCAACCTCACCGCCCCCACGCCCCGAACCCCGGACGGCACGCCAGACCTGTCGGGCATCTGGAACGTCTCGCCGCGGCGCGAGAAGCCGGGCCAGGCGCCGCCCGGACGCCCGCCGCTGGCGGTGTTCGCCGACATCGGCGTGAACATGGTCGGCGGGCTGCCGTCTCAGCGGTGGGCGGCGGATCTCTCGAAGAAGCGCGTGGCCAACCGGCGGTACGACAATCCGGACGCGCTCTGCCTTCCGCAAGGTCCGCTCCAATATCACCTGGACCCGCAGCCGCGGCAGATCCACCAGATGCCGGGACGCACGCTCGTCGTCTACGAGTCGAACTACGGCCTGCGCACGATCTACACCGACGGACGGCGTCTGCCGAAGCTGGGCGAGCCGCAGCCGTACTGGCACGGGTACTCCGTCGGCCGGTGGGAGGGCGCCACGTTCGTGGTGGAGTCGAACAACTTCCGCGGCGTGCAGGGCGGCCACGCGGGCGACGGCTGGCTCGACCAGATGGGCAGCCCGTTCACCGACGCCCTGCACTTGACCGAGCGGTTCCGGCGCGTGAACGTCGGCAACATGGAGATCGACGTCACGATCGACGATCCGAAGGCGTACACCAGACCGTTTACCGTCAGGGTCGAGCACGTCATCGATGCCAGCGGCTTCGAGATGATTGAATTCATCTGCCACGAGAACCAGAAGTTCCTCGAGATGACCGGGAGGGCTCCAAGGAGATAGTCACCGGATACACATCACGTCACAGAAGTACACGTCGCCAGACAGGCGACCCTGGCCGGGTGGCCGGCGCTGCGTGCATGTTCCTTTGCGTAGGCGAACGACGAGCGCGGGAGGACAGTATGAGCGTTGGGCGGCTGCGGATTGCGGCGGTGGCGTTGGTCGTGCTGGCCGTCCCGAGCGTGGGACGATCGCAGGACAGCAACAGCGGGACGATCACCGGGGTCGTCCGGGACATGTCGGGAAGTGTGCTGCCCGGCGTTACCGTGGAGGCGGCGAGCCCCGCCTTGATCGAAAAGGTCCGGGTCGCGGCGACCGACGGCGACGGCCGTTTCCGCATCATCGACCTGCGCCCGGGCGAGTACTCGGTCACCTTTACCCTCGCCGGGTTCCGGACCTTGCGTCGCGAGGGCATTCAACTGACGACCGGGTTCACCGCCACCGTCAACGCGGAGCTGCCGGTCGGCGGCGTCGAGGAAACGATTACGGTGAGCGGCGCGGCGCCGGTCGTCGACGTTCAGGGCATCCAGGAACAGCAGGTCTTCTCGGGCGAAACCGTCCTCGCGCTGCCGATCGGGAAGAACCAGGGCATCTACGTCACGCTCATCCCGGCCGCCACCCAGGGGACCCTGGCCAACCAGGACGTCGGGGGCACCAAGGGCGAGAACACCCAGACCTTCGCGGTGCATGGCGGGCGCGCCACCGAGACGTACCAGCTCCGCGACGGCGTCTACTTCGGCGAGCACATCGGCAATGCCGCCAACTTCGCCGCCAGCGTCAACCCGGCCATCGTCCAGGAAGTGGCCGTGCAGACGACGGGCGGGCTGACGGCCGAGGCGCAGTCGGGCGGCGTCATCATCAACGTCGTCAGCCGCGACGGCGGCAACGAGATGCACGGCGTCCTGAGCGCGGATATGGGGTTCCGCGACCTGCAGGCCAACAACATCGGCTCGGATCTCCGCGCGCGTGGCGCCACGCTCACCGGCACGCTGCGGCACCTCTACGACGTGGCGTTCGGCGTGGGCGGGCCGCTCACGCGCGACCGCCTCTGGTTCTACGCGAGCGTGCGCAAGTACGAGTCGTCCAATTTCCAGGCCGGCAACTACTACAACAAGTCGGCGAATCCGCTCTTCTATGAACGGGACCTCGCGCGCCCGGCGTACGACCGCAACCTGTCCCAGGATCTCAGCGTTCGGCTCACGTGGCAGGCGGCGCAGCAGCACAAGATCACCGCCGGGTATCGCTACGAGTACAACTGCAACTGCAATTTCGGAGTGGCGACGGGGCAGTTCTCGCCCGAGGCGGCCGGCAACAACTGGTACCCGCCGCTGCAGTCGGGCCAGGGATCGTGGAGCTACCCGGCGACGAACCGGCTGCTCTTCCAGGCCGGCGGCGTGTTCCTCGGCGGCACGCACCGGCGCAAGCTGGGCGACGAGATCAAGGATCACCACATTGCCGTCTTCGACCGGCTGACCAACTACTGGTACGGCAGCCCGGACCGCACGCTGATTCTGTTCACGCAGAACCTGGCACGGACGCCGCGGGGCCAGGGCAACGTGTCGGGGACGATGTCCTACGTCACCGGGTCGCACAACTTCAAGGTCGGAGCGCTCTTCCTGCAGTCGTACCGCAACCTGTTCCAGCCGTTCGAGCGAGCGGTCAGCTACACGTTTGCGGGCCGCGTGCCGGAATCGGTGACCTACTATGCCGCGCCGCTCAACGCGCAGATGCGGACGCGCCAGATCGGGCTCTTCGTGCAGGAACAATGGACGCTCGATCGGCTCACGCTCTACGGCGGACTGCGCTACGACTACGATCGCGGCTGGAATCCGGCGCAGGACGTGCCGGCGGGCCCGTACATCGGCGCGCGGCGCTACGACAAGGTCGACAACGTGCCGAACTGGAAGGACATCAATCCGCGCGTCGGCTTCGCGTACGACCTCTTCGGCAACGGCCGCACGGCGATCAAGGCGAATGTCGGGCGCTTCGTCGCCTTCGAGGCCAACGGCAGCCTCGTCTTCGCCAGCAACCCGGCCAACCGGATCGTCACCAGCGCGACGCGCGTCTGGACCGACGCCAACGGCGACTACGTGCCGCAGGACAGCGAGCTCGGCCCGCTGTCGAACCCGAATTTCGGCCGTCCGGTCACCTCGACGGTGTACTCCGACGAGGTGCTGCACGGCTGGGGCAATCGCGGGTACAACTGGCAGGCGGCGCTGTCGTTCCAGCACGAGCTCGTCAGCGGCATCGGCGTGAACGTGGGGTACTACCGTACGTGGTACGGGAATCTCACAGTGACGGACAACACGCTGGTCTCGCCGGCGGACTTCGACTCGTACTGCATCACGGCGCCCAACAATCCGCGGCTGCCCAACGCGGGTGAGCGGATCTGCGGCATCCTGGAGATCAAGCCGGCCAAGTTCGGGCAGGTCAGCAACGTCGTGAACCTGGCCAACCGCTACGGGGACTGGACCGAGGTGTACGATGGGATCGACGTCACGCTCAACGCCCGGCTCGGGGACGGAGGCCTCGTCGGCGGCGGCGTCGCCACCGGCCGCACGCGCACCGACATGTGCGACATCCTCGACGACGTGCCGGAGTTCGCGATCACCTGGACCTCGAACGCCGCCATCACGAGCAACAACGTGAATGCACCGAACAACGCGCCGTCACGGTTCTGCCGCGTGTCGCCGCCGTGGTCCGCGCTGACGCAAGTGAAGCTCTTCGGCACCTACCCGCTCCCGTGGGATCTGCGCGCCAGCTTCAACTACCAGCACCTGCCCGGTGTGGCGACGACGGCCACCTACGTGGTGTCGGGCGCGGAGATCGCGACGGCGCTCGGCCGGGCGCCCGCGGCCGGCGCCCGCGCCACGGCGACGGTCGAGCTGCTCGACCCGCAGGAGCTGCGGCGTGAGAAGCGGCTCAACCAGGTGAACCTCGCGGTGACGCGCCAGTTCACCGTGGGCGGGGCCCGCCTGCTGCCGGGCATCGAGCTGCACAACGCCTTCAACGCGAGCACCGTCCACACGATGGTCACGCGCTACGGGCCCGCGTGGGAGGGCGTCCGCGGCGTCCTTACGCCGCGGCTCGTCAAGGTTGCCCTGCAGGTCGACTTCTAGTATCGACCGTCGTTGTGGGTCGCCGGTCGCAGGTCGCCGGCTATCAGCGAGATCCGGCTGACAACCGGCGACCCAGGTTGCGCACTTCGGCCATGCGGCCACGGCGAATCGCCCGAGGGTGACTCGTCGTGCCGGCCGTCGCTCCTTCGCTGTCGTTACCGCCGGGCCGTCGCCGTCCCGCCTGAATCGGGCACCAGCATCCGGACCATGCCGTCCTGCCGCGACGTGATGAGCAGTTCGCCGTCGCGCGTCCGGTGGATGTGGAGGTCCGCCCGCGTCACCGTCGCCCCGTTGGTGGCTTCAATCAGCTCCCGCAGGTTCACGTAGGTCCGGTTGCCGCCGGCGTCGCGCGTGTAGAGCTGCACTTCCTCGATCGGCGCCACCGTCTGCGGAATCCCGTCGTCCGCCTTCTTCAGCGCCGCGACGTCGGCGGCGAAGATCCGGCCGCGGACGATGTCGCCGAAGACGAACTTGCCGCGCAGCGCGGGGTTCTTCCCGTGGTAGGTGAATCCACCGGTGATCGACTGGCCGTCGCTATGGTCGTACATCGCCACCGGGTAGGTGAACCCGTCCTTGACCTTGCCGGCGAGGGTCTCCGCCGGCAGCGCAAAGAGCTGGTTGAGGGCGCCGCCGGGCCGCGTCACGCCGTTCTCCCACACCCCCTCGCGCTTCATCCAGCCGTAGTTCTCCCCGTTGCGCACGATGTTGACTTCCTCGATGTTGTTCATGCCGATGTCGGAGGCGAACATCGTGCCGTCGGTCAGGTCCCACGAGATCCGGTGGGCGTTGCGGAAGCCGTACGCGTAGATCTCGCCGAGCGTCTTCGGGTCGCCGTCGGCGGCGAACCGGTTCGACGGCGGAACGGTGTAGTCGCCGAGCCCCTTCGTCCCGCCCGACACCGACGGCGAGCGCGGGTCGATCCGCAGAATGGCGGTGATGACCGAGTCGAGCCGCTGCGTCTGCGCGGGGTTGCTCGCGTTCGGGCCGCCGCCGTTGCTGAACCCGAGGTCGCTGCCGCTCGTGTAGAGCAGGCCGTAGTCCGCCTCGCCCGGCTTCGCCGTCGGGTTGAACTCCACCGCGCCCATCGGGTGCGTCAGGTTCTGCACGACGTGCGCGATGCGGAGCAGCTCGCGCCGGGTGCCCTGGAACGTATTCGCCGCGGGGCTCGCGGCCCGCCACTCGGTGATGACGTTATGGTGCGTCACGTCGGCCGGCCCGTACCCGGGCGGGATGAAGTTCAGCCGGCCCGGGTTGCCCTGGGCGCGCTCGCCGTGCACGGTGTAGAAGAGACCGTTCTTCTCGAACTCCGGGTGGAACGTGAAGCCGATGAGGCCGCTCTCCAGCCGGCTGTAGATCGCGTAGGGGAACAGCTCGGCGAAATTCAGGTACGCCGAGAGCTGGTTGTTGCGGTCCAGCAGGTACAGGATGCCGCGCGAGTCGTTGACGAACCGCCGGCCGTCCGGCGCGTCGCGCAGGAAGCTGGGACGCGCCCAGCCCGCCGGATTCACGTCCTGGTCGGGCGGGAGCTTGCCGCGCGTCTGGGGCAGACGCACGAGGTCGCGGACCTCGACCATCAGCCCGCGCTTGACGACTTTCTCCGGAATGGGATCGGCAATCTGCGCCTGCGCCTGCAGCAGCGCCGCCGCGCACACGGCGACGACCGGAAGCACGATCAGTCTGACTTGAGTACGCATTGAGTTCCTCCTACAGCCACAGGTCACAGGTCACAGGTCACGACGCTCGGGCCACAACCCCCGGGTGTGGCGCGTGTCTTCCGACGTGGACGTCAGTCGCTCGACCCCGCGGCCACCGTGACCGTTCGGAGCGCTATTATCCCCGAATCGGCCCAACGTCGCAGTGACGGCCGTCGCCCGCGAGTTGATTGCGTTTATGTGGGCGATCGCGAAAGAGGTGCCGCTGCCAGCGTAACGCGCCTTGGACTTGGCCGTCTGCGCGGACCGCTGATGGGTGCGGCGGTCCGCTCGGCGGCCTGGACGGCGCGTCGCCCACCGTGACAGAGAGGCAGTCCGGAAACCGGTCGACGACAGGACAGGTGTGTCTCGTCGGTGACTTCTTGACAACCCGAAGTCGTGTCAACGCGCCACACGAGCCGCCCGGGCTCAGAAGGCGCCAGCCGCGTCGGCTTCATTCGCGTGTTGGGCCGCTCAGAGTTCCCTGAGTTCACAGCCGCTGCGCGCCATCAACAGTACCCAAATCACGATCAAAGGTGCCAAGTGGCGTGTGTCCCGATTTCCGAGCGATCTCCACCATAAGGCAATCGGAAAATCCGACCCTCGGTTGCTCCCGAAACTGCGCAACGGCCGCGGCGACTGCGTCAGCGTCTTGGACCGTCAGCTGTTCGTGACTCAACAACATCTCGACTGCAGTCGCGACCGCGTCGGGAGCACGACCGTAGACAGAAGCCAGCACCCAGGTAGTCTCGGCGATGGCGAGGTGCGGCACCCAGGCCCCCTTGCCGACAAAAGCCTCGGCAACGGCAACCTGCCTGGCGTCATCTCTCGTGATGAGCCGGACCAGCACATTGGTGTCAACGGCCCGCATGGCGCTTCCTGATGTACCGCCGGATTCCGTTCTTCATCTCTTCGATGGTTCGCCGCCGTGGTGTCTTCGAGAAGAGCGCCCGATGTATATCCTCTGACGAGTAGCGGCCTGCCTTGCGGACGACGACTCGGTCGCCCTCCTCATCCCATTCGAGCACCGAGCCCGGACCAACACCTAGCCGTTGGCGCACCTTGGCGGGAACGGACACCTGACCTTGAGCCGTAACCTTCGAATGTGCAAGGGGCATGAGTAGGATATTACCATGGTAATGACCATCGCGGGCCTGACGCTGCGGACATCGGAGCCGGTCTGGATCTCGGGTCAGCGAGGGCTTCTGATTCTGTCGGCCTAACGTCGCAAATGAGCCGCGCGACACAGCGACCGAATCGCACAGACCGTCAGGAGCGTCGGCTCGTAGGGTCAGGGAGTGGCGCCTGGCACAAGGTGCTGGTGTCCACTCCCTGCCACCTCAAACCGTACGTGAGGTTTTCCCTCATACGGCTTTCCGACAACGTTCACCCTACGACGTGCGAAGCTGGAGACCACGTCGTCCCGTGGGATAGAAGTAGGCCAGGCCGCGCCGCCGCTCCCACTCCGCAAACGCCGCCGGGTACAGCCGACCGCGTGCGCCCTGCCGCTTCGTCAAGAACCGCCACAGCCGAAGCCAGACGTACCGATCGAGATCAGCCAGCTTCTTCGTAGAGTTCACAATCGCGAAGTAGGCCCGCCAGCCCCGAAGGATCCGGTTGAGCGTCCCCACCAGCTCGCCAAGGTCCACCCGCAAGCGAGTGCGCTCGGTTTGCTGACGGATCTTCTCGCGTACCGTCTGCATCGCCTTCTGGCTGGGCCACGCGTAGGGCACCAACCGACCGGTCCGCCGCGATGGCCGTTTGTGGAAGTGGAACCCGAGGAAGTCGAAGCCGTCGCACCCCAGGTCGACCACGTGCGTCTTCCCGGGATGCAGGGTCAGCTTCAATCGCCTCAGAA
>Ga0156082_122_pt7 | contig 15178 bp, 13 predicted proteins | sample RifCSPlowO2_02_FD_107735 | JGI IMG/M metagenome (GOLD analysis project Ga0156082, IMG submission 107735) | Acidobacteria bacterium RIFCSPLOWO2_02_FULL_68_18 | reverse complement strand
CGAGTACCACCGCGCGAAGCCACACGGCCGCACCCCGACCCGATGCCCAAGCGAGTTATCGAGACTGGGCTTTGTGAAAACTCAGGTTAGGTGTAGCAGCCCGCGAGCCGGGCTCGCTGGCGGACGAGGCCGAGGACGAGCTCGCAGGTCGGCGCCGCGACGCCGGTCATGCTCGCCAGCTCCACGACCGCCCCGAGCAGGGCGTCGATTTCCATCGGGCGGCCGGTCTCGAGATCGACGAGCATCGAGACCTTGTGCGCGCCCACCTCGGCCGCCCCGGCGATGCGCGCGTCCACGTCGATCGGGAAGGCGATGCCGAGCTTTGAAGCGATCTCCTCCGCCTCCACCATCATGGCGCGCGCAATCGCCCGCGTGACCGGGTCGCCGGTCACCACGTCGAGCGTGGCCGTCGTCAGCGCGCAGATCGGATTGAAGGCGAGGTTCCCCCACAGCTTCACCCAGACGCTCTCGCGAATCCGCGGACGGATGGGGCAGCGGAAGCCGGCCTTGATCATCGCCTGGGCGAACGCCGTGATGCGCTCGCTCTTGGAGCCGTCGGGCTCACCCAGATCGAACCGGTTCGAGTAGGTGTGCTGAATCGTGCCCGGCGCGACGATGTCCGCCGCCGGATAGACGACGCAGCCGATGACGCGCTCGGGAGGCAGCTTCTCCCACAGCCGGCCGTCCGGGTCGAGGACGCGGAGCCGCATGCCGTCGTACCGGCCGCCGTGCTTGTAGAAGTACCACCAGGGGATGCCGTTGAGCGCCGCCACGATCGCCGTGGACGGACCGAGGAGCGGCTGGATCGACTCGGCCACCGCCCGGAGCCCCGGCGCCTTGACGGCGACGATCACGACGTCCTGCGGGCCGGCCGCGCGCGGATCGTCGGTGGCGAAGGGACGCGCGACGAGCGTCTGCCCCTCGCTGTGCAGCGTCAGGCCGTCCTTCTCGATCGCCGCCAGGTGCGGTCCGCGCGCGATGAGCGTGACGTCCTCGCCGGCACGCGCCAGCTTCGTGCCGATCAGGCCGCCAATGGCGCCGGCGCCGAAGACGCAGATTCTCATGACTGCGCGGCCGGGACGAGGCCGAGCTTTTCGGCCATGCCGATGCGCTGCAGCTTGCCCGTGGCGCCGCCGGGGATCTGGTCGACGAAGAAGATCCTGCGCGGCACCTTGAAGTCGGCCAGATGGGAGGCGACGAAGTGGCGCAGGTCGCGGTCGGTGAGACCCGCGTTCCCGCGCGGCACGACCGCGGCCGCGATCTCTTCGCCGTGCGACTCGTCGGGCACCGCAAAGACGACGACCTGCTGGACGCCGGGATGCTCCATCAGCACCGCCTCGATCTCGAGCGGCGACACCTTTTCGCCGCCGCGGTTGATCAGTTCCTTCAAGCGGCCCGTCAGCCACAGGTACCCGTCCTCGTCTATCCGGCCTTGATCGCCCGTGCGGAACCAGCCGTTCACGAACGCCGCGGCATTCGCGTCGGGGTTGGCCTCGTAGCCGGCGGTGACGTTGGCGCCGCGGATGACCACCTCGCCCATGGACCCCGGCGGGAGGAGGCTTCCCGCCTCGTCCATGACGGCCACCTCGGGTCCGGCCGGGCGTCCAACCGAGCCAGGTTTGCGCGCCGCGGGCGGCAGCGGGTTGGACGCGACCTGGTGCGACGCCTCGGTCATCCCGTAGCTCTGCAGCACCGGGACGCGGAACGTCTGTTCGAGCGTGGCCATCAGCTCCGGCCGGAGCGCCGCCGAGGAGGAGCGGATGAACCGGAGCCGGCTGCGCGCGACGCTCTCGGCGTGCCTGGCTGCCCGCACCACGATCGCCCGGTGCAGGCTGGGCGCCGCCGTGTACCACGTCGGCTGCACCTCGTCCAGCCACGCGAAGAACTTCACCGGGTGCGATCCGGGCGTGCACGAGACGTGGGCGCCGGCCGCGAGCGACGACAGCACGCCGCCGATCAGCCCGTGGATGTGGAAGAGCGGCATGATGTTGAGGCAGACGTCGTCGGGGGTCAGCGCCAGCGTGTCGCGGATGTTCTGGGCGCTCGCCGAGAGGTTCCGCTGCGTCAGCGGCACCAGCTTGGGCCGCGAGGTGGTGCCCGAGGTATGCAGCACCAGCGCGACGTCGTCCGGGGTCAGACCCCGGTTACGACCCGACTCAATCTCTTGAGGGTCTGACCCCAGTTCGAACATGCCGGCCGGAGCGGCCGGGTCGACCCGCAGCTCGAACACCCGTAATCCCAGCCTCGACGCCACCTCGCGCGCCGGTGACGCCATCCCGGCTTCGATGAGGAGCGCCTTCGCCTCGAGGTCGGTCAGGTAGAACTCGAATTCTTCCGCGCGGTAATGGGCATTGAGCGGCGCCGCCGTCGCGCCGGCGGCGACGGCCAGGAACGCCGTCGCGGCGTGCGGACCGTTCGCCAGCACGATGGCGACGCGGTCGTTCCGGCCCATCCCCCGGGCATGCAGCCACTGGGCGCTCGACGCGACGAGCGCCCGCAGCTGGTCGTAGGTGAGCGAGGCGCGCCCGGGCGCGCCGATGGCGGGCGCGCGGTCGCTGCCGTGGGCGAGCAGGGCGGCCAGAGTCTCATCTCTGAACACGTTCACCATGGTCGATGTGGGGCGAGAACAACCGGTATCCCTCGGCGGCTTGCCGGGTCGATGAATCCTGCAGGAGAGCCCGAACGGAATTATTGCCTGGCTCTACCATTATAGCCCGGCGGGCGGGCTGGGAGAGGTCTGACCACTGGCCCTATAATGGCGCCGCGCGCCTCGAGTGTCTGGGGTGCCCGAGGCGCCGACGGGAGATGCCTGGAGAGCCTGACGTGCCCAACGTGCCGCACGGGAACGGCCACCGCAAGGTCAACGAGGCGATCGTGCGTGCGATCCAGGCTCAGATCCGCCGCGGCGAATTGAAGCCCGGCGATCGCCTTCCACCGGAGCGGCGCCTGGCGGCGATGTTCGACGCCAGCCGCAGTTCGGTTCGCGAGGCGCTGCGCGTCCTCGAATTGTCCGGCCTGGTCCACTCGCGCCACGGGGAAGGAAACTTCGTGGCCGAGACGCTGCCGGGCGGGGCGGCCCTGACGCTCGTCGATTACCTGGAGCGGCAGCGCACGAGCCTCCTCGACCTCTCCGAAGCGCGCAAGATGTTCGAGCCGGCGCTCGCCTCGCTGGCGGCGGGACGGGCGACGCGGGAGGACCTGGAGGAATTGCGTCGGGCCGCGGAAGAAGAAGGAACCCAGCTGCGCGCCGGCCACACCCAGGCGGCGTTTCGCGCCGACCGGGCGTTTCACCACGCCGTCGCGGCGGCGACGGGCAACCAGACGCTCGTCACGCTGCACAGCTACCTGTCGGATCTGGTGGGCGGCGGCCGCCGGGAAGCGCTCGAAAACGACGTCCGCCGCGCCCAGTCCGCGCTGGATCACCGGCGGCTCTACCTGGCGATTGCGCGGTGCGACGGCGCGGCGGCGCGGGCAACGATGCTGCGGCACCTCGAGAACGTCGAGCGGATCCTGATGGACGCGGTGCTCGGCTATCAGCGCGCGGCGGCGCTGCTGCCGGGGGCGCCTCCCTCGCGCGCCAGGCCCGCCAGTCCCCGGCGGCGATCCCGACGGCGGACGGGCTCGCCGTAATTGTTCGGCAGGCTCAGGGAGCGCCGGGCATGTCGAAGGGCGAGCGAACGTCGACGGGCGGATTTCGCTTGACGTCGTTCGAATGGGGTTACTAACATTCTGCGCTGGTCAGACCACTGCGAGGCAATCCGGTGACGAGGAGCTCCCGATGATCAAGCGGGTCGAAGTCCAATACCGCGGTATTTTCCAGAAGAACCTTGGCAAGTTCATCGGCGGCGACATCGTTCAGATCGCCAGCCGGATGGGGAAGGTGGCGTTCTCGAACGGTCGCTACAGCGATTCACCCGAGCGCAACGGCATTCCTTGCAAGTACTTCGCCTTTGTCTCCCAGGAGCTTTCTGAAGAGGAGCTCGAGGCCGAGTGCGGCGCCAAGCTCGACATTGACGAGGCCGACGTCTCGGTCGTCGTCGACGACACGATGGTCAAGGGCGTGGAGCCGTGGGCATGGCATGGCGTGCGGCCAGTCAACGAAAAGGTTCGCGAGAAGGGATGCCTCCTCGTCGTGTCCCGGCACGGCCACGACCAGTTGCTGCAGTTCATCCCGAAGAAGGCGTTCGACTATCGCCTGGCGCTGGTCGAAGGGGAGGCGAGCTTTGCGGGCATGTGGGTGAACAAGGACGACCTCACCCGCGAGCGCGTCCTGGGCGCGATCGCCGCGGTCGATCCGGGGATCATTTCGATCGAGGCGGTCGAGTCGTATCTGCTCGACCGGACGAAGCAGCAGCACCGTGCGGAGGCGGCCCGCGCCGCCTACAACGCGACGCTGCGGTCGCTGCGGGTGGTCAGGCCGGGAGAGGGCGCGGAGTGGCACCATGAGATCCCGCGGCTGCCGACGTGGAGGGAGTTCGAGGCGGGCGGCGTCGTCGTGCCAGCCGTGCCGCGGGGCTTCAAGCTCGGGCCGCGCGGCCAGACGCGGAACGAGGGGTTCAAGCGCGGGACGTCCAAGAGCCATCGTCCGGTCATCCGCTTCGACCTCTGCACCAAGTGCACCCTGTGCTGGTACGACTGCCCCGACGAGTGCTTCGACCCCACCGACGACGGACTGTTCGACGTGAACTACGAGGTGTGCGTCGGCTGCCACCGGTGCGCGGAGATCTGTCCGGTGCCCGAGTGCATCGTCATGGTGGACGAGCTGAGGTTCGGCAACGACGACAGCCCGTGGGAGCATCACACGCGCGACCCGCAGGGCTACATCAAGTGGGCGGAAGAGAAGAAGGGCACCGACCGGATTCATTACGCGCACGTTACCGGCACCGGCGTGGAAGTCCGCCAGGGCAAGTTCGTGCCGCCCAAGCAGGACAAGGGCGGCGCGGCCGCACGCGCGAAGGCATAGAGGAGGGTTGAACCGTGGCAACCGTTGCAGAACACACCAACGTCTGGGCGAAGGACGCACTCCTCAACGGGTGTCAGGCCGTGGCGCAGGCCGTCCGGCTTGCCAACGTCGACGTCATCGCGGCGTATCCGATCCGGCCGTACACCGAGGTGATGGACGCGCTCTCCAAGATCATCGCCGACGGCGAGCTCGACTCCGAGTTCATCGTCGCCGACAGCGAGCACTCGCAGTTCGAGATCGTCAAGCACGCCAGCTCGGTCGGCGCGCGGGCGTTTGCCGGCAGCAGCGGCACCGGCTGGATGTACGGCTTCGAGGCGCTGGTCGTCACGGCGACCGATCGCCTCTGTCCGCTCTTCCTCGTCGGCAACCGGGCGCTCGACGATCCGGGCGCGTTCGGCGTCGAGCACAACGACGCGCTCGCGCTGCGCGACATGGGGTGGCTCCTCTGCTGGGCCTCCACCGCCCAGGAAGCGCTCGAGCACGTGCTCATCGGCTACCGCCTCGCCGAGGACAGCCGCGTGCTGATGCCGATGGCGCTCGCCATGGACGGCGCGTTCCTGACGCACTCGCAGCACATGGTGAAGATGCCGACACAGGAGGCGGTCAACAAGTTCCTGCCGCCGTTCAACCTCGGCAAGCGCCGGATGCACCCGGACAACCCCGTCTCGATCGCCCCGCAGGTGAACGAGGACTGGGTGATGGAGCTGCGGCGTCAGAACTGGGAAGCCGCGCGCCGGGCGCGGCAGATCATTCCGGACGTCTACAAGAGCTTCAACGACCTCTTCGGACCGCGGTACGCGAATCCGTTCTTCGACGAGTTCATGTGCGAGGACGCCGAGGTGGTGCTCGTCGGTCTGGGCGCGGTGGCCATGCCGGCGCGAACGGCGGTCCGCCGCCTGCGCGAGCAGGGGAAGAAGGTCGGCTACGTCAACCTCCGGTGGTTCCGGCCGTTCCCGACCGAGCAGCTCCGCGCGACGCTGGGGCGCGCGAAGGGCGTGGGGGTCATCGACCGCGACTTCGCCCACGGCTCGCCCGACAATGGCGGCATCGTGGTGCACGACGTCCGCTCCTGCCTGTATCCGCTCGCAAAACGCCCGGCCGTCACCAACTTCATCGGCGGCCTCGGCGGACGCGACATGTCCATCGACGACTGCATCCGGATGTTCGAGATCACGTTCGACGCAGCCGCCGGCAAGCAGAGTGACGATCTCGTGACGTGGATCGGCTTGCGCGAGTAGCGCGAAGGGGAACGACATGGCCACGGAACTGCCGGTAATCAATTACGAGAGAATCAAGAAGATTCACGATGCGCCGCTCGAGGAGTTCTACACCTCGGGGCACCGTACGTGTCAGGGGTGCGAGTCGGCGCTGGTGATGCGGGACTTCGCCAAGGCTGCCGGTCCGCGCACCGTCGTGACGGGCGCCACCGGCTGCATGTACGTGGCGAACACCAGCTACCTGACCACCCCCTGGATCGTGCCGTGGATGCACACGCAGCTCGGCGCCGGCGGATCGTCGGCGGTGGGGATGGCGGCGGGCCTCCGCGCGCTGATGCGCAAGGGGCGGATCCCGAAGGAGAAGATCAACGTCATCAACTTCAGCGGGGATCTGGGCGCCGCGGACATGGGGATCGGCGGCATCTCGGGCGCGCTGCAGACCGACTACGACCTGCTCGTCATCATGTACGACAACGAGTCGGCCGCCAACACCGACATCCAGGCCACCGGGTCGACCACGTACGGCGCGCAGACGACGTTCACGCCGCCCGGGTCGAAGCATCGCATCATGCAGCGCCGTTGGAAGAAGAACATGGCGGCGATGATGGCCGTGGGCCATCCGACGTGCCGCTACGTGGCGACGGCGTGCGCCACGTTCCCGGCCCTCGACTTCCTGAACAAGACGCGCAAGGCGCTCAGCATCGGCGGTCCCACCTTCATCCACACGTTCGATCCGTGTCCCAAGGGGTGGGACTATCACCCGCGCTACTCCCACGAGCTCGGCGAGCTGGGCATCAAGTGCGGCATCTTCCCGCTCTACGAGATCATCGACGGTCAGGTGATCTACACGTACGACGCGCGGCAGAAGGGGCGCATCCCGGTCCACGAGTACCTCGAGAAGCAGGGACGCTTCGCGCACCTCGTGGACGAGGACGTCGACTACATCCAGGGCATGGTGGACACCATGTGGAACGAGTGGGAGATCCCGGGCGTTGCGCCGTTCAAGGCGGGACTGGCGGTGGGGGGCTAACGCGGCAGTCGACAGCCGGCAAGGCGGGCGCCGATCGCCGAACCGCCCACGCCCGGCAGACCAGACTCGAGAGCCACAGGGGCGTCGCGTCCCTGTGGCTCTTGTCGTGTACGGCCGCCCGCGATTGGACCGCGATGCGGGCCGGAACGCGAATGTCGTACTCGTTGCGTCCGCCCGCATAGCGGTCCTGGCCGCGCGACGCGCGGCGGAAGATACTGGCAACCACGGGTGCGGTATACACTAGGCGCCCGGAGAGACCGCCGCCCGCGGCCGAGCCAACGAGGGTGCCCCAGATGCTGCCACACGACCGGATTCCCTACTCCCCCATCCACACGCGCCCCCCGCTGACGCTTCCCGGCGGCGCCCGCCTCGTCGTCTGGGTGATTGTGAACGTGGAGGAGTGGAATCCCAACGAACCGCTGCCGAGGACGGTGCTCTCGCCGCCGGCGGGCGGCTCGCCGATGCCGGATATTCCGAACTGGGCGTGGCACGAGTACGGCAACCGCGTCGGGTTCTGGCGCATGCTCGACGTGTTCGACCGGCACCGACTGCCGGCCGTCCTCGCCATCAACGGCTCCGCCATCCATGCGTACGAGCCGATCGCGCGCGCCGCGCTCGACCGCGGCTGGGAGTTCATCGGCCACGGCTTCACGCAGAAGAACATGCAGAAGGTGCCCGACGAGCGCGCCGACATTGGGAAGACGACCGACGCGATCCGCGCCTTCACCGGCCGCGCGCCGCGCGGCTGGCTCGGACCCGGGCTCACCGAGACATGGGACACGCCGGACGTCCTGGCCGAGCACGGCTACGAGTACGTCTGCGACTGGGTGCTCGACGACCAACCGGTCCGGATGAAGACGCGCGGACGCCCCCTCGTCTCGATCCCCTACACGCAGGAGTGCAACGACGTGGCGATGATGCTCATCCAGCACCACGCCGCCGGCGAGTACCGGACGCGCGCCATCGACCAGTTCGAGCAGCTCTACGCCGACGCCGAGGCCTCGGCGCGCGTGATGGCGCTCGTCGTGCACCCGTACATCATGGGCGCCCCGCACCGGCTGCGGTACTTCCGCGAGGCGGTGGAGCACATCACCTCGAAGCCGGGGGTCGTCGTTTGGACGGGCGAGCGGATTCTCGACTGGTACCTCTCTGAAACGCGGTCGGACCGTTCGGATCGTGCGCACGTGAAGGCGTGACCCGTTGGAAGGTTCCGCATGCCTCGACCGATCTACCTGGTGACCGTCTCCCGCTAGCATCGTGAGTGCCCCTCGCGTTGCCGGACTGCTGGCCGGTGTCTGCCTGTGGCGCGCCGTGAGCGGCGAGGCCGGACAGGTCGACTACGGCACGGCGCGGTTCGATCGCCGTCTGCCGGCCGTGCGAGCCGTCGGCGCCATTCACGTCGACGGCGTCCTGAACGAGCCCGACTGGAGCCGCGCTCCGGTCGCGAGCGGCTTCATCCAGAACGATCCGCGCGAGGGGGAGGCGGCGTCGGAAGAGACCGAGGTGCGGGTGCTCTACGACGCGGACACCCTCTACGTCGGCGTCCTGGCGCGCGATCGCCAGCCTGACGCCATCCTCACGAGCGAGCTGGCAAAGGATTTCAACCGGCAGTCCGGAGACGACTTCGAGATCGCCCTGGACACCTTCCACGACGGCCGCAACGGTTACCTGTTCGCCACCAACGCGCGCGGCGCCAGGTGGGACGCGCAGATGATCAACGAAGGGCGTGAGATCAACGAGAACTGGGATGCCCTCTGGCAGGTCAGGACCAGGATCACGGAAGAGGGGTGGTACGCGGAGATTGCGATTCCGTTCCGGACGCTGCGATTCGGCAGCGCCGCCTCGCAGAGCTGGGGCGTCAACTTCCAGCGCCGCATCCGCCGCCGAAACGAGGACAGCTTCTGGGCGCCGCTGCCGCGCATCTACGATCTGACGCGTGTTTCGCTGGCCGGCACGCTCGAGGGCCTGGAAGGGGTGCGGCCGGGCAACGACGTGCGCGTGAAGCCCTACGTGCTCGGCAGCTCCGGCGCGTCCAGCGTGGCGAAGGTCGGCGCCGACGCCGATGCCGGCCTCGACGTGAAGTTCGGCGTGACGAGCGGCCTGACGTGGGATTTCACGGTCAACACCGACTTCTCCCAGGTCGAGGCCGACGAGCAGCAGGTGAACCTGACGCGGTTCAGCCTCTTCTTCCCCGAGAAGCGCGACTTCTTCCTGGAGAATTCAGGGGTGTTCCAGTTCGGGCAGGGAGGCAGCGGGCTCCTCTTCACCGGCGGCGGGACGGGCACCGGCGGGGGAGGGTTCTTCCCCCCTCGGGGACAGGACGCCATTCTCTTCTTCAGCCGGCGTATCGGCCTGTCGGGGGGCGGCGAGTCGATTCCGATTCTCGGCGGCACCCGCCTGACGGGCCGCGTCGGCGATTACAGCGTCGGCCTCCTCACCATCCAGCAGCGCAGCACGGCGAGTTCGCCCGCCACCACCTTCTCGGCCCTCCGGCTGCGCCGCAACGTGCTGGCCAGCTCGGATATCGGTCTGCTCGTCCTGAACAAGGACGCGGACGGTCCGGACTACAACCGCGTGGCGGGCGCCGATGCCAACTTCCGGTTCTTCCAGAACCTGAACCTCAACGCGGCCGCCGCCCGGACGTTCTCACCTGCGGCCGCCGCGCCAGGCGGCAGCGAATCGATGGGGCGCGCGGGATTCAGCTACCGGGACAACGTCTGGGACCTGACGGCCTTCTACCTGCGCATTGGCGAGCGTTTCAACGACGAGATGGGCTTCGTGCCCCGCGTCGGCATTCGCAAGTTCGAGAGCCAGTACGGTATGCGGTTTCGGCCGCAGCGCGTCTCGCGGTGGCTTCGCGAGGCGTTCCCGCACGTCGGGTTCATGGACATCTCGCGGCTGAAGGGCGACCTGCAGTCCCGCCTGGTTCAGGCGCATCTGAGCCTCGCCTTCCAGGACGGCAGCGGCAGCGAGCTCGGCGTGGAGCCGGCCACCGAGAACCTGGTGGAGCCGTTCGTGATCAACCGGCGCCGGGGCATCGCCATTCCGCCGGGTCGATACGAGTTCAACGATTGGTTCGTGACCTGGCGCACCAACAGCTCGGCTCCGCTGTCGTTCAACGGGCGCGCCGACGTGGGCGAGTTCTACGACGGCTACAAGCAGAGCGTGCTGTTCGGCACCTCCGTCCGGTTGAAGGGGCGGCTGAACGCGTCGATCACGGAATCGCGCAACCGGATTCGGCTCGGGGCGGGCCGGTACACGACCGATCTCATCACGGCGCGGGTCGAGTACGGATTCTCCACGACGGCCTTCGTCAACGCGCTGGTGCAGTACAACACCGACGCGCGCGAGTGGAGTTCCAACCTGCGGTTCAATATCATCCATCGTCCGCTGAGCGACATCTATCTGGTGTTCAACGAGCGGCGTGATATCGACGGCGGCGGTCTGCTCGACCGGGCGTTGGTCGCCAAGATGACCTACATGGTGGCGTTCTGAGACAACATCTGCTGCGAGGAGGCACGCTCATGCATCGCGTACTTGCTGCCTGTTTCTGGTCCCTCTGGATGGTGCTGCTGCCCCAGGCCGCCCGCGCGCAGGTCGAGCTTCGAGTGCTCGTGGGCGGTGCGATGAGCGAGCCGGTCAAGGAGGTCGGCGACGCCTTCGGGCCGAGCGCGGGTTACGCGCTGGTCTACACGCGCGATACGACGGGTGCGCTCCAGAAGCGCCTCTTGTCCGGCGAGCGGGCCGACATCATCGTCCTGGCCTCCCCAGGCATGGACGCGTTGCAGAAGGACAACAGGATCGTCCCGGGATCCCGGGTGGACGTCGCCCGCGCCCTGATCGGCGTTGCCGTGCGGGCCGGCGCCCCCTCCCCCGACCTATCGAGCGTGGACACGTTCAAGGCCGCCCTGCTCGCGGCCCGCTCGGTGTCCTACGTGAGTCCCGCGGCAGGCGGGACCTCCGGCACCTACATTGACGGCCTGCTGCGGCGCATGGGCATTGCCGACATCCTGAAGGCGAAGATCGTGTTTCGGACGCAGGGATCCGAGGTGGCCGACGCGGTCGCCAACGGCGAGGCGGAGCTCGGCATCACCTTCACGAGTGAGCTGAACCCGAACCCGGGTGTCCGCGTGGCGGGCACGCTGCCGGCGGCGATTCAATTGCCGACGATCTATGCCGGCGCGGTCGTCGGAACGAGCGGTCAAGCGGAGGCGGCCCGCGCCTTCCTGCGCCGGCTCGCCGGAGCCGAGGGGCGTAACGCGATCATCAAAGCGGGGCTCGAGCCGACCGCGGCGGTACCGTAAGAGCGGTTCGAGTGTCTGGGGTGCCTGCCGCGGCTGCCGGGCGGAACGTGCGCGCCCCTCAGTTCGCCCGCGCCGGGACCGCCGATCCGGAGGGAGCGGCCACGGCCTGCGCCATCGTCCGCACTCGCATCGGCTTCAGCACGGCCACCGCCGTCACGGCCGCGACGAGGTTGAGGACCGCCGCGACGTAGAAGACGGCGTGCCAGCTGCCGGTCGCGTTCGTCAGCACGTTGGCGAGCGGGACGAGCAGGGCAGCCGTGCCTTTCGCCGTGTACAGCATGCCGTAGTTGGCGGTCGCGAACTTGCGGCCGTAGATATCGGTGCAGGTCGCCGGGAAGAGCGAATAGATCTCGCCCCACGCGAAGAACACCAGGCCCGACAGGATGACGAACAGCACCGGCTGGCCCGCGAACAGGAGCAGCGCGTAGATGCCGACCCCTTCGACGAAGAAGGCGGCGAACATCGTGGTCTCGCGGCCGATCCGGTCCGACACCCATCCGAAGAACGGCCGGCAGACCCCGTTGAGCACCCGGTCGATTGTCAGCGCGAAGGTGAGCGCCGGCAGCGTCAGCCCGAGAAGTGAAACCGGGATCTCCGCCACCTTGAAGTCGTTGGCGATCGGCGCGAGTTGCGCCACCGCCATCAGGCCGCCGGAGCCGACCATGACGAACATGGCGTACATCACCCAGAAGACCGGCGTCCTGAGCGTCTCGGTCGGCGTGTAGTCGCGCCGCGTCTGCTGGACCGCCGGGGCCGCGGGTGCGGCGACCTCGCCGGGCTCAGGCGCACGCAGCAGCATGCCGACCAGCATGACCACGATGCCCTGTCCGAGCCCGAACCAGAGGAACGCGGCCTCATAGCCGCTCGACCGGATCATGTTGGCGATCGGAATCACCGTCAGCGCCGAGCCGGCGCCAAAGCCCGCGGCGGTCAGGCCCGCGGTCAGGCCGCGGCGATCGGGGAACCATTTCAGCGCGTTGCCGACCGCGCCTCCGTAGATGACGCCGGCGCCGACGCCGCCGACCGCGGCGCCGACATACAGGAGGAACAGCGAATCGGCGACCGAGTTGATGACCCACGCGGCCGCCACCAGCGCGCCGCTGGCGCTGATCATGACGCGCGGGCCGAACCTGTCGATGAGATAGCCCTCGATTGGGACCAGCCAGGTCTCGGTCAGCACGAAGATGGTGAAGGCGACCTGAATCGCCGCCCGGCCCCACTGGTACTTGGCGTCAATGGGACCGACGAACAGCGTCCAGCCGTATTGCAGGTTGGCGATCATCACCATGCAGATGATGCCGAAGACCAGCTGGCTCCAGCGCGTGGCTTCCGACGCCGGAGGACGAAGGGTCGTTTCGCTGCTGTTCGTGGACATGGTCACCCCGGTAAAGGCGGAAAAAGCGGCGCCAGCCTATCATCCCGGCCAGAGGCGTGTCGAGCAGAAGATCGCCGGCCGGACTACAATACGCGCCGATGACCCACCGACAGGTATCCGAACTCGCCGGGGAGATGCTGGAGGCGTTCACGGCCGGCCGGCCCATCGCGGTGCCGCCGTCGGCCCGCGAGGGTGGCTGCGATCTGGAGGCCGGCTACGCCGTGGAGGCCGAGATCGCGCGCATGCGCCGCGCCGCCGGTCGCCGCACGGTCGGCCGGAAGATCGGCCTCGCCAACCGCGCCGTCTGGCGCGCGTTGAAGATGAAGACGCTCGTCTGGGCGAACATGTACGACGATACGGTGCACGAGGCGACCGGCGGCGAGGCGACGGTGTCGCTGGCCCGTATGCGGGCGCCGCGCCTCGAGCCCGAGATCGTCGTCAAGCTCAGGGGGGCGCCGCGGCCCGGCGCCGATGCCGCCGGGGTGCTCGAGGCGGTCGAGTCCTACGCATTCGCGTTCGAGCTCGTCGACTGTCCCTATCCCGAGTGGAAGTTCCAGCCGGGCGACTTCATGGCGTCGCTCGGGCTGCACGCGGCGCTCGTGGTCGGCGAGTCGCGCCCGGTGCGCCGCGAGGCGATCCCGCAGCTGGTCGACCAGCTCGCCGCGTTCACCGTGCGGCTGTCGAAGGACGGCGAGGTGGCGCACGAAGGAGGCGGGAAGAACGTGCTCGACAGCCCCGCGCTCTGCCTGGTGGAGTTCGCTTCGGCGGTGCTGGACCAGCGCGGCGCCGAGCCGCTCGGCCCGGGCGAGCTCATCAGCACCGGATCGCTCACGGCGGCGCCGCCGGTCGGGCCTGGCGAGCGCTGGTCGGTGGTCGCCTCGGGCCTCGACGTGCCGACGCTGTCGCTGCGGTTGACGCGGTGAAGAGAGCGGAATGAGACACGCAGGTCTGCTTGCCCGCGGTGCGCTGGCGGCAGCCCTCGTCGTGATGCTCGCGGCGGCGGCACGTGCACAATCGCCGCCGGCATGGAACCCGCCGCGCACGATGGACGGACAGCCGGACATGCAGGGATTCTGGGGCGAGCCTGCCGGCGGCGCCGACGGCACCAACATCGAGACGAGCTTCCAGACGGCGGAGGCGCTGCTCGTCCAGGGATGGACGAGGGAGCAGGTCGCGGCGCGCACGCCGGTCAGCGCCATCGCCGATGCGCCGAACGGCCTGGTTCCGTATCAGGAGCGGGCGGAGGCGCGGCGGCAGCAGATCCTCTCGCGCTACGGCGGCGAGATCATCACCGGCAAGCCGCGGAGTCCGCGCGACGTCAACCCCGATCTGTTCTGCCTGCTCGGGATGCCGCGGCTGCAGTACTGGCAGGACTTCCAGATCGTGCAGACGCCGAGCCACGTCGTCATGGCGTGGGAGCGGACGCACTCGTATCGGGTCATTCCCCTCGACGGCCGTCCCCACGTGTCCCCGAAGATCAAGACGTACATGGGCGACGCGCGCGGCCGGTGGGAGGGCAACACGCTCGTCGTCGAGACGCGGAACCTGCGGGACTGGACCTGGTTCGATTCGAAGGGCACACTGCACTCCGACGAGATGACGCTGGTCGAACGCTACACGTACGTGGACGGCGACACGGTCCGACTCCAGATGACCGTCAACGACCCGCAGACGCTCACGCGGCCCTTCACGATGGCGTGGACGCTCGAGCGGAAGCACGCCGACGATCCCGGCTACGAGCTGATGGAGTACGCGTGCGTCGAGGGCGAGCGCGCCCGCGAGGCGATTCTCGAATAGCCGGCCCCCCGACAGCCCCCCGTCTATCGCCCTTCGACAGGCTTCAGCGGCGTGTCCCCGAGATCGAAGGCGTAGCACGGATAGTCGAGCAGCTGCGCGTTCGGCTCGACGTGCCGGTACAGAACCATGCTCATCGTCCACGGCCGGTTGAAGACCTTCGGATCGGTGATCGTGGCGGTGTAGCGGATGTGATCGGGGCTCGTCATCGCGAACCGTTCCAGCACCTGGAGCGCCTCGCTGTGGAAGTTGCCGGCCCGGTCGAACCACGTCTGATCGTTGAAGTGCGTCACGCTGACGACCAGCGTGTCCTCTTCCCAGCGGCCGCGTGAATCGCCCATCCACCATTCGAGGGGCCCCTCGAGGTGCGGCGTGTCCATGAACACGTTGCGCGTCGCGTTGGCGTACTCGAACAGCATCACCAGCACCTTCGGCGTCTGGACGATCTGGAACGGATAGGGCATGTACATGACGCGCGGCACGCCCGGCAGGAAG
>Ga0156082_159_pt10 | contig 17360 bp, 16 predicted proteins | sample RifCSPlowO2_02_FD_107735 | JGI IMG/M metagenome (GOLD analysis project Ga0156082, IMG submission 107735) | Acidobacteria bacterium RIFCSPLOWO2_02_FULL_68_18 | reverse complement strand
GACGATCGCCACGAACCCGGTGCGATCGCGCATGATCCCTTTCAAGCTGACCTCGTTGATGAGAATGCCCGGCAGGCCAACGGGCCGGCTCGCCATCGACCGCGGGTCCGATCCCTGCCCGAGCAGGCTGACGAACGGGTCGCGCCGGCCGGCCGGATCGTACGCATACGCGGGCTTTTGCTGTGGCGGCGGCTGCTCCGCGGCGGGCGGCCTGGCCGGCGGCGGCTGTTGCTGCGCGTACACCGGCACGGCCAGCGCCACGCCGGCTGCGATACACGCGATCCTGGATACGCGGCTCATCCCCGTGTCATGTCCTCACTTGGTAATGGGCTGCTTCGGCACGTTCGGCCGGCCGCCCTTCCCCGTCGCGCCGCTTTCCTGCAGGATGAACGTGGTCGCCACCAGCTCCGCGACGATCGTGGCGTTGGACTCCTGGGTCGGCCTCACCTTGATGGACAAGTCCCCGATGTTGATGATCCGCGGGAACTTGCTGATCCGGTCGAAGAAGAACCCGAAATTGTGGTACGTGCCCTCGGCCTGCAGCTTGAACGGCAGCTCGGCGTAGAGCGACTCCTGCTTTGGTGCCTGGGGGGTGAACCGCTGGATCGTCAGGTTCGATTGGGTGGCGAGCCCCTGGACGCGGCGCAGGATGTCGGCCACGTCCTTCTCCTCTGGCAGCACCTGCTTCAGGGTGTCGAGCCGATGCTCGAGCTCGGTCACCTGCGCCTGGAACTCGGGCAAGCGTCTCGCGGTGGCCACGCCCTTGGCGATGTCGGCCCTCAGCGCGGTGAGGCGCGTCTGCCGCAATTCGATGTCGGCCTGCATTTCCGTCACGTAGAACTTCCAGAACCCGAAGATGGCGAGCCCCGACACCACGACGAAGGCGCCGATCTGGCCGTACCACGGGAGCTTGGTGAGCGACAGTTCCATGGAGTCCCTGCTTGCTATCGGTGCCGCCGGGCCGCGCCTTTAACGCGCCCTGCGGCGGCCGGACTGCTATTTCGTCGGCGCCGCGCCTCGCCCGGCCGCCGCCGGCGGCGGTGGCAGCGGGGGCGCCTCCAGGTTGTTGAACGACGCCTTGATCGAGAACTTGAACATCTCCCCGCCGGCCTTGGGGTCGACCGCCTGCACCTGGCTGTCGATGATGTCGATCGGCTTCTTGAACCAGGCGCTGGACTCGAGGTTCGCCACGAAATCCGACAGGCCGGTGAGCGACGTCGTCATGCCCGTGAGCGTGAAGGCGCCCTCCTTTTCGACGAGATCGGTGAGCCAGAGGCGCTCGGGGATCGCCTTGCTGATTTCGTCCAGCGCGTGGACGGGGCCCGCCTGTCCGCGCCGGAGCTGCTCGATGAGCGTGACGCGCTGCTGCAGCTGCGCCTTGCGCGCCTCGAAGCGCTGCACCTGCGCGAGGACGGCCCGCAGCTGCTGCGTCTCGGCTTCGCCACGCGCGATCTCGTCGTCGAGCCTCTGCGACGTCTGGCGGAGCGACCAGAACGACCAGCCGATGAGCAGCGCCGAGGCGATCAGGATGAGGCTCGCCGCGATGGTGACGCGGTGCGCGGCCGGGATGACGGTGCGGCGCTTCGAGCGCTCGCGCTCGACGGCCAGGAGGTTGATCCGGATCATCGGTCCCCCACCCTTCGCAGGGCGAGGCCGACCGCGACGGCCACGGTCGGCGCCACGTCGGCCGCCGATTCCACGTTGAATCTCTTCACGTCGAACGCCACGCGCTTGAACGGATCGAACGCCTCTATTGGCGCTTCGAAGCGATCGCCGAGCATCTCGGTGAAGCCCTCGGCCCGCGAGGCGCCGCCGCTCACCATGATCCGATCGATGCGATCGGAGGAGGCGGTGGCCTTGAAGAAGTCGAACGTCTTCTGAATCTCCAGGAGCACGTTGTCGGTCACCGCATGGAGCACCGGCCGGGCTTCCTCGAAGGTCGCACCATCGACCGGAATGCCCTTCTTGATCTGCTCGGCGGCGTCGAACGGCAGGTCGAGCTCCTTCTGGACCGCCTCGGTATAGGCGTTGCCTCCCATCGAGATGTCGCGCGTGAACACCGACTGGTCGCCTTGCAGGATGTTGATGTTGATCGCGCTCGCGCCGGCGTTCATCAGCACCACGACCTCGCGCGCGTCGAGGCCGTAGTTGGCTTCGTACGCGTTCTGCAGCGCGAAGGCATCGACGTCGACGACGACCGGCGTCCGGCCCGCCTGCGCGATGACCGACGTGTAGTCGCCGATCTTCTCCTTCTTCGCCGCCACGAGCAGCACGTCCATGCTGCCCCGCGAGTCGGGGCCGGTGCCCGAATCGAGGATCTGGTAGTCGAGATTGACGTCCTGGATGTCGAAAGGAATGTACTGCTCGGCCTCCCACGCGATCGAGTCGTGCAGCTCGGAGGCGGTCATCACCGGAAGGGTGATCTTCTTCACGATCACCGCGTTTCCGGAGAGCGAGGCGCAGACCTCCTTCGCCTTGAAGCTCCGGTTCTCCTCGAAGACCTGGCGAATCGCGTCGGCCACGGCGACGGCGTCGATGATCGCCCCGTCGACAATGGAATCCGGCGGCACCGGGTGCATGCCGAAGGCGGCGATCCGGTAGGCGCGCCCGGACGGCCGCAGTTCGACCGCCTTGACGGCACTCGATCCGATGTCGAGCCCCACGAGATGCTTGGATCGTCCAAACGCCAGAGCCATCGTCGGAGTGTGTTGGCGGTTCTGACCCCTTCGTGTCTTCTTATCGGACGTTGTGGTCGCGGCAACACAGGGCCGCCGCGGGCCGGTCGGCGGCTTGACAGTGCCCACAAGCGCCCGTATCATTGGGGTTTGCGGTTGCAGGTCTTGCTTCGTACAGATCGGGGTTGAACCTGGTCGGACCCACCCGCGAGGGATTCCCGTATTCATGCGTACGTTCGTGGCAGGCGCCAAGAGCGCAGACAGCCGGTGGCACGTCATCGACGCGCAGGGCCAGGTGCTCGGCCGCGTGGCGACGCTCGTCGCCAGACTGCTCCAGGGCAAGCACAAGGCCGTGTACACGCCGTTCATCGACACCGGCGACCACGTCGTCGTCGTCAACGCGGCACAGGTGAAGCTGACCGGTCGGAAGGAGACGCAGAAGATCTACCGCCGACACAGCGGCTACGAAGGGGGCCTCCGGGAGGAACGCGCGTCGGTCGTCCGAGAGCGGCAGCCGATCCGCCTCGTGGAGGAGGCGGTACGGGGCATGCTGCCCAAGACGAAACTCGGCGACGCGATGTACCGGAAGCTGAAGGTGTACGCCGGCCCGGATCATCCGCACGCCGCCCAGCAACCCAAGCAGATCGAGGTCGCGTAATTTGGCCAGCATCGAATACTACGCCACTGGACGCCGCAAGACATCCACCGCCCGCGTGTTCCTTCGTCCCGGCAACGGGAGCATCACCGTCAATCATCGCCACTTCGACCAGTTCTTCCCGACCGACGCACTGCGGACGCAGGTCCGTCGGCCGCTGGCGCTCACCGAGATGGGCGACAAGTTCGACATCCTGGCGACGGTCGCCGGCGGCGGGGTGAACGGCCAGGCCGGGGCGCTGCGGCTCGGGATCGCCCGGGCGCTCGTGGAGTTCAACGCGGAGTTGCGGCGGCAGTTGAAGAAGGACGGCCTGCTGACCTCCGACGCGCGGGTCAAGGAACGCAAGAAGTACGGCATGGCTGGGGCCCGGAAGCGGTTCCAGTTCAGCAAACGATAAGACGGAGGAAGGGAGGGAGCTTGCCCGGGATCGCGATCAAGGACCTGCTCGAAGCGGGAGTCCACTTCGGCCATCAGACGAAGCGGTGGAATCCGAAGATGAAGGAGTACATCTTCGGGGAGCGGAACGGCATCTACATCATCGACCTCAACAAGACCGCCAAGAAGTTCCGCGACGCCGAGGAGTTCGTCACCAATCTGGCAGCCGAAGGGAAGACGGTCCTGTTCGTCGGCACCAAGCGGCAGGCTCAGGACGTCATCGCCGAAGAAGCCCAGCGCTGCGGCATGTTCTTCGTGAACCAGCGCTGGCTCGGCGGCCTGCTCACCAATTTCACCACCATTCAGCGCAGCCTGGGGCGCCTGCGCGATCTCGAGGCGATGGTCACCGACGGCCGGTACGACACGCTTTCGAAGAAGGAGATCGCCCGGGCGGAGAAGGAGAAGCGGAAGCTCCTGAAGAACCTCGAGGGCATCCGGCAGATGTCGCGGCTGCCCGACACGGTGTTCGTTGTCGACACGCGCAAGGAAAAGATCGCCGTCGACGAGGCCCGTAAGCTGAAGATCCCGGTCATCGGCATCGTCGATACCAACTGCGACCCGGATGAGGTCGACTACGTCGTCCCGGGCAACGACGATGCGCTGCGGGCGATCCGGCTGTTCGCCTCGAAGGTCGCCGAGGCGGTGACCGCCGGCCGCGGAATGCGCGAGGCCAAGCTGGCCGAAGAGGCGGCCGCCCAGGCGGAGGAAGTCGCCGCCGCCGATGCCGCCGCACGGCTCACCCGCGTGACACGGCCGCAGCGGCCGCGCGAGGCAACCCCGGCGGGCGCCTGAAATCGGGGCCCGCGCGCGGCGTGCGCGCGTCGGGGTGTCGCTGCGCCGCCGTGCTCCGAGACGCCGGCATCTGGCCGGCGCTTTTCATGTACGGGCCTTGGGCCGTGGGCTTTGGACCTTGGGCTTTGGGCTTTGGACCCTGGGCGTTGGGCTGAAGCCCGAACCCAGGACGAGAGAGAGACCATGGCAACGATTACGGCAGATCAGGTCAAGCAGCTCCGCGACAAGACGGGCGCGGGCATGATGGAGTGCAAGGCGGCGCTCGCCGAGGCCAACGGGAACATGGACGAGGCGCTGACGCTGCTGCGCAAGCGGGGGCTGGCGCAGGCCGCCAAGCGCGCCGGCCGGGCCACCGCCCAGGGCCTCATCGGCAGCTACATCCACATGGGCGGCAAGATCGGCGTCCTCGTGGAGGTGAACTGCGAGTCGGACTTCGTGGCGCGCACCGAGGCCTTCCAGGGCCTCGTCAAGGAAGTGGCGATGCATATCGCGGCGGCCGATCCGAAGTGGGGGCGCCGCGAGGAGGTGCCCGCCGAGGCGATCGAGAAGGAAATAGCGATCTACCGCGCCCAGATGGAGGGGTCCGGCAAGCCGGCGCACGTGCTCGACAAGATTGTCGACGGGAAGCTCAACAGCTTCTACGCGCAGTTCGTGCTCCTGGAGCAGCCCTCGATCCGCGATCCGAACGTGACGGTCGGTCAGATGGTCGCCGAGACGTCGGCCAAGACCGGAGAGAACATCACGGTCGGGCGCTTCACGCGCTACCGCGTCGGCGAATCGATCGACTGACTATAATTCCCCCGACATGGCCGATCGAGCGCCCTCCCCCATCTACGGACGCGTCCTGCTCAAGCTCTCGGGCGAGGCGCTGATGGGCGACCAGCAGTTCGGGGTCGATGCCGCGGTCACCACCCGCATCGCCCGCGACGTCGGCGAGATTCAGGGGCTCGGCGTGCAGACGGCGATCGTCATCGGCGGCGGCAACATCTTTCGCGGCCTGGCGGCGAGCGCGCGCGGCATGGACCGGGCGACCGCCGACTACATGGGGATGCTGGCCACGGTCATCAACGGCCTGGCGCTCCAGGACGCGCTCGAGCAGCAGGGGGTCGTCACGCGCGTCGTCACCGCGATCGAGATGCGCGCCGTGGCCGAGCCGTTCATCCGGCGGCGGGCGATTCGCCACCTCGAGAAGGGGCGCGTCGTCATCTTCGCCGCCGGCACGGGAAACCCATATTTCACCACCGACACGGCTGCGGCGCTGCGGGCCATGGAGATCAAGGCCGAGGTCATCCTCAAGGGGACGAAGGTCGACGGGGTCTATACGGCCGATCCACTGCTCGATCCCACGGCCACGAAGTACCCCGCCATTTCCTATCTGCAGGTGCTCGAGAGGCAGCTCAAGGTCATGGACGCGACCGCGATCTCGCTCTGCATGGACAACGAGATGCCGATCGTCGTCTTCGACCTGCGCGAGGCGGGCAACATCCGCCGCGTCGTGCTGGGCGAGACGGTCGGCACGATAGTCGGCGCGTAGGGGGCGCTATGGAATTCAGCGATCTGGCAGGGATGTTCGCCGAAGTGAAGAAGCGCATGGACGGCGCCATCGACCGCGTCCGGCGCGAGATGGCCGGTGTGCGCACGGGGCGGGCCACGGTGAGCCTGCTCGACGGTGTCCAGGTCGACGCCTACGGCTCGAAGATGCCGGTCAATCAGGTCGCGGCGCTCTCGGTCCCAGAGCCGGCGATGATCGTCGCGCAGCCGTTCGATCCGTCGCTCATGGGCGCCATCGAGAAGGCGATCCGCGCCTCGGATCTCGGTCTCAATCCGTCGAACGACGGAAAGATCGTCCGGATTCCGATTCCTCCGCTCACCGACGAGCGCCGCAAGGAGCTCTCGCGCCACGTGCACAAACAGGCCGAGGAGGCGCGCAACGGCGTCCGGCAGCTCCGCCGCGACGCCAACGACCGCCTCAAGAAGCTGCTCAAGGAACACAAGATTTCGGAAGACGACGAGCGAAAAGGCCTCGACCACGTGCAGAAGATCACCGACGAGCACGTCACGCTCATCGACGAGCTGCAGCAGAAGAAGGACCAGGACCTGCTCGGCCGCTAGTCCCCGAACGAGACGCCCAGGGCACGGGCGGTGTGGATCAGGTCGTAGTCGAGCGGGACCGTCCTGACCTTGCCGACGACCTCACCGAGCGGTACGGGCACGATATCCGGCGGGTGGTTCGCGACCATCACGCCGAACTGTCCGGTCAGGAGCAGCTCCACGGCCTTTCCGCCGAAGCGGGTCGCCAGCGTCCGGTCGAACGCCGTCGGCGCGCCGCCGCGCTGCAGGTGCCCGAGCACGACGTACCGCGTCTCCTTGCCGGTGCGCTCCTCGAGTTCCCTCGCGACCCGCATGCCGGCGCCGCCGAGACGCTCGGGCTGGCCGCCGCGCGCTTCCTGCACGAGCGACATCTGCCCTCCTCTCGGCCGCGCGCCTTCCGCGACGACGACGATGCTGAAGCGCGCGCCCCAGGAGTCGCGCTCGCGGATGCACTGCGCCACCTGCTCGACGTCGTACGGAATCTCGGGTATCAGGATGATGTCGGCGCCACCCGCCACGCCGCCGTGCAGCGCGATCCAGCCCGCGTAGCGCCCCATCACCTCGACCACCATGATGCGGCGGTGCGCTTCCGCGGTCGTATGCAGGCGATCGATCGCGTCGGTGGCGAAGCTGACGGCGGTGTCGAAGCCGAACGAGCTGTTGGTCGCGACGATATCGTTGTCGATCGTCTTGGGCACCCCCACCAGCGGGATGCCCCGTTTGAAGAATTCGTAGGAGATCGACAGGGTGCCGTCGCCGCCGATGCAGACGAGCGCGTCGAGGCCGGTCCGGTGGAACATTTCGATCACCCGTTCCGCGTAGTCGAACGTCCCCTCGGGCGTCGTGATCGGCTCGCCGAAGGGATTGCCGCGGTTGACGGTGCCCAGAATCGTCCCGCCGAGCCGGAGTATGCCGGTCACGTCGCGCGGCGTCAGGCGCCGCGATTTCTCCGGATAGACCAGGCCGTCGAAGCTGTCCTCGAGGCCGATGACCTCGACCCCGGCGTTGTGCGCCGCCTTGACGACGGCCCGGATGACCGCGTTCAGCCCCGGGGCGTCGCCGCCGCCGGTGAGCACGCCGATTTTCCTGACCGCTGGCATAGGGAGGAGGATTGGTGGACGGCAGGGGGATCGAACCCCTGACCTCTGCATTGCGAACGCAGCGCTCTCCCAGCTGAGCTAGCCGCCCGGTCGAACTCGTTGGAAGCCGTCTCAGTGTAGCACGCGCCCCGGCCCCGGGCTGGCGGGCGCCCATGTACAATTTCCTCATGGTGAGCGGCTTGCCTCGCCACGGCGCCGGAGGCGCGACGACGGGTGCTCCGTGATCTGATGCGGCCGCGCATCCCGTTGGGGCGTGCCTCCCTGCTCGCCTCCTCGATCATCCGTGACGCACGGCGCGCCGGCTTCGGCACAGGTACCGTCACGGCCGTGGGCCGGCTGCGCCGGTTCGCGCCGGCCACCTGCGACGTGGCGCTGCTCGGTGTCGCGCCCGCCGGGCGCCACGCGCAGCTCGTGGACGCGTTCGCCCGGCTGCCGATCGTGATTTCGATCATCGCCAGGGAGCCGTCCCGCGTCAGAGTGGAGACGCCGCGCGGCCCGGTGACGCTCCACCTGGCGGACCCGGATCACGCGGGCGCCGCCCTCGTCTGGCACACCGGTTCCCGCGCCCACGTGGCGCAGTTGCAGGCCCGAGCCGAACGGCTCGGCGTCCGATTCGCCGATGGACGGATCGCGCACGCGAGCGGCGCACCCCTCTCGTGCGTGACCGAACAGGACCTGTACGACCTGCTGGATCTCCGCTTTGTCGCCCCTGAACTCCGGGACGGCGACGGCGAGATCGAAGCCGCAGGCGAAGGACGCCTGCCGCGGCTGCTCTCGGACCTCGACATCCGGGGCGACCTCCACATGCACAGCACCTGGAGCGACGGCCGGGACACCATCGCCGACATGGTGAGCGCCGCCCGCCAGCTCGGCTACGAATACATCGCCATCACGGACCATTCCGAGCGCGCCTGGTCGTCGCGCACGCTGCGGGCCGCCGACGTCGATCGGCAGCGTGACGAGATCGACGCGGTGCGCGCGAAGACGCGGGCCATCGAGGTGTTGCACGGCGTCGAGGTCGACATCATGCACGACGGGAGTCTCGATTTCGATGACGAGGTGCTCGGCCGGTTCGACATCGTGCTGGCGTCGCTGCACGACCACGGCGGCCACGACGGCAGACGCCTCACCGAACGCTATCTCCGTGCGATCCATCACCCCCTCGTCAACGTCATCACCCACCCGACCAACCGGGTGCCCGGCCAGTCCGACGGCTACGCGCTCGACTTCGAGGCGCTCTGTGCCGCGGCAGAGGACACCGGCACCGCGCTGGAGATCGACGGCGCGCCAGGCCATCTCGACCTCGACGGCATTCTCGCGCGGCGCGCCGCCGCGGCCGGCGTCACGATCGAAGTAGGCAGTGACGGCCACGGCGTCGATACGCTGGGCCGCCAGATGCAATTCGGCGTCGGCACCGCGCGCCGCGGCTGGATTGAGCCGCAGCAGGTCCTGAACACGCGCAGCGCCGCCGACGTGCGCGCCTTCATCGCGCGAAAGCGTGCGCGTGGCGCATAGAATCGCGGTCTCCGCGATCGTGGCGACAATCGCCTTCTGGGCGTATACGCGAACACTCGTCCCTGGAGTGGATCTCGGCGACACCGGCGGCTTTCAGGCCGCAGTGCTCTGGCCGGAGGTCAGCGCCCGCCAGGCCTATCCCCTCTACTACGGGCTGGCGCGACCGTTGGTCGCCGCAGTGGGCGCCGCCAATCCCGCGCGCGCCTTGAACCTCCTTTCCGCCGTCTGGGGAGGCGTGGCCGTCGGCCTGCTGGCGTTCCTCTGCGCCTCGGTGACGCGGTCGCTGGCCGCTGGCGCCGCGGCCGGACTCCTGCTCGCCTTCTCCTACACCTTCTGGACGCAGGCAGTCATTGCCGAGGTGTACACGCTGCACCTGGCGCTCGTGTCCGCGTCCCTGCTGGCCCTTCACGCCTACGCCGCCCGCCCCACGCGGGGACGGCTCCTGTGCTTCTACGGCATCTATGCCGCGGCATTCGGCAACCACCTCGCGATGATCCTGCTGGTGCCGGCCTGTGCGCTGTTCCTGCTGCAGACGACGCCGGAATGGCGCGGCCTGCTGCGGCCACCTCTGGTGCTCGCGGCACTCGCGATGGCCGTCATCGGCGCGCTGCAGTACACGCCGAACTTCATGGCCGTGTGGGCGTCGCTCTCCGCACCCCCCGCGTGGGGCGAGCGGCTCGCGGCGTTCTGGTTCGACACGACGAAGCAGGACTGGCGGGAGACCATGATCTTCGGCGTCGACTCCGCCCGGATGCCCGAGCGCCTCGGGATGTGGTGGTTCGACGCGCGACAGCAGTTCGGCATCATCGGCGTCGCGGCAGCGCTCATCGGGACGGGATACCTCTGGCGGACCGCGCCCCCCTGGGCCGTGCTGGCGCTCACCATCTACGCGCTGAACACGGTCTTCGCGCTCACCTACAACGTCGGCGACTCGCACGTCTTCTTCCTGCCGGGACATCTGGTGACGGCGTTCTGTGCCGGGGCGGGCGTCGCTGCGCTCGTCCGGGCGAATCAGCAGAGGCGACGGGCGCTCGGGATGACCGCGGCGCTCCTCATGATCGCCTACGCCGGCTGGCGCGGATGGACGACCTGGCCGGCCGCCGACCGCCATCTGGATCGACGCGGCGAGCAGCGCATCGCCGAGATCACGGCCGGCCTCGACGATCGGCACGCGCTGCTCGTGGCGCAGTTGAACTGGCAACTGGAAAACGTCCTCCTGTACACCGCGCGGTATACCCGTCCCGACCTCGCGTGGGCGCGGCTCGGCGACGTCATGCCGCACTGGCCGTTCCTGGTCGAGGACTCCCATCGCCTCGGACGAGACGTGGTCCTCACGCCGCAGGCGGCCGCCGAGATCCTGGCCCCCTACGGACCGTCATTCGATCTCGTCGAAGATCCCGCCCCGGCGGCCGCCTCCCTGCCGGACGCGGCCGCCCAGGTGCCCCGCGGCCTCCCCTACGTCCTCTGCATCCTTACACCGCCGCGGGAGTATCCGCTGGATCGGGAGACGCTCGATGCCGCGCTCGGCGCGCTGACGGGCGGCAACGTCCCGGCGCGCGCGCCTGCGGCCTACGAGGTCGTTGCCGGCATCGCCGGCGAGCGGCCGCAGATCTACCGGAGCGCCGACCGCCCGTTTACGCTGCGGTTCCGCGTGCTCGATGAGCCGTTCACCGTCCGCCTCGACGCATGGCTTCCATTCGACACGTTCCTCCGAGCCGGGTTCGGTCACGTGGTACGCGGCCGCGACCACATCCTGATCGTGGAGCGGGGCGTCAGCCTGGTCTGGCTTGGCCCCAACGGACGGCCGTCGCCTCCCTTCTACGCCGCAAGCGACTTCGCGCAGCAGCCACGGTACCGTGTCCCTGCGGCGACACTTCAACTGGCCAACCTCGGCGGAACAGCACACCGGGAGCGCCGATTCTGACGAGTTACGATTGGCCCGGACCTTGAAAGGAGCGCTGGATCCAGCGATGGCGAGGACAGCCATGTTCGCCCTTCTCCTTGGAGTCGTGCCGGCGGCCTTGGGGGCGCAGGCCCGCACGACGCCCGAGACCCTGGCCCGGGCCCTTCAGCAGCGCTATCAGGGAATTCGGGACTTTTCGGCCGACTTCGTCCACACCTATCGCGGCGGCGTGCTCCGCACGCAGACGACCGAGCGCGGCGCGGTGCTCGTCAAGAAGCCGGGACTGATGCGTTGGGTCTACACCGCTCCGGAGAGGAAGGAGTTCGTCTCCGACGGGCGCCAGGTCTACTCCTACATCCCGGGCGATCGGCAGGTCATCGTCACGCCGCTGCCCGCCGGCGACGAGGCGTCCACGCCGGCGCTCTTCCTGGCTGGTAAGGGCGACATCGTCCGGGATTTCACCGCCTCCCCGGCGGACACCCCCCTTGCCGGCGCCACGGCCCTCAAGCTGACGCCGCGGCGCGAGGAGCCGGAATACGAGTACCTCATCGTCGCCCTCGATCCGGCGACGCTGCAAATCCGCGGTCTGACCACGCGCGACCGCCAGGGAGGCGATTCCGCGCTGAGCTTCTCGAACCTGAAGGAAAACCGGGGAATATCCGATAAGGAGTTTGCGTTCCGAATCCCCCGTGGCGTCGACGTCATCACGGATGGCTCACCCAAGTAACCGTCTCGTCCTGCTGCTCCTTCTGGCCGTCGCGCTCGCCGGCTGCGCAACGACGGGCGCCGTGCGCGCGGGCCAGCAGGCGGAGCTCGGCCAGGACTTCGACCGGGCCGTCATCGAGTACACCCGCGCGCTCCAGGCCGATCCCGACAACCGGGACGCCCGGCAGGGGCTCGAGCGGGCGCGGCTGCACGCCGCCCAGGACCACTACACGCGCGGGCGCCGGCACCACGGCGCGGGGCGGCTCGAAGAGGCGCTCGTCGAGCTGCAGACCGCCACCGAGCTCAACCCGGGCGAGCCGAACATCAGGGAGCTGCTCGACAAGGTGCGGGGAGAACTCCGCACCAAGGTGGCGGTCGCCCGCGAAGGGAAGACCGAGCTCGAAACGCTGATCGAGCGCTCGCGCACGCTCCAGCCGCCCGGCCTCGATCTGCCGTCCGACGTCCGCCTGCCCGGTTCGCTGTCCTTCCGCGACGCGGGCAGCCGCGACGTCTACGCCGCCCTGGCCCGCTTTGCCAACGTCAACATCGTCTTCGATCCGCAGTTTCGCGATCAGCCGGTGACGATCGACCTGCGCAACGCGACCTTCGAGGAGGCGCTCTCGTCGCTGTCGGCGGCGACGCGGAACTTCTATCGCGTCACGGCCCAGCGCACGATCACCGTCGTTCCTGACACGCCGGCGAAGCGGACCGAGTACGAGGAGGAGATCGTCCGCACGTTCTACCTGAGCAACGCGGACGTCAAGGAAACGCTCGACCTGCTGCGGATCGTGATCGACAACCGCCGGCTCGCGCCGATCACCGCGACCAATGCCCTGTCGATCAAGGACACGCCGGAGCGGGTGGCCGCCGCCGGCCGGCTCATCACCGCCATCGACAAGGCGCGGCCGGAGGTGATCATCGACGTCGAGCTGCTCGAGATCGACCGCACGCGGCTTCGCGAGTACGGGCTGCAGCTCGCCTCCTCCGGCGCGCCCGGGCTGAGCGGCGCCGCCGACGTCAACCGCGACGATCTGACGCTCCGCGACGTGCGCAGTCTCTCGCAATCGGACGTCTTCATGACGAATCTCCCGGCGCTGTTCTACCGGCTGCTGAAGTCCGACAGCACCACGAGGACGCTGGCCAACCCGCAGCTGCGCACCTCGGAAGGGATGACGGCGGCGGCCCGGTTCGGCGAGCGCGTCCCGGTGCCGGTGACGACGTTCGCGCCGATCGCCACCGGCGGCGTCGCCCAGCAGCCGATCACCTCGTTCAACTACGAGAACATCGGCGTCAACATCGACATCACGCCGCGCACGCACCACGACGACGAGGTGTCGCTGGCGCTGAAGATCCTCGTGAGCAGCATTTCCGGCACCGGGTTCGGCGGGCTGCCGACCTTCGGCAACCGCGAGATCAGCACCGTCATCCGCCTGCGCGACGGAGAGACGAACCTGCTGGCCGGCCTCATCCGCGACGACGAGCGGAACGTCTCGGCGGGGATTCCCGGGCTGAGCGACCTGCCGATCGTCGGGCGCCTCTTCGCTCACAACCGCCGCGAGACGCAGGAAACCGACATCGTCCTCACGCTGACGCCCCGGATCATCCGCGTGCTCGAGCTGTCGCAAGAGGATCTGCGTCCATTCCGCGTCGGCCGCGGCACCGGCACGGGCGGCCTCATCGATTTGCCGCTCGAGACGCCCGTGGCGCCTCCCGCCCAGGGCCAGCCCGCTCCCGCGCCCCCGCCGGCTCCGCCGGCCGCGCCGTCACCGGTCGCGCCGATTCAGCCGCCGACACCGGCGCCGGCGCCAGGCCCGCCCCAGGCAGTCCAGCCGTAGGCCGCCGCTCGAGTCCGCTACTCCACCCGGGCCACGCGCGCCCCGAGATCCTGCAAGCGCTCGAGGAGCCGGCTGTAGCCGCGTTCGACCGTTTCGAGCGGATGCACCCGGGTCTGTCCCTCGGCGGCCAGCCCCGCGGCGATGAGCGACATCCCGGAACGCAGGTCGCGGCTGTCGAGCACCCGCCCGCCGCGCAGCCGTGTCGGCCCGGTGACGATGATTCGGTGAGCATCTGCCAGGAACAGATCCGCGCCCATGCCGCTCAACTGCTCCAGCGCGAACAGCCGCAGCTCGTACATCCAGTCGTGCACGAGCGTCCTGCCGTCGGCCTGGGTCGCCAGCACGGTCACGAGGCTCACCAGGTCGCTCGGAAACGCCGGCCACAGGCCGGTGGTGATGCGGCGCACGGCCTTCGGCGTCGACGGCTTCACCTCGAAGACGCCGTCCCGCATGCCGCAGCGGATGTTCATCCGCTGCAGGACTGCCGCCACGACCTCGATTTCCGACTCACACGCGCCCTCGATGTCGATCTCGCCGCCGGTGATCGCGCCGACGACCGCCCAGCTCCCCGCTTCGATGTAATCGCCGCCGAGCCGGTGCTCGGCGCCTCGGAGGCGCCCGACGCCCTCCACGCGGATCGTCGAGCTGCCGATGCCCGACACGCCCGCGCCCATCTTCTGGAGGAAGTCACACAGCTCCACGACATGCGGCTCGGTCGCCGCATGGCGAATCTCGGTGATGCCGCGCGCCGAGGCGGCCGCCAGCAGCGCCGTCTCGGTGCCCGTCACCGACGCTTCGTAGAGGTACATCGAGGCCGCCGTCAGGCCGTCCGGCGCCTCCAGGACGAACTCGGCGCCCTCCTGCCGGCGCGCGCCCATCGCGGCGAGCGCCTCCAGATGCGTCGAAATCGACCGGCGCGCGGGAAAATCTCCGCCGGGCGGCGCAAGGCGCGCTCGACCCAGGCGCGCCAGCAGCGGACCGAGCAGCAGCACCGAGCCGCGCAGCCGGCCGACCAGCGCGCGATCGGGCGCGTCGGTCCGAAGACGCGGCGCCCGGACGCGCAGCGTTGTGCTGCCGATGCCGTCGACTTCGGCGCCGATGTCGAGCAGCAGCCGCGCCATCACCTCCACGTCGCCGATGCGCGGCACGTTCGTCAGCACGCATTCGTCGTCCGTCAGCAGGCACGCCGCCAGGAGCGGCAGCGCCGCATTCTTGTTCCCTTCGACGGCCACACGGCCCTGGAGTCGCTGGCCGCCCTCGATGAGGAGTGTCGACATCAGCCGATGTCCTTCTGCAGGTACGCCACGGCGGGGTCGCCGCCGAATCCGACGAACACCGGCTCCGGCCTGAGCGCGACGCCGAACCGGTCGGCCACCTGCCGCTTGATCTCGGCCGCCAGGTCCACCACCTCGCGGGCGGATGCACCGCCGCCGTTGACAATCGCCAGCGGGTGCTTGGACGAGAGGCCCGCGCGCCCGCGCCGTGCGCCCCGGGCGAACCCTGCACGTTCGATGAGCCAGGCGGCCGGTATCTTCACCTGCCCGTCCGGCAGTGGAAACCCCGGCGCCGCCTCGCCGGACGCAGCCACGAGTCTCGCATGGACGCCTGCGGCGACGACAGGATTCACGAAGAACGATCCGACGCTGCGGGTGTCCGGGTCGGCCGCGTCGATCACCATTCCCTTGCGGCGCCGGATTGCCAGCACCGCCTGCCTTACTTCCGCCAGCGTCACCGAGTCGCGCCGGCGGCCCTGGAAGCAGCCGGCGAGGTCCGGATACGAGATCCCGGGCGGCCCGGAGCCGAGCGCGAAGGTCACATCGCAGATCACGAATCGTCCGGCGTCATCGTGCTTGAAGCGGCTGGTACGGTACGCAAACCCGCACGCCGAGGCAGGCATCGTCGTCACGCATGCCGCGCCCAGGTCGAACACCGTCACCTCGCGGATCGTGTCGGCCACCTCCTGGCCGTAGGCGCCGACGTTCTGCACCGGCGTGCCCCCGACGCACCCGGGAATACCCGAGAGGCATTCCAACCCGGCCAGACCCCGTGACACGGCGTCGGCGACCACGTCGTCCCAGGTCTCCCCCGCGCCGGCTCTGAGCATCGTCTCGGCGCCGCGCGGCGCCACAACGGTGCCGCGGATGGCCACCTGCATCACGAGACCGTCGAATCCGCCGTCGGCGATGACGAGATTGCTCCCGCCACCCATGACGAACAGCGGCAGACCCTGCTCGCGCGTCCAGCGCCAGGCGGCGGCCACCTCGTCCACCGTCGTCGCGCGGACGAACCAGCGGGCAGGCCCCCCGATGCCGAGCGTGGTGAGCGGCGAGAGCGGCACTCCCGGCTGCGGACGGATGGACGGTTCAACCGAGCGCACCAAGCTGACCTTCCTGCGCGCCGAGCGCCGTCATTGCCTCCGAACGGCTGCACGCCTCGAACTCCACCCGGTCGCCAGGCGCGAGCTGTGCCGCCAGGGGCAGATCGGCGGCAATCACAATGGCGAGCTGCGGGTAGCCTCCGGTCGTCTGGCGATCGGCCATCAGCAGAATCGGCTCGCCCGAGGGGGGGGTCTGCAGGGCTCCGGGGAACACCACATCGGAAATCATCTCACCCGCCGGCGCGGGCAGCCGCGCCCCGCCGCTCAGACGGTACCCCATGCGGTCCGACTGCGGTGAAATCGTGTACCGGCTCTGCTGGAGCAGATCGAAGGCTGCTGGATCGAAGCCGTCGGCCTGTGGGCCCGGCAGGATCCGCAGGCGGACACCGGTCGGGGGCGGACCGACCACAGACGGGAGGCGAGCGACGCCCCGTACGCCACGCCCGCGAGACGGGTCCGCGCCTCGGCGAGCAAGCGGCAACCGATCGCCTGCTCTGAGCGCGCGCCCCTCGATGCCGCCGAGGCCGCTCGGCACATGCGTCGCCCGGCTGCCGAGCACGGGCGGCACCCTAATCCCGCCGTCGACGGCGATGAAGGTGCGCGCGCCCGATCGGCGGGCGCCAAATCGCAGGACGCTCCCCGCACGGCAGCGCACCGGCGCGTTCATCGGCGCGTCGCCGCCGTCGAGTGTCGGCTGAAGGTTGCCGCCGGTCATGGCGATCCACGCCTCCTGCTCGAACCGCAGCTCGGGTCCAACCAGCGTCGCTTCGACTGTCGCCGCTTCGCGGGAGTTGCCGACCAGGGCATTTGCCAGGCGGTGCGCACGTGGATCCATCGGCCCGGCCACGGGCACGCCCTGGTGCTGCCAGCCCCAGCGGCCTTCGTCCTGAATCGTCGTCAGCAGACCCGACCGCAGCACGGTGATGACGCGCGTTGCCCTTTCGTCAGGAGCGCCCAGCTCGAGAGGAACCGTGGTCCGGCCGGAGCCGGACGCTGCAGGCGGCAAGCCGGGCGCAAGGCCAGAGGCGGCGACCGGCACGAACCGCACCTCGTCGCCCGGCGCGAAGAGCGACGGCGGCGAGGACTTCGGGTCGAACAGCGTCAGGCTCGTTCGCCCGATGATGTGCCACCCCCCCGGCGACTCCCTCGGATAGATGCCCGTCTGGCGTCCGGCAATCGCCACCGAGCCGGCGGGAACGCGCACGCGCGGCGTGGCGCGGCGCGGCACGGCGATCCGCTCATCCACCATCGCCATGTAGGGATAGCCGGGCAGGAAC
>Ga0156082_122_pt5 | contig 26621 bp, 24 predicted proteins | sample RifCSPlowO2_02_FD_107735 | JGI IMG/M metagenome (GOLD analysis project Ga0156082, IMG submission 107735) | Acidobacteria bacterium RIFCSPLOWO2_02_FULL_68_18 | reverse complement strand
CGGCGCGGCGGCGCGCCGCCGCGCGCCGCTACCGCGCGGCGCGCACCGTGCCCGTGCCCGAGCGGTTCGTCGGCGTCGGTGAGCTCTGGTTCTGGCTCCTGATCCTGGTGGCGACCGGGGCCCTCATCGCCGCGCTCGCCAGGCCCCATGCCGTGGTGCACGTCGTCCGCACCGGCGGCATCGATGTCGTCGTCCTGGTGGATGGTTCGGCGTCGATGCGGGTGCGCGACATAAGACCGGACCGCTGGCAACGGGCAGTGGACTTCGTGCGGACCTTCGCCGAGACGCTCAGTTGGCGGGACGACCGCGTGGCGCTCGGACTGTTTGCGCACAACGCGGCGCCGCAGCTGCGGCTCACGCGCGATCCCAACGCGCTGTTCTTCTTCCTGGATCACCTGGCGAAGGCGCCGCCGTTTCGGCTCGAGGTGGACACGACCTGGGACACCAACCTGGAGGAGGGGCTCTACTGGGGCTTGCGCCTGGTGGAGAAGAACGAAGAGCTATACGGTCCATCCGCCAATGCGAGAGCGTTCGTGGTGCTTACCGACGGGCAGGCCTGGAGCGGCAACGTCAGCAAGTCCATCGCCGCGACCCAGAGACGCGCGATTCAGACCTACGTTGTCGGCGTCGGCACCCTTGGCGGCGGCGTCGTGCCCGAGCCGGTCTGGCCATCCGGCTACGTGCCGGCGTGGGCCGAAGGAGGCCCCGTGCATTCCTCGCTCGACCGGTCGTCGCTCCAGGAGATCGCCCTGGCGGGCGGCGGCCGGTACTTCGAGCTCGAGCGCGAACCGGATCGGGCGATCGCGCTGCGGATCATTCAGGATGTCAGGAGCCGCTCGGCGGCGCAGGTCCGAGAGGAGAGCACCGAACTGTACTGGCGCTTCCTCATGGCGGGAGCCGGTGCGCTTGGGCTCGCGCTGATGTTCGCGCGCGAACGCCCGCACCTCTGGTGGCAGATGGCCGCGGTCGCCGGCGGTCTGGCCGCGCTGGTGGCGTTCACGTAGCGCCGTTCGAGTTCCGACAGCGCCCACGCGCGGGCTCCAGAGAGCAGTGCAGCGCCATGTTGGGCTGCCGGTCCGTGTAGAATGGCCGGATGACGTCACGAGCGCATGACGTTCTGCGCGAAGCCCTGGCGCTCCCCCTTGAGGAACGCGCGGACGTTGCGGCCGAACTATTGGCCAGCCTTGACGACGCGGCGGCGGAACGCCCAGCCGATGTCGAAGCCGCCTGGGCCGCCGAAATCGAACGACGAGCCCGGCGGGCCCTGGCAGACGAATCCGTTGGAGTGGCCTGGGACGACGTGCGCCGCCGCGCCGAAGCCGAACTTCGCCAGCGGTGAATTCTCGTGTTCGCTTTGACGACGAGGCGGACGCCGAATACCGCTTTGCCGGCCGATGGTACCAGGCTCGGCGAGAGCGCTTGGGCATCGAGTTCTTCGACGCCGTTGACGCAACCATCGACCAAATCGTGGCGATGCCTCGCGCCGGTACCCGGGTTCGTCGACTGCCAGCCGACCTTACCGTTCGACGCCGAGCCGTGACGCGCTTTCCCTATCACGTCGTCTACCTGGAAACGGCGACGCATATCCGGATCCTCGCTATTGCGCACGACCGCCGGAAGCCGGGTTATTGGAAAGAGCGCCTGGAATAGCTGGACGCTGTCGCTCCGTTGTTCCGATATTCATTTGTCCGCCCAACGCTCCGGTTCAGCGGCGGGCCGCGCAGCGGACCGTCCGCTGCAATCGGTTATGCCGCGCCGCTGGCACTGCTGGCTGTATCCTCGGCGCACACATCGCGTCGCTGTGGAATCAGATCGGTCACGGTCGCCTTGCTCGCCGACGCGGCGCAGACCTCTTCAAGATCGTCTATCACTTTCTTAGTCAGTGCGATAAGTCGTCGGTCCTTTGACAGCTGACACAACGATCGCGCCGCAGCCAGCAAATCCATCACTCGCGTGCGCACTGCATGTGACTCCACGATCTCATCTTGCAAAGACAACTCAGGCACTGGCACCAGAACGTCGGTGAGCTGGCTACTAGCCATAGTCACGTTAGTCGCGCCACACATCAGCGGCACGAGAAGATCATCGCACGCGGCGCTCAGGAACAGGTGCAAATAGCGTGGATTGACTCTCCTCTCATCCCTAACGAATGCCGCACACATGGTCGTAGCTAACGCGAACTTCCCCTCCTCGTAGTGAATCCGCTTGATGTCCGCCTTTCCGTGGCCTGAAGATGACACGAGCGGGATGCAAAGTCCCTTCCCGTCAAAGTCCCAGTGATCCGAGGTCTTTCGTTCTTCTGCGGGCACGACGAGGACGTAGTCGCCTGGCTGGGTCTTCATGTTTGGCGACAAGCCATCTCGGATCTCGCAGAGGTCTCCGAAACGAAGTAGCGGGATGTCAGGTCGGTGAATCACGCGATTCGGCAAGTCATGCCAGCGCCCGAGCAGATGCGTCCCCTCGCCAGCTAGGAGAGCCAAGCAGGTTGTTGTTGCTGAAGTTGACGGTGAACTGCTGGGCGTCGGGAATCTGGCTGGTCACCTGGACCGCGAAGTCCGACTGGTACTTGCCCGGGTACATGCGGTCGGCCATCTGGTTGAGGATCTGCGCCAGCTTGGCCGCGTGGTTCTGGCTGACGGCAAAGATGATCGACTTGCCGATCTCACCGCTGACGGGGTCGCGCAGGGTGTTTTCGAGGAATGTCTTGCAGAAGAGCTGATTCGTGGCATCGGCGAAGAAGCGCTTCTCGAACTCGCGCTGCTTGAAGACCTGCTCCTGATCCTCACCGGTGTCGTCCGTGAACGAGACGACGAATCCCTCGTCGGAGAGCAGTTGAGTCGTAATCCCTGTGCGGGCATCCACGACCGTGGGATTGATCAGGTAGCCCTCTTTCACGCCGTCCAGCAGGGAGTAACGGAAGGTCGGCTGGCTGTTCTCGCACCCGAACGTGCGGTAGGTGTCGAGCAGCAAGCGGCGCTCGGCCTCGCGCGGGTCGCGCGTTCCAGGCTTCGAGCTGTCGAACCGCCGCAGGTAGTCGCGCGGCGTGGCGGTCAGGCCGAGCTTCCAGCCGATGAAGTAGTCGAACAGGCTTACGTCTATCCCGCCATCATGCGATCGACGCGGGACCTGTGGCGGCGGCGGCTGCACCTGGTGCGGAAGCGCGGGCAACTGCTCGCGCACATCCAGAACACACGGGCCCAATATCAACTGCCCGAGTTCGGACGACGCCTCGCCTATCCGGCGAACTGCACCGGCATCACCGAGCAGTTCTCCGATCCCAGTGTGCGCAAGAGCATCGCGGTCGACCTGACGCTGGTGGCGCAGTACGACACGCTGATCACCGACCTCGAGCTCACCATCGTTCGAGAAGCCAAACGGCACGACGCTGGTGCCTTCCACCGCCTGCGATCGGTGCCGGGCATCGGGAAGGTCTTGGCGTTGACGATCCTCTACGAGATTCACGACATCACGCGCTTCGGGCGGGTCCAAGAGTTTGCCTCCTACGCGCGGCTGGTCAAGGGCCGGAAGCAGTCGGCCGGCAACACCTTCGGGACCAGTGGCGCGAAGATGGGGAATGTCCATCTGAAGTGGGCCTTCTCCGAGGCGGCAGTCCTCTTCCTCCGCCACACCAGGGACGGGAAGAAACTGCTGGCCGCGATCGAGAAAAAACACGGGAAGCGGAAAGCACTCTCGATCCTCGCCCACAAGATCGGGCGGGCCGTGTTTTACATGCTGTCGCGCGGCACCGTCTTTTCGCCGGAGAAGTTCCGCGCGGCGTAGCGGGAAGGGAGCGGGCGAGCCACACGTCTAACTCGAGCCACGGGACCGAACTCGGAGAGATCGCGCTGCACGCATGCGCCACCAAGCGCCCCCGAGCCGTCGATCGTGAGCCGCAGGTCCGGCAGCGAGCGCGTTTGAGGGGACGCCCGCTCTCTCCCCGCTCCGTCCACGCGTGTTCGACGGCGCTGCCCCTCCCCCAAGCCTGGTGACTACGGACGTGCCCCGGCGACGTCGCTCGTCATGAGGAGGCCGGGATGAGGGTCCCGAATGAGTTTCTAGGCCGCGCGGGTCTCACGACCCTCGCGCGTCGCTCCGCGACGCTTGAGCCTCAATAGGTGTTGGGTGCCATCTCCGCATCGAGGTAGCGCCAGCGCTGGAAACGAAGACGGCACTGAAGGGGACCGCCTTGATTCGAGCGCTATTTCTTACGGTCGCGCGTCTTCTTAACTCGACGACCGGACGGAGAAGATCTGCGCTCTTGACGAGGGGAGGGCTGATAGGGGTTGGGCGGCCTATTGCGATCATGTACATCGTGATGTACAATCATGGCATGTCGCAGAAGTACTCGATAGCCGAAGCCCGATCGCGTCTTCCGACCATCGTCGATCAAGCCGAGGCGGGCCGGGAAGTGGAGCTGACCCGCCGAGGCCAGCCTGTCGCCGTCGTGGTGTCGTGCCGCGAGTTCGACCGCCTCCGAGGAAAGCGCCGGCACTTCCGCGATGCCTACCTGAGGTTCCTCGCCGAATTCTCTCTGGACGAAATCGGTCTTGAGAGCGAGTTCTCGGCCACTCGGGAGAAGACCCTCGGCCGTAAGGTCTCGCTGTGACCCTCCAGTATCTTCTGGATACGAGCATCGTCTCTGCACCGATCTCCAGAACACCGGATCACCGGATCCTCAGGCAACTCGAGTCGCATGGACCTGAGTGTGCGATTGCCGCTCCTGTCTGGCACGAACTGACGTTCGGGTGTCGGCGCCTTCCCAAGGGCAAGCGCCGGATCGCGCTCGAAACCTATCTCCAGGATGTCGTGCGCGGGTCCTTCCCCATCCTGCCGTATGACGAACTCGCCGCAACCTGGCACGGGCAGGAGCGCGCGCGTCTTGAGGCGCTCGGCCGACCGGCGCCCTATGTCGATGGCCAAATCGCGGCGATCGCTCAGGTGAACGGCCTCGTACTCGTCACCGCCAATGCCAAGGATTTTTCCCGCTTCAAAGAACTCACGGTCGAGAACTGGACGGCGAAGCCGCGATAGAACCTGTCGGAATCGTTCCGAGTTCTTGTCCGCCCAACATCTATATCGACTGACTGCCACGACGTTGAAATGCTCCGACAGACCCGCAGCGCCGGTCGGCCTGACGAAACCACCGGACCGCTGGGACGCCTCGTCAGGACCAAACCGAGGTGACCGCGAGCCGGCCTCAGTGGTTCTACGTTCGGCGCGTCGTCACTGGGCGACGATGCTGAAGCGCGCCGTGGCGGGCGGCCCGGCGCCCCGGGCGACCGAGACGACCACGTTCCAGGTGCCGTCCATCGAGAGCTGACCCTCGCCGCGGTAGGTGCCGCCGCCGACATGGGCGAGCGAGGCGTCGCTCTGCATCGCGGGCATGTTCATCGCGGGCATCGCCGGCATCGAGAAGACCGCCGTGACCTTCGCGTCGGTGACCGGCGCGCCGTCGGGCTGCGTCACCGTCACCTCGAAGGTGTTGTCGCCCGGCCGTGGAGGATCGGGATCGCTTCGAAACTCGACGGTCAGGCCCTCTCCACCGGCCGCCTTCGTCTGGGCGGTTGTCGTCGGGCTTCCGCCCTGGCGCGTGGGGTCCGACGCCTGGCCCCCGCAGGCTGCAGCCAGGAGCGACAGCACGAGCAGCATCACACCGGACGGCGCAGTCGGTACCGATCTCGTCACGACGACTCTCCTATGGCAGCGGGCGCGGGGTGCCGGCCGGGAAGGCGCGCCGGCCAGCGCCGCCGGATATCCTCTCCGATGGCGAACAGGCACGGAATCAGGAAGAGCACGTAGATCGTGGAGCTGATCATGCCGCCGAGCGTCGGCGTCGCAATCGGCTGCGTGATGTCGATGCCGGATCCGCTGGAGAACATGATCGGCAGGAGCCCGAAGACCGTCGTCGCCACCGTCATCAGCTTGGGGCGCATCCGCGCGACCGAGCCTGCGATGACCGCATCCATGTAGGACTGGTCGGTGGTGCGGTGCGCCAGCGCCTGCCGGATGAACTCGATCATGATGATGCCGGTCTGGATGGCAACGGCGAAGAGCGACACGTACCCGATGATCACCGCGGTCGTCATCGAGAAGCCCCGCCCCCACTGCAGGAACACGCCCCCGACCAGCGCGAACGGCGCCGACAGCATGATGAGGGCGCTGTCGGCGAGCGACCTGAAGGCCAGCAGCAGCAGCACGAACATGATGACGAGCGTCATCGGAACGACGACGCGCAGCGGTCCGCGCGCCTCCTCGGCGTAGCGATACACTCCCGTCCATTCGAGCGAGTAGCCGGTCGGCAGCGTGAGCGCGGTCTGCAGGTGCGCCCGGGCGCGGTCGACGTATTCCGGCGGCGTGACCCCGCGGAGGAACACGTAGACGTAGCCGGCGAGCTCCCCGTTGTCGTTGCGAATCATCTCGGGCGCCTCCCGGACCTGCACGTCGGCAATCGCGCTGAGCGGGACCTGGCGCCCGTCGCCGGTAATCACCGGCGTGTTGCGCACCTTGTCCAGGGTGTCGATGTACTCCGGCGAGTACTGGATCGCCAGCGGCACGATCGTCTTGTCAGGCTCTCTCACCCCGATGACGTTGTCGCCGCCAATGGCGAACCGCACGACCGGCAGCGCGTCGTCCACGGTCACCGCGTGCGCTGCCATCCGCTCGAGATCGAGCCGCGCGTCGACGAAGTACCCCTGCGCGATGCGTTCGGCGATCACCGACTGCGTCCCGGGCACGTCGCGGAGCAGCCGTTCGACCTCCTGCGCGACGTGCTGGACCGCGGCCAGGTCGGCTCCCTTCACTTTGATGCCGACCGGCGTCTGAATGCCGGTGTCCTGCATCACCACGCGGGTGGCGATCGGCTGGCTCCAACTGTTGACGTACCCGACGATCTGCATCGCCTGGTTCATCTCGGCGACGAGCCGATCCTTGGTCATGCCTGCCCGCCACGCGGAGCGCGGCTTGAGCATGACGGTCGTTTCGATCATCTCCACGGGCGCCGGATCGGTGGCCGAGTCCGCCCGGCCGAGCTTTCCGAAGACGCGCTCGACCTCCGGGAACGCCTTCAGCTTGCGGTCCATCTCCTGCAGAATCCAGCCGGCCTCGCGCGACGGCAGGCCGGGCAGCGTGGTGGGCATGTACAGGATGGATCCCTCGTCCATTTCCGGCATGTAGTCCTTCTGGAAGCCGGCCATCAGCACGACGGCGGCGACGAGCACGGCGGCGCTCACCCCGACGAAGGCGTACCTGAAGCGAATCGTCGCCGAGAGCGCCCGGCGGTACGCCCGCACCGCGGCGTGCTCGCCGCCCTCGGCCCGCCCCCACACGTCGCGCTGGAAGATCCAGACGATGACCACCGGCAGCACGAACAGCGTGAGGAGCGTCGAGAACGCCATCGCCGCCGTCTTGCCGAACGCCAGCGGATTGAACAGCCGCCCTTCGCGCTCGCCGAGGAAGAAGATCGGGAGGAAGGACGTCACGATGATGAGCATCGAGAAGAGCAGCGGCCGCGTCATCGCCGCGGTCGACTCCACGATCGTTCGCATGCGCTCGGCCGCGCCGAGACGGCCCTGTCTGGCGAGCCGGGCGGTGCAGTTCTCCACGATGACGATCGTGGCGTCCGCCATCTCCCCGATGGCGATCGCCAGCCCCGCCAGCGAGAACAGGTTGATCGTCTGGCCGAACGCGGCGAGCGGGAGCGCCGTGAACAGCGTCCCGAGCAGCAGCACGCACACCGGCGCGACGGCGGCGCGGAGGTTCCGCAGCGCCACCGCGATGACGACGATCACGACGATGAGTTCGTAGACGATCGCCCGGAAGAAGTTCGTCAGCGTGTCCCAGATGAGCGTGGATCGGTTGTAGGTGGGCACCACGGCGACGCCGTCGGGCAAGGTCGGCGCGAGCGCGTCGAGCCGCTCGAAGAGCGACGCGGTCACGGCGAGGACGTTCCGCCCCTGCTCCATGACGGCTATGCCGCCGACCACCTCGCCCGTGCCGTCGAGGTCGGCGATCCCGCGCCGCAGGTCGTACCCGACCTGGATGTACCCGACGTCCTTCAGCCGGACGGGCTGGCCCGCCCGGTCGCGCCCGAGCACGAGGAAGTCGAGGCGGTCGAGGCTCTCGACGCCGATGCCGCCGCGCAGTTGGTACTCGCGGTTGGTCACCTCGATCGTCCGCCCGCCGACCTCCTCGAAGGCGCCCTGGACGGCGCGCACCACCTGCGCCAGCGGGATGCCGCGCTCGCGGAGGAGCGGCGGGAACAGCTTGAGCTGGTACTGCTTCTCGAGCCCGCCGACCGACGCCACTTCGGCGACGCCCGGCGTCGACTGGAGCGCCGGTTTCACGAGGCTCTCGTTGAGGAGGCGGAGTTCGCGCAGGTCCCGCGTCTGCTGCCGGTCGACCAGCGCGTACTGGAAGATCCACCCCATGCTGCTCGCGTTGGGGCCGATCGTGATGGTGGCGTCGGCGGGGAGCTGCGGGCGGACGGCATTCAGCCGGTCCGCCACGTACTGCCGCACGGCGGCGCGCCGACCCGGGTCCTCCAGCACGACGTAGATGAAGGAGTAGCCCATGTGGGACGTGCCGCGGATCGCCTGAATGTCCGGCGATCCCGAGAGCGCCCGGACGACCGGCTCGGTGACCTCCGTTTCGATCAGGAGCGGGCTGCGGGGCCACTTGACGTAGACGATCACCTGCGGGTCGGAGATGTCGGGAATCGCGTCGAGCGAGGCGGCGCCGAGCGCGTACGCGCTCAGGACCACCAGCGCCGTCACCACGCCCAGAACGAGCCAGCGGAGTCGGATGACGCGCTCGATGATGGCGGTGATCATCTGTTCCCGTTACGACCCCTTCAGCTTGTGCTCGGCGTCGATGAAGAAGCTGCCGGTCGTGACCACCTGCTCGCCCGCGCTCAGCCCCTGGAGCACCTGGGTGAACAGCTCGCCCTGGAGGCCCGCGGCGATCTCCCGCGGCGCGTAGCCGCCGTCCTTCTGCAGGACGTACACCATCCGCCGCCCTCCGGCTTCGATGATGGCTTCGTTCGGCACCGACAGGAACTCGCCGCGCTCGGTCACGATTTCGAGCACGAACCGGTTCATCGATTCGGTGGCCTGCCCCAGGAGGGTGGCCCGGACCTCGGCGCCGCCGGCGCCGCGCGGCGCGACGGCCGCGATCCGCGCCTGGTACATGCGGGAGCGCGACTCGGGCGAAAACGCGCGCACGCGCTGGCCGACCCGCACGAGGGCGGCGTCGCCCGCCGCCACATTCGCCGTGATGACGCCGCGCGAGGGGTCGAGGACGCCCGCCGTCCGCACCCAGACCTGAATGGGACGGACGGCGGCCTCCGTCAAGGTGAGCGTCAGCTCGCTGGCCTGCGACTCGCTGACGACGGTCGAGCGGTCGGGCTTCAGCCGCGTGTGTTCGCGGACGCTCTGCGCGTGGAGCGGCAGGGACGCCGCGAGCAGCGCGGCGGCCGCCAGGCGGGCCGCTCTAGTGGCAGTAGTTGTCCTTGCTGTCCATGATGTGCGTCCCCCAGGGGAACAGCCCGACATTGCCGACCCGCTCGATCGCATGAGTTCTCGCATTGATGATGACAACCTGATGGTTCGTCGATTCGGCGAGATAGAGGTTCTCCTCGGCCGTGTCGGTCGTGGCGGTCTCGAGCTGGATGTTCGTGCCGATCTTGATGCGCCCGGCCGGTTTCAACGACCGCATGTCGTACACGTAGACGAATCCAGACGCGCTGATGACGAAGGCCTTTCCCGCCGCAAAGTTCGCGCCGGTCATCCTGTCGCCGGCCTCGAGCGTCGCCGCGACCCGGTTGGTGGTGATGTCGATGAACGACACGGTCTGATCGCCGTTGTTGACCGTGACGGCGTACTTGCCGTCGTGGCTCATGTACGCACGCCAGGGTCCCGCGCCGACCCGGATGATCTTGACGACCTTGTCGTCGCGCGTATCCACCACGCTGACGACGCCCAGGTCGCTGTCGGCTGCGTAGAGATAGCGCCCGTCATTGGTGATCGAGGCGTTCGAGATCCCGTTGATCTCCCCGAGGTACTTGTCCGGATCCAGCTTGGTCACGCCGGGCACATCGGCGACCTGAATCTTCTTCAGCAGCTCGTGGCGTCTGACGTCGATCACGCCGATCCAGTGCGCCCCGTAGTTCCCCACGTACGCCTTGGAACCGTCCGGGGTGAAGGTGACGTTCAGCGGCTCGGCCAGTCCGGAGATGGTCTTGATCTTGGAGAGCGACTGCATGTCGATCACCGAGATCGAGTCGCCGTCGGGATTCCCCTGGTAGTACCAGCGGCCGTCCGGCGAGAAGGCGAGGTGCTCGGGCGCGATGTCCACCGGAATCGTCTTGACGAGCTGCAGCGTGCGGGTGTCGATGATGTACGCTTTGTTCGCCCGCGTGCCGCCGGTGACGACGTACCGGCCGTCGGGCGACATCATCGCCATGTGCGGGTTCACGTTGTTGCCGAGAAAGGTGCGGCCGACGATCTTCCGCGTCTTGATGTCCATGAACGCGATGTCGTTGGAGTCGCGGTTCACGATGAGGACCACCGAGGTGGGATCGGCCACCTTGACGTCCTGCGCGACAAGGATCCCGGCGGGTGCGCCGGTCAGTACCACGAGCCCGCAGGCGGCAAGGACCGATCGTCGGAATCTACGCATGAGAGTCGCTCCTGATCTCACAGAGGGACGCATGGCTCAGAACGTCGCCTGCAGGCGCACGCCGGGCACCAGGTAGCCGAACGACGGCGCATCAGGCCGTGACTCGAAGATGTGCTGCAGATGGAAGGCCAGTCTCAGCCGTTCGGTGAGTCGGAAGTTGTAGTACCCCTCCGTCAGCCGCTCGCGGGAACTGTCGGCGAGCTCCGTCTGGGCGTAGCCGACGCCCCAACTGTCCCACGGGTTGAACACCCACCCGGTCTGGAACTGCACGCCGGCGCTGTAGAAGTGATGTCCCAGGCTGAACGATGTCTGGCCTGCCTCATTGGCGGGGAGGCGGCCGTTTCCGTATCGGCCGAAGAGCGTGACGATCGGGGTGATCTTCTGGTCGAGGCTCAGGCCAAGGGCGGTACTGCCGGCGCCCGCGGTGTTGGTCGCCCGGTACCAGACCCGATAGTTCCCCTCGGGCAGGCCAAAGGGAGTGGCCAGGTATCCCACCTCGGCCAGCGAGTAGATCGAATCCGACAGGTTCATGGCGTCGGGATTGCTCTGCTGCACGCCGACTCTGAGGGTGAGGCCGATCTTCGGATCGAACACGGCCGCGAACCCGGTGCCGTTGGTGGCCAGTCCCAGCGCCGGGTTGTTGACGAGGCCGTCGCCCAGGAACTGCGTCGTCTCGTCGTTGGCCGCGGCGTTCTGGTCGAAGTAGTTCGTCAGATCGAGTCGTCCGGCGCTGATGGCGAGCCGCTGCCGGAACAGTTCGGTCCGGAGCCACACCTCGCGCAGGTTCAATTCGTTCTGATTGACCAGACGCGCGGTGTAGCCGTTGAGGAGCGTCAACCCCGAGATCTCGCGATCCGGCGGAGAGCCGCTGAGCGCCACGACGTCGGCGAAGAAGACGGTGTACTGGGCGAGCTTGGCGGTGAAGAACAGGTCCGCCGACGCCAGGGCGTACGCATTGCCATCGGCCGGAGCGGCCGCTCCTCCTCGCGTGCGGGTCGACGCCTGCGTGACGGTCGCGGCGTCGATGCCAAGGCTGACGCTCCGCTCGTCCGCAGCCGAGAGCGCTTCTTCGATCTTCTCGTTGATCGTCTGCCGCCGGTAGACGCGCTCCCGCTGATAGGTGACCTCGGGCCGGGTGCCCGGAGCCGGTTCGTCGTGAACGCCGCCCGTGTCATCGACATACACTTCGATGCGGCGGACGCGCGTCTCCGGCTCGGAGAGCACCGTACTCGATTCAAGATCGCTGATGCGCTGTTCGAGCGCCGCGATTCGTTCGAGCAGCGCCTGGCGATCGCTGTCGGCGGCCTGCGGCGACGACAGCGGATTCGTGCTGATGTTCACCGTGGCGGTCCCCTGTGCAGTGACCTCGACGTCGCGCTCGGTGTGCGGCGGCAGCCCGGCGGCGCCGACCGAGACGGTGTACCGCCCGACCGGGAGCGCCGGAAGCGCGTAACCGCCCTCGGCGTCGGTCGTCGCGGTGAACTGGGCTCCGGTGTCCTGGTGCGTGGCCGTGACCGTGGCGCCGGCCCGAGCGGCGCCGGTGGCGTCCCGCACGGCGCCCGACAACCCTCCGCGCTCGTCGGCGGCATGCGCCGCGAGATGCTGGACCGCCGCTTGCGCAGCGGCAGCGGCCGGAACCCAGGTCCCGACGGTCGCCAGTACGAGCGCGCGCGCGAACCACGTCACGGTCATGGTGTCCTTTCGGCCAGCGACCATGCGTCCCTGGCGTCGATGTCCTCTAAATACCCTGAGCGGGGCCGCGCCTGCATCTGAAGAATTCCTGAACGATTTGTCAGAGGCCGGCGCGCGACGTCACGAAACGACCGGTTGCGCCGCCCGTTCGCCGCCGGATAGGATTGCGCGGCGCATCTGGTTGGGAGTTGGGAGTTGGCAGTTGGCAGTTGGGGTTGATGGAGGGCGTATGGCTCGCTTCGGCGTGAGACGAGTACTGGTCGTCGGATTCGTGATCGTCATGGTGCGGCACGTCGGGTTCGCGCAGGCGCCCCCGCCGGCAGCGCAGCCGCGCGTGTACGCGAACATGCTGCAGTTGATGCGCGGCGTGCTCTACCCCGCGTCCAACGTCATCTTCACCGCCCAGTCCGACGATCCGGCGTCGTTCAAGCCCGGGCTGCGGCCGTCGACCTCGCCCGATCCGTTCACCAGCGCCTACGGCGGGTGGGAGGCGGTCGAAAACGCCGGCATGGCGCTCGCCGAGTCGGCCAATCTCCTCATCATTCCGCGTCAGTGCGGCAACGGCAGGCCGGCGCCGGTCCAGAACGCCGACTGGCAGATGTGGGTGCAGGAGCTCCGCACGGCCGGAATGGCCGCCTACAAAGCGGGGCAAGCGAAGAACGCGGACACCATCCTCGAGGCGGCGGGCGAGGTCGCGGAGGCGTGCCTCCATTGCCACCAGAAGTACCGCCAGGTGACGGGCGGGTTCCCGAATCGTTGCCAGTCGAATGCCGGCTGACGGAGCGAAGCGAAATGTCCGGAGGGATAGCTGCATGCGCATGACTCGCCTGGCGGCTCCTGTGTCCGCCATCCTCGGTGTATATGTCACCCTCTTTCCGTTCGCGGCTACCGATGCACGCGGTCTCGCGCTGCGCGCCGGCCAGGACGCGACGCTGCCCGACGCGCCCGGGAGAGCGGTGGTCGAACAGGTGTGCACCAGCTGCCACGGCGTCGACTACATCGTGCCGTCGCAGCGCACCGTCCCGGTGTGGCGCGAGGCGATCGACGCCATGCGAAGCTACGGCGCCGAGGCGACCGACGAGCAGTGGAAGGCGATTACCGGCTACATCATGGCCAACCTGGCGCACCTGAACGTGAACAAGGCGACCTCCGAGGACATCGCCCTGGTGTTCGGTGTCGAGGAGAAGGTGGCCAAGGGGGTGGTCGCCTACCGGGACAAGCAGGGTGGGTTCAAGACGGTCGACGATTGCAAGAAGGCGCCCGATGTCGATGCGGCGAAAGTCGACACGCTCGCGCCGCGCTTGATCTTCGAATGACCATGGCGGCACGGACGGGTGCATCCTGGGCGTTCGCCCTGGGCGTCACGCTCGCCGGTGCGGCGCTGCCGCTGGCCGCCGCTCACGCCGCCGCGCCCGCGGGCGCGGCGCAGGTGACGGAGCTGCCCGACGCCCCGGGGAAGGCGCTGGTGGAGCAGGTCTGCGCGACCTGCCACGGCGTCGACCTGCTCGTGCCCACGACGAGAACGGTCACGCAGTGGCGCGACACGATCGGCGCCATGAAGACGGCCGGCGCCAAGGCGAGCGACGAGGAGTGGAAGACCATCACCGGGTACATCATGGGGAACCTGGCGTACCTGAACGTCAACAAGGCCACCTCCGAGGAGATGCGCCTCGTCTTGGACATCTCCGACACGCTGGCGCAGGCCGTCGTCGCCCACCGGGACGGGCAGGGCGGCTTCAAGACGCTCGATGATATGAAGAAGGTCCCCGAGCTCGATTCGCAGCGCGTGGACGCGCTCGCGGCGCGCCTGACGTTCTGAGGCCGGCGGGGCGACCCGCGCCGGGACTACTTGGGCACCGCGATCGGCTCGTCCTCGGGTTCGAGGTTGGTCATCTCTGCGGCGAGCATCCGCTCGCCCGCCTCCGCCGGCACGCCGCTCGAGAAGTCGACGGGCGGCAGGAAGAGCGTCGCCACGAGCGACGCGCCCGCCAGCACGGTGCCCGCCATGAACACGTGATGGAGCGCGGTGGCGAACTGCAGGCGCGCCGGCCCGCTCAGCATCGCCCCGGTCGCCGCCAGCGCCTCCGCGCCGCCCGGAATAGACACGCCGGCCAGTTGGCGGGTCATCAGCGCGCCCATCGCCGCGATGCCCACCGCCGCTCCCACGCTGCGCGAGAACTGGTTGAGCGAGGTCGCCAGCCCGAGGTGCGCGCGGACGACGCCGTGCTGCACCGCGAGGAGCAGCGACAGCATCGACAGCCCCATGCCGGAGCCGATGAACAGCCCGGAGGCGAGCACCGCGTTGCGCGACGAGTCCGCCGTGACGAGCGAGAGGCCGACGAAGCCGCCCGTCATCAGGAGGCTCCCGGCGATCGCCAGCCGCCGGTATCCGAGCTTGACGGTCAGACGCGCGCTCGCAATCGACATCGCGACCCAGCCGAGGAACAGCGGCGTCAGCACCTGGCCGGCCTGGGTCGCCGTGGCCCCCATGACGCCCTGCACGAAGAGCGGGATGAAGGCGATGGCCCCGAAGAGCGCCATGCCGACGAGGAAGACGACGGCGAGCGTGCGTGCGATGAGCGGAGTGCGCAGCAGATCGATCGGCAGGATCGGGTCCGGCGATCGACGCTCCGCGGCGACGAATCCGGCGAGCAACGCTGCGGCCGCCGCCGCAAACCACCACGCGGTGGGACCAATGTCGCCGCCGAGCGCCAGCAGCAGCGCGCTGATGCCGGCAAACAGGAGCCCCGCGCCGAGCCAGTCGACGCGGACGACGCCGTGCCGGCGGATCGACGGGTACGCGAGCAGGATCACCGCCATGCACGTCAGGCCGAACGGCAGGTTCAGGTAGAAGACCCAGCGCCATGACAGCGAGTCGGTGATGTAGCCGCCGACCAGCGGGCCGGCCACCGACGCCACCCCCCAGACGCCGCTGAAGAGCGCCTGCGTGCGCGCCCGCTCGTCGATCGTGTACAGCTCTCCGATGATCGTCATGCTGAGCGGGATGATCGCTCCGGTGCCGAGTCCCTGAATGGCCCGCGACACGATCAGCATCGTCATCGACGTGGCCGCGCCGGAGAGCATGGAGCCGGCGAGGAAGATGACGATGCCCGTGACGTACATCCGCCTGCGCCCGTACAGGTCCGAAAGGCGTCCCCAGATCGGCACCGACGCGGTCGACGTCAGCAGGTACGCCGAGAACACCCAGCTGTAATGAGTGAGGCCGCCCAGGGTCGCGATGACGGTCGGCATGGCGGTACCGACGACGGTGGCCTCGAGCGCGCCGAGGCTCATCCCGAGCAGCAGCCCTCCGGTGATGGCACGCCGCCGGCCGAGGCTGATAGCAGGCGCGGTGGTGGTCTCGCCCATCTCTTGAGCGTAGCACGCGCGGGTCACACGCTGGGCGCGACCGTCGCGTCCGGCGGCGGCAGCAGGATCTCGAACACCGCGCCGCGATCGTTTCGCGCGGTGATGGCGCCGCCGTGCCGTTCGACGATCGCCTTGACGATCGACAGGCCGAGGCCGCTGCCGCCGCCGGCGCGCGCCGCGTCGGCCTTGTAGAAGCGGTCGAAGATGAGCGGCAGTTGCTCGGGCGCGATCCCGGGACCGTTGTCGCGCACCACGATCCGCGTGGCGCCCTCCGCCGGTTCGGCGGCGAGCACGATCTCGCCCCCGCCTGGCGTGTGGCGCAGTGCGTTTGCGGCAAGGTTCTGCAGCGCCTGCTCGAGCCGGTCGGGGTCGCCCACGAGCCGGGTGGAGGCGGGATCGACGCGGGTGACCAGACGAATCCCGCGCCCGGCCAGCTCCCGCTCGTGCCGGAGCGCGACGCGATCGAAGAGCGCGCGGGTGTCGACGGCGTCGCGCCGCAGCGCGGACCCGCCGCCTTCGAGCCGCGCCAGGTCGAGCAGGTCGCCGACGATGCGCTCGAGACGGCGCGTCTCCTCGTCGACGATGCGCAGGTAGCGCTCGCGGGTGGCGGGCTCGAGGCTCAGCTCCGCCATCGCCAGCGTCTCCAGATAGCCGCGCATGGCCGTCAGCGGCGTCATCAGTTCGTGCGAGACGTCGGCCAGCAACTGCCGCCGCGCCCGGTCCGAGGCGGCCAGCGCGTCGGCGCGGGCGGCCAGGTCGGCGGCCATCCGGTTGAACGAGTGCGCCAGCGCGGTCACCTCGTCGCCGCCGTGTTCCGGCGCGCGAGCGGTCGCGTCGCCGGCGCCGATCCGCACGGCGGCGTCCTCGAGCTCCCGCAGGCGCCGCCGGACCGGACCGAAGATCAGCAGCGCCGCCGCCGCGGCGCCGACCGCCAGGACCGCAACACCCGAGAGCGCCAGCGTCGGCGCCAGCGGACGGAGCGTCGTCATCAGCGTCGGTCGGCCGGGTGGGACGACGACAAGACCGGCGAGCGCGCCGGCAAGCACGATCGGCGCTTCCGCGCGTCCACCCGCCGCGGCCCGAAAGAGGCGGCGCGGCCGGTTGCCCCCCCGCCCCGCGGCCATCTGCGCCAGGCGAACCTGCATGTTCGCGAGCAGTTGCGGCGGCACCGGCCGGCGGTTCGAGAGCACCCGGCCGTCCGTCATCACCACGACGAACGGTTGTGCGACGCGGCTGTACTCGCGGGCGAGGTGCTCGTCGAGGTCGGTTGCCGGATCCGCTTCGAGCTGACCGCCGATGTCGGCGGCCACCAGCTCGGCGAGGCGGGGATTGGACATCGTGGACAGCGAGCCTGCCGCGCGGCTCGAGATCCAGACGAACAGCAGCGCCTGCACGACGAGCAGCGCGGCCAGGAAGACGACGAATCCGAGACCGACGCGCCAGTAGAGGCTTCGGTACCAGACCGGTCTCCCCCTCGACACGTTCGGAGCAGCCTCGAGCGGCGTCGAACGGCTAGACATCGGCGGCCTTGTAGCCGGCGCCCCACACGGTCAGGATCACGCCGGGACTGGACGGGTCGTCTTCGATCTTGCGGCGCAGCCGCTTGATGAGCGTATCCACGCTGCGAGCGGTCACGAACGTCTGGTCGCGCCATACGCGCCGGAGCAGCGCCTCGCGCGAGAGCACGATGCCGGGCTGCGACAGCAGGACGTAGAGGAGATTGAACTCCTGGGTGGTCAGCTCGACCTCGCGGCCGTGCACCCGAATGCGGCGCCGCGCCGGGTCCATGTCGATGTGCTTGTAGGCCACCGGCTTCTGTCCGTCGAAGTCCGCCGCACCGGCGGCGGCCGCGCGCCGGCGCATCACCGCGCGCACCCGCGCCAGCAGTTCGCGGATGCCGAACGGCTTGGTCACGTAGTCGTCGGCGCCGCTGTCGAGGCCCGCTACCTTGTCGCCTTCCTCCCGGCGGGCGGTCAGCATCAGGATCGGCGCGTCTCGATTCACCCCGCCCCGGCGCAGGGCGCGACAGACCGAGAGTCCGTCGACGCCCGGCAGCATCAGGTCGAGCACGATGAGATCGAAGGGCTGCCTGGCGGCGAGGTCGAGCGCCTCGCTGCCGGTCGTGGCCGGCACGCACGTGAACCCTTCCACCTGCAGGTGCAGGCAGACGAGGTCCCGGATGTTCTGTTCGTCCTCGACGACGAGCACCGTTCGCCGCGGCTCCGGCGCGCGCTCCACGTCCTGATCCTACGACGCCAGGTCCGCCGGAACCGGCGTCACAGAACTTTCACACATGCGCCATCCCACGGCCATCGGGATCGCGTCCAATGGAGCAGGTAGACATGGAGGTTCCTATGATTCGTGATGTTCGTTTCGTCGTCGTAGCGGCTCTCTCCGCCCTCGTGGTGGCCGGCGTGGCGCTCGCCGCCCAGGATCCAGGCCCCGGCGGGTTCCGCGGCCACGGGCCTCGCGGTGCCGGCGGGCCCGGTGTCGGGTTCCCGCTCGGGCAGCTCGAGCTCACAGAGGCGCAGCGGCAGCAGATCCGGCAGCTCACCGAGCAGCATCGGACCGCGGTAGGTCCGCTGCTGGAGCGGGAAGGCGCCGCGGTCGTGGCGCGCCAGCAGGCGATCGAGGCGCTCCCGGTAGACGAAGGGCGCATTCGCGCCGCCAGCGAGGAGCTGGCGCAGGTGCAGGCGGAGCTGGCGGTGCAGCGGGCGCGACTGCAGAGCGGGGTCTACGCACTGCTCACGCCGGAGCAGCAGCAGCGCGCCCGGCAACTGCGCGCCCAGCGTGAGGGGCGGATGAAGGAGCGCCAGGACCGGATGCGGGAGCGGATGCAGCAGCGTCAGCGCCAGCCAGCCTGAGCCTGCGCCGGTGGTGCGAACAGGTCGGGGCGTGCGCTGCCAACGACTACTGCAGTCCGGCTCCGGTCACGACCACTTCCCGTGTGGCGAGGCCGCGCACGTCCTTCGAGGATCGGACCTCGGCGCGGAGCGTGTAGTACCCCGCCGACAGGTTCTTGAAGGCGAATATGTGCAGGCGCTTCTCGGCGGCGCCGCTCAAGGCGACCTCGCTCGCGCGGAACAGGTCGGCGCTGTCGGCTTCGATCCGCAGCACCCGGTTGGCCGCGTTCGGCTCCACCGCCACCAGGAGCTGCACCGTCGCCGGCTCGCTGAAATAGGTGCCGTGCAACCGGATGTCCACCACATCCGCCGCGCTCCCGGGCGTTGACGCCACGGCGGCGACGACCAGCAGCAACGTCAGCGTCCGGGCGATCGTGCGGTGTGTCACGGCACCCTCCTGTGGCGGTGTCGCAGCAACCACGGTGCCAACGCCACCGTGGCGGCAGGCGCGACTGTTCGTGAATAGAAACGTGCGGCAGGCCGAAACCGCACACACAGGTGGTAGCCGGTAGCCGGTAGGCGGTAGGCGGTAGGTGGTAGGTGGTAGCCGGTCCTAGCAGGTGGGAGTTGCTGTCCGGCGACCGGATAGCTGCCAGCGACCGACTCCGTCCACCATCTGGACAGCGGCCGGCTACTGCTGACGTTCCAGAATCCAGCAGACGGGGCCGACGAGCTTCTCCAGGCGGGAGCGTCGGCGCCACCGCTCGCCGGTCACTTCGTCGCTCTCGGCGAGGTCCGCCTCGAAGTCGCGGCGCAGCGCGGTGGTGACCGCCGCCTCGCGAAACGCCACGTTGACTTCGTCGTTGTGCTCGAACGAGCGATTGTCGATGTTCGTCGTGCCGATGACGACCCACGTCCCGTCGACGAGCAGCACCTTCACATGCGTCATGCCGGGGCGGTACTCGTAGATGCGGACGCCCGCGTGGAGCAGTTCGCCGTACATTCGCCGGCTGGCGAGCCGGACGAGCCGCTGATCGGTGAGCGCCCCTGGGACGACCACCCGTACCCGCACGCCGCGTCGGGCGGCGCGGGCGAGGGCGCGCCGCAACGCGCGGTCGGGCAGGAAGTAGGGCGTGCTGATGTCGATCTCCGATACGGCGCCCTCGACGAGCATCTGGAAGACCACGCGCGACGAGGTGGCGCGGTCGGACGGCGAGCTCTTGACGAGCATCGCTTCGGTCGATCCCGCGGGCCCCAGTTTCGGCCAGTCGCGCGGCGACGTCAGGATTTCGCCGCTGCTGGCGAGCCAGTTCTCTGCGAACACTCCCTGCAGCGCGCCGGCGATGGGCCCCTCGATGCGGACCATCGTGTCGCGCCAGGCGGGCCGTCCGCCCTCGTCCTTCAACCACCAGTCGGCCACGCCGGCGCCGCCGGTGAAGGCGATGCGGCCGTCGACGATCAGCAGTTCGCGGTGCGTGCGGTTGTTCAGGCGGTGGAGCCGGTACCAGAGGATTGGCTGGTAGAAGTACAGCCGGCATCCCGCCTCGCGCAGCCGCCGCGTCCTCGCCCGTCCGAGGCCGGCGCTCCCGATCGAATCGAGCACGAGCCGCACGTCGACCCCCGCGCGCGCCCGCATCACCATCGCGTCGATCAGCATGTCGGCCGCCTCGCCGGGCTGAAAGATGTACGCCTCGAGGTGAACCGAGCCCTGCGCCTGCTGGACGGCGTCGCGCATCGCCGGGTAGAACTGCGCGCCGTTTGCCAGGATCTCCACGCGATTGCGGGCGTGGACGGCGGCCTGGCAGGTCGCCTGGATGACCTGGAGGAACTCCTCGCTGTCGGGCCGGAGCGGGGTCGTGACCTGGTAGTCGATCCGCGGCGTGAACAGGATGACGACCAGCACCCAGAGGAGCACGAGCCCGATGATGAATACCCACGTCACCTAGAGACCCTCGCGTAGCCCCGGGACAGGTGCGAACGCCTCCGCCGCCATGCGCGCGAAGGAAACCACTCGGCTGCGGCGCGTGGGCGAGAGGCCGTCGTAGCGGCGAACGCCTGCCTCGCCGCTATCCTCGATAGTTTCCGAACTGCAGCGCCAGGCCGAAGTCCTGCTCGCGCAGCAGCCGCATCACTTCCTGCAGCTCGTCCCTGGACGGCGACGTGATCCGGAGCTGGTCGCCCTGAATCGCCGCCTGCACCTTCTTCAGTCTGGCGTCCTTGATGAACTTCACGATCTCGCGCGCCTTCTCCGTCGGGACGCCCTGCTGCAGCGCCACGTCCTGGCGGACCGTGCCGCCGGAGGCCGCCTGCACCGCTCCGCGTGTCAGGTTCTTCGTCGGCACGTTCCGGCGCACGAGTCGTGTCACCAGGATTTCCCAGAGCGCGTTCAGCCTGAGCTCGTCGTCGGCGACGAGCACCAGCTTCGACTCCTTCTGATCGAACTCCATCGACGCTTTCGAGCCCTTGAAGTCGTATCGCTGCGCCACCTCCTTCCGCGCCTGGTTCATGGCATTGTCGACTTCCTGCAGATCGACCGTGGAGGTGATGTCGAAGGACGGTTGGATCGCCACTGGCGAAAATCATAGCGCAGTTGTCAGTAGGCGGTTGTCAGTTCTGGAGAAGAGATCGCCGACCATCGAGGACCGACAGCCACGTGATCGTGCGCGCGTGCTCCTGTCGATCGTCCCGACGTGATGAGCAGAAAGGCACCGACGCGAACAGTGCCGATGTCGGGCTCGCCTCGTCGGTTGGGCCGAACGGTACCGGCACACTGATTCGATCACGCGTTCGGAGCGTCGCCCCTGATCTCAGGCCGCAGTTGCAGTCCCATGGTCGTCCGCCCGAACCCTGATTCCGTGAAGACGGCGGCCGCCGGATGCGTGCCGGCCTCGCGCCCGTCGATCTGCTCGAGCAGCATGCCACGGCGTGCGGCCAGGCGTCGCAGGGCGCAGGCCACTTCCCGCGCCACCTGCGTGCGTGTCGGCTCGGCGTCGGGCAGCCAGAGGAGGAGTTCTCGTTCGCTGCGGCGCAGGTAGCCCGCCAGCGCGCCGTCGACGATCACGACGCGCGCTCCCACCGAGCGCGTCGGGCCGCGCCCGGGCGTCTCGTCGGTGGAGGAGACGGAGGGCCACCTGACGATCGCGCCGTAGGGGTTTGCGGGATCGGTGGCCGCGAGCACGTGCGAGCGCGGCGTCTCGGGCGGGTCGCGAAGCGCGCGCAGCCGATCGACGGCAGCGGGTGTGGCGAACTGGGCGCCGCCCAGGCCGGCCACGAAGTAGCCTCGGCGAATGCGTCCGGCGTCCTCCATCGCCTTCAGTACCTGGTACACGACGGGAAATCCGCCGGCGACGGCTCCGGCCGCCACCGTTTCTCGCGTCACCACGCCGAACCGCGTGAGCAGTTGCTGCGCGGTCGCCGCGGCCCATTGGGTCGCCGCCGCGCGACTCGCCGCCGCGCGTTCGGCGAGCGACCAGCGGCCCTCTGCTCGTGGCGGCGCCAGGCGCCGCGAGCGAAACGGCTCTGGACCGCTGAGGTACGCGCGCAGCGGGTGGAGCGTGTCGTTGGTGACCAGCCCGCGCCAGACCAGGTCCCACAGGGCATCGACCGTCTCTCCGGGGAAGCCTCCGCCCGTGCCCTCGTGGACGGCGCCGAAGAACGACGCGCCGTGCGCCTGCAGGTATCCGACAATCTCGGCCGCGCGTCCCCGCGGCGGGTCCTCCCGGCCGACGCCGGAGGGCGGCCGCAGGCGCCGCATCTGATCGGTGAGATACAGGGCGATGCGTCCGTCGCGTTCGCCGAGCGGCTCGACGCCCACCCACACGACGTCGCCGGCGGCCATCAGCATGTCGAGCAGCGCCGGCTCGTAGCCGTCTATGCGCGCGGGCAGCACCTCGGTTTCGAGCACCGAGGCGGGAATGGCGGCCCCCTGCAACTGCTCGACGGCATCGAGGAGCGATTCGGCGCCGCGGCGAAGGCTCCCGATCGCGCACCATGAGACCAGGAATCGTCCGAGCGCGTCCACGTCCACCGGCTCGACCTCGCGGCGCAGCCGCGCCAGCGACCGGCGGCGCAGCATTCGGAGCACCTCGGGTTCAATCCATTCGCGATCGGTTCCGCCGGGCCGGAATTCCCCCTCCACGAGGCGCCCGTCGCGCGCCAGACGGACGACCAGCGCCTCGGCCGCCGGCGCCGGCAGTCCCAGCCGCGCGGCGACCTCCCGCGCGGTGAAGGGGCCGCGCGTGCGTGCGTAGCGCATCACGAGATCCCCGGCAGGGTCGCCGACCGGCTCGAGCAGCGCCCGCGGCAGCCCCGGCGGCAGCTTCGTGCCGAGCCCGTCGCGGTACCGCGCCATGTCTTCGACCGCGACGAACCGCCGCTCGCCTGCCACGACGAGCGTCGCGATTCGGCCGGACCGTTCGAGTTCGCGCACCGCCGCATCGGTCGCCGCCACGGCGCTGCGCGCCCGGATCTCGCCGGCGGTGAGGTCGCCCAGTTGGATGAGCAGGTCGTGCAGGGCGTCCGGCGTGCGCGCCTGGTACTGGTCGTCGAGGTGCTGCAGCCGGCGCTCGAGCGCGGCGAGCGCGTCAGGATCGACGAGCTCGCGCAGCTCGGCATCGCCGATGAGCTCACCGAGCTGCGCCTGGTCGACCGACAACGCCTGCGCCCGCCGTTCGGCGAGCGGCGCGTCGCCGTCGTAGATGTAGTTGGCGACGTAGCCGAAGAGCAGCGACGCGGCAAACGGCGACGGCGCCCTCGCGTCGACGGTGACGATGCGCAGCGCCCGCGTCGAGACGCGCCGCAGCGTGTCGACGAGCGCCGGCATGTCGAAGTGATCGCGCAGGATCTCGCGGTACGTCTCGAGCAGCGCCGGAAACGATCCGTACCGCGACGCCGCCGCCAGCAGATCCGAGGCGCGCTTCCGCTGCTGCCAGAGCGGCGTCCGGAGGCCGGGACGGCGGCGGGGGAGCAGGAGCGCGCGGGCCGCGGTCTCGCGAAAGCGCGCCGCGAAGAGAGAGGTCCCCCCCAGCCGTGCGAGCACCAGCGCCTCGACTGCTGTCGGCTCGGGAACGAGAAGCACCGGGTCGGGTGGCTCGGCCGCTTCCGGAAACCTGACGACGAACCCTTCGTCGCCCCACATCACCTCCACGTCCATGCCCGTCCGGGCGCGGACGGCCTCGGTTGCCGCCATCGCCCACGGCGCGTGCACGCGGCTGCCGAGGGGCGACAAGACGCAGACGCGCCAGTCGCCCAGATCGTCGAGGCACCGCTCGATCACGACCGTGTGGTCGTCCGGCACGGCGCTCGCCGCGGCTTGTTCGTCCAGATAGCGCAGGAGCGTCTCGGCGGCCGGCGTCCCGAGGTCGTGCTGGTGAACGAGGCGATCGACGGCGGCGCCGCGTGGCATGGCGCGCAGCTCCCGCACCAGCCGGCCCACCGCCCGGCCGAGTTCCACGGGGCGGCCTGCCTGGTCGCCGTGCCAGAACGGCATCTTGCCCGGTTCGCCCGGCGCCGGCGACACCAGGACGCGGTCGTGGGTGATCTCCTCGACGCGCCAGGTCGAGGCGCCGAGCGTGAACGTCTCGCCGACCCGGGTTTCAAACACCATCTCTTCGTCGAGCTCGCCGACGCGGGTCGGCCGATCGGCGCCGCCGAGGAACACCCCGTAGAGGCCCCGGTCCGGAATCGTGCCGGCGTTGGCCACGGCGACACGCCGCGCACCCTCGCGGCCGGCGACGGTGTGGTGGGTCCGGTCCCAGGTGATCCGGGGGCGCAGCGCCGCGAACTCGTCGGAGGGGAAGCGCCCCGACAGCATGTCGAGGACGCCGTCGAACACGCGGCGGCTCAGCGTGACGAACGGCGCCGCCGACCGCACGAGGGCGAACAGGTCGTCGACGCGCCACCGATCGGTGGCGGCCATCGCCACGATCTGCTGGGCCAGCACGTCGAGCGGGTTGCGGGGATAACGCGTCGATTCGACGGCGCCCTCGTGCATCGCCCGGGCGACCGCGGCCGACGCCACGAGGTCGCCTCGGAACTTCGGAAAGATGATCCCGTGACTGACCGCTCCCGTCTGGTGTCCGGCGCGGCCGATACGCTGCAGGCCGCTCCCGACCGACGGCGGCGCCTCGATCTGCACGACCAGGTCGATCGCGCCCATGTCGATACCGAGCTCGAGCGATGAGGTGGCGACCAGGGCGCGGATGCGCCCGGCTTTGAGCAGTTCCTCCACGTCCGTGCGCGCATCGCGGGCGAGCGAGCCGTGGTGCGACCGGACGAGCGGCTCACCGGCGAGATCGTTCAGCGCCGCCGACAGCCGCTCGGCGAGCCGCCGGTTGTTGACGAACAGCAGCGTCGAACGATGAGCGCGAATCAGCTCGAGCAGGCGCGGATGAATCGACGTCCAGATCGAACGGCCCGAACGCCCCTTGTCGTCGGAACGCCCCATCGCTTCCAGGGGAACTTCGATGGTCAGTGCAATCGCCTTCTTTTCCGCTGTGTTGACGACCGTGACCGGTCGGTACGTCGGCGCTGGTCCCGGGTCGGAGAATTCGTCGTGGAGCACCCGCTCCACCTCGCCGGCGGCGCTCTTCCTGCGGCGGGCTGTGGCGCGGCGCGGCGCGGCGCCGCCGAGGAACCGAGCGACTTCCTCGAGCGGACGCTGGGTCGCGGACAGTCCGATCCGCTGCAGCGGGCGCCCGCCGCCGAGCCGGTCCAGCCGCTCGAGCGACAGGGCGAGATGTGCGCCCCGCTTGTTGGGTACGAGCGCATGAATCTCGTCGATGATGACGGTGTCGACCGAGGTGAGCCGCTCCCGGGCGCGCGAGGTGAGCAGCAGGAACAGCGATTCGGGCGTGGTGATCAGGATGTCGGCCGGATGGCGCAGGAACCGGGCCCGATCGCCGGCGGGCGTATCGCCCGTGCGGATGGCAATGGCCGGCCGCGTCACCTCGGCGCCCAGCCGCTCGGCGGCGGCGGCGATACCGGCGAGCGGCGCCCGCAGGTTGCGCTCGACGTCGGCGGCAAGCGCCTTCAGCGGCGAGATGTACAGCACTCGACACCGTGTGTCCGGCGGCGGTGGGGCCGCGAACATCAGCCGGTCGAGACACCAGAGAAACGCGGTGAGCGTCTTGCCGCTGCCGGTCGGGGCCAGCAGGAGCGTCGAGTCTCCACGAGCGATCGCGGGCCATCCCAGGTGCTGTGACCGGGTCGGCGCCGCAAACGTCTCCGAGAACCACGCGCGCACGGCGGGATGGAAGAGGTCGAGCGGGCGCGCCACGGGGCGATTCTAGCCGGTGGGCAGGGGGCGGCAGGTAAATCAATCGCGGAACTCGTGCGTATAATCAGTGTGATGAGTGACGCAGGAGAAGGACTCGTCGACGCCGAATCCCGTCTCGCCGAACGGCTGGAAGAGCGGGAAGAAGAGAAGAAAAAGGCGCGCCAGACGGTCAAGATGGGCGATCCCGAACGTACCCGCCAGCTCGAGTCGTGCCGACTGGCCCGGACCGAAATGCAGCGTCAGCTCGAGCTCGCGACGCATCACGCGCGCCGGCAGCAACTCGGGCAGGCGATCGCCGAGCTCGATCGGCGCATCACGCAGCTGTCGCAGTAGGCGGCTGGGAAACTCAGAAGAGATCGACGCTCAGCCCGAACTCGTCGAGCATGGCGCGGGCCCGTTCGGTGCCGTCGGCCGTCAGGTGAGGCGGCCAGTCCGTGGGACGCGGCGCCGGATCGAGCGCGGCGGCCTCACGCAGGAGGCGTTCCCAGCAGGGGAAGGCGGCGTTCGGGCTCGCGTACGTACGCCACCACGCCCGAGCCGCTTCGCCAAGACGCGCGCGCAGCGGCGCGTCGGCCGACAGCCGTCGGATGGCGAGCGCGAGGGAATGCTCTTCATCGCGCAGGTCGATCGTTACCGCCACGGGCGCGTCGGGCAGGCTGCCGCGCGGCCGCCACGTCTGCGGGTCGAGGGCGGGCCAATCCGCCGTGACGACCGTTTCCGGCGCCACCACCGGCGTGCGGGCCGCCATCGCCGCACGCGCCACCTCC
>Ga0156082_145_pt1 | contig 31954 bp, 35 predicted proteins | sample RifCSPlowO2_02_FD_107735 | JGI IMG/M metagenome (GOLD analysis project Ga0156082, IMG submission 107735) | Acidobacteria bacterium RIFCSPLOWO2_02_FULL_68_18 | reverse complement strand
CGCGCCGGTCGTGGGCGGGGGGAGCGGCCAGGCGCAGCCGGCCGACGAGAAGTCGGTCTCCTACGTGCGCTCGGAGTTCCGGGCGACAGCCGAGACACGGAATCGGCCGCCCGCCATTGCCGAGGCGATGGTCGACGCCGACGTGGAGATCGCGGGCGTGATTGAGAAAGGCAAATTGCTCACGCTCACGACGTCTCAGGCGCTCGAGCTCAAGGTGGCCGATTTCAGCGCGGACACGCTGGAGGCCGCGCTCGCAGCCGCTGGGGTGTTAGACGCGGAGGTGCGGATCGCCTCGCAGACCTGGGCCGAAACGCTCGTACGTTTCCTCACCAACCCGGTCGTGAGCTCCCTGCTGATGACGGTGGGGCTGCTGGGGCTGCTCGTGGAGATCCGGACGCCCGGCTTCGCCCTACCGGGGACGGTGGGTCTCCTCTCGCTCGGGCTTTTCTTCTGGGGCCACTGGATCGTTCAGCTGGCGGGCTGGGAGGAATTGCTGCTCGTGTCGCTCGGCATGATTCTGCTCGCAGTCGAGGTGTTCGTGATTCCGGGCTTCACGGTGGCAGGCGTGAGCGGGATTGTCGTACTCGTGGCCGGACTCGGGATGACCCTCGTCGGCGCCGGCGCCACCATGAACGCGATCATGGGCGCGCTCGGGCGCGTCGCCTTCTCGATCCTGCTGGCGTTGGCTGGCGCCCTCGCATTGGTTCGAATGCTGCCGCGGCTGCCGTTCGGCCGGCGCCTCGTGCTCGAGACCGGGATGCAGGCCGACCTCGGCTACGTCTCGGCGCCGGCGCGCGACCGCCAGTGGCTGGGACGAACAGGCACGGCCCTCTCGCCGCTGCGGCCGGCCGGTATTGCGGAGATCGACGCCGCTCGTGTCGATGTCGTTTCGGACGGCGGCTTCATCGAGGCCGGGACCCCCATTCTCGTGACGCGCGTGGACGGCAACCGGATCGTGATCCGGCCGTCGGCGCCGCACCAGGAGCCTATACATGACTGAACTCCTCGACCCCACGGCGATCGGCGCCATCGGTCTGCTCATTCCAGCCGTTGTCCTGCTGCTGGTCGTCCTCTATCTGGTCCCCGTCCCGCTCTGGATCGCGGCCTGGTCGTCGGGCGCCTACGTGGGGCTGATGACCCTGGTGGGCATGCGGCTCCGGCGCGTGCCTCCGGCGACGATCGTCAACGCCCGGATCAGCGCGGTCAAGGCGGGCCTCCAGATTTCCATTGACGACCTCGAAGCGCATTATCTGGCCGGGGGCAACGTCGTGCGCGTCGTCAACGCGCTGATCTCCGCCGACAAGGCCAACATCGAGATGCCCTTCAAGCGCGCCGCGGCCATCGACCTGGCGGGACGCGACGTCCTCGAAGCCGTCAAGATGTCGGTGATCCCGAAAGTCATCGAGACGGCGCGGATCGCGGCCGTGGCGAAGGACGGGATCCAGTTGATTGCCGTCTCGCGCGTGACGGTTCGGACGAATATCGATCGCCTGGTGGGCGGCGCCGGCGAGGAGACGATCATCGCGCGCGTCGGCGAAGGCATGGTGAGCACGATCGGGTCCGCCGCGACGCACAAGGACGTGCTCGAGAACCCGGACCACATTTCAAAGAACATCCTGAGTCGCGGCCTGGACGCCGGCACCGCCTACGAGATCCTGTCGATCGACATCGCCGATGTGGATGTTGGTGAAAACATCGGGGCGAAGCTGCAGATCGATCAGGCGAACGCAGACAAGCAGATCGCACAGGCGAAAGCCGAGGAGCGCCGGGCGATGGCCGTTGCCCTCGAGCAGGAGATGCGCGCCCGTGTCGTCGAGGCGGAGGCGGAAGTCCCTCGGGCGATGGCCGAGGCGTTCCGGCAGGGCAATCTCGGGATCATGGATTACTACCGCATGAAGAACATCCAAGCCGACTCGTCGATGCGGGAGTCGATCGCCGACGGTGACGGCGCGGAGCCCGGACACCGGGGCCGGGAGGCGCGATGACAGGCATGGAGCACTGACCGATGTCAGTCGAAGTCCTCGTTCTCGGGGCGCTGTTCCTCCTGTTGCCGCTCGTCGAGCGCGCGCTGCGATCGACGCGCCAACGGAATGGAGGGGCGGCGGAGATGCCGCGGCCTGCGTCCCAGCCCTCGATATCTCCAGGGACCCCTCAGCCTCGACCGCTCGTGGACGCGCGGGTCCGGCGCACCGTGGACGTGTCACCAGTGGCGGCCAGTCTTCCGGTACGATCGTTGACGCGCCTCCAGCCCCCTGCGCCAGGTTCGCGCCACGGCGCGCGCCGAGCCGTCGCGGTTGACACTCTCCAGAGTCTGCCCACCCTGCGCGGTGCGGTCGTACTGATGACCATCCTCGCGCCGTGCCCGGCCGTTGCTCCGCACGACGGGGCGGAAGGCCTTCCCGTGCCCCGATCGACCGGGCGAGGCTGACGCCGCTCGAGATCACGCCGATGTTGTCGAAGGTCTCGACGGATATGCGCTGGCGTACCATGGGACGAGGACGCTTCGACTGGATGAGCCCACAGCAATGGAGGACGTCGTGAGTCCCGTGAAAGACCAGACAAAACGGACGCGCACTCCCACGCGAGTCGCGAAGAGCCGTAGCGCAGCTCAGGATACAGTCGAGAAGGAGCTGCGCAAGACCGAAATCCTGCGCAGTGCACACCTTCACCGTTCGCGGGCGCACACCTCGTCAGTCGGACGACGCCGGCAGGCACGGCGAGATGCGAAGTAGGTGTTCGCTCAGGATGCGTCGCGACGCGACTCTTCGATGATGAGACTGACGTCAGGGTAAGGGAGGCGAGTCGAGTGAACGCTCCTCATGCGGCCGCAGCTCTCGTACCGGCGTGCCGACGTACGTGGCGCCGCCCTTCAGCCGCGAGCACTTCGGGACACAGCTGAGCGCCCCGACCTGGCAACGGGGGCCTGCCTCCACGCCGATGCCGACGATGGTGCCGAGCCCGATTGTGACGTGGTCGCCGAGCCGGACGGCCGCCGTCTTCCACCGTGTGTCCCGACAGATGCACACCGCCGCCGACCACGACGCGGTCGCCGAACTCCAAGAGGTTATGGTCGTTCACGGCAAGGCTGTTGATATGGACGCCGCGACCGATCAGCGTTGCGAGCCTTCGCCCCGATTTCCCGGCTGCGTCGTCGCGCCGTGCCTTCTCACGATCCAACTCTGCGGACATGTTCCCCTCCGCCCGGCGCAAGTACCATGCTGCGCATGGGGTTCAACGCCTTCGGGGGGGATCCTAGACCAACCAGTGGAGTTCACACGAGGTGGTGTATCGGGTTGTGACGGTATGCCATCCTCACACAGGAGCGCTCGATGAAATGGTCGACGAGAATCGGCACGTTCGCCGGGATTGACGTCTACGTCCACACGACGTTCCTCATCCTGATCGCGTGGGTCGCCTTTGCGCATTGGCAAACGGGGCACAGTGCCGCCGCGGCGATGGAGGGTGTCGCGTTCATCCTGGCGTTGTTTGGCTGCGTGGTGCTGCACGAGTTCGGGCATGCCCTCACGGCACGACGATTCGGCATCAAGACACGCGACATCACCCTCTTGCCGATCGGAGGGCTCGCCCGGCTCGAGCGGATGCCTGATGACCCCAGGCAGGAGTTGTGGGTGGCGCTCGCGGGACCCGCCGTGAACGTCGTGATCGCGGCGGCGCTGTTCGTTCTCTTGCGGGCCACCGGCGCATTGACGCCCCTCGGCGCGCTCAGTGTGACCAGCGGGTCGTTCCTCGAGCGTCTGATGATCGTGAACCTCTTCCTGGTGGGCTTCAACCTGCTCCCGGCCTTCCCGATGGACGGCGGACGAGCGCTGCGGGCGATCCTGGCGATCCGCATGGACTACACGCGCGCGACGCAGCTCGCCGCCAATATCGGCCAGGGGATGGCGTTCCTGTTCGGCCTGCTCGGGCTGTTCTTCAATCCGTTCCTGGTATTCATCGCGTTGTTCGTCTGGATCGGCGCGGGACAGGAGGCCACGATGACCCAGATGAAGGCGGCGCTCGGCGGCATCCCCCTGGAGCGGGCCATGATCACGGACTTCCGGACGCTCTCTCCGAACGACTCCCTTGCGCGCGCCGTCGAGCTGCTGCTGTCCGGCGCCCAACAGGACTTCCCGGTCGTGGAAAATGGTGCCGTCGTCGGCGTTCTCACGCGCGCCGACCTTCTCACTGCGCTCGCACGTCATGAACAACAGTCTCCCGTGGCCGACGTCATGCGGCGTGATTTCCTGGTGGCCGACGCGTCAGACATGATCGACGTCGCGTTCCAACGCCTGCAGGGGCATGAGTGCCGTACCATCCCGGTCATCCGACGGGGCCATCTCATCGGGTTGCTCACGATGGACAACGTGGGCGAGTTCCTGGGGGTCCAGACGGCGATCGGAGGCCGACACGTGGGCCGGCCGGCGGCGCGTCAGGCCCCGCCGCGAATCGGCTTGACCAGCCCTTGAACGGTCGTGATCGCCGCCGGTGAACAGGAACGCCTTGACGCACCGTCAGTCTGGCGCGATGGGCGGCCCCGCGTTCGGCTCGGCTGAGTGGCGACCCGACAGCTGGAACACGTACCGTTCAGCGTGCCGCTGCGGGATCTCGCCGAGGCGGTGTGCCCGGGCTTTGGGCACTCAGTCGCCGCGCGAATGGGCGCGAAATGCGTGTGCCCGCACGTGAACCAGCCATCCAGGACGTGCTTCGCTGATCCGACGGCAGGTTCGGTCGTGGAGGACGAAGCCGGACAAGGCAGATCGAGTGATGCGATCCCTCGCGTTTTCGGTGTTACCATGCTCGCGGCGACGCTGACACTGCGGTTGCCGGCGCCATGTGGCGATGACCGTCTATCTCATCAATCCTAGCCACGTCTCATTCGGTATCGGCGTCATTACGCCTCGGTGGCTCTACGTGCTCGCGTCCGCGACTCCAACGGAGTATGGCGACCCGCGGCTCGTCGATGAAACGCTCGAGCCGTTCGACACCACAGCCATCAACGCAGGTGATGTCGTCGGCATCGGCATCCACACCGGCAATGCGCTGCGCGGGTACGAAATCGGGACAACGGCGCGGGCCCGAGGTGCGTACGTGGTCTTTGGCGGCATTCACGCGACACTGTATCCCGACGAGGCTCGAGCGGTCGGCGGTGCCCATGCAGTGGTCACCGGCGACGGCGAGCGGGTCTTTCCGCTGGTGCTCCGCGACTGCGCGGCCGGAACGCCGAGGGCCATCTACGACGGCGGCCGTATCGAGGCCGACGAGTGCATGCCGGGCCGGTGGGAGCTGCTGCCCGAGGGGCGTTACATGTGGGCGTCGGTGCAAACGGTGCGCGGATGTCCAAAGCACTGTTCCTTCTGTTCCGTCTGGCGTACCGACGGCCAACGCCCGCGGCAGCGGCACGTGGATCGTGTGCTTGACGAAATTGTGGAACTGCGCCGCCGTGGCTTCCGGTTTATCGCCCTCGCTGACGACAACTTTTACCCGGTGACGCTGAATGACATCCGCATGGCGTCGCGCCGCGAGAATCCGAGCCATCTGGAGCAGTTGAAGGCCACACGCGCGGAACGGTTCGAGCTGATGGCGGGCCTGGCGGGTCTTCCCGCCGACACCGTCTTTTTCACCCAGATCACCATGGAGGCCGCCGAAGACCCCGCGTTTCTCGACGCGATGCGTCGCGCCAACATCAAGGGTGCCCTCGTGGGAGTCGAGTCGGTGACGCCCGAGGGGCTGAAAGACGTCTACAAGGACTTCAACGCGAACGGAGAAGCGCTCGTCGAGCGGCTCCGGACGTTCCGCGAACACGGCGTGCACGTCCTCGGCTCGTTCATCTTCGGTCTCCCCAGCGATCGTCCCGCGACCTTCGACGCCTGCCTGTCGGTTGCCGAACGATCGGATCTTACGTTCGCGCAGTTCGTGATGCTGACGCCGTTTCCGGGCACGCTCGACTTCACCGCGTGGGAGAAGTCGATGGGGTCCGATCCCCCGCGGATCGGCGGCGTTCCGGTGACGCGGCACTGGCTGATTCCACAAGCCATCCGACCGAAGGTCTACGTCGAGCATCCAGTCATGAGCGCCGAGGAGATTCGCCGGCGCACGCAGCTCGTGTGGGATCGCTTCTATTCGCTTCGCAGCATCTGGCACCGGTCGCGCGCCGTGCAGTCGCTCAGAGCGCGGCTGGCCTTTCTGCTCATCTCGAAAATCTACCGTCAGATGTACGCGAACACCGGGATTGCGACCGACAGTGCGCGGGTCAATCGATCCGCGCAGTGGGCACGGCTCATGGCGATCCCGTGCCGCCGGTTGTTTGCGGGACGGCCGATGCCTGACCTGCAGGTGCCAGCGCTCTAGGCGCGGGAGTCCTCCAGCCGAGTGCTCGCGATCATCGATGGTGACCGGACGCGCTGAGTGCTGGCACACCCCGTGAAGGAACTACGCCTGTCCCCGTGTGATGGCCATGCCTGACGCTCAGTCGCCCGTTCGCCCGACTGCTCGGAACCCCACCGCTCAGGACGAAGGATTCTCGGAACACGGCTTTCACGCCTATCCGCGCGACCTGGCCCAGGCGCTGCACGGCCGCTGCCAGGAAGTACTGATCGGTACAGGCATTCGCGCCTGACCCTTCCTGACCCGGCCCAGCTCGAAGAGGCCCTCTCCGTGTGCTATCAGGCGAGTCTGTTGCGCGAAGAGGGGCGTCCAGTGACCTTTCGGGTAGTGGGTCAGTTTGAGAATCGCTGACCCTTGCGCGGCGTTCCGTTCGTGCGATGATGGGGCCATGCCTAAACGCTCAAGCAAGCCCAAGCGCGCGGGAACAGCCCACGATTTCACCGTCACGGCTCGCCGTGTGGTCGAACAGGCCATCGGGGAAAGGCTGGACGGCTCGCCGTTGGACGATCCGCAGGGGGGCAAAAATCCTGCGGCCGTGGCACTCGGAAGGCTTGGAGGCTCAAAGGGTGGCAGGGCAAGGGCTGAATCCCTTAGCCCCGCCAAGCGAAAAGCCATCGCTAGGAAAGCCGCTCAATCCAGGTGGGCACGCTAGTCACCACCATCAAAATCTGATGCCTTGGGCTGCGGGATTGGACCAAAAGTGGCGCCGTACTTAGTAAGCTGTTGTCCCAAGAGGGTGTGAACGCGTAGCGCGTGCTGTGGGGACATATGCACTTCAGCTTCACGAACACTTTCAATAATTCCGGTGTCTTTGTTTACCTCTTCGATTCGAGCAAATATCAAACGCACGTCCCAGGGGCCTGTCTGAATCTGTGTGTCGTTTGTGTAGTACGACGCAAACGATTCTGACTTCCTGACTACTTTCTTCTCAACCTTTACCTTTTCGGCTACGGTCTTCTTCTTGGTCATTGTGCTGTTAGCCTCCGGTCGCAGCAATGTAGCTGACCGCTGTCGGCGATGTGTAGTTAAACACCAACAGCGAATGAGGCACCTCTTCGCGGTGTATGTCTTCCATGCTCACTGCGTCCACGAACGGCGCTACTCCTGCCACAGAACCAGTGTTCGAGAGGATCTGTTCGAACTGACCGCTTGAGGAATGCATCGCGATCACGTCTTCAATGGGCTCAAATGTGATACGCAGGCGTGCATCAAGCGCCTCAGCAAGCGTCACCAGCGTCTTAAACGTCCATCCGTCGTATTCAGCTTGCTCCGCTCGCGAGATCGCCGATTGTCCAGTTCCCGACCTCTCCGCTAATTGCTTCTGGTTCAATTTCCTCCGCTGCCGCATTGAACGCAGTTGCATTGCGACCTCGGACTGAGCCCATCGCCTGACAAACCGCCTACGAAAGCCTGGATCGGTTCTGAGACGTTCAGCCAGACCTAGGTCAATGGGTGCGGTGCGATCCAAGACTTGAGATGACATGTATCGGTGCCCCTCTTTCGATCTCTGCGCGTCTCCTCTTAGCAAGATCGATGTCAGCCTGTGGAACGCGCTTCGTCTTCTTCACAAGTCCATGAACAACCACGATCAAGCGTCTCTCGCTTGGCGAGAAGTAGAAGAGTAATCGCCCATGCCTGTTGTCGTGGTTTGCCCGCAGTTCAAAGATGCCGTCACCGAGCGGGGCAGTAACGGGTCGCCCACAGAGGTTTCCACGCTCCAAGAGCATCGTGAACGAGATGAGCATTTCGTCCCATAGGTCCGTCCCCGCCCACTGCCGGAATTGCCCTACAACGTTCCCATATTGGCGGGCGTCCCATAGAGGCATCGTATCACAATGTTGTGTTATTGAAGCGGTGGAGATAGAGTATCACAGGATCGTGATAACACCACAGGTTGCGGTTGACATAGCATGAGCGGTCATGCATAATGGTCACTATGAACCGGTTGAACATGGCCAAGAGGACTGCGGTTGTGGCAGCCCTGTGTGAGGGTAACAGTATCCGAGCGACAGTCCGCATGACGGGGGTGGCGAAGAATACCATCGTCAAGCTGCTCGTGGCGTTGGGCGCAGCCTGCACGCGCTACCAGGACGCGACGCTCCGCAACCTGCCCTGCAAGCGGCTCCAGTGCGATGAAATCTGGGCGTTTGTCGGCGGCAAGGACAAGAACTTGTCAGACGAGAAGCGGGAAGCCGGTCTCGGCTCCGTTTGGACGTGGACCTGCATCGATGCGGACACGAAGCTGATCCCGTCGTGGCTTGTGGGAACGCGCGACGGTGGAACGGCCTACGAGTTCATGATGGACGTGGCCGGCCGGATGCGTGGCCGCGTGCAGCTCACCACGGACGGCCTCACGGTGTATCTGGCCGCCGTCGAGGATGCCTTCGGCGCGGACATCGACTACGCGACACTGACGAAGATTTACGGGAACGACCCGGAAGGCGAGAAGCGGTATAGTCCTGCGAAGTGCCTGGGCTGCGACACGAAGATCGTCACTGGCGACCCGGACGCGAAGCACATCTCGACCAGCTACGTCGAGCGCCAGAACCTCACAATGCGGATGTCGATGCGGCGCTTCACCCGCCTGACGAATGCCTTCTCAAAAAAAGTCGAAAATCACGCGGCAGCCGTGGCGCTCTACTTTATGTATTACAACTTTGCCCGCATTCATCAGACGCTGCGCGTGACGCCAGCGATGGAGGCCGGCGTAGCGCAGCACGTCTGGTCCATCGAAGAAATCGTGGGGCTGCTGACCTAGTGTTCCAAGTCCTGTCGCTGATGCTTTTCGCGTGGCTGGTTTGGATGGTGTTTTGTCCATCCTGGTTCGGCCACCGCTGCACGAACTGTGGATACCGCAAGGGGTTCGCTCGCGTTCAGACACGCCCTGCCGGTCCTCCTTGCTATGGCGGTTGCCCGTTCGATAGTTCTGGAGGCGGATCGATGGGTCGATTGCCGAGGCCGCATTACCATCGTTGGGAATGGGAGTGTCCCAAGTGCGGGCACTGGGTTTACGAACCGAGCGTGTTGGATCGTTGACCAATGAATCGCAGCGATCCAGTCAAACTGACCCACTACCACCTTTCGAGTGGCCTTGGCCGGCCCGGAGGCCTTTCCGCCGGCGGAGGGGCCACCGGCCGGGTTGCATCGTCTCGTGTTTGGTGATTCGCGACCATTGGATCAGCACGAGCTGCGACGACTGGCGCCAGCCGCCGTGTTCGAAGCCGCACACCTTGTCGCGGACCTCACTCACGTGGATGGCGCGGTCGTCATGACCACGGGACTCGATCTGCTTGGATTCGGGGAAGAAATCGCCGGAGATGTGCCGGAGGTCCCGCGCGTGATGCGGGCGCGCGATCTCGAGGGAGTGGAGCGCGAATGGGTGCGAACCGACCGCGTCGGCACACGCCATCGCTCCGCATATCGACTGTGTCATATCCTGCGCGACGCCCCGGCGGTCGTGGTGTCACAGGACGGTGGCCGGCGATTCATCCGTTGGCACAAGGACGCTGTCACCTACTGGGAACAGGTTGCGACCGCACCGTGGGAGGTGTACATCCCGGTTCGCGGCTGCCGTGCAGGAGTGCATCGTCCGCTGTGCAGTTCGGGACAGCGAATGTGGAGCGCATCTCCTACGATGGGATATGGCCACTGAGCGAGACGACCTCGGAAGCTCGTCGTGGCATGATGCTGTCAGCACATCCGTCGGATCTCCCGCGTTCTCTCATCAGCTGAAAGGGAACTGATGTCCAAAGCCGGAAGCTCGCGCAGGTTGCGACGTATTCAGGTCCTCCACAGTCCTGCCCGCAGTGCATGGACTACAGGGCCGAGGATGAGCCGATCCGCCCGAACCGAATTGCGTGGCGACGTCGAGGGCCAACTCGAGGAGATGTACCGCGACCTTGCCGTGCAGATGAAGCGTATGGGGCAGCTTCAAGCGCAAGCCGGCGAGTTGCGCGCGGCGTTCCGGCGACTGGAGGGCCCCATGGCGAGCAATCGCGCCAGGCGATCCTTCGCGGTGTGGACAGCCTGAATTAGGACGGCGACCGAGGGACTGACTGCGTGCAACTCCGCACGGCTCGCCTGTGTCTTGACTGCGCTGCGATCGCAGCTGTCAGGCACCCCCTGCGAGGCAACGAACCCGAATCAGGTTCCCGAGGGCGACGCTACGTGTGCCGGCGCACGCCGGCGACGAGCAGCACCACGCCGCCGGCCACCGCCGCGATCCCCAGTACCGGCGGCACCGGCAGCGTCTTCTCTCGATCCGCCGTGGCGGGCAGCGGACCGACGTCGATCACCGTCTCGCGACTCGTGTAGGTGATCCCTCCATACGCGAGCGCCGCCAGGCCGAGCACGATCAACACCACACCAACGACTGCCATCGGTTTCATCACCACTCCTCACTCGTCAGGCACGACGCGGACGCCCGCCGAGACGGCGCGCGCGCGAACAACGAAGCGATTGGGCGCGGCGCCCACGAACGAAAACGGATGACACGTGATCAGCGTCAGCGTACGGCCCTCGGTGGGCTCGAGCACCTCGAGCGCGTCCGGCGCCACGACCGCCGTCCATTCCACCTCGTAGTGGACCTCCCGCCCGCCGGCCGTCACCGTGATGACGTCACCCGCGCGAATCTGGCGCAGCGGCCTGAAGAGCGTGTCGCGGTGCGCCGCCAGCGCGATATTGCCGGATTCGCCGGGCGCCGGGGTGTCCGCCACGTGCCCGACGGCGCGTCGCAGGACGGCGGACGAGTCGCCCTCGACGATGACCGCACGGAGGCCGATTCGCGCGCTGTGGATCTGGCCGAGCAGATCGCCCTCGCGCCGCGCGCGCGGCGCCGGCCCCGGCAGACCGGAGGCCGCCGCGAGGCGTGCGTACGCCTGCGCCTGGTAGGCCCGGGCGTCGGCGACGACCCAGGCGACGTACGCGAGCGAGCAGACCCCCACCACGACGAACATGGCGGCCACACCCTGCGCGACACCGCGGCGGGTCATCGTCATCGCTGGTCCTCGAGCGGCACGACGTAGCCCGCGCGCGCACGCACGCGCAACGGCCCGCCACCCGGGGCCGACGCCGTCACCGCAATCGTGCGGAAGGCGCCCGGGGGTGACTGCGGTTCCGGAGCAAAGCCGAGCGTGTACTGCTCACGCAGCTCGCGAACGATCTGTGTCAACACCTCCGCCACCTCGTCGGTCGAGCTTGGAAAGTACGCCACACCGCCCGTGTCTGTGGCCAACCGCCGCAGCACCCGCGGCGCCTGCTCGGCTGACGCCCCCCGCAATCCGATCGTGTAGATCACGGCCTGGGACTGCCAGGCCATCGCCCGCAGGTCCGCGTACCCGTGCACGCTGGCGTTGTCCCCCCCGTCGCTGACGACGATCAGCGTGCGTGTGTCCCAGCGGCCCTGCGCCAGCTGCTCGAGACCTGCGATGACGGCGTCGTAGAGTGCCGTGCGCCCCCGCGCGGGAATCGCGCCGACCGCAGCGGCCAGCACCCGGGCGTCGTGCGTGAACGGCTGGCCGTCCGCGCCGAGGGGTCGCGACACATGCTCGTTGAACCCGACCACGAAGAGCTCATCCCCTGGATACGTCGCGCTCGAAAACGCCCTCACCGCTGCCGTCACGCCGGGCAGGTGGCCGCGCATGCTCTGGCTGTGATCGATCACCAGGCCGAGCGTGATGGGGCCGTCGCCGTGGTGGAAGAGCGTCACTGGCCGCGGCCGACCGTCCTCCAAGACGCGAAAGCTGTCCTGGGCGAGCCCGATCACGCGCTGGCCGCGGGCGTCCGTCACGGTGACCGGCACGGCCACCAGGACGGTCCGGACGGACAGCGTGGCCTGGAGCACGGCAACGAGCGCGAAGAGGGATAGCACGACATGACCTCGCCGCGCCGCGGAACCGTACGTCCCGCGGCGCACAAGACGCGTGGCCGTTATGGCAGAGACTCGAACACGGTCCGCCGGCGCCCGCGCACACGACCGACGAGCAGCAGCGCACCCGCGACGCCACAGGAGGCGACGCCGAGTGCCGCCACGAGGAACAACGGGCTCGCCGTCTGCGGCAACGCTCCCCTCTGCGGCGAAGCCGACGCCACCGTCCGCTCTGGCAGCGGCGTCTGTCCCGGCAGCGGCGTCTGTCCCGGCAGCGGCGTGGTCTGAATGGCTGCCGCGACGGGCACTTCCGTCCGATCCGGGGTCACCGCCACGATCGGCACGGTCTTGAGGTCGGGATCCGGCAGTTCAACAGCTATCGCAGGGACGACTACCTTTGACGCCACGGCCAGTTCGACGGCCCGGTGCTTCGGATACACGAACTCGTGGCCGGCGCTGCGCCCTGGGTAGAACCATGCGCGGATCGCTTCCGGGGAACCGACCGGCACCTCGCCAAACGTAATGACGGTCTTCTCCGTCGGCTCGAGCCGATAGTTCGGGATGGCCATCACGAGGCCGATGTGTCGCGTGCCGTCGTGATTGGAGATCTGCACGATGTGACGGTCCGTCATTGAATCGACGAGCTGGAACGTGTAGATCCCCGCGGGAAGGAGGTATTTCCCGATCTCGAACGGCTGACTGAAGGTGAGAATCGTCTTCTGGTTGTAGTCGTCACCACGAGCGGGAGACGCTGCGCCCAGCAGCACGAGCGCAAGTCCGACGAGAACGACTTTCCGAATCGTCATGTATCCACCTCTTTCTCGTATCCGCCCTCGACTCGAGGACTGTCGATACGTCACTCATCGTAGAAGGTGGCGTGTCTGGCGTCTGTGCCCCATTGCACACGGCCGCCGCGCCGCGCGCACTGCTGCGGCCGAGCTTCGGTGGTGCACGCGTGCAAAACGGGACAGACGCGTCCCGAAGACCCTGCCAGGATCGACATCGAGGATGACCACTGGGCTCGTGATGCCGATCGTGCTGAGTCTCACCGTGTGGGCGGTGTTCGTGTTGAAGCCGTGGCGGCATAGAGAGGAACCGAGCTTCGCCCTGATGAGCCACCAGTGGATCTCGGAACAGCGCGCGGACGAATCGCGGCATCGAACACACTCAGCAGTCTGACACCCATCGATGATTCGAGATTCGCACAGAAGACACCGGAGATCAGATGACTGACACACGACACGAACACATGACCGCGCTACCACCCGAGACCGCCAACGGCCATCGAGGGGGCCTTGTGAAGGGTCTCATGGGTGGCGCCCTGATCGGCACGGCCGCAGGCGTGCTCTTTGCGCCGCGGATCTATGCGGCGCTGCGGGCCGTTCGACGCCAGGTGACGGAGGCCGCCGTGGGCGCCGGCAACGCGGTGGGCGACGATCTCCGACAGACGGGCCGGGGCGTCTACGGGAAGGCGCTGAGCATGGTCATCCGCGGCGCGGAGGACGTCAAGGAGCGCGCCACAGAAGCGCAGGCCGAACTGGCGCAGCGCGCCGCGCGCACACACACGGGCTCGTAAGGGGAGGAATAGCTGTGTTGTACACCATTGCCGTTCTGCTGTTGATCGCGTGGTTCCTCGGCATCGTCGGAATCTACACCGTCGGCGCGTTCATTCACGCGCTGCTGGTCATCGCCGTCGTACTGTTTCTCGTGGGGCTGGTGGGCGGCCGCCGGACGCGTATAGCTGTATAGCGACAACGTCGCTGCGGGACCGGATTCGCCTTTCGAGCGGCTTCGGTGAGCACTGATGGGGAACAGCTGCCGCTACGGGCCGAACCGACCCGCTGGAATCTTCACAAGGAACGCGTCGAGGCGGTCGCCGCCGAGATTCGTGGTCCAGAAGAAGTATCTGCCGGTCACGTCGAGGTTCCCCTTCGGGACCTGCTCGTAGTCGTCGCCATCGACGTCGCGCCCGCCGGCTGCGTCGAGATCGGTCATCACGGGCGCGACCACGAGCACATCGAGCGAGCCGTTCGCGTTGTGCGCGAAGTCCAGAGGGACACAGACGATTTCGTCGGCCATGTCGGGCACGCGGCTCGCGTTGCTGCCGCACGCATACTGAGATTCCGGCGCGATTCCAGGCTGCGCGTTCCCGTGCGCGACATGATTCGCCGCCGCCACGTCCCAGCGCTTGTTGAAATGGACGACGGGGCCGATCGGTCGGGCGGTCGTGGTGAGAGGGAACGTCAGCAGGATCGTCGCGTTCGGGAGGGGATTGAACGTGTCGGCGCCCACCGCGTATCCGAATCCCATATCGAGATGCCCCAGCGCGCCGTCGACGTCCTCGATGGTCGCAACGCGGCCCCGATGCAGCAGGTTGACCACGCGGTTTCGACGCGAGCCGTCCGCCCGCGTTTCGAGCAGGATCAGCCACCGTCCCGATTTGTCCACGTGGCACTCGTCCAGGCTGTAGCCCTTCGGCGCGCCGAAGTACCTGAACCGCCGAACCTCGCTGTCGTAGACGACGCACCCGATTCGCTGCCAGTCGCCGTCCTGGACGGTCGCCGAGTGCACCCGATCGTCGTCGCTCGAATGCGGCTGCGTGATGAACGCAGCGCCCTTGGGGCAGATATTCGGCCGCGGGCACTCCGTGAGGTCCATGGCGGCCATCGCCTCGAACTGCCGGAGGAGGATGTCGTACCGGCGCAGCTCGGTCGACCCCACGACGAAGGTGTAGAGCCGAGTCGGCCGCGTGGCGCTGAAGTACCACCCTTCTCCCGTACTGAAGCTGTGGGGATCCACGGCGTCGAAGAGCGGTCCAAGCGGTTCGACCGCGTCGGTCAGTTTGTTGTACCGGACCAGGAGGGGACCGACACCGCCGTGCTCTCGCGCGGTTCCCAGAAAGATGTACATGTGGGCGCTGCCGACATGGTTGTTGATGTTGCGCCAGTAGGAGTAGCCCGCGTACCAGAGGCAATCCTGTCCCTCCGCGCAGTCGGACGCGCTGGTGAGACGAACTCCGCCGGTCTGATAGGGCGCGGGAAACACGAACGGGCCTGTGCCGCCGCCCGCCGGCAGGAACGCCTCGATCTGCGCTCGTGTGAGGCGTGGCCGCAGCGCCGGTGAGCCGGCGGTTTCGATAAAGCCGCCGCCGAGCGGGGGTGGCGGACTGATCCCGAGACGGGCGTCGTGGACCGTCGCGCCGAGGGTGCCGAGGGCCACGTCGAGGATCAGCGGATATGAAGGACTTCCGGCGCTCTCGACGAGAAAGCGTCCGTTCCGGAAGTACTGGACGCGGCCCCCGACCACTGCGACGCGGAAGACGTCGCCGGCCGCGTACGGCGTGTCGCCGCCCGACCGGTACTCGCCGTTCTCGAGAACGTCCGCCCACCCATCGCCGTTGAAACGGAACGCGAAATCGACGTCGCCATAGCTGGTGTCCTGGTTGCCATGGCTGAGTCCGCCAACCCAGAACGTGTCGGCCTCGCCGACGGTGAACTCGACGAAGCCATCGCCGGCGCTCAGTTCCTGCTGCGATGTCGCACCGGCATCGTCAAAGCGATCCCATCCGCTCGTCTTCTCCAGAACCGCTCCCACGACCGTGGCGTTCATGACGTTCACCCAGGTGACGCCCATCTCTTCCGCATTCGGTGCCAGGTTGTGGCACAAGACGACCACGCATGGGACCAGGATTGCGAGTGTTCTTCGCATATGGTCCGCCGAGGAGCACGAAGAGTGCCAGCACGACCGCAGGCCTTGTCATCTGCGCTGAGTGCAAAACATGACAGATCCCTCCGCAGCACCCTGCCACGATCGCTGTCGAGGGAGTCGATACACATGACATGGAGGACAGCGACATCGGGCGTGGCGGTTTGTGCGGCGGCACTCGTCGCAGCCGGCACCGGGAGCGGCGCCGCGCAGAACGACGATGACACGCGGCGCGTGGCCGCCGCCACCGTCGTCCTGAACGAGATGCGGGAGGCGCCGGACAAGGCGATCCCGCAGAGCATCTACGACAACGCGGAAGCGATCGCGATCTTCCCGTCCGTCAAGAAGGCCGGCTTCATCGTCGGCGGCCAGTGGGGACGCGGCGTCATCAGCGTCCGCGAGGCGCAGACGCGCGCGTGGTCGTCGCCCGCCTTCCTGACGCTCACCGGCGGCAGCGTGGGCGCGCAGATCGGCGGCACCGAGATCGACCTCATCCTCGTGATCATGAACCGGCGCGGCGTCGAGCGGCTCCTCGCCAATGAGGTCAAGCTCGGCGCAGAAGTGTCGGCGGCTGCCGGACCGGTGGGCCGCGCCGCCGAGGCGTCCACGGATCTGCAGCTCCGGGCCGAGATTCTCAGCTACTCGCGAAGCCGCGGCCTCTTCGCGGGCGCCACGGTCAATGGGTCGGCCATCAAGGAAGACCTGGACGCGAACAGGCGCTTCTACGGGCGTCCCCTCTCATCCGAGGACATCGTCTTCGATCGCGCCGGCCACGCGCCTGCGAGCGTGACCGGGCTGAAGGCGGCGCTCAATCGCACGGCGGCCCGCTAGCGATCGCAACCGCCATCCCGCAGAGGAGGTGTGAATCATGTTGCATGCGAGTCTCTTCATCGTACTCCTCGTCTTCCCTGGCGTCGCGGCGGCCCAGGCGCCGTGCACGCCCGACGCGCGCCGGGTGGTCGACGAGATCTACCGGCACATGCTCGAACGTGCGCCCGACCCCGACAGCGCCACCCACGTCGAACGGCTGGCCGCCGGGGGCACGAGCGTCCGCGATCTAGTCCGCCTCGTCGCGAAATCGCCAGAGCATCTGCAGCGGTTCTTCCCGCCGGGCCAGGCGAGGGATGAGCGCGAACAGGCCGTGGGGACCTTGTACCGGCACCTGCTCGGCCGGCAGCCCGATCCCGCAGGCGCGAGAGCGTTTGCGCAGGTGGCGGTGACCCGAGGAGTGGACGCGGTGATCGACGAGATCCTGGCGTCGCCCGAGTACCGGGACGCGTTTGGTGATGCCGGCGTCCCCGGGTCGGGCGGGCTGCGCTACTGTGCGTCGGGGCGCGCGCAGGGACCGCCGGCCGGCCGCAGGGGCGGCGAAATGCGGTTCCGCGGCATGGACCGCAACAACGACGGCATGATTACCTGGAGCGAGTGGCGGGGCAGCTCCGAGTCGTTCCGGACGCATGACTGGAACCGCGACGGAGTCCTCTCAGGAGAGGAGGTCCGCCCTGGTGGACGAAGGGACAGCAGCCTCGAAGACCGCGACTTCGATCCGAGTGCTGACGACCGGTTTCCCGCCTGGTCCGACGCCGGCTTCGCGAGCCTCGACCACAATCGCGACGGGCGCATCGCGTCGACCGAGTGGCACGGCGATCTCGAGACCTTCCGCCGAGTCGACCGCAACGACGACACCGTGCTCAGCCGCGAGGAGCTCGGCGGCAACGCGGGCCGCCGGCGGGACTCGTTTGCGAGCCTTGACGTCAACCGCAACAGCACGATCTCGCGCGACGAATGGCACCGATCGCGGCGGAGCTTCGACGACCAGGATGTGAATCGGGACGGGGTGCTCACCCGGCGCGAATTCAACGGGGGTGGGGTGCCGACATCGGGGCGCAACTGACCATCATCCGTGCGTCGGTTTACGGGGTTTCTCCGGCCTCCGACGCACCATCGCCGTCGAGAACCCGCGGAAGCACCCCACCCGGACGGCCGTAATGCGGAACGACGTCCGCCGGCCCGTCCGGTCCCGGTGCCACAAACCGCGCGAGACCGGGCGAGTAATACAGGCACCCGACTTCGTCTGGCGGGCGGCGGCGCACGAAGGCGTCCGCACCGGCGAGAGCGGCCAACCATTGGTTCTTCAGGGCGGGCAGGTCGACCGGCTCCACCAGGTTGAGGCGCTCGAAATCCTCCGCGTAATACTTCCCTCTGCGCCGCAGCATCTCCAGCAGCGCGAACGGCGTGAAGCCCGGATCCTTCCCCGCCGCCGCCCAGCAGAGCGCGCCCAGCTGCAGCGTCCGGGCGTGCAGGTCGAGGATGTCGAGGAAGTCGCGCGGCTCGTCGCGTCCGGCCAGCGCCAGCAGCTTGTTGATGGCCAGATCGATCGGGTGCAGCATGTAGCCGACGACGTCGCTGCGGATCGTTGGCATGAAGCGCCACGCCGAGTCGTGCGCCCATTCCACTTTGGTGTGCGCGCCGCCTCGCGAGACGGTGGCGCGAATGTACCCCGGCAGCTGTATCTCGGCGGCCGCGTCGTGACCGGCGGCGCGCAGCTGCCGCACGTCGTCGGTGAACGCGCTGGCGACGCGCTCGACCGAGTCCTGAAAGTAATCGAGATCGTTGCTGTAGCGCCGGGTGTTCGGCTCCAGGTGGATCGCGGCGCCGCCGGCGAGGTAGTTGTCGAAGCTCCGGTTCGCCGACAGCAGCCGAGCGACCTCTTCCTGATAGGGGGTCAGCGGCATAGTCGTGCGCCAAGCTCCCAGCCGCGCAGCCCGCCGAACTTCATCAACTGCTCCGCCACCCAGGGCACGTCACGCGCCGTGACGGCATACTCCGGATCGCAGGACCAGAAGCACTGCGCGTGGAAGCGCCGAAACGCACGCCGCGCCTCGCGGAGCCGCACCATCTGGCGGGCCGCGTCCGGATCCAGCCGGCGCCGGCTCTTCCGGCCCCCTCTCCGCCCAATCTCTGCCAGGTAGGCTCGCACCGTGCGGTCCATACCCAACATTACCAGCTTATGATAAAAGACTCAATATATCAGCCGCTTACGAGGCTTCTCCGCCCACCGGCGCGCCATCGTCGTCGAGGACGGCCATACGGGCTTCGCCCTCGCGCTTCAGGGCAGCGGCGTCAGCCGCGATGGCCGCCTCGGTGTGGCGGCCCGGGTGTCGCACACGCCGGTCCAGCGCGGCGATGACTTCCAGGAGCCGTGCGCGCAGGTCCAATCGTTCGCTCATCGAGCGGACAGGCGCGGAACCGCGAGCCAGGCGATCGTCGTCGTGAGGACGACGGCGAACACGATGCGCGCCTGGGCCGCCGTCCTGCGGCTGCTCGTCGCGTAGCCGAGCGGCCATTGGCGCCACCGTTCGTCAGACGTATCGCCGCCGGACAGGGTGGTTATCGTCATGCTCATGGGTTCCCTCGATTCCCCTCCGGACCTTCCTTCACAAGCGCGCGGCGATCTCTATCAGCAGCCGCACGAACAGCACCACCGGCGTGCCGACGACCAGGATCGCGAGCGGGACCATGAGGACGAGGAGTACGAGCCAGGCCGCGTCCTTCGCAGCCGCGACCAGCCGCCGTTCCCCTGTGACGTTCGATCCGCTCACCGATCCATTGTGATGTCTGCGTGGGGCGGCGGGCTGTTCAAAACGATACGGAGCCGTGACCTGGCAGCTTCGGTGACGAGGCGAACCTCATGAAATGGTCGACCAGAATCAGTGCGTGACCGCGGGTGCGGCGAGCGATCGCCGCGCCTGCCGGAACAGCGTGAAGATGCGCTCCATGTATTCGAGATCCTCGCGGCGGTCGCCGGTCTCGTACAGGTTGTGATCGATCACGGCCGCGAGGACCAGAAACGCCAGGCGATGGCTGCCCGCCAGAACGTGTGATTCGGACAACCCGGTCGCCTCCGCCCGGACCTCCGGCAGCGGGAGCCTGATCCAAGGGCCTCGCCGGTCCTCGTCGACGTAGAACCGGCCGTGCGCGGCGAAATACGCGAGGAGCTGCTCCGACAGATGCCCGGTGGGGACGAAAGCGGCGAAATAGCCGTGCAGCTCGGCGGACAGCCCGGCGCGATCCACGAGACCCACCGCGAGCTGAAACTCGCGATCGAACGCCTGCCACTGCGCGTCGGACCCGAGGACGCGATCCACTTCAGCCTGCTTGTCGGCCTTGACGGCCCGCAGCCCGCGAACCACCGCCCCGTTCAATTGTTCCAGCTCGAGCCTGCGCCGGTCGCCGCTCCCGGCGGCTGACTGGAGGGCCTGCCTGACCTCATCCTGCAGACTCCTGAGCCGGATCTGCTCCGCCGTGAGCCGGCCGGCCCGCGCCGACAGGAAATCCGCGAACGCGCCGGCGAGGCGAAACGGCGCGAGCACCCCGTGGTAGAACATCGCGCCGAGCGCCACTTCCCGGAAGCCGCCAAAATACCAGTACGGGGCGAAGCTGACGTTCCGGTATGTGTTCTCCATCGGAAACAGCACTTCGGTGCTCCGGTCGATGGTTCCGGGCACCTGCGGGTACCGTTCGACGCGGAGATGGAGGCTCGGGCGCGCTCGGGCGCGGTCGACCAGCGTCTTGGCCAGTCCCTTGGGCGTCTGCATGGTCAGGCCGCTTGCCCGGTCCCCGATGGCCTCGGTGCTGTCCATGATCAGGTCGAACACCGCCTTCGTCTGGTTCGAGCAGTTGTCGTAGAAGAAATTGAACCGCGATTTGTTCGGCGCGGCGTGGAAGGCGTCGACGATCGCCCGATCGTCAGCGGCCGTCGTCGCGATCGAGAGGATGTAGATGCTCCTGGTGAAGCGGTTCGCCAGCCCGGTCCTCCACTGCCCAACCGGCAGGCGCCCGTCGTCGGTCCGGCTCAGCGCCGCCGAAAAGGCCGCCTCGAAACTCGACGCCTGCATCGCCGTGTGCAGCCCCGGCGTGGCAATCAGCGGCGCCAGATCGGGGGAATCGACGCCGTGGAGGAACTGCTCGAGCGACACGATCGCCCAGTCGTAGTCGTCCTCCTCGCTGATCGCCGAGAACTTGCTGACGACCCCTCCCCGTTCCTCCGGCCGGCACAGCCGCATGCGGATGGGGCTTCCGTCGGGACAGATATTGGAGAGATACGTGCCGGCGTGCCCGACACGCGTGAAGAACCCGAGCGCGTTGATCGGTTCGAGGATGACGACGCCAATGTCCGCGGCGCTCTCGTACGCCGGCGCCAGCAGGACCGCCAGCGTCAGCATCGCGCGTCGAAATCTGGTGCGCACGGATTGAGCGTACTGGAGACGCCTGCGGTCAGGATGTCCCTTAGGGCACACCGCCCCTTGTGGCCGCCGGTATCATGCCCGGGAGCCACAGACGGCGCCATGACAGGAAAGAACCCCGGCCCACTCCCCGACGCGGCGCTCGCCGCCGCGCGCGCTCTCGCCGATCAAACGTTTGCGCGAGCCGCAGGCGCACCACTGATTCCCGGGAACGCGGTGCGAATCCTCAGGGACGCGAAGGAGAACTATCCCGCGTGGCTCGAGGCCATCGCCTCGGCCAGGAGCACAATCCATTTCGAAACCTACTTCATCCACAGGGACGATATCGGGCTGCAATTTGCGGACGCGCTCGCAGAGCGGGCTCGCCACGGCGTCCGGGTCCGGCTGCTCTACGATTGGCTGGGCTCGTTCAGCGTCAGTCTGAGCCGGCGCTGGCCGATGTTGAGTCGCGCCGGTGTCGAAATCAGATCCTTCAATCCTCCGCGCATCGACAGACCCTTCGGGTGGATCAGTCGAGACCATCGCAAGGTCATTACCATCGACGGGCGGCTGGGATTCGTGTCAGGGCTGTGCGTCGGTCGCCACTGGGTGGGAGATCCGGGACGTCACGTCGACCCGTGGCGTGACACGGGAGTCGCGATCGAAGGCCCGGCGGTCGCGGATCTCGAACTGGCGTTTGCCGAAACGTGGGCGATCGCGGGAGCACCCCTTCCGGCCACCGACGTGCCGACTCAGGCCTCCATCCCCGCGCGGGGGACGGTCATGGCGCGCGTGGTTGCGAGCACGCCGACCACCGCCCAGCTCTATCGATTGGACCAACTCATCGCTGCGGGCGCGCGCCGCTCGCTCTGGCTGACCGATGCGTATTTCGTCGGGACCACGCTCTACGTCCAGGCCTTGAAATCGGCCGCGATGGACGGGGTCGATGTGCGGCTCCTGGTCCCGGGATCCAGTGACGTGCCGTTCATCGGATCACTCTCACGCGCCGGGTATCGGCCCCTGTTGGAGGCCGGGGTCCGGGTCTTCGAATGGAACGGATCCATGCTGCACGCGAAAACGGCCGTTGCCGACGCTCGCTGGGCGAGGGTGGGCTCGACGAACCTCAATCTCACCGGCTGGCTCGGCAACTGGGAGCTGGACGTCGCGGTCGAGGACGAGCCGTTTGCGCGCGCGATGGAAGCAATGTACCTCGACGACCTGTCGCACGCCACGGAGGTCGTGCTCACCGCCCGGCGGCGATTGCATTTGCGCGCGCAACCAGAACGGCGGCGCCGGCGCCCTCTGGCTCTCGCGAAAGGAAGCGGGGGACGAGCCGCGGCAGGGGCGCTCGGGATCGGCAGCGCGGTGGGCGCGGCGATCACGAACCGCCGCGTCCTCGGGCCGGCCGAGGCCAGGGCCATGGTGAGCGCGGGACTGCTTCTGCTGGCTGTGAGTGGCGTGGCCATGACGTGGCCCAGGGTGCTGGCGGTCCCTGTGTCCGTGATGCTCGGCTGGGTGGCGCTCTCACTGTTTTTCAGAGCCGCCACACTGCGCCTTCAGGGGAAGGGCCTGCGATGGCCGCGGCGCCGCGACGGCGCACCCGAGCCAACCGACCCTCGCGACCGGTGATAAACGCCTCTCAGAGGTCTCTCCTATCATCCACGAACAGGCCGGCCGCGCGCCCTCCCTGCGGGACATCGACGCGCGTGCCGCTGTGCGTGCGGAATGGACACAGAACCGTGCGGAGAAGGCAGGTGGCGATCTTCATGGATATGTCAGAGAGTCGCACGTTGTCAGCGTAGGTCTGCTCCAGGGCAATGCGAAGTGAAGTTGACGCGACAGTGGCGACAGATTCGACCTCGCGCACACGGATGGAAAGCCGATCGCGATGCCGCGGCGCGCCGCGGCTGTTGTACTCTCAAAGCGTATTCAGAAACGTCGACACCAGACACGATGGAGTCCGACGACAAACCAGGGCGGATGCAATTAGCGAGCGTGCCTGGCAGGCGTCCGCTTCTCGTGGTCGTCGACGACGGGCCCGGCATACCGGCGTTCGTCGAATGCTTCGCACAGGGTGAAGGGTTCGACGTGATCGCTCACGCTGGCGGGTACAAGCTGCTGACAGCGTTGCGGGCGCTCAAGCCCGACGTCGTCCTCCTCGATCGAGACCTGCCCGAGGTGGGAGGGCTCGATATACTGCGCGCGATTCGCGACGCCGATCCGACGTGCCACGTGATTCTGATGACCGCAGACCCAAGGTCGATTCGGCCATCGAGGCCGTGAAGCTGGGCGCGCTCGACTATCTGTCCAAACCGCTCGACCTCCATCGCCTCAGCAAGCTGCTGCACACCGTTCGGCATGACATCGAACTGCGGCGGCGGCTCCTGGCCGCGGAAAGCGAGCTGGCGACTCACCTCGAGTTCCTCGGGATGATCGGCCGAAGCCCCGCTCCGTCCGGACTCTCATCCGAAATCCTCGTCAGGGCGACTCCGCTCAACGGAGCGACAGGTTCGAGGGCTGGCACGACCGCGGGAGCCACGTCCGGCGGGCCCTGCAGGTAGACCGTGATGCGCGCTTCGAGCGCCGGCGGAAAACCTGGTGCGGGACCGGCCAGCCCATCTTGGTAGACGCGGAGCATCACCTCCCGGAAAATCGGAAGGGCCACTCTGGCGCCGGTTTCCCTCGCGCCGAGAGAGCGGTTGTCGTCGAAGCCGATGCGAACGGCCACGGTAATGCCTCCGGAGCCGTACGTCGAGCCGACGAAGAGCGCGTCGCGAAACTCGTTCGTCGTGCCGGTCTTGCCCATGACCGCGATTGGAAAGCGCCCCGAATCGAGAGCGTGCGCGGTTCCCCCGGGGAGGCGCACGACGCTCCGCAGCCCTTCCTGAATGAGGAGCAGCGCCTCGTCGCCAACGGCCACCGGCCGAGGCCGATCCGCGTCGGGATCGGCAGCCGCGCCGGCGGACGCGTGGACCACGCGCCGAATGACATACGGCTGGGCGAGCACGCCGGAGGCGATCGTCCGGTAGGCGTTGGCGAGCTCCAGCAGGCTCATTTCGGAGGCGCCCAGGGCCGTGGCGACGTAGCCGTGGAGCGGCGTCCGTACCCCGAGGCGCTCGGAGGCGCGCAGGACGCTGTCGATGCCGATCCGCCTCGTGATCCAGACGGCGGCCGCGTTCCTCGACTCGGCGAGCGCCTGCCGGACCGGGATCATCCCCTTGAACCGCCCGTCATAATTGGCGATCCACTTCGTGCCCTCCCCGTCCGGCACTTCGATCGGCTCGTCGGGCACCAGCGTCTCGAGATCGAAATCTCCGTGGCGAAACGCGGCCAGGTAGACGATCGGCTTGATCGCCGACCCCGGCTGCCGGAAGGACCCGGTGACACGGTTGAAGTCGCTGTACCCCGCGGGGCGGCCTCTGTACGATCGCCGCCCGCCGGCCTCGGCGAGGATCCGCGCATCGCCGTTGGCCAGCACGACGACCGAGCCCTGCACCAGTTCCCGGGCGATCGGGTGCCGCGCCTCGTAGGCGAGCAGACCGTGCTCGAGCGCTTCGTTCGCGACCTGCTGCACCCGGGCGTCCACGGTCGAGTACACCTGGATTCGGCCCTGCAGCAGGTCTTCGAGGCCGCGTGCGACACCGCCGACGGCGAGCTCTTCGAGGACGTGGGCCACGACGGCCGGCGCCTCCGTGGCGATGCGCCCTCGCCGTCGGGCCGCGACCTGAATCGGGCGCCCCACGGCGGCCGCCAGCGCGTCGGCGGTCAGGAAGCCGTTGCGCGCCATCAATGTCAGGGTCTGGTTCCTGCGCCGCAGTACGGTCGCGCGATCCGCCGCCGATGGTGCATAGTCACGGGGCGACTTGGGAATCCCGGCGAGCAGCGCGGCCTTGTCGGCGTCGGCGGCCGTGAACGTGGCCAGCGGTCGGCCAAAGTAGTACTGCGCGGCGGTGGCAAATCCGTACTGCCCGTTCCCCATGTACACATAGCTGGCGTAGCGGGCGAGGATCTCCTCCTTGGCGCGGCGCTTCGATCCGAACCGGCGCGTCATGTCCTGCTCGATCCAGATCGAGAGCCGCATCTCCTCGACCTTCCGCGCCAGCATGTTGGCGTTGCGCGCGCCCAGCACGTACGACACCGACCGCGTGAGCTGCCCGGTTCCGCGAAGGGCCCGACTGTTCTCGCCGGCGGTCAGCGCCTTGAGGAAATGACCGCGCACGAGCTGCTGGGTAATGGTGGAGCCGCCCTGCGGAAAGATCGCGGGCGAGTCCGCTTCATCGACGGGCGTGCGGACGAGGCGCGCCAGCAGCGTCCCCATCCTGATACGGCTCACCACCCGCGGCACGCTGCCATAGTCGACGCCGTTGTGGCTGAAGAAGCGCTTGTCCTCCGCGGCCAGAATCGCGTGGCGAACGATTGGGGGGATATCCTCGTATGTGGAGATCAACCTGTACTCGCGCGCGAGCGCGATGAGCGGGCGGCCGTGGGCGTCGTAGACGTGGCCAATCGCCGGGACCTCGAAGCGCACGAACGGCTCGGGATCCGGCAGGCGTGCCCGGTCGTGATACACGTGCGCGACGATCAGGCCCAGCGGCGCGAGCGTCACGAGGACGGCGCACGCCAGGGCGATTCCGAGGCGCCCGCAGGCTTTCGTCATGCCGGTGACGGCTGGTCGGCCGCCTCGTCGCGCGAGAGCCGCGCATCCTTCGCGGACATTTCAAGACGACGGGCCCAGTCCGCCTCGAACACCGCCTGCACCTGCGTCGCGATCCGGCGATTGCGCACGACGATCCCGACTTCCCGCCGCCGATCGAGTTCGGCGCCGCGCAGGCTCTGGCTGCCGATGAACGTCTCGATCCCGTCGCGCACGATTGCGCGCACGTGCAGCCGCAGGTCCTGCAGCTTCTCCACCCGGAGGCCCGCGCCGCGGCCGCTGACGGCGCCCAGAATCCGGACGTCGACTCCTGCTTTCGCCCGCTCCTGACAGAGGCGCAGCATGGGTGCGTCGCTGATGCGAGGGTCGTAGATGAGCAACTGTGTGCGCGCCGCCGCGATCAGCGCACCCAGGCGGGCGCGCGCATTCACAGGGCTGACGACCAGTTCCTTCGAGACCGACGCATACGGCTGGCGGGTCGAGTCCGCCTCGAAGACCTTCGCTGCTTCGTGCACCAGCGCGCGACGGGTGGTGACGAGGCCGAAACTCCGGCTCTTGAACATGTCGAGGTGCGTGGAGTTGAACCCCAGCACGCACAGCAACGCCCGATCGACGATGAGGTACTTGCCGTGATAGCGGACGAGGTCGTCGGCTGTGCGCGACACGGTGACGCCGGCCTCGAGGAGCCGCATCTCGAGCTGCCGCAGGAGCTTCGCGCCTCCCTGGTTGGTCTGCGCGATGAGCGCATGGACGACCACGCCGCGGGCGACCGCCGCCTCGAGGGCCTTCTCCAGCTCCCGGATGTCGAATCGGAAGATGGCGATCTCGACCGATTTCTTCGCGCGCTTGATCGCGGCCAGGAGAGGCGCAACACCGCTGTCGGGCTGAACCAGCAGCTTCACCGGGTCCTATTTCCTGCCCTTCTTGTCGGCCCATTCCACGGCGGTGTTGTCGGTCGTATCCACCGCCAGGATGGCCGTCGACAGGCGGCCAAGGTGTTTGCCCAGCGGGAGCTGGACCTCGTAGGTCAGCGCCTCCTCGCTCGAGCCGCGCAGCTCGAAGATCGCGTGATTCGCGCTGAGCAGCCGCTCGATCTTCGGGCGGAGCGTCTCGGATACCTTCGTCTGGATCGTCAGCATGAACACGTTGAACGGGTCGGCCTCGAGGGATTCTGTCCACCAGAGGACGAGCAGGAGGAACGCCGTGGCGAACAGCGCCAGAAGATTCAGTCCGACGCCCGCCGCGAGCCCGACCGTCAGGGTCGACAGCATCACCACCGCGTCCTTCGGGTCGTCGATCTTCGACCGGTAGCGAATGAGACTGGCGGCGCCGACGATGCCGAACGCCCGCGCCAGGCTGGCGCCGACGACGAGCATGATGACGGCGCCCACGACGGCGAGCAGAATCTGGGTTTGAATGACCGCGGTGTCGCGCGGCGGCGTCCCGCGGCGCCTGGGCCGGAACGCGAGTACGGTGCCGCACAGCGCTGCAAGCGGCAACGCGATCAGCGCCTGCAGCAGCGAGGGCAGATCCGCCAGCAGGCCGGCACCATCCGGCATCACGCCCCGCCTGTGACGAGCGGCGGCCGCATCACGTTCTCTTGTCCCTCGCGCGGCGCGCGACAGTGGCCATGACCGCTGGTGACCCGTCGTTGACGGTCACCAGCGAGCGCCGGCCGTCGAACGCGCGCCACCACCGTGGCAGCCGCGCCGACAGGCCCCACCGCAGGTGGCGGGCGTCCTCCATGGCGGGACGCCCCATCCCTCCTCGACGAACGACCGGCTCGACCTCGTGTGGGTACACTGTCCTTCCACTGTACGCCTGGCGTCTTCTGTGGGCTGTGCCCGATTGGACAGCCCACCTGCGGGAATCGGTCGCCGCGGCTGTGCCGTTTGGGACAGCGGCGGTGCGCTGCTCCCGCTAGAGTAGGCCATGAGTCCTACGCGATGACGTGGCTCCGCGTGACCAGCGTGATCAGCGTGGCAGTGCTGCTGTGCGCGGTGCCGGCGTGTGCGCTCAGGGAGCGGTCGACGGTGGCCGACGGGGCGCCCGCCCCGCCGATGTCCGAGTTGTGGGGCGAGCCCGACGCCGGGCGCGACCTGTTCTGGGGCCCCGGTGGGCGCGACGCCGCCCCGGACCCTCTCGAGGCATACCAGTTCGTGGCGCGCGACGTCACCGGCAACAGCCGCGGGTACGACGTGCGCGATGGGCAGGGCCGGCTGTGGAGCGTCAAGATCGGCCCGGAGGCGCGGCCCGAAGTCGTGGTATCCCGCCTCCTGTGGGCGGCGGGGTACTTCCAGCCGGCCACCTACTATCTTCCAAGGTGGACGCTCACCGGCACGTCCGACCCGAATCCGCAGCCCCCGGGCCGGTTCCGGCTCGATGCCGACGGCGAGAAGCGAATCGAGCGCTGGTCCTGGAGCGCCAATCCGTTCGTCGGCACCGCGCCGCTGCGCGGACTCTTCGTGCTGATGGTCATCGTGAACAACTGGGATCTGAAGACGCAGCAGAACGTTCGTTATGAGCTGACGGATGGACGGGCCGCGCCCGTGCGCCGCTATGTGGTGCGCGACCTCGGCGCCTCGCTCGGCGGCACCCGCTGGCTCTTCGCCGGCTCGAAAGACAACCTCGACGACTTCGAGCGTGAAGACTTCATCCACTCGGTGCGCCATGACCACGTCCGGTTTCACTACCGCGGTGGGTGGCGCAAGCCGCACCTCACGCGCGGGGTGACCCCTGCCGACGTGCGCTGGATTTCAGAGCGCCTCGCGCGCCTGAGCGCCGCTCAATGGAGCGACGCCTTCCGGGCCGCCGGGTACAGCGATGCGGAGGCGCGGCGGTACGTGGTCCGGCTGCGGCAGAAGGTCGATGAGGGTCTCGAGGTCGCCGGCGGCTCATGAGGAGCGACGCGCAGGACTTTCCCGGACGTCTGTTCGTCGCCGAAGGGATCGACGGCGCCGGCAAGAGCACGCAGTTGTCGCTCCTGCAGAAGTGGCTCGAGTGGGAGGGATACGGCACCTACTTCAGCGAGTGGAACTCGTCGCCGCTCGTGCGCAATGTCACCCGCCGGGGCAAGAAGAAGCGCCTGCTCACCCCGACGACGTTCAGCCTGATCCACGCGACGGATTTCGCCGAGCGCAGCGAGCGCCACATCGTCCCGCCGCTCAAGGCCGGGGCGATCGTGCTCGCCGACCGGTACGCCTATACCGCCTTCGCGCGCGACGTCGCCCGAGGGGTGGACGCCCGCTGGGTGCGCAACCTGTACCGGTTTGCGGTGACACCGACCATCGGCTTCTACTTCCGCATCTCCGTCGACGAGGCGGTGAAGCGCCTCGTCGACGGGCGCCATGCCATCAGCTACTACGAAGCGGGCATGGACCGGACGCACCTCGGCGATGCCGAGGAGAGCTTCCGCGTGTTTCAGCGCTCGGTCATCAGCGAGTACGAGCAGATGGTCGACGAATTCGGACTCGTCGTCATCGACGCCACTCAGTCGATCGAAGACCAGCAGGCGCAGGTGCGCGCCGTCGTCACACGGAGGTTGACCGGCGCCCGGACGATGGAGGCACGGGCGTGAGCCGGGGCACGCTGATCGTCGTGGAGGGCGCCGACGGCGTCGGGCGCTCCACGCACATCCGGCTGCTCAAGCAGTGGTTCGAGAACACCGGCCATGCGGTGCTCGACACCGGGATAACGCGTTCCGCCCTGGCCGGCAAGGGCCTCGAGGCGGCCACCGAGGGGAACACGCTGGGCCGCATCACGATGAGCCTGTTCTACGCCACGGATTTCGCGGACCGGCTCGAGAAGGAGATCATGCCGGCCTTGCGTGCCGGATTCGTGGTCCTGACGGATCGCTACATTTACTCCCTCATGGCACGCGCGATCGTCCGCGGCGCCGAACCTCGGTGGATCGAGGGCGTCTACGACTTCGCGCTGAAGCCGGACATCGTCATCTACCTCCGGGCCGACGTCGAGCAGCTCGTCCGGCGCGTGGTACAGACCACCGGGTTCACCTACTGGGAATCCGGGATGGATCTGGTCCTCGGCGACGATATGTACGACAGCTTTGTCGAGTATCAACGCCGCCTGCTGAGTGTCTTCGAGACCATGTCGCGCGAGAACGGGTTTCAGGTCATCGAGACCGCCGCGCAGATCGAGGATGTCTGTGACGACATCAAGAACCGCCTCCAGCCGCTGTTCCGCTCCGATGTGCGCGGATGAGCGCGGACTCGCAGACTGTCCTCTCCGGAGGTCTGCAGTCGGCCTGAGCGTCCGCGCACGCCTCGAATGGGCGGCTTTGTCCCCCCCTCGCTCTGGCGTCGGACTTGCAGTGCACAGGCCCGCTTCAGAAAGGGGCGCGCCATGGGCTGCAAGAGGACACGTGCGCGCAGCGTCGCGGCTGCTGGACTCAGCGTCTTCCTGTGGGGAGCCCCATCGGCTCAAACCCGGGAGGCGACCAGTGGTGGCGCGCCTGCGCTCGGGATCGACAACTTCGGACGCGTGACCGACCTGTACTATCGCGGCTCGCAGCCGTCAGACCGCGACTACGCCGCCCTGGCGGCCTTCGGCATCAGAACCGTCATCGATCTTCAGGCGGACGGCTCCGCCAGCGAACCGGCGCGCGTCGAAGCCGCGGGGATGAAGTTCCATCGGATCCCGATGACGACGCATGTGCCGCCGACGCCCGTGCAGCTCGCGCTGTTTCTCGCGCTCGTCAACGATCCGGCGAACCAGCCGGTCTACGTGCACTGCGCCGGCGGGCGCCACCGGACGGGCATCATGACCGCTATCCACCGGATGGCCGACCAGCGGTGGAGCGCGGAACAGGCGTTCAAGGAGATGAAGCGGTACAAATTCGGCGCAAGCTTCCTGCATCCGGAGTTCAAACGCTTCGTGTACGCCTACCGCCGGTCACCCTCCCCTGAGTCACCGGCAGCGATCGTGGCTTCCCCGGCGGCGCTCACTCCGTGATCGGGTCAGCGCCGTGCCAGGGCGTCCGCCTCCTTCAACAGTCCATTGAGGAACGGCGTGAACGCACGCGTGGGGCTGCCGTCAGCCCGCAAGAGCCCCCAGTGGCGCTCGGCCGGCCCATGGTAGTTGGCCGTATCGAACGCGGGATCGTCTGACAGCATGCGCCAGACCATGCCCTGCACGCCTGCCGCTCTGAACTCGTCCATCCTGCGGAAGATCTCCCTGCGCGCGACTATCTCCTGAAGGGCCACCTCGACAGTCACCTGCTGCCGCGCGTGCTCCGGAACACCATCGAGGGGACGACGGCGGATGAAACGCTCTTCGAAGACAAGCAACGCGTCGAGGTCACGCTCAATTCCATCGGCGACGCGGTCATCAGCACCGACATCTCGGGCAACGTGACGTATCTCAACGCCGTCGCGGAGCGCATGACTGGCCGGGTCGGGACGAGGCGCTCGGCCGGCCGCTCGATCACGTGTTCCGCATCGTCGATGGCGCCACACGCGAGACCGCGCGACACCCGATGGAGCAGCCGGTGCAACTGAACACAACCGTCGGCCTGACCTCCAACTGCGTCCTCATCCGGCGCGACGGGCTCGAGTCGGCCATCGAAGACTCCGCCGCCCCCATCCACAATCGGCACGGGCACGTCACCGGCGCCGTGATGGTGTTCCACGACGTGAGCGTGGCGCGGGCGCTGTCGCTCCAGGTGTCCCACCTGGCGCAGCACGACTTCCTGACCGACCTGCCGAACCGCGTGCTGCTGAACGACCGGCTCACCCAGGCGATTGGCTTGGCCCGTCGTCACGGCACCCAGCTCGCCGTGCTGTTCCTGGATCTCGATCGGTTCACACACGTCAACGATTCCCTGGGACACGTGACTGGCGACACACTGCAGCAGTCGATGGCGAGCCGTCTGGTGTCGTGCGTGCGCAGATCGGACACCGTCAGCCGCCAGGGCGGGGATGAATTCGTGCTGCTGCTCTCCGAAATCGCGCACGCGGACGATGCGGCCGCCAGCGCGCACAAGGTGCTCACGGCGCTCGCGGCGCCGCTCGAGGTCGCCCACCATGAGCTCTACGTGTCAGCGCTCACCTGAAAACGCGTAAATCTCGACGGTTGTCGTCGTAGGTGTTCTTCGTTCTTCTC
>Ga0156082_175_pt1 | contig 44448 bp, 43 predicted proteins | sample RifCSPlowO2_02_FD_107735 | JGI IMG/M metagenome (GOLD analysis project Ga0156082, IMG submission 107735) | Acidobacteria bacterium RIFCSPLOWO2_02_FULL_68_18 | reverse complement strand
ACAAGGTATTTCGCGGGGCTCGACCTGCCGGTGGTCGATCCGTGGAAGGCGTGAGCCTGGTTAACGGGCACTCATGTGCCCACGAAGACCGTGGTGCCGCCGAGAATCTCGGGATCGCTGTGTACGACTCGCGGTTCGTCGGACATGACCGACAGCCAGTATAGGCCTGGATTATCTATCGGTCGTTTCCAGACGCGCAGGTCGGAATCAGGGCCTCAAGGCAACGGAGCGATCTTGCCTGCTGGTTCGAGCTTCTTCGCTTTCTGCCATGCCTGCCGCAACTCTTCCTGATGCAGCGCTGCCCACTCGGCCACTAACCCGAGCGCACGCGGTGGGAGCCTTCCGCCAAGGACCGCGAGCGTGTCGATGTTGATGACGGCTCGATCCTCGGCATACTCGGCGTGGAAGTGGGGTGGGTCGTGATCGCCGAAGTACATCTTGATCACGATTCCATAAAACCGGCTGCGCTCAGGCATCCACCGGAGTGGGCTTCAGACTTGGGAAGACGTCCTCGACCGCCTTGCCGGTCAACCGCATGAACAATGTGTCCGGGCAGATGTCGAGGCCGCCGGGCCACTCGATTCCGCCGCCCTCCTCGAGATGCACGGAATTGAACAGGTCGGAGTCGGCCCACGCAGTGAAGACTCCCTTGCCCGCCAGGTCGCTCAGGTCGATCTCCCCCTGCGTGCCGTCGGCGAAACGCAGCCAGACTCGATAGTTCTCCAACGGCCGGACGTCCACCACCTTGTTCATTTGCGTCCAGTATAGCGCCCGAACTCCTTGGCGACCGACTCAATCGTTGCGCGAGTGCGCGTAGAGAAGCGCTCGAATTCGTCTGATTGCAGAAGATCGCTGGCGTAGGTCGCCACGAGCTGGCCGTGGGGATTTGCGAAAGGTTGCACGCTGAAATTCTCCGGAATTGCCCCATGACGCTCGTCAAGGTGCTCGGCTGCCCCTCCGTTGCTTGGATGAGATGGACGCAGCCGAAGAATGGTTGATCCGGGTGTTGTATGTAATATCATACATGTGTATTATATATAAGACATCTGTTCCTAAGAGCAGACATGTGCGCTACCCCAAACATCCTCAGAACGAGCTCTTGCGGCCGCTGAACCAGATTCTCGGGACCCAGGCCAATGTCCGCCTCCTGCGAGCCTTGGCGCTTTCTGCGGTTTCGCTGACATCCGGTGAGCTCGCACACCGGGCCCAGCTCGGCCGCACGTCGATCTATCCAGCCCTCCGCGAGCTCGAGCGCGCCGGAGTGATCGAGTTCATCGGCGCCGGATCGCAACGTCAGGTGCAACTGCGTGAGCGGCATCCGTTAGCACGAGTACTGAAGGAACTGTTCCGAGCCGAGGCGCGCCGATTCGAGGAACTCATCGCCGCTTTGCGCGAGTTGCTTGCTGAACTGCCGTTCCGTCCAATGTCAGCCTGGGCCGACAAGAGAGGACAGGATGCTCAGAGCGAAGACACACTCAGCCTGTGCTTCGTTGCGCGACCGGAAGAACTGGAACAGTTGACGGACTATCTCAACGCGCGTCTTGCAAAGGTTGAACACGCATACGACATCCATGTTGTGGTCAACGGACTCACGCGAAGCGAACTTCAGGCGTTATACGGCCGACAGGGGAACACGCTCAGCGAGGTGACGTTGCTCGATGGAGTCCCGCCCGTTGCATTGTTGGAACCATCGCGGCGGGACGCGACCACGCCAACCCTCACGTCACACAATGAACACGATGCGCGCTCCCGCAGATTGGCCCTCGCGATCGCGACGAAGATCAAGAGAGACCCGGGACTGATCGACCTCGCGGAGGATCGCATCAAGCGTCGGGCCCGCAAAGCCAGCCCTGGCGAAAGACGCGAGTTGGCGGAGTGGATGCGTGTCCTTTCGACAATGTCACCTGCGCGACTTCGAAGGTTTCTCCTCGAAGACAGCGAGCGGGCAATCAGACTCCGTCAATCACTCCCGGCGTTGATTCTTCTCTCGCCCGCGGAAAGAGACGCAGTCATCCGGAGCCACACGGACCTAGATGTGATAGCGGCCGTGACGCGGCGATGACCAGGGCGGAGTTAGAACATGCCATACGCGCCGCATGTGACGTCGCGGGCGATGACCAAGTCTACGTGTTTGGCTCGCAAGCGATTCTCGGACAGTATCCTGATGCTCCCGAGACGCTGCGACAGTCCGCCGAGGCCGACATCGCGCCGGTCACAGCCGTCGATATGGTGGATGTGATTGATGCTCAACTCGGAGAGCTATCGCCTTTCCACGCTGCATTTGGATTCTACGTCCACGGTGTATCAATTGGCGCCGCTGTTCTGCCTGAGGGGTGGCAGAAAAGGGCGATCGCAGTTCGCAACGACAACACTCGCAACAGCACAGGATGGTGTGTCGAGGCCCACGACCTCGCGGTAAGCAAACTCGTGGCTTTTCGCGACAAGGATAAGAGCTTCGTCAGGGTACTGATTCTCGAACACCTCATCAAGCCGAACGAGCTGCTTCTCAGGCTCCGACAACTTCCGAAGCACCAGAGAGTGACGGCAGAACTATCGGAATTGATTGAAGCGTGGATCAAAGGAGTCCTGAAGGATATCGGCCGACGTACATAAGCGGCGACGCAAGGGCCAAGTGCGGAGCGATCGACCTGCGAACATTTCTGATGCTGCACCTTGCCTCGACATCCAACCGTCAAGGCATCGGTCCGCAGCGGGTCGAAAGCAGCGCCGCCGTGGGGTCGTGCCGTGCCGACTGGGAATGTTGGTACCGGTACGGGGATTCGAACCCCGGTCCCGTGGCTGAGAACCACGTGTCCTGACCCCTAGACGATACCGGCCCTGGAGATGGTGCAGGCCGGCGGGTCCGGAAGGACCCGCCCTACGTGCGACTACGTGCGACCGCAGCGGGAACGAACGTCCTCATGTTACCGAATGGCCGGGAGCAGGTAAAGGCCCGGCCGCCCCGCCTTCAGTATGATGTGGTGATGCGCGGGCCGCTGAAGTTCTTCCTCGTCCTCCTCGTCCTCGCGCTCGCCGGCGGCGCGGCCGCCTGGCTCTGGTCGTCCCGGGCGGAAGGACCCCGCATCGACCTCCGCCAGCCCGACCGGTTCATCGGCCAGGCGACGCCGCTCGACCTCAGGGTCGAGGCGCCGGGCGGCCGGTTCGCCCGCGTCGACGTCACGCTCGAGCAGGGGGATCGCAGCTTCCCGATCTTCACGCTCGCCCAGCCGGCGCAGGGCGAGGTGCGCCAGGAGAGCGCCGAACGCCTCTTCATCATGCGGAAGGTCGGCAGCCGCGAGATCCCGGAGCTGCGGCCGGGGCCCGCCCGCCTCGTCGTGCGCGCGGCGCGTCCGCTGCTCTTCGGCCTGCGCCAGGCCGAGTCGTCTGTGACGCGCGAGCTGGAGGTCCGGCTCGAGCCGCCCCGCGTGGCCGTGCTCTCCACGCTCCACTACGTCAATCACGGCGGCGCCGAGTTCGTCGTCTACCGCGCGACGCCGGCCGACGTCGAATCGGGCGTGCGCGTGGGCGACCGGACGTACCCGGGCGTCCCGGCGTCGGGCGCCGGCATGGCCGCCGACGCGTCGACGAAGGTGGCGTTCTTCGCGCTGCTGCACGATCAGGATCTCGACACGCCAATCTCGCTCTATGCCCGGGACGCGGCGGGCAACGAGGCGGCCGCGCCGCTCGAGCACCGGGCGTTTCCCAAGCCGTTCGCCCGCAGCCGCATCGAAATCGACGATCGGTTCCTGCGCCAGGTGGTCCCGGCGATCGCGGCCACGACGCCGGACATGGGACTCTCGACGGCGCCAGACGATCTGCTGATGTCGTTTCTCCGGATCAACGGCGAGCTCCGCATGCGCAACGGCCGGATGGTGGCGGAACTGGCGCGAAAGACGGCGCCCCAGATGCTCTGGACGGATGCGTTCCAGCCGTTGGCCAACGCCGCCGTCGAGGCGCGGTTCGCCGACAACCGGACCTACTTCCACCAGGGCAAGGAGATCGACCGCCAGGTCCACCTCGGCTTCGACCTGGCGGTGACCGAGCGCATCCCGGTGCTCGCGGCGCACAACGGCGTCGTCGTGCACGCCGGCGACCTCGGGATCTACGGCAACACCGTCGTCGTCGACCACGGGCTCGGCGTGCAGTCGCTCTACGCGCACCTGTCCTCGATCGGGGTGAAGACCGGCGACCGCGTGGAGAAGGGGCGCCCGATCGGGCGCAGCGGGATGACCGGCCTCGCCGCCGGCGATCACCTGCACTTCACGATGCTCGTGGGCGGCCATCCGGTCAGTCCGGTCGAATGGTGGGATCCAAAGTGGATGCAGGACCGCGTACTCCGGAAGATCGCGGAAACCGGCGCCTCCGGCCGTGCCGCCGGCGGAGGCGGGGGCGTGGGATAATGGACGGTCGGAGAGAGGGCGAATGAGGCGACATGCGACGGTTCTTGGTCTGGCAGTGCTGCTCGGAAGTCTCGCCGCCGCCTGCGGCGGCGGATCGCAGGAGGCGCAGGCGCCGCCCCCGCCCACGGAGAACCCGGTGGATCCCGCCACGGCGGGCAGTGTCGCCGGCCGCGTCACCTTCGAAGGCACACCGCGAACGCTCCCGCCGATGAAGATGGATTCCGATCCCAACTGCGCGGCGCAGGCGCCGACCGCCCCGGACGAGTCGGTGGTCGTGGGCGGCGGCGGCGCGCTCCAGAACGTGTTCGTCTACGTGAAGGACGGACTGGGCACTCTCCGGTTCCCGGTGCCGGCGGCGGCGGTGGTGCTCGATCAGAAGGGATGCCGCTACGTGCCGCACGTGCTCGGCGTGCAGGTCGGCCAGGGGGTCGAGGTGCTCAACAGCGACCCGACGCTGCACAACGTGCACGCCGCGCCGGCGTCCAACAGCGAGTTCAACACCGGCCAGCCGATTCAAGGCATGAAGCATACCCACCGGTTCAGCACCCGTGAAGTGATGGTGCCGTTCAAGTGCGACGTGCATCCGTGGATGCACGCCTGGGTCGGCGTGCTCGACCACCCGTTCTTCGCGGTCAGCGGCGCCGACGGCAGCTTCCAGTTGACGGGACTGCCACCGGGCACCTACACAATCGAGGCGTGGCACGAGACGCTCGGCACCCAGACGCAGACGGTCACGATCGGCGCGAAAGAAACGGGCAACGTCGCGTTTTCGTTCAAGTCGACCACCTAGGCACGAGGGACGATGCTGCATCTCTTTGCGGCGTTCGTGGCGGCCGCCACCGCCTTGCTCATCTTCGCGGGCGGCCTCGTCACCAGCACCGGCTCGGGTCTGTCGGTCCCCGACTGGCCGACGACCTACGGCTGGTCGATGTTCACGTTCCCGATCGACAAGTGGGTTGGCGGCATCTTCTACGAGCACAGCCACCGGCTGATTGCGAGCACGGTCGGCATGCTCATCATCGTGCTCGCCGTCTGGCTCCGGCGCGCGGAGGAGCGGCGATGGGTGCGCCGGCTCGGGTACGTGGCGCTCGCGGCCGTGGTGACGCAGGGCATCCTCGGCGGCATTACCGTGCTCTGGTTCCTGCCCGATCCGATCTCGATCGCCCACGCGAGCCTCGCGCAGGTGGTCTTCTGCCTGACCGTGACGATCGCGCTCGTCACCTCGCCCGGCTGGCAGCGCGGCGCCGCCTCCTCCGATCGGAGGCTGCAGGCGATCGCCGCGGCGGCCACCGGCGCCGTCTACCTGCAGATCATCCTCGGCGCGACGATGCGGCATATCGGCGCGGGGCTGGCGATTCCGGACTTTCCGCTCGCGTTCGGACGGCTCGTGCCGCCCGTCTGGACCGCGAAGATTGCCACGCACTATGCGCACCGGGTGGGGGCGCTCGCCGTCACGACGCTCGCCATCGCCACGGTGAGCCACGTACTCCATCACCACCGCGCGCGGGGGGAGCTGCGGCGGCCGTCGCTGCTGCTGCTCCTGCTGCTGGCCGTGCAGATCACGCTCGGCGCGCTGACCGTGCTGAGCGGCAAACAGCACGTGATCAATTCCCTGCACGTGGTGACGGGAGCATTCGTGCTCGGCACCTCGCTGGTGCTGACGCTACGGGCGTACCGGCCGCAATTCGGGTTTGAGGACGTGAGATCCGGAGTGCGAACCCCGCGAGCTGGGACCCACCTGGTCCCGGATCCCGGATCCCGGATCCCGTCTCCGGGAGGCGCCGGCGCATGAAGCCCGCTCCTCACGCCGCGACGGCCGGCCCGGTGTCCACCCCCGCCTCGTGGGATGCCTCCTCGGTCAGGCTCGCGTCGCGGGCGGGCGATTTCCTCGCATTGACCAAGCCGCGGCTCAACCTGCTCGTGCTCGTCACGGCGGCGGCCGGCCTGTATCTGGCGGCGCCCGAGGGTCTTCCAACGTCAATCCTGGTTCACACGCTCGTCGGCACGGCGCTCGTCGCCGGCGGCGCCGCCGCGCTCAACCAGGTGTGGGAGCGCGACAGCGACGCGCTCATGGCGCGCACGCGCGCGCGGCCGGTGCCGAGCGGCCGCGTCCGGCCCGCCGAGGGCTTGCGCTTCGCCCTCATCCTGTCGGCAGCCGGACTCGTGGAGCTGGCCGCGGGCGTCAACGCGCTGTGCGCGTCGGTGGCCGCGCTCACGCTCGTCACCTACATCCTTGCCTACACGCCGCTCAAGCGCCGCACGTCGCTCTCGACCCTGGTCGGCGCGGTGCCGGGCGCGCTGCCGGCGCTCATCGGCTGGACGGCGGCGGGAGGCGGCCTCACGTTGCCGGGCCTCGTGCTCTTCGGCATCGTGTTCCTGTGGCAGATGCCGCACTTCCTGTCCATCGCCTGGCTCTACCGGCACGAGTACGCCGCCGCCGGCGTCCCGCTCCTGCCGGTCGTCGACCCCGACGGACGCCGCACCGGGCGCCAGGTGCTGCTCTACGCGGCGGCGCTCTGGCCGATGAGCCTGATGCCGACGCTCGTCGGCCTGACCGGCGGCTTCTACGTCGTGCTGGCGATGCTGCTCGGCAGCGTGCTGGTGGGGCTGGCCGTCCAGTTCGCCCGCGAGCGTTCCACCGCCGCCGCGCGGCGGCTGTTCCTGTACTCGATCACGTATCTGCCGCTGCTCTGGGGCGCGCTCGTGGCCGACCGGCTCTGGATTTGAGTGGAGATTGCCGATCTCCCGGCCCTCAACGCCATCCTGAACGGAACGGCCGCGGCGTTCCTGACGACCGGGTACGTGCTGATTCGCCGCGGCCGGGTCGAGCCGCACAAGCGCTGCATGCTTGCGGCGCTCCTCACCTCGGCGCTCTTCCTCGTCTCCTACGTCGTCTACCACGCGAACGCCGGATCGCGCCCGTTTCCGGGTGAGGGGCCGATCCGGGTCGTCTACTTCGGGATTCTCGTCACGCACGTGACGCTCGCCGCGGTGATCCTGCCGCTCGCGCTCACCACGGCCGCCCGCGGGCTGGCGGCGCGGTACGACCGGCACGTGCGGATCGCGCGCTGGACGCTGCCGCTCTGGATCTACGTGTCGGTCACCGGCGTCCTCATCTACCTGATGCTCTACCAGCTGTACTAGACGAGATCGCGCAGGGCGAGATCCTCGCTGGTCCCACAGGTCAGGTGCGTTGACACAGCGCTGCGGGTGCTGTCGGCGGGTTGCCCACGCCGATCGCGGCCCCGATGCGGCCGGGCGGGGGGGCGCGTCAGTCGCCGTCCTTGCCGTGGAACCGCGAGTACTCCTCGAGATAGGTGAGCGACTCCATGGAGCTCATGCGGTCGAAGAAGAGCACGCCGTCGAGATGGTCGGCCTCGTGCTGCGCCACGCGCGCGGGAAAGTCCCTGAGCCGCAGCTCGACCGCGCGCCCATCCCGGTCGAGCGCCTTCAGGGTGACGTCGGTGAAGCGCGGCACCAGCCCGCGGATGTCGGGAATGCTCAGGCATCCCTCCCATCCTTCTCCCTTCACGGTGGTGTTGGGCACGATCTCGGGGTTGACGACGACGGTCGCCCGGGCCGAGGCGGCGGGCTCTTCCTCCAGCAGCGCGACGAAGAGCCGGACGCTCTCGTGCACCTGCGGAGCCGCCAGTCCGACGCCGGCGTACTCGTGCATCGTTTCGAGCAGGTCGTCGATGAGCCCTTGAAAGGCGGGCGAGAGCAGCTCGGACTTCTCGAGAGGGCGGCTGCGCTGCCGGAGCACCGGGTGCCCCATGCGCGCGACTTTCAGAATCGACATGATCAACGATTATAGAGTGGCGGTGGACCCGCACGATCCTCACACGCCGTTCCGGTTCTGTCCCATGTGCGGCGGCACGCTCGAGTCGCGCCTGCTGAAGAACGGCGATCCACCCCGGCTCGTCTGCACCGCCTGCGGCTTCGTGTTCTATCTCGATCCGAAGCTCGCCGTCGGCACCATCATCACGGCGGAGCGCAGCCGGGTCGTGCTGGTGAAACGGGCCATCGGCCCCGGCTACGGCAAGTGGGTCTTCCCGGGCGGGTACGTGGATCGCGGCGAGGAGATTCGCGCCGCCGCGGTGCGCGAGGCGCGGGAGGAAACGGGCCTCGACGTGCAGATCGACCGCCTCGTGAACATCTACTCGTACCCGGGACGCGTGCCGGTCATCGTCGTCTACGCGGCGACGGCCGTCGGCGGCTCTCTGGAATGTGACGATGAGGGACTCGACGTGCGCCTCTTCGAGCCCGAGGCGATTCCGTGGGACGCGCTGGCGTTCCGCAGCACCCACGAGGCGCTGCGGGAGTTCCTCACGCGACGGTGATGTCGCTCGTCAGATAGACGTCCTGGATCGCGTTCAGGAGCGCGACCCCGTCCTCGAGGGGCCGCTGGAACGCCTTGCGGCCGGAGATGAGGCCCATGCCGCCCGCCCGCTTGTTGATGACGGCGGTCTTCACCGCCTCCTTCATGTCGCTCTCCCCCGCCGACGCGCCGCCCGAGTTGATGAGGCCCGCGCGCCCCATGTAGCAGTTGGCCACCTGATACCGGGTCATGTCGATCGGATGGTCGGAGGTGAGATCGGAATACACCTTCTTGTGCGTCTTGCCGAAGCCGAGCGCGTCGAATCCGCTGCGGCTGGTCTCGGGCAGCTTCTGCTTGATGATGTCCGCTTCGATGGTGACGCCGAGGTGGTTCGCCTGTCCCGTGAGATCGGCGGCAAGATGATAGTCCGCCTCCTTCGTCTTGAACGCCGGATTCCGCAGGTAGCACCAGAGCACCGTGAACATGCCGAGCTCGTGCGCCTGCTGGAACCACTCGGTGACTTCCTGGAGCTGACGCTTCGATTCCTCCGAACCGAAGTAGATCGTCGCGCCGACGCCCGCGGCGCCCATGTCGAACGCCTGCTCGACGGCGGCGAACCGGATCTGGTCGTACGAATTGGGATACGAGATGAACTCGTTGTGGTTGAGCTTCAGGATGAACGGAATCCTGTGCGCGTAGCGCCGGGCCGTTGCGCCGAGCACGCCGAGCGTGGAGGCCACGGCGTTGCACCCGCCCTCAATCGCCAGCTTGACGATGTTCTCGGGGTCGAAGTACGCCGGGTTCGGCGCGAACGACGCGCCGGCGGAATGCTCGATCCCCTGATCGACCGGCAGGATCGACACGTACCCGGTGCCGGCGAGCCGGCCGCTGCCGAAGAGCCGCTGCAGGCTGGTCAGCACGCGCGGCGACCGGTCCGACGGCGCGAACACGCGGTCGACGAAATCGGGGCCCGGCAGGTGGAGGCTCTGCTTCGAGATCGTCCTGCACTCGTGCCGGAGGAGAGCGGCGTCCCCGGCGAGGATGGCTTCGATCCGGGCGAGGGCGGACACGCTGCGATCGATCCCGGTTACTGTGGCCATGTCGACCTCCCGTTCACCACCTTCGATCCTAACAGAGGAAATTGGAAATCTTCCACCGCCGCCTCGCGCACCGCGCCCTCGACGAGGGCCTCGATCGGGAGCGCCGTCTCGGCCGCTTCGATCTGCGGCAGCCGGGCGCGCGTCTGCGGGTTGCGCGGCGTGAACAGCGTGCAGCAGTCCTGGTCCGGAACGATCGAAATCGGGTAGGTGCCGATGCGGATGGCCTCGGCCGTGATCTCCTCCTTGTCCATGCCGATGAGCGGCCTGAACAGCGGCAGCGACGCCACGCGGCCGATCACGGCGAGGTTCTCCAGCGTCTGCGACGCCACCTGCCCGACCACCTCGCCGGTCACGAGCGCCTGCGCGCCCGCCGCGCGGGCGATCCGCTCGGCAATCCGCAGCATCAGGCGCCGGTAGACGACCACGCGCATCGGCCCGGGCACCGCGAGCACGACCTGCTGCTGGATTTCGCCGAAGGCGACCACGTGCAGCCGCGACCGCTGCTGCCACGTCGTCAGCAGCGCCGCCAGTTCGCGCGCCTTCTCCTGCGACGCGCGCGACAGGATCGGGTAGCTGTGGAAGTGCACGAACGTCACCGTGCATCCGCGCTTCATCAGCCGGTAGGCCGCGACCGGCGAGTCGATGCCGCCCGAGAGCAGGCAGACCACCTTCCCGGCCGTGCCGGTCGGCAGCCCGCCGGGGCCGCGCTCCTTGCCGAAGGAGTAGAACGCCTCGTCCGAGAGCAGCTCGACGTGGACCACGAGCTCGGCGTGCTCGAGATCGACCTTCCAGCCGCGTGCCGCCTTGATGCGGCCGCCCACCTCGCGCTCGACCTGCGGCGAGGTCAGGGGAAACCGCTTGTCGGCCCTGCGGGCCGACACCCGGAAGCTGCCGCACGCGCGCCCCTCGAGATCGCCGAGGATCGCCGCGGCGAGCGCCTCCAGGTCGAGCCCCGTGCGCGCGGCGTACGAGAAGGTGGCCACGCCGAAGGTCCGCCGGATGCGCTCGCCCACCGCCTCGCGCGTGGCGTTGGGCCCCAGCACGACCTCGATCCGCCCCATCAGGGGCCGCACCGCCCGGACGTCGAGGTCCGCGAGCGCCCGGCGCAGATTGCGGACGAGCCGTCCCATGAACCAGGGGCGATTCTTTCCCTTGAGCGCGATCTCCTGGTAATGGACGATGACGGAGCTCACGGTCCTACCATTCGATCTCCGGCGCGCCCGCCCGGCGATTCACGACGCGCGCCATGACGAAGAGGAGATCGGACAGACGGTTCAGGTAGGCGATGAGGATCGGCTCCACCGCGCCGGCGCCGAGGCCGACGACGCGCCGCTCGGCCCTGCGGCAGACGGTGCGCGCCAGGTGCAGCAGGGCGCCGGCCGCACAGCCGCCCGGCAGGATGAACCGCCGGAGCGAGGGGAGCTCGCCCTCGAGGTCGTCGATGACCTGCTCCAGCCATTCGACGTCGGCCTCCGCCACCGCCGCCTTCTTCACGCGGCCGGCAATGCGCGCGGAGGGGTCCGCCAACCGCGCGCCGAGCGCGAACAGTTCCTTCTGAATCCCTTCGAGCGCCGCGCCAATGTCGGGGCCGACGCCGGCCGCCCTCACGGCGCCAAGACAGGCGTTGAGCTCGTCGATGTCGCCGTACGCCTCGACGCGCGGATCGGCCTTCGACACGCGCGTGTTGTCGAAGAGCGACGTCTCGCCGCCGTCGCCGGTCTTGGTGTAGATCTTCACCCTTCGAGAATCTCAGGGTGCCCCGAGTGGAGTCGAGGGGCACCCGTGGAATTATAGGTGTGGATGTCGCCTCGTCCTCTGCCCGACGCGGCCGCCCGGCGCCGTTTCCGCCGGGCGCTCCTTGCGTGGTACGGCGCCAACGGCCGCGACCTGCCGTGGCGCCGCACCTCCGACCCGTACCACATCCTCGTCTCCGAGGTCATGCTGCAGCAGACGCAGGTCGACCGCGTCCTGCCGAAGTACCACGAGTGGCTGGAGAAGTACCCGTCGCTCGGCGCGCTGGCGTCGGCGCCGGAATCCGACGTCGACCGCACGTGGCGTCCGCTCGGCTACAACATCAGGCCGCGCCGGCTGCACGCCATCGCGCGCGAGGCGGTCGAGCGCTACGGCGGCCGCCTGCCGTCCGACGAAGCGACGCTGCTCTCGTTCAAGGGCATCGGCGCCTACACGGCCGGCGCCATCCGGAGCTTCGCGTTCGGCCAGCGCGCGGCCATCCTCGACACCAACGTCGCCCGGGTGCTCTTCCGCGTGTTCGTCGGCCGCGGCGACGCGAGGGCGCACGCCACGCGCAAGCACCTCTGGGCCGTCTCCGAGGCGCTGGTGCCGCGCAAGCGCGTCTTCGACTTCAATCAGGCGCTGATGGATCTGGGCGCGATGGTGTGCGTCGCCCGCACCCCTCGGTGCCTCGTCTGCCCGATGAAGAACCTGTGCCGCACCTACGGCCGGCATGCGCGTGCTCGCCGAGCGGGTGCGGGCGGCGTTCGACGCTCCCGCCGACGCCGCGTGAGGGTCGTCGTTGCCGCCGTCATCGAAAAGGGCGACCGCTTTCTCTTGACGCGCCGGCAGCCGGGCGTGCACCTGGCCGGGCTGTGGGAGTTCCCGGGCGGAAAGATCCATTCCGGGGAGAGCCACGGCGCGGCGCTCGCGCGCGAGCTGCGCGAGGAGCTCGGCGTCAATGCGGACGTCGGAGAGCTGGTGTACGAGACCACCCACTCGTATCCCGACCTCGCCGTGGCGTTGCACTTCTACCGCTGCCGCCTGCTGGGACGTCCCCGTCCGCTGCTCGGACAGGAGATGCGCTGGGTCCGGCGGGCGGAACTGCGATCGCTCGGATTCCCGCCCGCCGACACGGAGCTCATCGACCGTCTATCGGGAATCGACTGACCTCTGCCGCGGCACGGCCTGCCGGCGTGTCGATCTCGACGCGCGTTCCGGGCTCGACGAAATCCCGCTGGACGTAGCCCATCGCAATCGAGCCGAGCCGCGGTGAGCGTCCTGCGCTCGTGACCGCGCCGATGTCGCGGCCGGCGGCGAAGACCTTCGCGCCGCGCGCCGGCGTGTCGCCATCGACGCGAAGGCCGACGAGCTTGCGCGCGACGCGGCCGTGGCCGCGGTGCAGGACGCGGACGATGACTTCCTGCCCCACGTAGCATCCCTTCGAGAACGAGATCGCCCGGTCCTCGATCCCGGCCTCCAGTGGAATCGTGTCGTCCGTCATGTCGATGCCGAACACCGGGTAGCCGGCCTCCACGCGGGCGGCCTCGATGGCCGCCGGATCCGCCGCCACCGCGCCGGCAGCCTCGAGCCTGGCGTGAAGGTCCGCGGCGCGGGCCGGGGCGACGTAGATGCCAAAACCGGGGACGCCGAGCTGATCCACCCGCGCCACCATGGCCGGCGTACCGTCGAGCTCCATCCGCGCGTGCCGGTACGCGCCCCACGAGGCAAGGCCCGTCGCGCCGCGCAGGACGCGCTCGACCGTTGAGGCGGCGGCCGGACCGTGGATCCAGAGCGCCGCCAGCGTGGCCGAGAGGTCCCTCAGTTGCACCTCTTCGCCGAACAGACAGTGGTCGAGCCGCTCCAGCGTGGCCGAGGCGAGCTCCGACGGCACGTCGAGCAGGATCGTGTCACCCGTCTCGAACACGTGCAGGTCCGCGATCATGCGCCCCTGCGGCGTGAGCCAGGCGGCATAGCAGCCCTGGCCCGGGGCCAGTGCCTTGATGTCGTTGGTCAGCAGGCCGTGCAGGAAGCCGGCCCGGTCCCGGCCGCCGACGCCCAGCGGGGCCCTGGGCGCAACGGCGCCGATCGCCGCGTGTTCCTCGAGGGCGCGATATGATTCGTTCAATGCCTGGTCGCTATTGTATCTGGGCGATTTGGCTGCTCATGGCGGTGCCGTTGGCCGCCGCGCCCTCGCAGGGCGACACGGCACAGCAGCCGCCACCGTCGACCACACGCGGGTACACCGTCTTTCTCGGCGGCGCTGTCGTCGGCCGCGAAGAGCTCACCGTCCTGACGACCGCAGACGGCCTCGACATCATCGGCAAGGGCCGGCTCTCCGGCTCGCAGGATCTCGTGATCAATCGCGCCGAGGTGCGCTACCGCCCCGACTGGACCCCGGAGGTCTACGAGCTCGAAGCGTCGGTCAACGGCGGCGACACGCTGCTCTATACGTCGTTTGCCGGCACGACGGCGGTCACCAAGGGCGTGGACGCGGGACAGCAGGTCGCGCACACCGATACGGTGCCGCCGCAGCCGGTGGTCCTGCCGAACGTCTTCTTCGGCGCCTACGAGGCGCTGACGCGGCGTCTTGCCTCCGGCGCCCCCGCCCAGGAGCTGAACGTGTTCGTCGGGTTCGGCGCGCAGGGATCGCTGCGGCTGCTCAGCACGGCGGCGGAGCTGGTGCAGATCGGCACGTCGACGCTGAACGTCCGCCGGTACGCGCTGGCGTACGCCGGGCCGCGCGGCGCCGCGACGGTCCACGTCTACGCCGACGACGCCGGGTCGCTGCTTCGCGTCAGCATCCCGGCGCAGCGCATCGACATCATGCGCGACGATCTCGCGGCGGCCACCTCGCGAACCGTCGTCTATTCGAATCCGACCGACGAAGCGGTCGTCATTGCCGGCGCGGGCTTCAACCTCGGCGCCACCCTCACGTGGCCCGCCTCGGCGAGGGGCTCCGGCGAGGCGGCCTCGGCGAAGGCCGCTGCCACGCGGCTGCCCGCCGTGGTGCTGCTTGCGGGCACCGCCGCCAACGAGCGCGACGGCGTGGTCGCGGGGGTACCCATTCTGGGGCAGCTGGCCGGCGCGCTCGCCGACGCCGGCTTCATCGGTGTCCGCTACGACAAACGCGGCCACGGCCAGAGCGGCGGACGCGCCGAATCGGCGTCGCTCGGCGATCATGCCGACGACGCGCTCGCCGTGGTGCGCTGGCTGTCGAACCGGCGCGACGTCGATCGCGAGCGCATCGCCCTGGTCGGCCACAACGAAGGCGCCTGGACGGCGCTGCTCGCCGCCGCGCGCGAGCGGCGCATCGCCGGCGTTGCCGCGATCGCGGCGCCCTCGGCCACCGGGTCGGAGCGCGTGCTCGAGCAGCAGCGCCACGTGCTGGAACAGATGAAGGTCGCTCCCGCCGAGCGCGTGGCGAAGATCGAGCTGCAGGAGCGCATCAACACCGCCGTCATGACGGGGCGCGGGTGGGACTCCGTGCCGGCCGACCTGCGGAAGCAGGCCGACACGCCGTGGTTCCAGAGCTTCCTCGGCTTCAACCCGGCGCGCGCCCTCGAGGACGTCCGACAGCCGCTCCTCTTCATCCACGGCGAACTCGACGACGAGGTGCCGATCCTGCACCTCGATCGGCTTGGCGAGCTGGCGCGCAAGGCAGGCCGATCGCGATCGGTGGCTGTCGTCGCGGTGCGCGGCGTCAATCATCTCCTGGTGCCGGCCTCCACCGGCGAGGTCAGTGAATACGCGTCGCTGAAGGATCGACACGTCAGCGCGGAAGTGACGAGCGCCATCCGCGAGTGGCTGACGAAGACGTTCGCCCCGGGCCGCTGATCCTCGTATCACGGCCTGGAATCCTGAAGACCCATGCAGCACAGGAGCGTGCGAGTCCCCGACCTGAAGGCGCGCAAGCAGCGCGGCGAGAAGATCGTCATGCTCACGGCGTACGACGCGACGATGGCGCGCCTGCTGGACAGGGCCGGCGTGGACGGCCTGCTCGTCGGCGACACGGTCGGCATGGTGGTCCTCGGGTACGAGAACACGCTCCGCGTGACGCTCGACGACATCCTCCACCACACCCGCGCCGTCTCGCGCGGCGCCACGCGGGCGCTCGTGGTGGCGGACATGCCGTTTCTCACGTACCAGGTCACGCCGGCCGAGGCGGTGCGGCACGCCGGCCGGCTGCTGCAGGACGGGGGCGCCGCGGCGGTCAAGCTGGAAGGCGGGCGTCCGGTAATCGACGCCGTCAAGCGGCTCGTCGACGTCGGCATCCCGGTGATGGGCCACCTCGGACTGCAGCCGCAATCGGTGCATCAAGTCGGGGGATTTCTCCGTCAGGCGACATGCCGCGACGAGGCGGACGCGCTCGTGGCCGACGCGCACGCGCTCGAAGCGGCTGGCGCGTTCGCGCTCGTGCTCGAGGCCGTGCCGCACCACGTCGCACGGACGGTCACGGCGGAAATCGGCATCCCCACGATCGGCATCGGTGCCGGGCCCGATTGCGACGGCCAGATTCTCGTCAGCCACGACATGCTCGGCCTGTTCGACGGATTCGTGCCTCCGTTCGTCCACCAGTACGCGCACCTGGCCGACACCATCGTCGCCGCCACCCAGGCCTACGCCGACGACGTACGGGAAGGGCGCTACCCGAAGGCCGCGCCCGAGGCCACGGCCACGCGGGGGACCTGACGCGGCCATGGACGTGATTGACGCGGTCGCGCCGCTGCGGGATCGCGTGGCGGCCGCCCGCCGGGCGAGCCGGCGCGTGGGGTTCGTTCCAACCATGGGCGCGCTGCACCTCGGGCACGCGCGCCTCATCGAGCGCGCCCGGCGCGAGTGCGACTGCGTGGTCGTCAGCATCTTCGTCAACCCGCTGCAGTTCGACCGGCCGGAGGACCTCCGGCACTATCCGCGAACGCTGCCGGCCGATTTCGAGATGTGCGCCAGGCTCGGCGTCGACGTGGCGTTCGCGCCAGGGACCGCCGAGATGTATCCGGCCGATCCCTCGTGCACGATCCAGGTGGGACGGGTCGCCAGCCATCTGTGCGGGCGGCATCGGCCGGGCCACTTCGCCGGCGTGGCCACCGTGGTGATGAAGCTCTTTCAGATCGTGCAGCCCGATCGGGCGTACTTCGGCGAGAAGGACGCGCAACAGCTCGCCGTCATCCGGCACCTCGTGCGCGACTTCAACGTTCCGGTGCAGGTCGAAGCGGTGGCGACCGTCCGCGAGCCCGACGGCCTGGCCCTGAGCTCACGGAACCAGCGGCTGAACGCGGAGGAACGACGGCTCGCTCCCGCCCTGTATCGCGCGCTGTGCGAAGCCCGGCGGTCGGTCGCCGAGGGCACGACCGATCCCGAGCCGGTGCGGCGGGCCGCCGTCGCGGCGGTGCCGCGGCACGAAGGGCTGCGGCTCGAGTACCTGGAGCTGGTCGAGCCGGATACCATGCAGCCGGTCGAGAGCATCGACGGTCCGGTGCTGGCCGCCGGCGCACTCTGGGTGGGCTCGACACGGCTCATCGACAATCTGACGTGCGACCCGCCCGGGACAGGTGCTCCAGCCGGGCCTGTGAGAGAGTAAGACGACGTCATGAAATCGACGGTGCCGGCGATGCTCGCGGTCGTCCTGCTCGCAGGGGCGGCGGCGGTGGGACAGACAGCGCTGCCCGGCAAGGGCCTCACCGAAGTCGAAGGGCTGAAGGTCGGCCACTTCACGCTGCCCGAGCGGCCGACCGGCTGCACCGTCGTCCTGGTCGACGGCCCTGGCGCGACCGGCGGCGTCTCGCAGCGGGGCGGCGCGCCCGGTACCCGCGAAACCGACCTGCTCAATCCCGGCACTCTCGTCGATACGGTCAATGCCGTCGTCCTCGCCGGCGGCAGCGCCTTCGGCCTCGATGCCGCGCAAGGCGTGGTCCGCTATCTCGAGGAGCGCGGCGTCGGCTACAAGACCAGTGCCGGGGTGGTCCCGATTGTCCCGGCGGCCATCCTCTTCGACCTCGGATTCGGCGGCGATCCGAAGATCAGGCCGACCGCCGAGTGCGGGTATCGCGCCGCCGCGGCGGCGAGCGACGGCGCCGTGGCCGAAGGAAACGTCGGCGCCGGGGCGGGCGCGACGGTCGGGAAGATGGGCGGAATCGCCGAGCAGCCCGGTCGTCCACCGGGCCGCAGACTGCCGATGAAGGCGGGAATCGGTTCGGCCGCCGTGCGGCTGCCGAACGGCCTGGTCGTCGGCGCGATTGCGGCGGTCAATGCCGCCGGCGACGTCGTCGATCCGGAGAGCGGCCGGGTGGTGGCGGGCACGCGAAATCCCGACGGCTCACTGGCCGACATCAGACGGCTGCTCCGATCCGGCGCGCTCACCGAACGGCCGCGTCCGGGGGAGAACACGACCATCGCCGTGGTGGCGACCAACGCGCGCCTCACCAAGGAACAGGCGCATCGTGTCGCGCTCATGGCCGACGACGGCCTGGCGCGCGCGATCGTGCCGTCGCACACGGTCGGCGACGGCGACACCGTGTTCGCGCTGGCGACCGGGCGCTGGTCCGGCCAGGCCGACACGAGCATCGTTGGCGCGCTCGCCGCCGAGGCGCTGGCGGACGCGATCGTGCGCGCGGCGACGCAGGCCTCGAGCCTCGGCGGCCTGCCGGCGGCGCGCGCGCTGGGCACGGTGCCTCCCCGCTTCAGGTGATGCGCCCTCCCGTTTGAGCATCCACCTCGCCTTCCTCGTCGTCTACTCCGTTGGCGTGGTCGCCCTCGGGCTGTGGACGTCACGCCTCGTCCGCACGAGCGACGACTTCTTCGTGGCGGGCCGATCGCTCGGGCCGGGACTGCTGCTGGCGTCGATGCTCGCGGCCAACATCGGATCGGGCGCCACGGTCGGCGTGGCCGGGCTCGCCTACCGCGACGGCCTCAGCGCGTGGTGGTGGAGCGGCTCGGCCGGCCTGGCGTCGCTCGTCCTCGCCTTCTGGGTCGGTCCACGGCTCTGGACGCTCGCACATCGACACGGCTTCTTCACCACCGGCGACTTCCTGGAGTTCCGCTACGGCGCGGGCGTGCGCGGCCTCATCACGGGCCTGATTCTGCTGGGATCGCTGGCGATTCTGGCCGGTCAGATCATCGCGGGCGCCGCGATTCTGAACGTCCTGACCGGTGCACCGCGATGGGTCGGGTCGCTCATCGGCGGCTCGATCATGACCGTCTATTTCGCCGCCGGCGGCCTGCTCGGCACCGCCATGGTCAACACGCTGCAGCTCGCGGTGATGCTCGCCGGCTTCCTGCTGGCGCTCCCGTTCGCCATCGGCAGCGTCGGCGGACTCGACCCGATGTTCGCGGCCGCGCCGGCGCATTTTGCCGACTTCGGATTCTCCTCGGGATCGGGGTCGGGGTGGACGCTGCTCTTCCTCATCGGCCCGGCGTTCATCGTCTCGCCTGGACTCATCCAGAAGTCGTACGGCGCCGCGAGCACCGGAGCGCTCCGGGCCGGCGTGGCGATGAACGCGGTCGCGCTCATGCTGTTCGCCTTCCTCCCGGTGCTGCTCGGCATCGCCGCGCGCGTGGCGGTGCCGGGCATCGACGACCCAAACCTGGTGCTGCCGACGCTGCTCCGCGAGCGGCTGCCCGCGTGGCTGGGCGCGCTGGCCATGGCGGCGGTGTTCTCCACCGAGGTGGACACGTGCGACGCCATCCTGTTCATGATCTCGACCTCGGCGTCGAAGGATCTCTACAAGCGGCACATGAACCCGGCGGCGACCGACGCCGAGCTGCTGCGCGTGGCGCGCCTGGCGGCGGTCGCCGGCGGCACGCTCGGCGTGCTGCTGTCGATCTACCTCGCCACCGTGATCGGCGCGCTGACGATCTTCTATTCGCTGCTCGGCGTCAGCCTGTTCGTTCCCGTGATCGGCGGCCTCGCCGTGAGGCGCGCCGGCTCGTCGGCGGCCATCGCCGCGATCGCCGCCGGCATGGCGGCTCTGCTCGCCGTGCGATTCGGCGCCGGCGCGGCCTATCCGTGGCTCGATCCGACGCTCGCCGGGCTGGTTGCCGCCGCGGCGGCATTTGCCGCGGCCATCCCGACGCGACGTCCCCAGGCCCGGTCCCGCAAAGAGGACCCGGCGATATAGCATTGACACTCAGATGAACACCTATCGCATCGCAGTCATTGCCGGAGACGGCATCGGACAGGAAGTCATCCCCGCCGGCATCGAGGTCATCACCGTTGCCGCGTCGCAGCACGAGTTCCGCTGCGAGTTCACCGAGTTCCCCTGGGGCTCCGAGTTCTACCTGCGCACCGGGCGCATGCTCGACGCCGACGCGATCGAGCAGCTCCTGAAGTTCGACGCGATCTACCTCGGCGCGATTGGCGATCCCCGGGTGCCCGATCACGTCTCGGCGCGCGAGCTGATCCTGCCGCTGCGGCAGCGGCTCCGCCAGTACGTGAACCTGCGCCCGATGCGCCTGCTGGCGGGCATCGCCTCGCCGCTCCGAGGCCGGACGGCGGCCGACATCGACATGGTGTGCGTCCGGGAGAACTCCGAAGGCGAGTACTGCGGCATCGGCGGGCGGCTGCACTCCGGCACCCCGGACGAGCTCGCGCAGCAGACCGGAATCTTCACGCGGCGCGGGATCGAGCGCATCGCCAGGTACGCCTTCACGCTGGCGCGAACGCGGCCGCGGAAGCTCGTGGCCAGCGCCACGAAATCGAACGCGCTGCAGCACGCGATGGTCATGTGGGACGAGGTGGTGGCCGAGGTGGCGGCCGATTTTCCGGACGTGACGTACCGGAAGTACCACGTCGACGCGATGGCGGCCCGGATGATCACCCACCCGCAGACGCTCGACGTCATCGTCGCCTCCAACCTGTTCGGCGACATCCTGACCGACATCGGCTCGGCGATCTCCGGCAGCCTGGGGGTCGGACCGAGCGGCAACATCAACCCCGACCGCACGACGCCGTCGATGTTCGAGCCGATCCACGGCTCGGCGCCCGACATCGCGGGCCGAGGCATTGCCAACCCGATTGCCGCCATCTGGGCCGGCGCGATGATGCTCGATCACCTGGGCGAGCGGACGGCTCACGACGCCGTCCTCGGCGCCATCGAGCAGGTGATCGGCGGCGAGCAGGTGAAGACCCCGGACCTGGGCGGCCGGGCCACGACGGCGGAAATGGCGAAAGCCGTGACGGCGGCGCTGACGACGAGCGATCGGTAGCCGCCGTGACCGCCAGGGAGGGATCGCCGCTGTTGCTCCCGATTCCGATTGGCGAGGGTCCCTTACGTGTCGATGACCTCGCGCACCCTGCGGACCAGTTCTGCCCGCGTATAGGGCTTGGTGAGGAGCCGCGCGCTGTCCTCCCGCACGCCGCGGCGCAGCACGGCGTCATCGGTGTAGCCCGACGCGTAGAGCACCTTCATCCCGGGCCTCAGCCCGCTCAGCCGCGCCGCCAGCTCGGGTCCGCTCATGCCCGGCATGACCACGTCCGTCAGCAGGAGATCCACCGTCCCGTTGAAGCGCTCGAGCGTCAGTAGCGCCGCGCCTCCGTGCTCGGCCTCGAGCACGACATACCCCGATGATTCGAGGAACCGCCGGGCGAGATGGCGCACGGCGGTGTCGTCCTCGACCAGGAGGATCGTTTCGCCGCGAGCCGCCGGCACCTCCTTTGCGACGGGGGACGGGGCAGCCGGCGCGGCATCGGCCCGCGGCAGGTAGATCTTGAACGTCGCGCCCCGGCCGGGCTCGCTGTACACCCAGATGCTGCCCCCGCTCTGCTTGACGATCCCGTATACCGTCGCCAGGCCGAGTCCGGTGCTTTCGGCCGACGCCTTGGTCGTGAAGAACGGCTCGAAGACCCGGAGCTGTGTCGCTTCGTCCATGCCCACGCCGGTGTCGGTGATCGCGAGCATCACGTAGGGTCCGGCCTCCATCGACGGGTGCAATGCCGCGGCACCCTCGTCGACGTCGATATCGCGCGTCTCGACGACGATGGCGCCTCCGTGCGGCATGGCGTCTCTCGCATTCACCACCAGATTCAGGATGACCTGCTCCAGTTGCGTCCGGTCGGCTCTGACGCCGCCCAGCCTTTCGGCGAGCGTGTACCGGAGATCGATGTGCTCGCCGATCAGCCGGCGGAGGATGTCGGCCATGCCGACAACGACGGCGTTCAGATCGAGCACTTCGGAGCGGAGGATCTGGCGGCGACTGAACGCCAGGAGCTGACGCGTCAGGCCGGCCGCGCGCTCGCCGGCCGCACGGATCTGCGCGATATCCGCGTGCAGCGGATCCTGCGTTCTGATGTGTGCCAACGCGGCGTCGGCGATGCCGTTGATCACGGTGAGCAGATTGTTGAAGTCGTGGGCGACGCCTCCGGCGAGCCGGCCGATGCTCTCCATCTTCTGCGCTTGCAGGAACTGCGCCTGCAGCGCCGTGTACTCCGTGATATCGATATTCGCCCCGCGCAGCTTGATGGGGGTACCGTCCTCTCCGCGCTCCGCTGTGTACCGCGTCAGCATCTGTCGGTAGGAGCCGTCTTTGTGACGAACTCGGAATCTCGCCTCGCAGTGCGGCGCCGTACCGTCCAGGTACGCCGTCTGGATCTGACGCAAGCCAGCGAGATCGTCGGGATGAACGTGGCGGTGCCACTCACGGTAGTCGTCGGCGACCTCGTCGTCGGCGTAGCCGAGCTGCCGCTTGCACTCGGGTGACACTTCGACCTGATTCGTGCGGAGGTCCCGCTCCCACAGGCCGACGTTGCCGGCCTCGACGGCCCGTCTCAGCCGGTCTCGCGCCTCCAGCAGGGCCGCGTCCGCCTGCCGGCGGACGGTCATGTCGCGGATCGCCACCAGCACGATCAGGCCGTCGCCGGAGTCGTCGTAATTGAGGCTGATCTCGCACGGGAACTCCGTCCCGTCCTTGCGGAGGCCCCAGAGTTCCCGCCCCTCGGCCATCGGCCACGCGTGCGGATCGTCGACATAGCCCGCGCGGTGGCACCGATGGGCGTCGCGATAGCGCGCCGGCAGCAGATCCTCAACCGCCAGCGCGAGCAGCTCCTCCCGCGAATACCCGAAGAGGCGGACAGCCTGGGCGTTGGCACGGAGCGTCCGGCCGGCGCGGTCGAAGGCCAGCGTCGCGTCGGGCGCGTACTCGAGCAGCCGCTCGTAGCGCCGCTCGTTGGCCCGGACGGCGGCTTCGGCCGCGACCCGGGCGGTGACGTCGGTCACGAACCCTTCGAGATAGAGCAGCGCACCGCCGGCGGAGTACACGCCCCGGCCGCGCTCCCACATCCAGCGCGTCTCGCCCGCCTTGGTGCGAATCCGGTATTCGGCCTCGAAGGGCCGGCGCACCTCGAGGGCCGCCTGCACCTCCTGCCAGACGCGCTCGGCATCTTCAGGAAGGATCTCCTTGCCGCACGAGATCGTGCGCGTCACCAGGTACTCGTCGACCGAGTAGCCCGTGATCGCCGTCACGCCGGCGCTGATGAAGATGGGGGTGTAGTCGGGATCGTTGGCGACGCGGTAGACGTAGCCCGGCAGGTCCGCCAGCAGGCTCTCCGACAGCGCGGGCTCGCGCAGGCGCGTCTGGACACGCTTCCCCGGTTTCGGGCCGCCCGCTGAACGGCGCGAAGGCGCCGGGCCCGACAGCGGCACACCCCGGCGCCCGGTTGTTCTCTGGCTGCGCGTCATGCCACTCTGAGTTCGTATCGGCCGGAACGAGCCGCCTACATTACCATGTTCGCCGGATGCCCACATCGGCCCACACCGCACCTACGGGCATTGCGAGCCGTCTGGCCGCGTTCGTGGTCGAACGGTTCCCGTTCGCGCTCCCCACGGTGCGCGAGGCGCTCGAGGCATGCGGCGCCGGCCGCCTCCCAGCGCGCGACGCGGCGCGGCTCGAATCGCTGCGCATCAGCTTCCGCCGGGAGCTCAACCGCTCCTTCGACGCGATCGACCTGAGCGAGGCGGGCGACACGACGCCCGGCGTCAGCGCGATCGATCGTCTGGAGGCGGCGCGCAGGGAGCTCGTCGAGGCGTGCGACGGCTTTCTCGCCCGCGAGGCGATTGCCGCCTCCTTCACCAGCGAGGAGCGCCGCGAACTGCTGCGCGGCATGGTCCTCACGCGCGCCGTCGACAACCGGCTGAAGCAGTTCTTCCTCGGCAGCGACGTCCGCTACCGCGACGTGCCGTTCCAGGGCAAGGGATTCCGGTCCCTCGGACAGGAGGCGATCTACGCGGCGGCGCTCCGCCTGCGGCGCGGCGAGGCCTACCACGACCCCGAGCGCGGCTGGCAGGGCGACGTCGTCGGACCGATCATCCGCGATGCCGGCGTCGCGCTGGCGATGCGGCCCGAGCCGGCGACGATCCGGATGGTGCTGAACGCGCAGGAGGGGAAACAGGGGCCGCCGATGGACGGCAAGGACCTCCACCTCGGCGATTTCGACCACGGGATCCTGCCCGCCACGGCGCCGCTCGCCGTCAGCACGATGACCGTGGCGGGGATGGCCATGGCCTTCGCGCGGCAGCGTTCCGGGCGCGTGGCGGTCTCCTTCATCGGCGAGGGCGGCTCGTCGCTCGGCGAGTGGCACGAGGCGATCAACCTGTGCGCGGCGCGGCGGCTGCCGGCGGTGTTCTGCCTCGAGAACAACCAGACGGCGCTCTCGACGCCGGTCGGCGAGCAGTCGGCCGCGCGCGTCTTCGCCGACAAGGCCATCGGCTACGGCATCCCCGGACTCACCCTCGACGGCACCGACCCCGAGGCGATTGCGGCGGCATTCGCGTGGGCGGCCGACCGTGCCCGCGCCGGCAGCGGGCCGACGCTCATCGAGCTGGTGTGCATGCGGATGTGCGGCCACGCGCACCACGACGACATGCTGTACCTCGGCAAGGAGCCGCCGCTCTCCTGGACCTACGCGCCGCTGGCGCCGAACGCCTGCGCCGACCGCGGGCAGTACGCGTTCTGGATGAAGAAGGACCCGATCGCCGCGTATGCCCGCCGCCTCGCGGAGGACGGCGTCATCGAGGAGTCGGACCTGGAGCGCTTCAAGGCGGAGGCGGAGGCGATGGTCGACGCCGAGGCGCGCGCCGTCGTCGAGGCCCCGTGGCCGAAACCCGAGGCGGCGGCCGCCGGCGTCTGCGCCTCCGAGCCGCCGCGGATCAGGGTCGAACCGCTGGCGGCGTCGGGGCGGCTGCAGATCGATCTCTCACCGCCGCTCCCTCCGCTCGACGCCGGTCCCCCGCACGACCCGAACGGCAGCACCTTCCTCGAGGCCATCACCGCCGGGATACGCGACGCCCTCCAGTCGGATCCGCGCGTCTTCGTCTACGGTGAGGACGTCGGCGGCCGCTACGGCAACGCTTTCCTGCTGCTGCGCCCGCTCCTGAAGCAGTTCGGGGATCGGATCGTGAACTCACCCCTGTCGGAAAGCGGCATCCTGGGCGTCTGCGTCGGTGCGGCCCTTGCCGGGCTGCGGCCGATTGGCGAGATGCAGTTCAACGATTTCGTCGCCGCCGGCTTCAATCAGCTCGTCAACAACGCCGCCAAGATCCGGTACCGCTGGGGCGGGGCGGTTCCGATGGTGGTCCTGATGCCGTGGGGCGGCCTGCGGCACGCCGGTCCGTACCACAGTCAGAACACGGAGCCGTGGTTCTACCGCGTGCCCGGCCTCAAGATCGTCACGCCGTCGACGCCCCACGACGCGCGGGCGCTGCTCGCGGCGGCCGTGGCCGACCCGGATCCGGTCCTTTTCTACGAGCACATCGCGCTCTATCGCGACCCCCGCGTCAAGCAGGCGCTGTCGTCGGGTCCGCCGTCGCCGATGCCGCTCGGCCGGGCCGCGCTCCGCCGCACCGGCGACGACCTCGCGATCGTCTCCTATGGGGCGTACGTCCACGTGGCGCTGCGGGCGGCGGCTCGGCTGGCGGCCGGCGGCATCGAGGCCAGCGTGCTCGATCTGCGCACGCTCGCGCCGCTCGACCGGGACGCGGTCCTCGCGGCGGCACGGCACTGCGGTAGAGTGCTCATCGTGCACGAGGACTCGCGCACCGGCGGCATCGGCGAGAGCCTGGCCGCCATCATCCAGGAAGAGGCCTTCGAGTCGCTCGACGCGCCCGTCCGGATTCTCGGCGCACTCGACACGCCGGTGCCGTACTCGCCGCCGCTCGAGGAGTACTTCCTGCCGTCGGACGGCGAGGTCGAGCGTGCGGCCCGCCTCCTGATGGCGTACTAGAGATTCAGCCTATGTGGATTCTGCGCACGATCGACGAGGGCACGACGGAGAAGACGTTTCGCATCCTGCCGGGCGGCGTCCGGACGCTGGGGCGCGCCACCGGCGCCGACTTCATCCTCGACGCGCCGCTCATCTCGCGCGTTCACTGCCGGCTGACGGCGCTGCCGACGGGCGAGCTGGAAGTGAAGGACCTCGATAGCACCAACGGGACCTTCGTCAACGGACAGCGTGTGGACACGGCGCGCCTCGCGCCGGGCGATCGCCTGGGCGTCGGCCGCGTCGAGCTGCTCGCCCTGCGGGATGCCGACTGAATTCAGGTTCGCCGCGTGGCGAGGTACTCCAGCACGAACGGATTGGCCGTTCGCTCGCGTCCGATGGTCGAGTCCGGCCCGTGGCCGGCATGCACGATCGCCTCGTCACCGAGCGGAAACAGCACCTCGGTAATCGACCGCATCAGCACCTCGTAATTGCCGCCGGGCAGATCGGTGCGGCCGATCGACCCCGCGAACAGCGTGTCTCCGACGAACAAGTGCGCGTCCCCTGCCGCCTGCCCCCTGGCCCTGATCTCCAGACACACTCCGCCGGGGCTATGGCCGGGCGTGTGATGCACCCGCACCTGGTAGTCGCCGAACCGCACCGGCTGCGCGTCGTAGAACACGTCGACGGGCGGCGGCGGCTCGATCTCCAGTCCAAACATCTGGGCCTGCTGGACGGCACGCTCGTAGAGCGGCAGGTCGTCCCTGTGGAGGGAGACGGAGACGGGGAACACGTCTTTCGCCGCGCCTACGCCGCTGATGTGGTCGATGTGGGCGTGCGTCAGCAGGATGTGCCTGACGCGCAGGCCGTGCGCGCGCACGGCGGCCACGAGCTCCGCGGCCTCGTCGCCCGGATCGATGACAACGGCCTCCCGCGAGCGCTCGCAGCCGGCGACGTAGCCGTTCTTGAAGAAGGGTGGAGCCGCGCGGGTCTCGAGGATCATAATGTCCGCATGGTGCTCTGCGCGGTCGACGACCTGATCTTTTCCGTCAAGATTTCGACGGCGGCGAAATCGCTGGGCACTCCCGTCTTCTTCGAGCGCAACCCGGAGATGGTGCTGCCGCGCATCCGCGAGACGCGACCCTCTCTCGTCATCTTCGATCTGAACAGCGCGACGCTGCGCCCGCTCGACGTGATCGCGGCGATGAAGGCGGACGGGGCGCTCGGCGCCGTCCGCACGCTCGGGTACGCCTCACACGTGCAGGCCGACGTGATCGCCGCCGCCCGCGCGGCGGGAATCGACGAGGTGCTGGCGCGCTCCGCCTTTTCCGATCGCCTCGGCGACATCCTCACGTCAGCATCAGCCAGGCCAGCGTCCCCAGGAGCAGCAGGATGACGAGCGCCATCACGAGGGCGCGCCCCACATGGGCGCCGGCCGCCTCGGCGTGCTCGGGTTCGTCGCCGGCGCCGCCCCGCACGTCGAGAATGGCGGCGACGCTGCGCAGCTCGGCGGCCAGGGTCGCGGCGCTCTGAAACCGCGAATCGGGATTGGGCGCAACCGCCTTCAGCGCGACGTCGTCCAGCTCGGGCGGCACGTGGCGATTGGCGACGCTCGGCGCCGCGGCGCCCCGATGGAGCGGCCGCCTGGTGGTGAGCATCTCGTACAGCACCGCGCCGACCGAGTAGATGTCCGACCGCTCGTCGGTCGGCTGCCCCCGCGCTTCCTCTGGCGAGTCGTAGTCGCGCAACCGGACGGCGCCGCCGTCCTCGTCGAAGCCGCCGTGGGCGGCCAGCTCGAGCGCCGGGATCTTCACGTGCCCTTTCGCGGTCACGGCAATGGAATCGGGGCTGAGCCCGCCGTGGACGAAGCCGGCGGCGTGGGCGTCCGCCACCGCGTCGGCCATCTGGATGGTCAGCTCGACGGCGCGCCGGACGTTCATCATCCGCCCGGCCATCTCCGCGCGCAGCGTTTGTCCCTTGAGGAACTCGTACACCAGATAGACGCGCCCGTCGTGCTCGCCGGCGTCGAAGAGCGCGGTGATGTTCGGATGCGAAAGCACGGCCAGCGAGCGAACCCGCTCGAGGAGGGCCGTCCGCACGTCCGCGGCTCGGGCGAACTCGGGCGGCAGGAGGCGGACGCTGACGGTCCGGCCGAGGCGCGTGTCGCGCGCCCGATACAGCTCGCCCGGGCCGGCGGGTTCCAGCCGTTCGAGCAGGTTGTAGTGCGCGACCGCGCCGAGCGGCTGCATCATCCCTTCTTGGGCGGCTTCGAGGGACGGATCTCCACGGCGCTCGGCAGGCTGCGCGGCGGGTGCGCAATCAGGTCCACGACGACCTGCGCGACGTCGTCCGGCGACAGCCGCCAGTCGTCGCTCCCCGGGCGGCGCGCGGCGAATTCGGTCGCGACCGACCCCGGCATCACGTAGGCGACGCGGATGCCGTCGTGGCGCACCTCCTGCATCAGCGCCTCGCTGAACGCGTTGAGCGCCGCCTTCGACGCGCAGTACGCGGCCGCCTCGGGAAACGGGTTCTTGCTCGCCAGGCTGCTGATGTTGATGATCCACCCTCCGCCGCGCGCGCGCAGGTGCGGCAGCGCCGCCCGCGAGCAGTAGAACACCCCGCTCAGGTTCGTGTCGATGATCCGGTGCCAGTCGTCCACCGACATGTCGGCGACCGGGCGAAACAGGCCGATGCCGGCGTTGTTGACGAGGATGTCAAGGCCGCCGAACCGGCCGGCGACCTGTCCGATGGCCTCCTCCATCTCGGCGTGGCGTCTGACGTCGGCGCGTATCGGCAGGATGGCGGCGCCGCCGCCCAGTTCGGCCGCCGCCGCGCGAAGCGTCGCGTCGGAGGTGGCGGTGATCGCCACCTGGACGCCCCGCGCGCCGAGCGCACGCGCAATCGCCAGACCGATGCCTCGGGACCCGCCGGTGACGACGGCAACTTTGCCCGTGAGCGCCACGCCGCCTTTATACAATACATGGGCTCATGACCACGGTTGCGATCGCCGGCGCCGGCGAGATCGGCGGCGCCGCCGCCCACGCGCTCGCCGCCTCCGATCGCGTCGGGCGGCTGCTGCTCGTCGATCCGGCGGCCGCCGCCGCCGCCGGCAAGGCGCTCGACATCCGGCAGGCCGGGGCGATCGGCGGCTTCCATACCCGACTCGAGGGAAGCGACGACGGCACCCGCGTCGCCGGGTGTGCGGCGTGCATCGTCGCGGACCGCGTCGGTGGCGGCGAGTGGCGCGGTGAGGAAGGCCTGGCTCTGCTCCGGCAACTGAACCCTTGTCTCGACCGCGCGCCGGTCGTGTTCGCCGGCGCCGACCAAGGTGATCTGCTGGCGATCGCCGCCAGCGAGCTCGGCATCGAGCGCCGCCGGCTCATCGGGTCCGCGCCCGAGGCGTTCGCGTCCGCCGTCAGGGCCATCGTCGCCCTCGAGGCGAACTGTTCGCCCCGCGACGTGATGCTGGCGGTGCTCGGCGCGCCGTCCAAGCTGGTGGTTCCCTGGAGCGAAGCCTCGATTGGCGGCTACGCCCTGCAGCAGATCCTCTCACCCGTGCAGCTCGCGCGTGTCGAAGCACGGGTCGCTCATCTCTGGCCTCCCGGCCCGTCCGCCCTTGGTGTGGCGGCGGCGCATCTGGTCGTGGCGCTGCTGTCGTCGGCTCGGCGGTCCTTCTCGGTGCTCACCCAACTGGACGGCGAATTCGGCGTCCGGAACCGGCCCGGGTGCCTGCCGGCGCGGCTGTGCCCAAGCGGCATCGCCGAAGCGCGCGTGCCCGAGCTGTCGACGCGGGAGCGGGTCCACGTCCAGACGGCCCTTGGCGCGTAGGTTACGATCACATTCATGCGGCGATCCCTCCGGGCGGCGCTCGTCCTGGCCCTGATGGCGACGACCGGGCTCGCGGCGCCCCCCGTGCCCGAACCGGACCGTCTCCTCGAGCACATCAAGTTCCTGTCATCCGATGCGCTGCGGGGTCGCGGCAACGGCAGCGAAGGGCTGGAGCGGGCCGCCGATTACATTGCGGCGCAGTTCAAGGCCGCCGGTCTCCGCCCGGGCTTTCGAAACGGCGACTGGTTCCAACCGTTCGAACTGGCAGCCGGCCTGAGCGTCGGCGAGGGAAACGGGCTCGTCATCCGGAGGCCGAGCAAATCGACACCGCTGACGCTGGGCGAGTCGTATTTCCCACTCTCGGCCACGCCGAGCGACTCGCCCGTCGTGCTCGACGGCGTGCCGGTCGTCTTTGCGGGATACGGGATCTCGGCCCCGTCGGTCGATTACGACGACTACGCGGGCCTCGACGTGAACGGCAAGGCGGTGCTCGTCTTCTCGCACGAGCCGCAGGAAGCGCGGCGCGACAGCCGTCTCAACGGCGCACGGCCGCTGCAGGAGACGACGCTGTACAGCAAGGCGGCGGCGGCGAGGTCGCGCGGCGCCCGGGCGCTCATCGTCGTCTCCGATCCGTCGCACCAGGCCGACGAGGCGAACTACCGCACGTTCACGATCGACGCCGACCCGGAGGATCATGGCATTCCCGTGCTGCGAGTGCGGCGCGACGAGGTGGCGCCGCTCGTCCTGGAGCTGGGGCTCGACCAGCTCGCCGCTGCGATCGACCGCGACCTCACTGCCCGATCGCGGGCACTCGCCGGTACCACGATCGACTATCGGCAGCGGCTCGCGGTCAGGCGCCGCACGGTCCGGAACGTCGTCGGCGTGCTGCCCGGCGCCGACGCCGCCAAAGACGACGAAGCGATCGTGATCGGCGGCCATTACGACCACGTCGGCCTGGGCGGACGATTCTCGAACAGCCCGGACCGCACGGGCGAAATCCACAACGGCGCCGACGACAACGCCTCCGGGATCGCGGCGCTCATCGAAATCGCGCGGACCTCGGCCGCCGATCGCGCCCGCTTCCCCCGGACGCTCGTCTTCGTGGCGTTCGCCGGCGAAGAGCGCGGGCTGCTCGGCTCCGCGTACTATGCCGAGCATCCAGTCGTGCCGCTCGCGGACACGGTGGCGATGCTGAACCTCGACATGGTCGGCCGTGCGCGCGGGGGCGTGGAAGTCGGCGGCCTCGGCGCGGCCTCGTCGCTGGGCGCCGACCTCGAGGCGGCGGCGCGGGACGCCGGCCTGGCCGCCCGGCCGGGCGGCCCGGGAGCCGGGCGCAGCGACGACTCCAACTTCATCGACCGGCGCATCCCGGCGCTGCACTTCTTCACCGGGTTCCACGAGGACTACCACCGGCCGACCGACGACTGGCCCCGCATCGACGCGGCGGGGACCGCGCGTGTGGCGACGCTCGCGCTCGAGCTGGCCGCCCGCATCGCCGCGCGCGACGATCGCCCAACGTTCACCGCCCGGTGATCACCGCCCTCTTCGTCGTCCTGGCGTTGATCCTGGTCAACGCCGTCTACGTGGCCGCGGAGTTCGCCGCCGTCAGCGTCCGCCGCAGCCGCGTCCACCAGCTGGCGGCCGACGGCAACCCGCTTGCCGCCTGGCTGCGGCCGCTCATCGAGTCGCCCTCGGCGCTCGACCGCTACATCGCCGCGTGCCAGATTGGCATCACCCTGTCCAGCCTGGTGCTCGGCGCGTACGCACAGGCGAGGTTCGCCGTCCCACTGGCGCCGCTCTTCGTCGAACTCGGCGCCGTCCAGGACGTCGCCGCGCAGTCGGTGTCGGCGGCGGTCGTGCTCCTCGTCCTGACGGTGGCGCAGGTCATCTTCGCCGAGCTCGTCCCGAAGTCGCTGGCGCTGCAGTACCCCACACGCTCGGCGTTGTACACGCTGGTGCCGATGGTGCCGTCGCTCTGGGTCTACCGGCCGTTCATCAGGTGGCTGAACGGCACGGGGCTCCTGGTCCTCCGGCTCATCGGGTCGCCCACGCGCGCGCACCGGCACATCCACTCGCCGGACGAGATCGAGCTGCTGATTGCCGAGAGCCGCGACGGCGGACTGCTCGAGCCCGACGAGCACCGGCGGCTGCAGCGCGCGCTGCGGCTCAACCTCCGCCAGGCGAAGCAGCTCATGGTGCCGCGGCGAAAGATTGCGGCCGTTGACATCGACACGCCGCTCGAGGAGGCGACCTCCATGGTCGCGCAGAGCCCGTTCTCGCGCCTGCCGGTCTACCGCGGCTCGATCGACAACGTGATTGGGATGCTCCACACCAAGGACCTCGTCCGCTGGCGCGTGAGCGGACCGCCGGAGGCGACGCTCGCCACGCTGCTGCGCCCGATCGCCAGCGTGCACGAGAGCGTGACCGTGGATCGCATCCTCCGACAGTTGCGCGAGCGCCGTTCGCAGCAGGCGCTCGTCGTCGATGAGTTCGGCGGCACCGCCGGTCTCCTCACCCTCGAGGACGTGCTCACGGAGCTGCTCGGCGAGGTGAGCGACGAGTTCAAGGCGGACGAACCGGTGCCGGAGGCGCTGCCGGACGGCCGGTTCCGCCTGCCGGGCCGGATGCCGGTGGACGATGCCGCGGCGCTGCTCGACACCGCGTGGGACACGGAGGCGACGACGATCGGCGGCCTGGTGACCGCCGCGCTCGGCCAGTTGCCGGCGCCGGGCGACCGCGCGACGGCCGGCGACTTCGAGTTCGAGGTGGAGCGCATCGTCGACCGCGCGATCGACTCCGTGGTGGCGCGGCGCGTCACGCCGGAAACGGCCGGGCCGGAGCAATGATCGACGTCTTCATCGCGCTGGGCGTCATCCTCCTGCTCGTACTGGCCAACGGGCTCTTCGTCACGGCCGAGTTCGCCATCGTGGGCGCACCGCGTACGACGATCGAGCACCTGGCCTCGCAGGGAAACCGCCTGGCGCGGCTGGTGGCGGCCGTCATCGGGGATCCCCGGCGGCAGGACCGTTATATCGCCACCACGCAGGTCGGGATTTCGGTGGCGAGCCTTGGGCTGGGCATGTACGGCGAGCACGTCCTCGCGGAATGGATTGCCCGCCGGCTCGAACCGCTCGACGCCACGCGCTGGGTCACGGCGCACGCGGCCTCCAGCGTCGTCGCGGTCGGCCTGCTGACGTACCTGCACATCGTCATTGGCGAGATGGTCCCCAAGGCGCTGGCGCTGCGGCGCGCCGTCTCGGCCGTGCTGATCGTGTCGCCGTTGATCCTGTTCCTACAGGCGGCGCTGCTCCCCGTGATCGTGGGGCTCAACGCGGTGGGCAACGGGCTGCTGGGACTCTTCGGCATCCGGCGGCAGTCGGTCGCCGCGGAGCGGTACCACACCACCGAGGAGCTGGAATACATCATCGAGGAGAGCCACGAAGGCGGCATGCTGCGGGGCGAGTCCGGGCGGATCCTCCGCGAGCTGTTCGAGTTCGGCGATCTCACCGCGAGCGAGGTGATGGTACCGCGCGTCCTGCTGACGGGGATCGCCGTCGGCACCGCACCCGACGAGCTGCGCACCATCGTGCGGGACCGGGTGTACACCCGCTATCCCGTGTACATGGGCAGCCTCGACAACATCGTCGGCAGCCTCCACGTCAAACAGCTGCTCCGGCTCCTCGACGCGAACACGCCCGTCGAAGCGCGCGACGCGCGGCCGCTGCCGCACGTCCCGGGGCCGGCGCCGCTCGACGAGGTGTTGGCCGCCATGCGGCGCCACCGCGCCCAGATGGCGGTCGTCATGGACCAGCACGGGGGCACGGCGGGACTCGTCACGATGGAGGACCTGTTCGAAGAGGTCGTCGGCGATATCGAGGAGGGCCACGGCCTGACGTCGGTCGTCCGGGAGTCGTCCGACCGGATCCGCGCTCGCGGCACGGTCCGCCTGCAGGAGGCGGGCAGCGCCCTCGGCGTCCACCTCGATCACCCGAGAGCGACGACGGTCAGCGGCCTGGTGCTCCTGCTGCTCGGACGGCCGGCGAACGTCGGCGATTCGATCACGTGGCAGAACGTACGTATCGACGTCACGGCCGTGGCCGGCCGCGGCGTTGCCGGCGCCCTCATCACGCGGTTGCCGCCGCCGGCATGACCTCGCGCTCGAACACCTCGCCGAAACGCCGTGCCAGCGCATCCTCCGCCTCCTCGAGCGGGACGCGGCGGCCGACGAGCCGCTCGACCGACGTGACGCCGCGATCGGCAATGCCGCACGGCACGATGAGGTCGAAGTAGCCGAGATCGGTGTTGACGTTGAACGCAAAGCCGTGGCTCGTGATCCAGCGGGAGATGCGGACGCCGATTGCGCCGATCTTCTGGCTCCCCACCCATGCGCCGGTCAGGCCGCCGATGCGCCCCGCCTCGATGCCGTAATCGGCACAGACGCGAATCATCACCTCTTCCACGTCCCGGACGTAGCGGTGCACGTCGCAGCGATCGGGCCGAAGATCGAGGATCGGGTAGCCGACGACCTGGCCTGGGCCGTGATAGGTGACGTCGCCGCCGCGGCCGGTCTCCGACACCTCGACGCCCAGCTCGGCGAGGCGTTCGCTGCTTGCGACGATGTGCGAGCGCCCGCCGTCGCCTCGCACGCCCAGCGTGATGACCGGCGGGTGCTGCAGGAGCAGGAGCAGGTCTGGGATTCGGCCGGCCCGGCGCTCCTCCACGAGCGCCCGCTGCAGCGCCAGCGCCTCCCCGTACCGCACGACCCCGAGCCGACGAATCTGGAGATCCCGCGCCACGGCTCAGACCTGATTGGGATCGAACTCCTCGATGAGCTTCTTCACGTCGGACATGAACTGGTCGGCAATGGCGCCGTCGATCAGCCGGTGGTCGTAGCCGAGCGTGAGATACGCCATCGTCCGGACGGCGATTGCATCGACGACGACGACGGGCCGCTTCTCGATCGTGCCCACGCCGAGAATGGCCACCTGCGGCTGGTTGATGATCGGCATCCCGAACTGGGCGCCGAACTGGCCGGGGTTCGTGATGGTGAAGGTGCCGCCGTGCACCTCGTCGGGCTTGAGCTGCTTCGACCGGGCGCGGTCGGCCACGTCGGCGATCGCGCGGCTCAGCCCGAGCAGGTTCTTCTCGCCGGCGCTCTTGATCACCGGAACGATGAGCCCGGACTCGAGCGCCACCGCGATGCCGAGGTTGACGTCCTTCTTGTAGACGACGTTGTCGCCGTCGAGCGACGCATTGATGACCGGATGGCGCCTGATCGCGTCGATCACCGCCACGGCGATGAAGGCCAGATACGTCAACCGCACGCCGAGCCGCGCGTACTCCTCCTTTTTCTCCCGGCGCAGCCGCTCGACGTGGGAGAAGTTGACATGGAAGACCGAGTGCACGTGGGCGGAGGTGCGCCGGCTGAGCACCATGTGCTCGGCGATCTTCTTGCGGATCGGTGAGAGCGGCCGGATCTCGACCCCGGGCACCGGACCCGTGGCTCCTGGCCCGGGTTCCGCGGAACCCGCTTCAGGCGTTCGCAGCTCCGGCCGTGACGGTTCACCCGCGACGGGAGGGGCCGCCTCCGGACCCGGGATCCCGGAGCCCCGGTCCCGTCCCAGATGCGCCAGAATGTCGTGCTTGGTGACTCGGCCGCCGACGCCCGAGCCGGCGATCCGGGAGATGTCGACGCTGTTCTCCTTCGCGATTCGGCGGACGAGCGGCGATGACCGCTGGCGGCGGAGTTCATCCCGCGAGGGGGACGCCGGCGCGGCAGGCACGTCGCGGGCACGGGTGGCTTCGGCGGGCGGAGCCGGCGCGGACGCCGCGGCCCGAGGCGGCTCGGGCGCGGCCACCGCCTCGCCCGGCTGCGCGATGGTGCCGACGACGCTGTTGACGGCAACCGTCTCGCCCTCCTTCACTGTGATCTCGGCGAGCACGCCGCCGGCGGGGGCGGGAATCTCCGCATCCACCTTGTCGGTGGTGATCTCGAAGAGCGGCTCGTCGCGCTCGACCTGATCGCCCACCTTCTTGATCCAGCGGACGATCGTGCCTTCGGCGATTGATTCCCCCATCTGGGGCATCACGACGGGTGTGGGCATCGTCAGGCCTTGGGTGTTGGGCTCTAGGCTCCAGGCGTTGGGCGTTGGGCGTTACAAATGTATCGCGGCGCCGTGGAGGGCGTGAGCCGCCTCGCCGATCGCCTCCGAGAACGTCGGGTGCGCGTGAATGGTCCTCACCAGATCTTCCACCGTGCACTCGAGCCGAAGCGCCAGCACGGCCTCGGCGATGAGCTCCGTCGACCGGGGGCCGATCATGTGGACGCCAAGCACCTCATCGTACCGCGTATCGGCCACGATCCTGACGAACCCCTCGGTTTCGCCGGCCATCTTCGCCCGGCCGAGCACGCCGAACGGAAACGATCCGACCCGCACATCGTGGCCCCGGGCGCGCGCTTCGGCCTCGGTCAGCCCGACGCTCCCGATTTCGGGATCGCAATACGTGCAGCTCGGAACGTGGTCGTAATCGAGCGGCCGCACCTCCCGGCCCGCGAGGCGTTCGGCGACCAGAACGGCTTCGGCCGACGACACGTGCGCCAACTGCGGGTGCGCCGCGCCGTCAACCGTGATGACGTCGCCAATGGCCGCGATGTTCGGCACCGACGTGCGGTACAGCGAATCGACCCTGATGTAGCCCTTGTCCATGCGGATGCCGAGCTCTTCCGCACCGAGCCCGCTCGTGACCGGCCCGCGCCCGGTGGCGACGAGCAGGATGTCGCCGGCGAGCGACTGGGTCTTGCCGTCCGGCGTCTCGGCGGCGAGACGAACGAGGTCGCCCTCGACGAACGCCCGGGTGACGCGCGTACCGGTGAGCACCTTGATGCCCTGTTTCCTGAACGACTTCTCGAGCTCCGCCGAAATCGCCTCGTCTTCGAGCGGGACGAGGCGCGGGAGCAGCTCGACGATCGTCACGTCGCTGCCGAACCGGCGGTAGATCGACGCGAACTCGACGCCGACGGCGCCGCTCCCCAGAATGACGAGCGAGCTGGGCACGCCGGGCAGGTGGATCGCCTCGTCGCTCGTGATGATCCGCCGCCGGTCGATCTCGATGCCGGGCACGCTTCGCGCCGCGGATCCGGTGGCAAGGATGACGTCGGCTGCCTCGAGCGTCTGCCGCTCGCCCTCGACCACCTCGACCCGGCCGCCGCCGGCGAGGCGCGCGGTGCCCTTCACCCAGTCGATCTTGTTCTTCCGGAAGAGGAACTCGATGCCCCTGGTCAATCCCGCGACGACCTTGTCCTTGCGCGCGTGGACCTGGCGCATGTCGATCGCCGGCGCCCCGGACGGCATCGACACGCCCCATTCGCCGGCGTTCTGGATCACCTCGAGCGCGTGCGCGTGCTCGAGGAGCGCCTTGGTCGGGATGCAGCCCCAGATGAGGCACGTGCCTCCGAGCGCCTTCTGCTTCTCGACGACGGCGACCTTCTTGCCGAGCTGCGCGGCGCGGATGGCGGCGACATACCCGCCCGGGCCGGCGCCGATGACGACCACGTCGTAGGAGGCTGCCAAATGGACTCCTGAGGACCGATATCAACTATACTCGCGACGCGCGCATGGCCGAACGCAGAAAGACGATTCTCGTGGTCGACGACGATGAAGGGATGCGCGAGACGCTGACGGCGCTGCTCAAGCGCGACTACCGCGTGCTCCGCGCGGCCACCGGCGAGGCCGCCCTGCAGATGATGGAAAAGGAAGACGTCGATCTGATGCTGCTCGACGTCCGCCTGCCGGGGATCAACGGCTTCGAGGTCCTGAAGATCACCAAGGAGAACTACCCCTACGTCGAGGTCATCGTGATCTCGGTGGTGAAGGAGCTCGAGGCCGCCATCGAGGCGATGCGCTGCGGCGCCTATCACTACATCTCCAAGGACTGGGACCTCGAGGGGGTGCGGACGCTCGTCGGCAACGCGAGCGAGCGGCAGGACCTGAGCCGCCACGTGATGCAACTGCGCGCCGAAGTGGCCGAGCAGTTCGAGCGCGAGTTCGTCGTCGGGCCGAGCCGCGCGACCCGCGACGTGATCGAGACGGCCAAGAAGGTCGCCAGGCTGTCGGCCACCGTCCTCATCCTCGGCGAGAGCGGTACCGGCAAGGAACTGCTGGCGCGCATGATTCACCGCGAGTCGGGCGCGCCCGAGGCGCCGTTTGTCGCCGTCAACCTGGCGGCGATCCCCCGGGAGCTGGTCGAGAGCACGCTGTTCGGCCACGAGAAGGGCGCCTTCACGGGCGCCATCAGGCAGCAGCTCGGCAAGTTCGAGCTCGCCAGCGGCGGCACCCTTTTTCTCGACGAGGTGGGCGACCTCCGGTACGAGCTGCAGGCCAAGCTGCTGCGTGCGCTCCAGGAAAGTGAAATCGAACGGGTGGGGGGGACCCATCCCATCAAGACCGACTTCCGCCTCATTGCCGCCACCAATACCGACGTGGAAAAGGCGGTCAAGGAAGGAACCTTCCGCGAGGACCTCTATTACCGCCTGAGGGTCATCCCGCTCAAGATGCCGGCGCTGCGCGACCGGATCGAGGACCTGCCGAATCTGGTGACCTTCTTCCTGCGACGCTACAACCTCAAGTTCCACAAGAACATCCAGGGCGTCGCCGATTCGACGCTGCGCATCCTCGGCGCCTACTGGTGGCCCGGCAACATCCGCGAGCTCGAAAACCTCGTCGAGCGGGTCGTGGCGGTTTCCGACAAGGACTGGGTCAACGACGAGGACCTTCCGTACGAATTCCACGTGGCGCAGCTCGATGCACAGGAGCCGGCGTCGGACAACCTGCTCGAACGGGCCCTGTCGACCTTCGAGCGGAACTTCATCATCCGGGCGCTCGAAAAGGCCGGGTGGAACGTCACGGCGACCGCGCGGGCGCTCGGGATCCCGCTCAGCACGCTGAAGTTCAAGATGGACCGCCTCGAAATCCGGGAGCTCGCTCGCAAGATTCGCGGCACGTAACAGGCCCGCCCAGGGCTGACCGACCAAGGCGTTGTACAGGCGGTCAATTCGTTGGCCGCTCTTGCCACGACCTCGCCAATCCGGGCAAAACGTGCCCAATCGCCCGATCCTCCGGTGTTCTCCCGATGTGCCGTTGACGGCGTCGCCAACTGATTGGCCGGGCGCACAGGGGCGCCCGAACGCGAATTGCCTGCCGACCCGGCGTTTTTCTTCGCAGTTTCTGCCGTCTTGGTCGAAGAAAGCGTGCACGTCATTCCGGCACGGCCGTTGCCTCCCTCGACTGCTGACGCAGGGAATACCCGTCGTGCCGGTGTTTCCCGCGCGGCTCACCCAAAGAGCGCCATGCATCTGTCGAAGTTCAACGTCCAGGTCCCGCTGCCGGAACGGAACGAAGTGTTCCTGATGAACACGTTCTCCGATGCGCAACTGCTCGCGCCTGCCGGCCTCACCGGCCTGCTCGACCGGATCGCCCGAGGTGAGTCCGCCTTCACCGCCCAGGAGCACGAGACAGTCGACACGCTGCTCGACAACGGCTTCCTCGTCCAGAGCCCCGAGGAGGAACGCGCTGCACTGGACCTGTACTTCCGGGACCTGCGCGAGGACACCGGACAGCTCCGGGTGACCGTGCTGACGACGCTGCAGTGCAACTTCGCCTGCGAGTACTGCTTCCAGGGCGATCACGGCGACCACAACAAGTTCGCCGAGAAGATGTCGCTCGAGACCGCGGCGCGCGTCGTCGACTGGATCGCGGGCCGGCTGGACGAGGTACGCCCCGAGAAGTTCGTCCTGACGTTGTTCGGCGGCGAGCCGCTCCTGAACCTGCCGGTCGCCTACGACCTCGCCGAGCGCTGCCAGCGTGAATGCGAAAGGCGCGGGGTGCGCCAGATCATCAGCCTCATCACCAACGGCCTGCTGCTCACCCCCGAGGTGGTCGATCGGTTGACGCCGTACGGCCTGTCCGGCGTCAAGATCACGCTCGACGGCGATCGCGAGACGCACAACCGCATGCGGCCGCTGCGCGGCCGGCAGGGGACGTTCGATCGCATCATCGAGAACGTGCGGCGGGTCGCCGACAAGGTGGCGGTCACGATCGGCGGCAACTTCGACGAGTCGTCGGCCGACAGCTATCCGGCGCTCCTCGACTTCCTGCGCGAGCAGGATTTCGCCGGCAAGATCGCCAAGGTCAACTTCAAGCCGGTCATCAAGCCGTTCGACCAGGCCGCAGCGCCGAAAGGCGTCATCCCGCTCACCGTTGTCGGGGACGGTGGAAAGCCGCTCAACGGCACGTGCATGACGACCGCAGGCGCCGGAGCGCTCACCGGCTCGGGCGTATGCGATTCGTGCCACTTCGCCGACGAGAAGATGGCCTTCCTGCGCAGCGAGACGCGGAAGCGCGGGTTCCCGACGCCCGACGGCGTGCACATGGGCCCGTGCGAGATTCACCGGCGTCACGCCCACACGATCGGTCCCGACGGCTCGCTCTACGCGTGCCCCGGGTTCACTGGGTCCAAGACCGAATCGACCGGGCACATCGAGTGGCGCGCGGAAGAGTGGCGGGCGGCCGCGGCCGCCCGGTTCGAGCGCCTCAGTCCAAGGAAGGATGAGTGCGCCGACTGTTCCTTCGTTCCCGTGTGCGGCGGCGGCTGCTCCGTCGCGGCACACACCGAGCTTGGCGACATGCATCGGCCGTCATGTCACAAGGGTGCGTTCGAGTCGGCTGTGTTCAGCCTGGCCGAGCGCACCGCAACCGAGGTGGCTGTGGGCGCTGGGCCCCAGGCTTTCGGCTAGGCGTTCCGTAGCCCGAAGCCCAAGGTCCAAAGCCCAAGGTCAGGTCATCGGCCATTCACCAGAAAAGAGGAGTACACTCATGAAGATTACCGTCATCAAGAAGGCCTCGACGCAAGCGAAGCCGCAGAACTTTTGCCCGTGGATTCAGGAGGACGAAGCACCGCAGGAGAAGAAGTAGAGCGCCTGCTCGGGGCTTCGCCCCCCTCCTCCGTTCGTAGACGCCGCACCGCCTTGCGGGTTTGGTGCGGCGTTATTCTTTTAGCGGCGCTTCACGCGTGCACCCCGTCCGACCCGCCGAGTTCTCCCGGCGGTCGCGTGCTCACGATCGGGAGCCCTGAAAGCGGTGTCAGTCGCGGTGACCCAGGCATCGGTTCGCTGAGCTTCTCGACACTCGAAGGACTCACGCAAGTCGCCGTCAGCATCGACGGCCGCGCCTTACCCCGCCTGGCGGAAAGCTGGAGCTGGGAGAACGGAGGAAGGCGTATCCGCCTCCAGCTGCGCGCCGGCGTGACGTTTCACGATGGCACGCCCTTCACATCGACGGTCGCTGCGCAGGCTCTGCGACGGAGAATGGAGCAGCCTGGTAATCTTGCGCTGTACCCGTCCCTTGGCGACGTCGCGGAGATCCGGCCCGAAGGTGATCTCCAGCTCGTTCTCGAGCTGTCTCAGCCGTCGGCGTTCCTGCCCGAGGAGCTCGACCTGCCGATCGCCATCGGGCCCGGCAACACCGTCGGAACCGGACCCTTCAGGCTCGTGAGCCGGGATTCGTCGAGCATCGTCCTCGAGCGCTTCGACCGCTACTACCTGGGGGCACCGCACGTCGAGCAGATTGTCGTTCGCCCGTTCAACACTCTGCGCACCGCATGGACCAGTCTGCTTCGAGGCGAGGTGGACATGGTGACCGACGTGCCATCCGAAGCCGTCGACTTCATTCGGAACGACGACGTTCAGGTGATTCCGTTCGCGCGAAGCTATCAATTCCTCATTGCATTCAATTCGCAGAAGCCGCCGTTCACATCCTCCGCCGTGCGACGCGCCCTGAACGTCGCGGTCGATCGGGAGGCGTTGACTGCCACGGTACTGCAGGGACAGGGGCAGACGTCTACGGGACCGCTCTGGCCCCGGCACTGGGCCTACGATTCGTCGATCGTCCCGTACAGCTACGACCCGCAGTTCGCGGTGACGCTCCTCGACGGCGCCGGATTCCCCCTGAGGACGAGGTCGCGAACACCTGACCGTCCGCCGTCGCGTCTGCGGTTCGCGTGTCTCCTTCCTGAAGGGTTCAGCTTGCTTGAACGAATCGGCCTTGAAATCCAGAGGCAACTGTACGACATCGGCGTCGACATGCAGTTCGATGTGGTGCCAGCGCAGGAGTTCGACGCACGCATGCGCGACGGCCGCTTCGAGGCGGCGCTCGTCGACATGATCAGCGGCCCGACGCTCGCGCGGCCTCACATCTTCTGGGGCTCGCCTCGCCGCGAGGGGCTGCATGCCTTTGGATACCAGAATCCTGAAGCAACTCGCCTGTTCGAACTGCTGCGTGCCTCGACGAACGAGGCCGCCATTCGCTCAGCCGTCGGCCGCCTGCAGCGCGTCCTGCTGGACGACCCGCCCGCCCTGTTCCTCGCCTGGAACCAGCGGGCGCGCGCCGTCAGCAGCCGGTTTCGCGTCCCGAACGAGCCCGGGCGCGATCCCCTGTTGACGATCCGGCAGTGGACCGAGAATACCGATAGCCCGCGCGTCTCGACGCAGTGAAGAAGATCACCACACGATTCGCGCTGCTCCTCGCGGCCGCCGCCGTGCTGCCGCTCCTCGCGTACGGCGTCGTGTCCATCGTCTCGCTCACGAGGGGCGCGCAGCAGGCGGTCATCGCCGGCAACCTGAACGTCGCAAGCCAGGTGGCCGAACAAATCGACCTATACGTGAACGGCAGCGTGAAGATCCTGAGAGCCGTCGCCGCCGATCTGCAGCGCACCGGCCTCGAGCGGTGGCAGCAGGACCGCATCCTCAAAAATTTCGTGCTGCAGTTCCGCGAATTCAGGGAACTGACACTGCTCGACGAGAACGGCGCCGCCCTCGTCACCAGCCGCCTTGGCAAGCCGACGGCGATCGTCCCGGGTTCGGAAGGGGTCGCCATCAACGGCGTCCTGATGTCGCGCTTCTCCCTCGACGACGATCTGTTGCCCACCGCCGATGTCGCTGTGCGTCTGGACGAGCGGGACGGCGGCGGCTGGCTCGTCGGCCGCCTCAACCTGGAAGAGCTGTGGCGCATGGTCGACGGCATCCGGGTTGGCGAGACCGGCTACGCCCTCGTCGTGACCCGCGAAGGCCAGCTCCTGGCGCACGGCGACCCGGCGGCGAAGTCGCAGGTCGCGCGCGGCGATAACCTGAGCACGCATCCGCTCGTGGCCCGCATCGATGCCGTGGCGCCCGCCGCGCGCGTGGCTTCGGCGGAATACGACGGCGACCGCGGACAGATGGTCGGCGTGGCGGCGCACCTGCCGTCGCTCGGCTGGACGGTCGTGGTGGAGCAGCCCCGGGCCGAGGCTTTTGCCATTCCCATCCGTCTCCAGTGGCAGCTTGCAATTGCGATTGCCGCCGCGCTGATGATGATGCTCGGCGTCGGATACGTCTGGGGGTACCGCTTCCTCGACCCGATCCTCGCGCTGACGCGCGGGACCAGGGCGCTGGCCGAAGGACGGCTGGACGCGCGGGTGAAGGTCACCTCGAAAGACGAGATCGGGCAGTTGGCGTCCGCCTTCAACAACATGGCGGACAAGCTCGTCGAGCTGCAGGAGGACGTGCGCAAGAAGGAACGGCAGGCGCTCTTCGGCCGCGTCTCGATCGGGCTGGTGCACGACCTCTCGCACCCGATCCAGAACATCGGCAACAGCTGCAAGCTGATGGTGAAGATGTTCGACGACCCGGAGTACCGCGACACGTTCAAGCGGACGATCGAGCGCGAGCTGGCCCAGGTCAAACGGGTGCTCGACGACCTGCGGAACGTGGCGCGGCCGATCCCGCTGCAGCGCTTCCCGCTCGATCTGAACAAGACGCTCGCCGAGCTCGTCGAGTCGATGCAGCCGACGGCCGAGCGGTCCGGCCTGAGGATCGAGACGGAATTCGTGTTCGGGCCGCTCTACATCGAAGGCGATCAGTTCGCCCTCAACCGCGTGTACCGCAATCTGGTGATGAACGCGATGCAGGCCACGCCGCCGCGAGGCCGCGTCGTCGTCCGCACGCGGCGCGAGGACGACCACGCCGTCGTCGAAGTGGAGGATACGGGCTGCGGAATTCCGCGGGAGCGCCTGGCGACGATCTTCGAGGATTTCGTCACGACCAAGCGGCGCGGCCTCGGTCTCGGCCTCGCGATTGCCAAGAAGACCGTCGAGCAGCTGGACGGCGCCATCGCCGTCACGAGCGACGTCGGCGTCGGAAGCACGTTCACGCTGCGGTTCCCGCTCACCCCGGCGCGCCCCTCGCGCCTGGCGGCCGTCTGAGGAGAAAAAACAAACCCGGCGACGTGCGCCGGGTCGGGGAAACGCGGCGTCCGGGCCCCGGAACGGGGCTACTTCTTCGGCAGAACCGTGTCCTTGAGCTGCTTCGCGATGCGCGCCTTGACGACGGTCTTGGCCGGAATCTTGATGGCCTCGCCGGTCGCCGGGTTGCGCCCCATGCGCGCCTTCCGCTTCTGCACCACGAGCTTCACCATGCCGGGGAGCACGAACTCGCCGGCGCGCTTGAGCTCCTTCTCGGCGAGCGCGGTCAGCTCGTCGAAGAACTCCCGCGCCTGAGTGCGCTTCACCTCGAAGCGATCGGCGAAATGCGAGAAGAGTTCGGATTTGCCCATTCTCCGGGCCTCAGCCATCACGTCCCCCTTGCTGATGCGCGCCGACTCTCGGCCGCGTCGCAGATCTGGCGCGCTGTCACACTGCGGCGGACACTTGCGGCAAAACGCCCGTAATGCTACCTGCTCGCGTCCTGAAGTGTCAACGAAACGTATCGCGCCATGGTAAGTGTTACCGAAGGAAAGGTCGTCGCGCCAAAACTCATGTTACCGAAGCCGGTGTGCCACAGGAGGGCACCGGCGT
>Ga0156082_123_pt1 | contig 45801 bp, 55 predicted proteins | sample RifCSPlowO2_02_FD_107735 | JGI IMG/M metagenome (GOLD analysis project Ga0156082, IMG submission 107735) | Acidobacteria bacterium RIFCSPLOWO2_02_FULL_68_18 | reverse complement strand
CACACGGCCGCACCCCGACCCGATGCCCAAGCGAGTTATCGAGACTGGGCTTTGTGAAAACTCAGGTTAGGTGCCGCCGACCGTTGAGCAGCTTCGAATCTCACGCATCGCCTCGCTGACCCTTGCCAACGCGCTGATCTTCCAGCAGGTCATCGCTGACAGAGACGCCAACGTTGGAACGCTCGAAGACGCAATCCGCAGCACCAACCCAATTCAAGCGTTTGACAGGTCGTGGAGCTACATCCTCGACAACATCGACTACGTCCCGATTTTCCATCTAGCCAGGGAGGTTCTGCGGACGCTTGCCGGCTCGCCGAATTTCCAGCAGGCGATTGTCGCCTTGGCCGAATCGGCCCAGAGGATCACCGCCCGCCGTGCGGCACTCCGTCATGACCTCATGGGCCGGATTTATCACCGGCTGCTGGCGGACCCGACACGGAAGTACTTCGGGGCCTTCTACACGACGATTCCCGCAGCCTCTTTGCTCCTCAAGCTCTCCTTGCCCGTAGAGGCCGGCATCGACTGGTCAGACGTTGAGGCCATCCGGAGGCTCCGGATTGCGGACCTGGCTTGCGGGACGGGAACACTGCTCAAGGCATCCGTCCAGACGGTTGCGGACAACCACGTCCACGCACGAGCAGCCCTCGGACTCCGGCCGGAGGTTGACGCCGTTCATAAAGCCCTCGTCGAATCGTCCATCTGGGGATTCGATGTCCTGGAATTTGCGATTCATCTTGCAGGTTCAGCCTTAGCGCTCCACGACCCGAACGTGACGTTTGGCGACATGAACCTTCGGACGATGACCCTCGGCTTTGATCCGAATCCTCGTCTGGGGAGTCTGGATTTTCTTGGCGGGCGGGAAGCTGAAGTCCAGGCTGACTTGTTCGGCGGCACTGGCGGTCCCGCCCAGATCACGGGCGCCGGTACTCGCACGGCCGAAGTGACGATTCCTGATCTCGACCTCTGTGTGATGAACCCGCCGTTCACCAGAAGCGTTGGCGGAAACCTTCTGTTTGGAAACCTGCCCAGAGCTGAACGTAATCTCTTGCAGACACGTCTCAAGCGTGTCGTTGCGGACCAGGGAGTAGCTGCGAACATCACCGCCGGCTTGGCTCCGGTATTTGCCGCTCTCGGCAATCAGCGCGTGAAGCCAGGGGGGCGCCTGTCCCTGGTCATCCCTCGAGCGATTCTCACAGGCATTGCCTGGGACATCACGCGCCGCCTTATCGGCAACAGTTATCACCTTGAGTACGTCATCGTCAGTCATCAACCGGGCCATTGGAACTTCTCGGAAAACACCAGCCTCAGCGAGTGCATGCTGGTAGCTCGCAAGCTGCGCCCTGGTGAAGTCGCAGGACCGACGAAGTACATCAACCTCTGGCTGAAGCCCAAGAACAGCATCGAAGCGCTTCTGCTCGCCGACGCCATCAAGCAGCTCGGAGGCGTTCTTCTTTCAGCCGCCGCCGGCATTGAAGAGCTGCGAATGGGCGACCGGAAGTTCGGAGAGATTGTTCTCGCCCAGCCTGATCAGATCAGGATTGGGGAATGGGGAGAGCAGGCAGCGTTCGCCAGAACGGAGGTAGCCCGAGCCGCATACCACCTTCGCCGAGGCTCGCTTGCCATTCCCGCTGCCCGTCGGGCCCGGCCTCTCGCTATGGTGCGTCTCGCGGCCTTCGCGACCGTTGGCCCTGACCGCAGGGATATTCACGACGGCTTCACGCCGACCAACGCCCAGACGGCATATCCCGCCGTCTGGGGCCACAACGCAGCCCTCGTGCGAACGCTCGCCCAGCAGCCGAACAGATTCCTCGCGGCACGAGCTCGGGCTGCAGCAGGTAGGAACCTCAGGGACGCCAACACGCTCTGGTCCCGCTCCGGACGGCTCTTGGTAGCAGAACGCCTTCGCCTGAACACCATCCACACAATTGCGATTCGTGTGAACCGCTACGTCTTGTCAAATACCTGGTGGCCTGTCCGCTTCGATGGAGAGGACATCCCGGCCGAACAGGCCGAGAAAATTTTGGCGCTGTGGCTGAATTCGACACTTGGGATTCTGTCGATTATTGCCGCCAGGGTCGACACCGAAGGCGCTTGGGTCGACATCAAGAAACCGATTCTTGAGAACCTGATGGTCATCGACCCGCGCCGGCTGTCAGCCAGGACGAGGGAACGGCTGATGCGGGCTTACGACGAGATCAGTCGCGAGGAGCTCCAACCGCTTACGGAGCTTGCCGTTGATCCCGTTCGAAGGCAGATTGACGATGCCATAATGACTGCCTTGGACTTGGAAGATGACCTGACGGCATTGCGTGAACTCCTGGCTGCAGAGCCAATCTTCGAACGCTTCCGTCAGGAGACATGAAAAAGCCGTCCCGCAAGGGACGGCCCATCGCTTCGGCTGCTGGCGACTAAATGAGTACGGACGGAAGCTCGCGGCTTCACGCGCCAGCCTACTAGGCGTTGTACTCTTTTTTCTGCTCGATATTTTGAATGAGATTATCCAGCGACTCTTCCTCTGTCCGGCCATAGCCGACGTACGGCCAAGCGGCCGTGCATACCCTCGGCGCTGTTTCCCCCCGCGGCGTGAGCCAGACCATCGAGGTCAGGCCAAGAGATTTTGCTTTTTCAAGATTTTTCATTTCAGAACTGATTCCGTGCCTCTGTCTCCTTGACCCGGAGATGGGCCTTAATTGCCGACATCAGCTTTTCGAGCGACTTGAGCTCTAGGCGGAGCGATGTTTCCAACCGGCCTTCAAGGGTTGCATCCCAGGCTTTGTCCGCTTGCTTGTCAGATTCCCGGTCTGCCCTGAGCTTCACCCAGGTGTCTGCTTTTCTCGCAAGTACTGAGACGAAGGCATCCGTCTTCCGGCTGTATTCCGCTGAAAGCTGTATCAGAACCGCTGAGAGGTCTCCCGGTGGCGCGCTCGGATCTTCTAATGTCTGAAGAACATCCTTGAGGATCATCGAGACTTGGTTTCGCCAACAGCATTCTGCGCTTCGGCTTCGATGGCGCGGATGAGCACTGTGAATATCGGCAGTTCTCTTTGAATCTCATCGACCGGTCGCAAGCCTGATAATCGAGCATTCACCATCCCGCATAGAGCCTTCACCCGTCCAAGATAATTCCAATCTGGCCCATCATCCTCTCGGTTGCTGAATGTTTGCTTGCTCTCTGGCCCCTCATCGCCATCACGAAATGGCGGAACATTGTCATTGAATGTGTCCGCACTGTGTCCGTCGCCACCCTCTGGCTTCCAGGCACACCATTCCAAAACTGTCTTCCCATCGGCACTCTTGGTGACGGGCGTGGGGCATGAGTATCCGTATTTCGGGTGATGCCTCATCTCCTTCTTATGAATTCCGCATAACATACGCTTCCTTTCGGCCTCCGTTTTTCGGTTAGGCCTTACTTTATATATCTTCAGCCTATCAAGTCCGGTGATTCTCGCAAGCAAGCAGGAAAGGTAATGAATACAGGGGGAGGTGTAAAAGATATCAACAGGAGCTATTGTGGATAAGTGAGGCCGGGAAGTAATTGCTTTGGCGGAACATCTGAAAGCTCAGGCTCTTGACGAGTTATTTTCGGTAATCCATACTACACATGACCCCTATCACTTAGGGAGTTGGTTATCACATCCGACACAAACACCGGACAAAGAATACAAAACACCTCGCTACAATAATTTGCCCGTTCCAAACCTTTAGCGAGGTGGACGGGCATTTTAATGTCTACCCTCATGGCACAAAAGAGAATGATTGACAAAAAGATCAGCGTATCCGAAGACGTAGCGTCTCTGACTACCGACGCTCAACTTCTGTTTACGTGGATGATTCCTCACGCCGACGATGCCGGTCTACTTCCGTACTCCGCTCGGAGCATCAAAGCCCTAGTTGTTCCGATGAAGGATTGGAGAGTGGAAGACATTGGAATCCATTTGGAAACCATCCGGGAGGCGAAGCTCATAGACCTGTTTGAATGGGAAGGGGACAAGTTTTGGCACATCACCAACTTTCACAACCACCAAACCCTTAAAAGAGACCGTAATCCTCAATGTATTGCGAAGAATTTAACTTCCTGGAACCAGTTGGAATCCATTTGGAAGACATTGGAAACCCAAGGAGTGGAAGAAAGAAAGAAAGGAGCTAAAGGAATAGCGGTTTATGAAAATGCAAAAAAGCAGATTCTTAACAAAGTCAGCCGTACATGAGATTTCCAAATGACAACCTAAACGCTGGTATCTGGATAGTTTGCGGAATAGCAGGTCCTTTAGTGTTTGGTTTGTGGCTTGTGATAACTGCTGGTCCTATCGTCCCGCCATCTCAAGACATCCTCAGCATCCGCCAAATCCTCGAGCAGACGAACGCTGACAGACAGGAACATGGGTATGAACCCCTGACCCTTGACCAGGAGCTGTCAGCCGCAGCAAGAGCCAAGCTTGCCGACATGGTTGCACGGGACTACTTCGCCCACGTTTCTCCAGACGGAGAAACGATATGGCCCCTGATTGAGAAAGCTGGGTACTGTTACGTCTACGCCGGAGAGAACCTGGCCGGCGATTTCCTGGATGAAGAAGAACAGCAACAGGCGTGGATGGATTCTCCGACACACCGGGCCAACATCCTCTCGCCGTTTTACGAAGACATCGGCCTAGCCGTATCGCAAGAGCCTTTATTGGCTGTCGCCGTATTCGGTGTGAAGTGTGGATAACTCGCTCTTGCCGGAATAGTTTCGGCTTTCTACAATTTATAGGTGAGGTGCGTTCAGTTCGACTCTTCCGAAAGGATGAAACCCGAACGCTAAAAGGTCGAACTTCACATGAAATAAACCTTACCAAATGCCCCGCACGAAATCCAAGAAACCAAAGACATACACCGCCAAAGAAGTAGCAGCGCTTATCACGCGGCTCGAAGAGCAGCATGAAGAACGTTTAGCCAGATTCCTCGAATGCCTCAAAACGGTAGAGATGCGACAGGAGGCTTTCGCCGATTACTTCAATCTGAAATTCAAGCGTATCCGACGTCGAATGAACTGGGGAAACCTCGAGACGATGACGATTTGTGTTCCGAAGCATCGCCTGAAGCCTGAGGAGATCATCGCCAAGGAACGACCACCTCTCACCCCTACGGCCATGCCAGAGGCCACAGAATCGCCATAGACGCGGCAGCATTCGGAACAGCCTTAATCGGCGGCCACAACATTTATGGGAGAACATTTACATACAACTTCTATGTCCGACGTGCAATCACAAGAAAAACAACAAGGTGAGCATGTTTTTACAGACTTCAATCGTTCACTAGCGCTTGGCAAGTACAACGAACAGGTAATTGAACATGAATTCCGCTACCAGGGCATTCCAATCAAGAGAACCGATGGCAAGAACGATTTCGATTTCTTCCTGCCGAACGGCAAATCCGTAGAGGTCAAAATCGACATCCGAAGCCAATGCACGGGTTCAGGCGCTGTCGAGTGGCCTACGCTGCAGCGCATGGCCGATTACTACATCTACAGCCTCACCTACGCCCGCGTATTCACGCACAAACAGCTCCAGGATCTGTACCTAAGGGGGAAGATTCCGGCAGGAGGTTTCGGAGACTTGGCCTACGACGGCCGAATCGTCTCCCACATGGGCAAGGAAGGTATTCCCATGTACCAATTCATCCGAGATCTGAAGGCGAACAAAATTGCTGCATGACCTACTGGATTAAAGTCTTCGCCTGCCTGATGTTGGACGCATTTCAAAAATTAACGAAACACAAATGATGCAGTATGAAATCGCCGGCATAAAGCTGGCGGTGATTGACGGCCTGCTGTACCAACAGGTGCAGCCAGGAGCTGTTGCTACCCCCCCCCATTCCTGATCAACCAATAGTGCGGCGCAAGCCTAAGCGAATGCTGGACGCCGGCAGAATCGCCGGAAACATGGAACGCAAACGGCGCAAAAGGCTAGGCCCCGAGGCAGAGGAAGCCATCAGCACGGAAATTCAGAATGGTATGGGGCTCACCGAATGTTGCAAGAAATACGACATCAGCGTTGCGACGTATTATCGACTCAAGAACGAGTCTCGAAGCAAGCCAGTCATCGAGAATTAACCACACAGCCCTGAAACTCCGACGACCAGACATTTTATTTTCCCGCTACATCCGCAACCGAGACCGCTGGACGTGCCGACGTTGCGGAACCCGCTACGAGCTACCGACGAACGGCCTTCACTGCTCCCACTACTGGGGACGAGCCAGGGAAGCCACACGCTTTGAACCAGATAACGCGGACGCTTTATGTTTTGGATGCCATCGCATCTGGGGCCACGGGGACGGCCGGGACGAGTACAAGGCTTTCAAAATCAAGCAGCTTGGAGAGAAACGTTTCAAAACCCTGATGCTTCAGGCCAACGCTTTCCAGAAGAAGGACGACAAGCTGATGACGCTGTTCGTAAAGGGGTTGCTAAAAACACAAGTCAATGACCCCTGACCAGATCAACAACATCCTCGACAGACTTCAGAAATCACAGGACGACCTACATAATCTTAAAAGGGAGCTGAACGCTTACATCCTCGCCAATCAACAACCCTCAGAGTCTATCAGCGACTTCATCCCCAGGCACGACCCCTTCCCCTACGCTGATACGCATACCAAGCACAAATTAATCAAACATCAATGAACGAATGGGAAAAGAGAATACGAGAATGGTTGACAACCGAACATCAAGTATCGCCGTCCTTCGCAGATGGCCTAGTGAAGCTCATCTCCCAAGAACTAGAGAAAGCCAGGGAGGAAGGGAGGCAGGAAGGGTTGAAAGACCGTAGTTCTGTCAGAGGTTATTTAATGGGACACGGGGCAGGAACTGCAGAAGAACGTCAAAGAATAATTCAGCTGATAGAGGGGATGATGAAACAACATTTAGACCAATGTGTGTGGAATGAGGATGGCTACGGACATAAGTTTCGGGATTGTGATTCCGAATGTCAGGCTAATGGATTCAACCAAGCCCTTGAAACTCTCAAGAAGCAATTAACCGAAACTATAACTATATGATGAAAGAAGATAATACAGGTGTGTGGCCTAATGAAGAAACTGACATGAATGGTGGAGGAGGGATAATAATAACAAATGAACATACCACCAACGGCTCACCATGTTGGTGTAATCCACGAGTAATCTATGTTCCGTTTAATGAATCTAATCCAATCAATTAACTGAAACTACATGAACGACCTACAACCATTTCGACATGGAGAAGAAGGCACACATAGCGTCTGCGGTAATCGCTTGAATTTAGAAGGCGCATTATCACATTGTTGTATCTGCCAACCACATGATGACTGTAATTTGAACGAATCATTAACCGAAATTACATGAAGTGGAGACAAATATATCAATGCCCTTGTGGTCAACAGATTCCGGGGATAGGCACAGGGGAATGGGCTAGTAGGTTTTTCCTAGATGGGGTCTGTTCGGAATGTGGAACAAGTAAGGTGAAGTTCAAAGACTTAGGCGTGGGGTATTGGAATTGGAAGCCCACTTTACTGGATTGGTTTGCTGGTGAATACGTGTTTAGGAAACCATGACCATCCTCCATCCAGGTGAAACCGTAATCTTCCATGATTGCGGTATAGAAGAAATCAGACTCGCGCAAGCGGCGACAGATGCCTCGCCTCTGCAAAATCCTCAATCTGAAGACCGCGCAAATACGTCTGCGTTGTTGTGATGGAGGAGTGGCCTAGAATCCGGCTCAACGCCACCACCGAGCCTTGCCTCTTGATGAACGTGCAAGCAAACGTGTGCCGGAAGTTGTGAGGATGGACGTGTTCGCCTTCTACACCCGCATGTTTGCAACAGGCCTTGATGTTCCGGTAAGCGTTCCGATAGGTGATTTGTGTTCCGGTTCTCGTTCCGAACAAAAACCGCCCAGTCGTTTTTTGCGAGTACGTCCAGAGATGCTTTCGCAGTTCGGCTGAGAAGGGGATGCGCCGAGGCTTGTTGCCCTTGCCGAGGACCACGAGCAGTAGGTTGTCGAAGTCGATGTCCGAAGCCTTGAGGTTCAACGCTTCGTCAATTCGGCAACCGGTATCGAGCATCAGGACAATCAGAATCCAAGTTCGCAGGTAGGTGAGCCGTTTCGGTTTCGCAGCCAGCAGTTTCCGAACTTCGGTGTCGGACAGAACGACAACTGGCGGGGCATGGCTCTTGAGTTTCTTGATCTTGATTTGTTCTTTTAGCAAGCCTTGCTCGTTCAGCCAAGAGCAGAACGAGTTGAAGACGCACGTATAGATGTTGCAGCCGGCGGGTGTCCTGCCGTTCTGCCGCATCCAGACCAACCATGTTTCGAGCTGAGCCTTCGTGAGACCCAGCCGGTTGCCACATCCCGCATCCGCGGGGAGTGTGTCGGGTTCGACTCCTGACCGGGAGCCTTGCAAGCTCTCACGATGGCTCTGTTGGAAGCGTGTGAAGCACAGGAACGCTTGGCGATACAGGCTTGCGGTTTTGGGACTCCAACCCCTAAGATAGAGACCGGTGTTGATGAAGTTTTCGAAGTTGTGACTCAGCATCGGTTATCTGCTCAAATCTGGCAAGAAGCGCCAGCTTGAGACAGATAACTTCTTTAGAGTCTGCCAGTTAATTCGCGCCCTTAGCTCAGCTGGATAGAGCGTCTGGCTACGAACCAGGAGGTCGCAGGTTCGAGTCCTGCAGGGCGCGCCATCTTCAATCGGTCCTTTCTGGTCGGATAGGTGGCAGTCTAATACCTGCATCGCTAGACACCCGGCAGTGATGGTGATGATCTTGCGCTCAAACGTGACCTGATCGTCGCGGCGGGTCAATGTCTGTTGGTGCTGATGCGCGTGCGCGGGCTCTTGACCGTATTTGAAGTTGGCAAGGAATACCCGGATGTGTTCGTTCGGAAACGTCGTCTTCCGGAAGTCCAGGCGCTCAGCTGCCGTAAAGAACTCCGGCGCTCGCTCCTTCTGAGGCATAGCGATCTCAAGAAGCAGCGCCATCTTGTACGCCCAGGCGGCGAGCTTCTCCTGGTCCGCGGGCTTGATGATGTCGATCGGCTCACCGAGAATCAGCGCACTGGCGATTGGCTTGCTGACGTCGTTCTCGAACGCGCTCAGCCAGTCGTTATTGCACTTATCGCAGACCCGCTTGGTCGTGACCTTAAGGACCGGGGCTCTCCAGAGGCCAGTCGTCTCGTTGCCGGTTGACCGGATGTGCACGAAATGGTCAGACTCGTACTTGCCGCGGAGGAGTTTCGAAACCCAGACCGGCCAGACGTGTTCTTCCGTGAGTGGACGCTGAGTGTCTCCACAGAAGAAGCACCGGTTCATAGGGGCTATGTTATCACTTTATGATATATTAACGAGATGAGCCGGCGCGACGAGGGTCTCGAGAGGCTCCTCGATCTCGACGGCTTCCTCGCCGAGGTCGGTGGGGCTTTTGGGTGAAGTTCGTGGCGCAGCGTGTGCCGCCGGACGAACATCGTCCGTATGGCGTGAGTTACGCGCTGACGATGCACGATTCCGCTGGACAACGCGTCTTCGGGATTGACAACGCACATGTCGCCCGGTTGACGCGTGGACCGGCCAGCCGTTCGTCAACGGCGCGCGATCACCTGCATCGGGGCGAGTCCGTGCGGCCGTACGCCTATCGCGATGCTGACACGCTAATGGACGACTTCTGGCGCGAGGTCGAGACGATCCTGAAGAGGGAGGGCGTTGAATGAAGAAGACTCTGAAGGTCGGGATTGCGCCACGCGAGGTCATCGCCCGTTACACGCGCGACGTCGTCGCCGGCCGTCGGCGGCGCACTGCGGACGATCCTGACATCTGGTTCACGTCGGTCGAGAGCTTCGCCAAGGTTCTGTCGGAGCGCAACCGGGAGCTGCTGGCGCTCATCGCCGAACGCCGACCTGATTCTCTCGACTCCCTCGCTGCAGTGAGCGGTCGGGCAAAGAGCAATCTTTCGCGCACCCTCCACACGATGGCGCGCTACGGTCTGGTGCGGCTCGAGAAGGGGGAAGGACGCAAGGTCAAGCCGGTCGTTACGTTCGAGAAAGTCGAGTTGAGGCTGGCGCTGGCGGCGTAGGTGCTACGGCCGCGGTGTGACACAGGTGTGACACTCCGTCACGGTCCATTCCGGACATCGGTCACTCAGACTTCAGCCGCTCCGAAGATCGCCCGGCAGGCCAGGGTCTGAAGGACGACGACAGAACGTTCCAAACAGCACAGACATGTGAACCCCAAGCTGTCACGATGCGGACCTGTCACTTGAGGGATGCGATGCCGAAACCTGAAGCTTCACGTGGCGCGCGTCGGAACAGAAGACCGGCCGGACGGGCAGAATTGTCAGGTGCCCTCGAAGGCCAGATCGAGGAGATCTGTCGGGACCTGTCGGTGCAGGTGAAGCGGATGAGGCAACTGCAGGAGCAAGCGGTCGAGTTGAAGACCGCGCTTCGCGAGTGGGCGTGCCCGGGGGAGCGAACTCCCACGTGAGTACCGACTAATCGTGTAGGACGACGCCGAGGAGGGACGTATTGATCTTCAGACCGCCGTTGTACTCGATGAATCCGAGGTCCCTGAACTTGTTCATGAAGAAGTTGACTCGCGATCGCGTCGTCCCGATCATTTCGGCGAGCGTTTCCTGGGAGATCTTCGGTATCTTCCGCTCCGCACCAGCCTGATCGCCGTACCGCCCCAGCAGCAGAAGGGTTCGCGCCAGCCGCTTCTCGCTGGAGTTGAAGAGGTGATCGACCAGATCCGCCTCGATACGGAGGTTCCTCGCCAGCATGTACGAGATGAACCGAGCCGAGAACGTCGGCTCGTCGTGCAGCAGCCGGAGCATCGCTCCTTTCTCGATGACGAGTACGGTGGTCGGCATCGTCGCGGTGGCGGTCCCGATCCGAATCGATTGACCGGTCAGAGCGCCTTCCCCGAAGAAGTCGCCCGGTCCCAGCATCGCCACGACCGCTTCTTTACCGGCGCGAGATAACACGGAGATCTTGATTCCCCCCTTCTGGACGTACATGACGGTGTCGCTCGGGTGGCCCTGCGAGAAGACGACCTTCCCTTTTGGGTACGTCGCAACGCGCCGTGCCGCACCTGCGGATTTGAGGAACGCCTCGGCGTCGAAGTCCGGGTGTTTCTGGCGTGCCTTGACGGATCGTGCCTTCGCTCGTGACATCGTGGACCGGTCGAATTATCGCACGCGGATGCGCGGCGAGGCGCGCATCCGCGTGCAATAGAAGACAGCGCCCGCTGGCAGGTTCCGCAGGAGATCGACGGAGGGTGAACGCATGCAACTCAGGGCCGCTCGTCAGTTCCGGGTGCGTGCTGACTGCGGCGCCTCCACCACGGCGGCGTCCCTTCCGCAGAAGTGGATGCAGCATCTCTCACACTGCAATCGTCATCAGAAGAGGTGACAAGCGGGCCTCCGGGGCTGGGTGTAATTCAGACGTGTTCAGTTCGGGACACTGCGCTCGGCACCTATTGACGTAGATTGGATTCGCATGGTGCTGTTTCCGCAGCCGGCGCCTCGGTCCTATGTCCGGTGTCCGCGGTGCGGATCGCCACACGCCTTCGTCACGCTCGAGCGAACTGACACGCAGTGCTCTTTCTGTCCCTTGTGCCGGTATCTGTGGGACACGCTTCGAGCGTCGCACCCCGTCCGAGTGAGGGCTTCATCATGAGGAATCGTGGATTTGTCGGTGTAGCTGTCTTGGGACTTGTCCTGTGCGGGACTGCCTCTTCAGCCCAGGATCCTGGCCGCTATCGGGAGTTCGAGCTCGGAAGCGATGTCGCGGTCGTGTCAACGGTGACTGGCGCCGCCGCATCGGATCTGAAGGTGATCCATCATCGCCCCGCCCTGATCCAGGAACTTACGTGGAGGCCGAGACGCGGCGCGCGGCGCGCGGCGTCCCAGGACACCGAGTCATTGGAGCAGGTGGTCTTCGGTTTCCATGATGGTCGACTCTTTCGAGTGACCGTCGACTACGGCGGAGAGCAGACGCGAGGACTGATTGATGCCGACATGGTCGAGGCGATCTCCGCGGTCTACGGCCCCCAGCTCAAGCCCTCGGTGTCGAGGAGGCGAGAGGCGCCGTCCGTGTACGACGATCCCGGCACTCCTATCGCGCAGTGGGGCAACGCGGACAACTCAGTCATGTTGTACCGATTGTCCTCGTACGCGACCAGCTTCAGGCTGGTTGTGACGGCCGAACCGATTGCTGCGTTGGTGCGCACGGCTGCTGCACGAGCCCTCGTACTGGATGCTCGCGAGGCGCCCCAACGCGAGGCGGCCCGAGAGAAGAAAGAAGCGGACGATCGCCGTGCGGCCGAGGAGAACGCCCGATCGACCAACAAAGCGGCCTTTCGGCCCTGATGCCGAATGACCTCTGGCTTGTGGTACCGAGCCGCGTTGCGCGATGACCTGATCGCGGCCAGACAGGTGTCGATGATTCGTGAACAGTTTGCGGATGCGCTCGGGGCCGCGGGTTGGCCCGATGGCGCCTGCCTCTTCCTCATCACCCGTCACGCTCGAACTGGACGGGTGCGCGACGATCACAACGCGGAAGAGGCGGAGGCGGTCTTCTTCTCGCCCGCCGCGATAGCGGCGGTGCCGCACCTCATTGCCATATGCGGGGCGGAGCCAAGCCCGCCGCCGGACCGGGCCTGCGCGACGCTCCTTGTCGGTACGCCGCGCGACTGGGATCTCTTGCCGCGCCAGATCCACTAAGAAGCGTTGCGCACGCCTATAGAACGACGGCGATCGTCACGCACAGCATGGCGATCAGTATGACCGCAAAGGCGATTCGCATGCGGCGCTGAGTGATCCGATCGGCTGCCGCTCCCTTGGACGTCCAGGCGTTCCAGCGCGCCTCCTGCGCCTCCCGTGTGTCTATCACCTGGGCGGCCACGGGTGGTGCCATCTGCAGCGTTGTCATGACTCATCGTACTTCTCCTGCGCGAGGCGGAACTGTCCACAAGTGAACATCGCTATGTTGAGAATGCCTGTACATTGAACGGGCATCGCTTTCCTGAGTTCTGATCTTTCGTTCAATCCTTTCCAGCGGTCAGCTCTCACCAAAGCCTCCACCAGAAGGGCGGCGTGTCGCTATGAGCACCGATGGTTCCAAGAACGGGACGCACACGCCGCCCGCGATCGACCGGGAGGTCGTGGGGTTTGCGACCTGCCCTTCATGCCACACGGAGGATCCGACCATGACGAACGCTGCCGTGGGAGCGGGTGCCGACTTGCACTGTGGGCGATGCGGTCAGCGGTGGGACGCCGTCCGCCTGGCGACTGTCGCCGCCTACGCGGTGTGGGTGTCCGAGCAAATGAGCGTAGGTGCACGATAGGGGGCCATCGGATCGAGCACTTCAGATGAGTCAAGTACCACGGATGAAGACCAGATCAGACCACACACTTGTCCACGACCTGCGTGAGCTCGTCGCCGCCCTCGATCGCCGGGTGCCGCGCCCCGAGCGCGACGGCGAGCGCGACATCGCGCAGGACGCCCAGGCGTTGAGGCGCGCGGCGTTGAAGCGCATCGCGGAGCTCGAGCGATCACCCGCGGCTCCGGCAATGGCCACCATGACTCGGGAGCACGCATGACGGGCGGAGATCGCATCAGGCGATTCGCGACGCTCGGGAACCATTTGCCGAGACAGTGCGGTATCGCCACCTTCACGACGCACCTGACGGATGCGTTGCTCGAACAGTTGCCCGGTGCGGATGGATTCGTCCTCGCGATGAACGACGCCGGCCGCCGCCACGCGTATCCCTCTCGCGTCCGATTCGAAATCGGGGAGAGCGACCTCGCCTCGTACCGCCGCGCGGCGGATTTCCTGAACGTCAACCAGGTGGACGTGCTGTCGGTCCAGCACGAATACGGGATCTTCGGCGGCAAGGCGGGCGCGCATCTCCTCGAGTTGTTGCGAGACCTGCGCATGCCGATCGTCACGACGCTGCACACGATCCTGTCGGAACCGAGTCCCTCGCAGCGCATGGTGCTCGAGGAACTGGCGCGGCTGTCCGAGCGGTTGATCGTGATGAGCGAGTCCGGCGCCGACTTGCTCGAGCGGGTCCATGGCATGTCTGCCGACCAGATCGATCTGATTCCGCACGGCATCCCCGACGTTCCCGCAGGAGGCGGCAGCAAAGACCGCCTCGGACTGGACGGGAAGACTGTGATCCTGACGTTCGGACTGCTGTCTCGCGACAAGGGAATCGAATACGTCGTCGATGCGCTTCCCGCGATCCTCGCGGCTCATCCCGATACCGTCTACGTCGTGCTCGGCGCCACGCATCCCCACGTGATCGAGCATGAAGGCGAAGCGTATCGGCTCATGCTCGAGGCGCGCGCTCGACACCTTGGCGTCGGCGGAAGCATGATTTTTCACAACCGGTTCGTGAGCCAGGAGGAACTGACGGAGTTCCTGTCTGCAGCCGACATCTACATCACGCCGTATCTCAATGCGGAGCAGATCACGTCCGGCACGCTCGCCTATGCCGTGGGCGCAGGCAAGGCGGTCATCTCCACTCCGTACATCTACGCGCGCGAGCTGCTGGCCGATGGGCGAGGCGTGCTCGTGCCGTGGCGGGATGCGAGCGCCGTTGCCGCCGAGGTTGTCGATCTCGTGAGCGACCCGCTTCGATATCGGGCGATGTGCGCTCGTGCCGCCGCGCACGGCCGGGAGATGACGTGGCCGGCGGTTGCGCGTCAGTACGTCGACAGCTTCTCGCGTGCCCTGGCGAACGACACGCGCCGGCGTCGCACCTCGTTCCAGGCGCAGACGCTGGCGAGTCGTCCTGCCGGCTGGCCCGAGATCGACCTCCGGCACGTCCGCGCCCTGACCGACGACACCGGGATCCTCCAGCACGCGGTGTTCAGCATTCCGCGCTATGAGGATGGGTACTGCCTGGACGACAACGCGCGGGCCCTTCTGTTGATGACCCTCCTGGAAGAGTCGGGCACCGACGATCCCGTGGGCGTGCGCGCGCTCGCCTCACGATATCTGGCGTTCGTCAGCCACGCCTTCGATCGACCGTCCGGACGCTTCCGGAATTTTCTCTCGTACGGGCGGCAATGGCTCGAGCCGCAAGGGTCGGAGGATAGCCATGGCCGGGCGCTCTGGGCGCTCGGCGCAGTCGTGGGCCGGGCGAGCGATCCCGGCCGGCACAGTCTCGCCGGCGAGCTCTTTCATGCCGCAATGCCGGCCGCGACCACGTTTACCAGCCCCCGGGCGTGGGCGTACGTGCTGCTCGGCATCGAGGAATATCTGCGCGCGTTTCAGGGTGACAGCACAGTCGAAGCGTTGCGCGAAGATCTGACGACACGCCTGTTCGACCTCTTTCAGCGAACGAGCACACAGGAATGGTCGTGGTTCGAGGATTCCGTCACGTACTGCAATGCGCGACTGTCACAAGCCCTCATCGTGTCTGGAACACGCATGCATCGGACGGAGATCGTCGATGCCGGCCTGCGTTCACTCGACTGGCTCGTGTCGTTGCAGTTGTCTCCCGAGGGCGAGTTCGCGCCGATCGGATGCAACGGATTCCTGTCACGCGGAGGCGAGGCGGCGGCATTCGACCAGCAGCCGGTGGAAGCCTGCACCGTGACATCGGCCTGTCTGGCCGCCTACGGGATCAGCGGCGACGCCCGCTGGATGGAGCAAGGCGCTCACGCATTCGACTGGTTCCTCGGCCAGAACAATCTCCAGCAGTGGCTCTACGATGCCTCCACCGGCGGCTGTCGCGACGGGCTCCATGCCGACCGCACCAATCGAAACGAGGGCGCGGAGGCGACACTCTCGTTCCTGTTGGCACTGTGCGAGATGCGCGAAGCCCATCGGACCGAGAGCCGTCCTGCGCCAGCACTCGCGTTGCAGCTCACATCATGACGTCGTCCGCGCACTATGAGGCGCTCTTCCACCGGCATCCGAAGAATCCGATCCTGACGGCTGCCGACTGGCCCTACCCCGCGCATACCGTGTTCAACGCCGGAGCCACGCGTCTTCAGGACGGGACGACGCTGCTTCTCTGCCGCGTCGAGGATCGGCGGGGCCACTCGCACTTGTGCGCCGCGCGGTCCGACAACGGCGTCGACGGATGGAGGATCGATGCCGAGCCCACGCTGCGGCCCGATCCGGAACGGCATCCCGAGGAATTGTGGGGGATCGAAGATCCGCGCATCACCTTCGTCGACGAGCTGGGGAAGTATGTCGTGACCTATACGGCATTCAGCCGGGGAGGCCCTGGCGTAGCGCTGGCGCTGACCGCCGACTTCCGGACCTTCGAGCGGTACGGGTTGGTGATGCAGCCGGACGACAAGGATGCGGCGCTGCTGCCGCGTCGCATGAACGGACGCTTCGCCTTGCTGCACCGCCCCTCGACGGACCCGTGCGCGGATATCTGGATGTCCTTTTCGCCCGATCTGCGAAACTGGGGCGGACACAAACTGGTGCTGCCGGCGCGGCGCGGCGCATGGTGGGACGCCAACCGCGTCGGGCTGTCGCCACCGCTGATCGAGACATCGCGGGGATGGCTCATGCTCTACCACGGCGTCAGGCGAACGGCGGCGGGCTGCTTGTACAGGCTCGGGGCGGCGCTGCTCGATCTGGAGACTGCCGAACAGTGCCTGTTGCGTGGTGACTCGTGGATCTTCGGGCCGGAGACGGCCTACGAACGCGAAGGCGATGTAGGGTACGTGACATTCCCGTGCGGATACACGCTCGACGCCGACGGTGACGGAATCAACTTGTACTACGGCGCCGCCGACACCAGTGTCGCGCTGGCGACCGGGAGCATCAGTCAGATCCTTGGCTGGCTCGATCGACACGGCACGGTCTAACCCAGGTGTAACCCCGGACGACCGCTGGCCGGCGGCATCTTTCAAGGATGTGCAATCGGGAACAGCAGTCGCCTGCCGCTGTCTGTAGACTCAGAGCATGCGAACCGAATATGTGAAAGCCGCGTTAATAGGGGTCTGGATTCTGGCAGTCGGCGTTCTCGGCTACGTTCTTGGCGCAACGTCCTTCGTGGGGTGGACCGTTCTTGCGGCCATGGCGTTGACACCGCCGGTCATCATGAGGCGGCTCTGGAGTGCGCCTTCACAGAGCATCTCCGAGAGCATCCGGGAAGCGCTTCGATGAAGCTGACCGTGAAGGATTTCGATCGGCTCACAGTCGGTTTCCTGCGCGCGAGCAGCCGCACGACAAGCCGTCTCCGGCACCGGCCCTCCAACGAATTGACCAGCACAGAACTGGAGCGTCGCTCGTGAATGCAGGGTGGATTGTCCTGGGCGTCGGACTCGCAGGAGCAATTGTCTTGCTTGCGACCTCATGGCTTCGGCGCTATCAAGATGTCGACCTCGGGACGGTCAGCCATCAATGGATAGCCGAACAGCGGCTCGGGCAAGGACACGATCCACAGCGCTGAGATGGAACGCCCGTACACCAGCCCCGTTCGGGCAACCGTCGCCCCCAGCGCCTGTCCCTTCTGCAACTCGCCTGACGTGAAGACGACCAGTAAGGCAGTGAGCGTCTCAACGTACTGGCGTTGCACGGCGTGCGGCCAGATCTGGAACACCGACCGCCTGCAGCATGGACGCCGTACCCCCGGATCGTACAGGTAGATGTCTTCCGTAACCCGACCGGGCTCGAGGCAACAGTTCGAACCCTGTCCGTCTTTGGCACATCAGCGATAACAACAAAGGACCTATCATGGCAACGATGAACGGCACGATCAAGCGCATTACCGAAAAAGGCTTTGGCTTCATTGCAACGGCTGAAGGCACCGAGTATTTCTTCCATCAGTCCGCCTGTGCCCGCACGCCGTTCGACGACTTGCGGGAAGGTCAGGCAGTGTCGTTCACCGTGGGGCAGGGTCCGAAGGGTCCCCGTGCCGAGAACGTCAACTTGCAGTAACTCACCGACAGACGCCTTGTCCGAGTTCCCTCCCATTACGCGCTCTTGATTTCTGGTCGGTCCCAAGACTCTGCGCACGATCGCGTTGCTGACATAGCTGCCACGTCTGCTCCGCGCTCGAACGCAACGGCTGCAGTTCCGCCAGCCCCTTCATCGGCAATGATTCGCCGTGGCCCTGGGAGAGACATCTCATGAGATGTGATATCGTATAGGTATGTTCAGGGCCGTACTCGACACGTCCGTGATCGTGTCGAGCCTGCGGAGCCGCCGAGGCGCCAGCAATCGGCTCGTCGAGTCGATTGCCCTCGAGCGCCTCCGGCCCGTGGTGAGTACTGCGCTGTTCCTGGAGTACGAGGAGGTCTTGCAGCGCCCGGAGAATCGGCTCGCGACAGGGATGAGCGAGGCCGATGTCGAGGGGTTTCTGGCGGCTTTCGCCAGTGCTGCGGAGGGCATCGACGTCAACTTTCGCTGGCGACCGCAACTCAAGGATCCGAAGGACGAACTGGTCCTCGAGGCGGCCGTCAACGGTCGGGCGGACGCGTTGGTGACCCACAATCTTCGCGACTTCGAAGCGGCCGCCCGGCTGTTCAGGCTGCGCGTCATGTTGCCCCGAGAGCTGTTGAAGGAGTTGGAGCGATGAGCAGAGCGGCCTATCCATTGAAGCTACCGGCGTCGGTCAAAGCCGCTGCGACGCGGCTCGCGAAGGCCGATGGCGTCTCCCTCAATCAGTTCATCGCGGTGGCGGTGGCTGAGAAGGTGGGCGTGCTCGAGACGGCCCAGGAGTTCCTACGACGCGGCGCGGGTCAGTCGAAACCGCGCGACCTGCTGAAGTTCACACGCAAGGCAGGACGCGAAACGCCGAGCGACGCCGATCGCCGCTAGAAGCCGCGACCGGTCCGTCCGCGGTGTGACGCAGGTGTGACACGCCGTTACGGTCCGGGGACAAGCTCAGGGCACCCCGAGCGAAGTCGAGGGGTGCAGGGGGCGCCATTCCTTCGGTGGCCCCGCCTGACGCGCTCTTGACACACCCGTGACGACCGGCCGATCATCCGCACGGCGCACAATACGGAGTGTCGGGGTGGGCCGGGAGGGAGGAGATATGAGCATCCTTCGGGTGGTCGCCGTCGTGGCGCTTGGAATCGTGGCCGTCGTATCGCTCCCAGCCGTGGGGGCTCAGGCTCCGTCGGGCACCAGCGCAGCCGTCCCGACGACGGTCGATCCGGACGCGGCCATCAAGGCGGCGGCCGAACGGATGCGGGCCGAGGCCGCGGCGCTGAAGAACTGGACCGCCCCCCGCACGCCGTGGGGCGATCCGGACCTGCGAGGCGTCTGGCACCTGGCGACCTACACGCCGCTGCAGCGCCCGCCGCACCTCGCCGGCAAGCCCTTCTACACGGAAGAAGAAGCCATCGCCGCCTTCAAGCGCGCCGTGGAAGCCGACGCCGAAGTCGATCCGCGCACGGTGCATTACGACTGGAAGGAATACAGCATGGACGCATGGCAAGGCGGCGCGCGCCCGAGCCTGCGCACCTCGCTCATCGTCGATCCTCCCGATGGGAGGCTGCCGCCGCTCACGGAGGCGGCCAAACAGCGGCAAGCGGCCAGGGCGGCCGCCGCCAAGCAGCGCAATCCCGAGGTAGGCATCCTGATCTTCGGCAACTTCCTGTCGACGTATACGCGGTGCATCATCGGCCAAACCTCAGTACCGCTCATCCAGGGCGGGAATCCCGGTGCCAATCCCGAGGACCTCGCGGCCAGCGTGACGGCCGAGGCGCTGTTCTTCCAGAGCCAGGGCTACGTGACGATCGTCCACCAGTCGAACAACGACGTGCGCATCATTCCGCTCGACGGGCGTCCACGAGTGCCTTCGAGCATCCGGCAGTGGTGGGGTGATGCCCGCGGCCGGTGGGAGGGGAATACGCTCGTGGTGGAGACGACGAATTTCAAGAACAGAGCGCCGGCCCCGAACATGTACGGATCCAGCGACGATCTGCGCGTGGTGGAGCGCTTTACGCGGATCGCCCCGAACACGCTCCGGTACGAGTACACGCTCACCGACCCGAACACGTGGACCAGACCGTGGTCGGCCGAGGCGAATCTGCCTCGGGTCGAACCGATGGTCATGTACGAATTCGCCTGTCACGAACAGAACTACGGTGTCATCAACGTCGTACGGGGCGCGCAGGTTCGAGAGCGTGAGGCGGCTGCCCGGGCGCGCGCCTCGAGGTAATGACGGACGTGATGTCTGTTGTCGCGCTCAGGCGTAGGCGAAGAGCGGCGGGAAGGCCGCCACGACGAAGGCGGCCCACACGGAATAGACCGGCAGGTAGGCGACCTGCCAGCGCTCGAGCGCCACGAACGGTCCGCCGCCGCGCAGGAAGCGCGCATAGAGCCAGGCGGACCAGGCGAGGTTGACGAGCAGGATCAGGTTCTCTCCGAGCGCCGCCACCCGGTTGGGCGTGAAGCCGAACTCGGAAATGCGGCTCGAGACCGCCGTGAGCGCCACGGCATCGACCGCCAGGGCGCTCACCACCAGCAGCAGTTGCAGCCGGTCGAACAAGCCGGGCGGCGCGTGCGGATCTCGCGCCGAGGCGGCGTAGAGCACCAGTCCCACCACGAGCACCAGCAGCAGATCGAACCCGATCAGCACCTCCCGCTCCACGTCGATGGGACTGCGGGTCCATGCCATCGTGGCGAGGAACGCCAGCAGCACGACGATGAAGAGCGGCGTGAACAACCGCGTCAGCACCGGCGCCATGTTCTCGATGACGCCCTGCTTCGCCTCCACGAGCCACGATCCGACGATGACGGCTCCCATCGCCCCGCACGGGACCAACCAGCCTTCGGCGAACCAGGCGGCGTTCATCTCGATCGAGTCGAACATCATCATGGTGAACGCCGTCAATACACCGCCGCCGAGCGCGATGAGCACGTAGTAGATGAAGAGCTCGCCGGAGAATCGCACGAAGTCCATCCAGCGGCCGCTCGCGAACCGTTGTTCGCCGGCGTAGGCGACGCCGACGAGGAGCCACAGGGCGATCGGCAGGTGTAGAGCCAGCAGCACCTCGGTGCGGCTGCCGGCTCCGAAGCGGAACACGTTGGCTGCGACGGCCGCGGCCCCGAAGGCGAGCGCCAGAGAGGCGCGGCCCGTGACGTCGAGCCCGCGCTTCCAGGCGAAGTAGGCCGTGAGCAGCGGCAGCACGAAGAGGCTGGCGTTGCGGGCGTAGAACGGCATGTCGGCGCCGCCGAACCGAAGACCGAAGAGCGCCGGCACCTTGACGGCCACCGCCGCGGCGATGGCGAGGCTCGTGACGACGAGCGCCTCCCTCCGCGCCTCGCCCGGCGGGCCGGCATCGGCCGCAGGAGCGAGGACGAGCTGTTGCCACAGCCGATCCGAGTGTTCCCGGACGAACTCGCGCGACAGCGCATCGAAACCGCCCATGCGCTTGACCGCCACGAGGAACGCTTCGTCGCCCGCCAGGCCAGCCGCGATGAGCGCCGCGATCTGGTCGCGCAGGCGGTCCTCCAGCTCCTCGACGTCCGGGCCCTCTATCACCCGCCGGCGGCGCAGGTACGCGCGCCACTGCGCGATCTGCTCTTCGATTGGAGGGCGATCGGCGGCGGGCGTCATGCCATGCAGGTCGTGAGCCGCGGGCGGATCATACAGGACGAGGACCGGCGCCGGTTGGCCCGGTCCCTCGATGCGCCAATCCCGCCATCACGGCCGCAGCTCGTTCTCGAGCTGCTTCAGCTTCTGGCGCTCACCCATCGCGATCAGGACGTCGCCCGCCTCCAGGCGGACCTCCGCCTGCGGATTGAACTGCATCATCCCGCTCTGCCGGCGCACCGCCAGGACGATCACGCCGTAGCTGCGCCCCAGGTGCGCCTCCTCCAGGGTCCGGGACGACAGGAAGCTTCCGGGCGCGACGGGGACCTGCTCGATCTCGAGATCCAGGTCGGTCTTCCCGAAGGCGGACGCCACGTCGAGGAAGTTAACGACGTGCGGCCGGAGCAGCGACTGCGCCAGGCGATGGCCGATGTAGGTGTACGGCGTCAGCACGGTTGAGGCGCCGGCGCGCCGCAGCTTCTCCTCCGCCTGTTCGTCGCTCGCGCGCGCCGCGACGTGCAACGACGGGTTGAGCACCTTGGCCGACAGCGTCACGTAGACGTTCTCGGCGTCGCTGCTGATGGCAGCCACGAGGCCGGCGGCCGTGTCGATGCGCGCCTGGCGAAGCGTTTCATCCTTCGAGGCGTCGGCCGTCAGCGTGAGGACGCCCAGCGTCTCGCCCCACCTCGCCCGCTCCGGGTTGTTGTCGATGAGGACGACCTGCATGCCGCCCCGCAGCAGTTCGAGCACGACGCTGCGGCCCACGCGGCCCGCGCCGCACACGATGTAGTGCCCCGAGATGTCCTGAAGCATGCGAGTTCTCCGTCGGCCTCCGAAGTAGTCGGCCAATTCGAGCCGCAGCAGCGTGTCGCCCAGGATGGCGAACGACACGAAAACCGTCGTCACCCCGACGAGCATCAGGAACGACGCGAACAGCCGGCCCTGGAACGAGAGCGGATGGACCTCGCCGTAGCCGACCGTGGTCAGCGTGATGAGGGCCATGTAGAAGGCGTCGAAGAGCGGCCACCCCTCGACGAAGTGAAATCCGAGCGTCCCAATCAGCGTGGCCGTTGTGAGCAGCGCGGCCACGAGCAGCGACCGGCGCAGGAAGGTGCCGGTCGTGTGGTTGAGACGTTCGCGCACGAGTGCATCGTAGCGCAGTAACCCGGTCGCTCGGCGTCTGCGGCCGTCAGTCGCCGGTGTCGGCACCAAGGACACGCCGGCGACACTCGACGGGCAGCGCACGGCGACACCCGTTCCCGTCTACAATAGGCGGCCTCACTGCAGGCGTCATGGAAGTTCCGCTGACCCCGGTGGCGTTCGCGCGTCGCGCCCGCCGGCTGTACGCCGGCCGGCCGGCGGTCGTCGACGGCCCGCTGCGGCTGACCTACGGCGAGTTCTTCGATCGGTGCGACCGGTGGTCGTCGGCCCTGCAGTCGTTCGGCGTCCGGCGCGGCGACCGCGTGGTGTACATCGCGCCGAACACGCACGCGCAGCTCGAGTCCTTCTACGCGGTGCCGCAGACGGGCGCCGTCCTCGTCCCGTTGAACTACCGCCTGACCTCGGACGACTTCGCGTACATGATCGACCACTGCGGCGCGCGCGTCGTATGCGCGCACGCCGATTACCTCGAGGCGGTCGATGTCGTGCGCGCCCGCCTCACCACCGTCGAGCGCTTCGTGGCGCTGGAGGGCTCGAGGCCGGACTGGATCGACTACGAAGCGACGCTCGCCGCTACTGCCCCGACCTTCACGCCCGTCGAGATCGGCGAGCGCGACCTGCTGACCATCAACTACACGAGCGGCACGACCTCGCGCCCGAAGGGCGTGATGATCACGCACCGCAACGCGTACATGAACGCCGTCGGCACGCTCATCCACCAGCCGATGACTCCGGCGGACCGGTACCTCTGGACGCTGCCGATGTTCCACGCCAACGGCTGGACGTTCACCTGGATCGTGACCGCGGCGGGCGCCGCGCACGTCTGCCTGCGCAGGGTCGATCCCGCGGCCGTCCTCCGGCTCATGGCGGCCGAGTCGGTGACGATGCTGTGCGCGGCGCCGACCGTGCTGATCTCGCTTGCCAACGCCCCGGCGGAGGCGCGCGGGCTGGCGCCCCGCGGCGTGCGCGTGGTCACCGCCGGCGCCCCGCCGTCTGCGGCCACGATCGAGCGGCTGGAGGGGGAGCTCGGGTGGACGGTCACCCACGCGTACGGTTTGACCGAGACGGCGCCGCTCATCACCGTCTGCGAGCCGCGGCCGGAGCATGCGGCGCTGCCGCTGGAAGAACGGGCCACGATCAAGGCGCGCCAGGGGGTCGAGCTCGTCACCTCGGGCGAGCTGCGCGTCGTCGACGACACGGGCAGCGAGGTGCCGCACGACGGCGCGACGCTCGGCGAGATCGTCGTCCGCGGCAACGTGGTCATGGAGGGGTATTACAACGACCCGGAGGCGACGGCGAACGTCATTCGGGACGGCTGGTTTCACACCGGCGACGCGGCGGTCGTGCACCCGGACGGCTACGTCGAGATTCGCGACCGCTTCAAGGACGTGATCATCAGCGGCGGCGAGAACATCTCGTCCGTGGAGGTCGAAGGCGCGCTGATGCGGCATCCGGCCGTGCAGGAGGTCGGGGTCGTCGGCGTGCCGAACGAGCGCTGGGGCGAGGTGCCCCACGCCTTCGTCGTCCTGAGGCCGGAGCGGTCGGCCACCTCGGAGGAGCTCATCGCCTTCGTGCGCGACCGGCTCGCGCATTTCAAGGCGCCCCACGGCGTGACCTTCGTTGCGGAGCTGCCGAAGACCGCTACGGGCAAGATCCAGAAGTACGTGCTGCGCGGCGGCCGTGCCGCGATCGCCGCGCAGTGAGAGGCGTGGGATCGGCACGTAGCGTCCAGTGCCGGTTCGGCCGAAGCCGGACGCTACGTCCGTGAGAGTCTGTGGTGGGCGCCCTTACGCGCCGGATGCCTCGTAGATGCCCAGGTACCGGTGAAGCGGCGCCTCGTCGATCTGGATCAGATACGCCCGCTCCCTCGACGACCCGTTCTGGTGCTGGATCGCCGAATGCGTGGGAGCCACGAACACATCGTTCTCTTCCCACCTGATCGTCCGGCCGTCGACCTCCGTCTGGCCCGAGCCTGCGACCACCAGGAACGCGTGGCTCGTCGAGCGCTTCACGCGACGCGACGTCTCGCCCGCACGCAGCGCCAGCGCCGACAGTCCGAGAATCCGCATGGAGTCGTGGCCGGTCTCCGGATTCGAATAGGCGAGCTGCACCGGTTCGTCCCGTGCAGTGACATTCGCCAGATCGTCGAGCGCGGCCCGTGTCGAGGACCAGGCGAAACGCAGGAGCGGATAGTCACTTGCCGCGCTGCCCATCGCATTGTACGGAACCAGGCCGGCGCGTCGCTGCGCGCTCACGGCGTCGGAATCGGCCGCGATGCGCTGCCGGGTGCCTTCGATGCAGTAGGACGCCTCGATGCCGCAGACAACCGGGGCGTCGAGCGCGTCGAGCCACACCATGGGATCGCTTCCCACCTGCTCGTGCTGGTGCCAGCGTCCCGGGGGCGTGAGGATCACATCGCCCTTTTCCATGGGGCAGCGCTCGCCGCCGACGACGGTCAGGCCCCCTCTCCCCTCGATGATGAAGCGCACGGCGGCCACGCTGTGCTTGTGATTGGGCGCCACCTCCCCAGGCAGCAGGAGCTGGAGCCCGAGGAAGATACTGGCTGTCGCAAACGGCTGTCCCCCCAGTCCCGGATTGGCCAGCATCAGGACCCGGCGCTCCGCCTCCTCGATGCTCGTCAACTCCCCGGCGCGCAGGAGGAGCGGGCGCAGCTCGCGGTAGTGCCAGAGGTGCGGCACCGTCCGGTTGACCGGGCGGCCGTACGGCAGAATCCCACGCAGGCTGGGCCAGAGCGGAAGAGCATTGCTCGCCGTCAGCTGCTCGACGTAGTCGGTCGGCAGCGCTTCCTTCATCGCAAGCTGTGGTGCCATGAAAACTCTCCTTCGATCCGAAGTGTTCCCGTGCCCTGGCAAGACGCATGCCGAAGGACATGCCGGCCACGTCTGAGTCGACGCAGCGGCGACGAGGTGCCCTGTGGGGAAAACTCACGGCGAACGCGAAGAAACTCACACCCTGGGGCGGGCGTGGCCCCGGGTTCCCTTAACCGTGATTCGGTCCTACAATGCGCGAATTCGCTTCCTCGAGCGGGGACTGGACGTCGGAAGGTTTCGACTATGCGACATCCGCTGAATGCCATCTCGGTTCCGTTCGTCGGACTCCTGGTGGCGGCCCTGTTCCTTCCCGTTGAGACGTCCGCACAGAGCACCTCATCCGGTGGCTGGCTGGTCCCCGACTGGGACCAGCCGCCTGTCACCGACGCGACGCGTAAGCCGGCGCCCCGGCGCAGCCTGGCCGGCATGTGGGGCCCCGCCGGCGGGCCGGGCGCGGGGACCCAGGCGGGCGGCGTGCAGCTCAAGCCGAACAACCGCCGGCCCTTCGGACGCATCCTGCAGACGGTGCTGGCCGACGGCACAACGCTCGGCGTCGCCGGTTCGCCACCGTCCACGCCTGTCGCAGTACCATAGCGGTTCACCATTATTCGGGAGGCACTCAATGCGTCGAACGCTCGTCTTCATCGTCGCTGCCGTGGTTGTCGCCGGGGCCCTGCTCGCCGGCGAATCCTCCGCGCAGCAGAATCGTCCCGGCTTCTTCGTCACGGGCGCCACGTCCGGCACCGGCGACCACGGCGGACTTGCCGGCGCCGACAAGACGTGCCAGCAGCTCGCCAAGGCCACGGGCGCCGGCAATCGGACCTGGCGCGCCTATCTGAGCACCAACGGACCGGGCGGCGTGAACGCGCGCGATCGGATCGGCAGAGGATCCTGGTACAACGTGAAGGGACAGCTCATCGCGCAGAACCTCGACGAGCTGCACACCGACAAGGCGAACATCAACAACGACACGGCGCTCGACGAGCAGGGGCGCCAGATCAACCAGGCTGGCGGGGCGAACCGCCACGACATCCTGACCGGATCCACGCCCGACGGCCGCGCGACCGAGATGACCTGCAACAACTGGACGAGCAGCGGCGCCGGCAGCGCCATGCTGGGCCACCACGATCGCCTCGCCTTCGGCAAGCCGGGCTCGCCATGGAATTCGGCCCACCCGTCGAAGGGATGCTCGGCGGACAACCTCCGCGGCACGGGCGGGGCAGGCCTGCTCTATTGTTTCGCGGCCGACTGACGCCGGCCGATAGCGAGGAGGATCCATGAGGCTTCTGGCAGCGTGTGCGGCGGTTCTGAGTGTGGCGGCCTACGCGGTCGCCGCGGGAGTGCCCGCGAAGGTCACCTACGTCCATCACGACAAGGTGGCCGCCGTCATGGCCAAGGGCGGCGCGATCATCGAGGATCCGGGCCTGCGCGTCCTTGCCCAGCGCCGCGGCTCGGGCGAGGTCGAAGTGCACGACACGACCAACCACGTCTTCATCGTCGTCGAGGGCGAGGCGACGCTCGTGACCGGCGGCACGCTGGTGGATGCCCGGCAGACCGCGCCGGGGCAGATCCGCGCGAAGGACGTGAAGGGCGGGGACACGCACCACCTGACCAAGGGTGACGTCATCACCATCCCCGCGAAGACGCCGCACTGGTTCAAGGAGGTGCCGACCAAGTCGGTCGCCTACTACGCCGTGAACATGGAGAATTGAGATTCGGTCGGAGATCGTCCCCGAGGGAATCATGAAGAAGTTGCTCTGCGTTTCGATCGTCGTCATAACGCTGGCGCTCGCGCCGTCGCTCGAGTCACAACAGGTCGGCGGGTCGGCCCCGGGACCGGCGGTCGAAGAGGTGCCGTTCATCTTTCTGCCGAGCCCGACGATCCCGGAGACGGAGGCGGCCAGCCGGCCCGTGCCGCGGCTGGCGGACGGGACGGTCGATCTGACCGGACCCTGGGTCGGCGGCGGCTCGAACGTCGACATCGAGTTCGAGGGTGGGCTCAAGCCGGGCGAGCTCCCGCTACTGCCGTGGGCGCGGGAGCTCAGGGACAAGCGGGACAAGAAGGACGAACCGTACACGTCGTGCCTGCCGATGGGCGTCCCGCGCGTCAACCCGTATCCGTGGAAGTTCGCGATGACGTACACCCCAAAGGGACTCACGCACATCTACGTGCTCCACGAGACGGGCGACGCGGGGGCGCACCGCGTCATCCACATGGACGGGCGGAAGCATCCGGTGGACCCGCTTCCCACGTGGTTCGGGCACTCGATCGGGAGCTGGGACGGCGACACGCTGGTCGTCGACACGGTCGGCTACAACGACAAGTTCTGGTTCGACAGCCGCGGCACGCCGCACACCGAGCAGTTGCACACGGTGGAGCGGTACACCCGCATCAACTGGGGACGGCTGCGCCACGTCTTTCTGCTCGACGACCCGGGCGCGTTCTCGAGGCCGGTTACGCTCAGCTTCACGGCGCGGCTGCTCCGCGCCGATCTGAAGACCGGCGGCGGCGAGCTGATGGAGTTCATCTGCCTCGAGGACAACCAGTACGGCGCCGCCAGCGGCCTGACGCCCGGCGGCGGGACGAGCCCCAAGTAGCGCCGGCGCGCCACACATGAGGGCGGGATCGTGGCGGATGGTCCTGCTCGCCAGCCTGGGCGGGACCCTCGAGTACTTCGACTTCATGCTGTTCGGGATCTTCGCCCGCCAGATTGGCGAGGCGGTCTTCCCGAGCGGCGATCCGCTCGTCTCGCTCATGCTGGCGTTCACCACGTTCGCCGTCGGCTACCTCGCCAGGCCGATTGGCGGGCTGGTCCTCGGCAGCCTCGGCGACCGGTTCGGGCGCCGCGGCGTCTTCCTCGCTTCGATCTTCATCGCCTCGACCGCCACGCTCGGCATCGGGCTGGTGCCGAGCTACGCGGCCTGGGGCATCGCCGCCAGCATCATCGTCGTCGCGCTTCGCATCATCCAGGGGTTCTGCCTGGGCGGCGAGCTGCCGGGCGCCGTGACCTACGTCGTGGAATCGGCGCCGCGGCTCGCGCCGCTGGTGTGCAGCGTCGTATATGCGTGCGTGACGATGGGCGTGGCGGTGGCGACCGGCATCGCGCTCGTCGTGGGCCAGGTGCTGACGCCCGCGGAGGCGGTGCGGTACGGATGGCGCATCGCGTTCATCGCGGGGGGCGTCATGGGGCTTGCCGGCTACTGGCTGCGCCGCTCGTTCGAGGAATCGGCGGAGTTCGAGGAGCTCAAGCGGATCAAGGCGGTCTCGACGCAGCCGTTCCGCGAGCTGCTTGGCACGCACCCCCGGCAGATTGCCGCCGCCCTGGCGGCGCAGTGTCTGACGGCGGGCTTCAACGGCCTGTTCTTCGCCCACCTGCCGGCCTACCTGACCGGCGTGCTCGGCTACGACCAGCAGACGGCGGTCGTCGCGCAGACCTACGGCGTGGTGCTGCACGCGGCCCTCATCCTGGCGGTCGGGTGGCTCGCGCTGCACGTTGCGCCGCACCTGCTCCTGCGCGCCGGCGCGGTGATGCTGGCGGCCGGCGCCTACCCGGCCTACGCGGCGCTCTCCGGCCGCTCGGTGGATCTCATGCTGCTGATGACCGCCGCCGCGGCCGCCGGCGCGTTCGCCAACGCCACCTTCGCGTTCGTCACCGCCAACCTGTTCGCCACGCGCGTCAGGTTCAGCGGCATCGCGATCGCGCAGAACACCACCCAGTCGATCTTCGGCGGCACGACGCCGCTCGTCGCCACGGCGCTCATCGCGAGTCTGGGAACGGCGGCGCCCGCCGCATATCTCGTCGTGTGCGCCACCGTCGGTTTCCTCGGCAGCCTGGCGGTTCCCCGCTTCAGCAGCCAAATTGGTCGTGTGGAAAGGAGCACTGACATGTCTGCGTCACGTCTTGCGAAAGTCTGGATCGCCGCGCCGGTCGCGGCGTGGGTCGCGCTGCAGGGGAGCGCCGTCTTCACACAGGAGACGCCTCCGGTCAACAGCGGCGCCAATCCGTATCGCGTCATCCGCAACTGGGGGGAAGGGCCGCTCGGCCGGCCCTTTGGGGGCACCAACGGCGTCGCCGTCGACCGCGACGGCCGGTCGGTGTGGTCGGCCGACCGCTGCTCGGGACCGATCACGCCGGGGTGTCTGGGCACCAAGGCGGACCCGATCAACAAGTTCGACGAGTCCGGCAAGCGGATCGCGAGCTTCGGCGGCGGCATGTTCGTCTGGCCGCATGGCCTTCACGTCGACCGGGACGGAAACGTGTGGGTGGCCGACTCACGCACCCCGTCGGCGGAGGAGCTGAAGAAGTTCCCGGGCGAGAAGAACAAGGGGAGCGTCGTGGTGAAGTTCAGCCCGGAGGGCAAGGTGCTCATGACGCTTGGCACACCGGGCGTCGCGGGAAACCCGCCGCAGGCGCTGACCGACCCGACCTACGCGCTGACCGATCCCTCGAACGGCGACGTCTACGTCGCGGAGAGCCACACCGACGTCGAGAGTCCGAATCTGGTGGCGCGCATCTCGGTGTTCGACAGGAACGGGAAGTTCCTCCGCACCATCGGCAGGACGGGCACCGGGCCGGGCGAGTTCCGGACGCCGCACATGCTGGCGTGGGACTCGCAGGGGCGGCTCGTCGTCGCCGATCGCCACAACCACCGGATCCAGATTCTCACCAAGGACGGGAAGTACCTCGGTGAACACCGGGAGTTCAGCCGCGTGAGCGGGTTGACGATCGACAGGAACGACCTGATCTACGCGGCCGATTCCGAATCGGACGGGAAACGGCACCCGGGCTGGCGCCGCGGCATCCGCGCCGGGAGCGTCAAGGACGGCAAGGTGACGATCGTCATTCCGCCGCACCAGACCGAGGGTCCGGATGGCGCCGCGGGCGAGGGGATCGCGATCGACGCCGCCGGCAACATCTTCGCGGCGGAAGCGACCGTGCGGGGGTTGACCAAGTTCGTCAGGAACTAGCGCGCGACGCGCGAAGGCGGCTTGACACGCCGGGCGCGCCGGCCGATCATCCGCGCACGCACCCCAACGCGCACAATCCGCGCGTTGGGGACCCCGCGCGGTGGCTGGACACGGAGGGTGATGGCATGCGCACGCTGCTCGTGATCGTCGGCGCCGGTGTCGTGTCAGTCCCGTTGCTCGCCCAGGGGATCGTGTCAGGGCAAGGCGGCGGAGGCGAAGAGGTCGGCGTGCTCGGGCCGGTCAATGCGCTCGGCCAGGAAATTCGCCGCCCGCCCGTTCCAACCGGCCCGCCGCCGCGGCTGTCCGACGGGACGATCGATCTCGGAGACGGCCTTTGGATCGGCGGCGGTCCCGGCGACATGGCCTCCGGGCTGAGGAAGGGCGAGTCGCTTCCGCTGCTGCCGTGGGCGAAGGCGCTCATGGACGACCGCGCCAGGCAGCCGGCGGACGATCCGTATTACTGGTGCCTGCCGATGGGCGTTCCGCGCGTGACGCCGTATCCGTGGCGGTTCGTGCAGAACTACACGATCAAGCCGACGCACATGTTCATCCTGCACGAGGCGATCATCCACACCTACCGCCAGATCTTCATGGATGGCCGTCCGCATCCGCCCGAGCCGGACCCGACCTGGTTCGGCCACTCGGTCGGCGCCTGGCAGGGGGATACGCTCGTCATCGACACGGTCGGCTACAACGACAAGTTCTGGTTCGACCGGAAGGGGACGCCGCACACCACCCGGCTCCACACGATCGAGCACTTCACCCGCGTCACCCGCGGCACGCTCGTCAACGCCGTCACGATCGACGATCCGGGCGCGTATTCCAGGCCGTTCACCGTGACGTTCCACGCGCAGCTCGCGCCTCCCGGCGACGAGCTGATGGAGAACTTCTGCCAGGAGAACAACCAGTTCGGCGTCGCGGGCGGGCATACCCATCCGCTCGCGCGTTCCGAGCAGGAGAAGAAATAGTCGGTCCGGCTGAAGCCGGACACCACGTACTCAGCGGCTGGTATTCGTTACCGGCTCGCCGCGCAGCTGATCGAAGATCTCTCGAATGCGGGTCGGAAGGGCCGCCTGCATGAGGCCCTCGAACGCTACACGCATCCGCACGTCTTGGTGACTAAGGACATGTCAATAAACAAGAGTTACACTCAGGCGCATTCGGCGTACACTTCTGTGCGTGATAGTCTTGCGCGCGCTGAAGCAGAAGGTGGCTCTACTGTGGCCTCATCTGGACGAGCGAGCGCGGCGACTGTTTGCAGCAAGTGAGGCTCGGCAACTGGGCCATGGCGGCGTCTCGACCGTCAGTAAAGCCTGTGGGTTGTCTCGAGTCACGATTACGAAAGGGTTGCAGGAACTTGAGGATCCCCCGCTGCCCCCGGGTCGGGTTCGGCGCCCGGGCGGAGGCCGGCCGGCCCTCGTGCTGGTCGATCCCGACCTCCCGAGTCGGCTGGAGGCGCTGGTAGAACCGCTGACCCGCGGCGACCCGGAGTCGCCGCTGCGATGGACGAGCAAGAGCACGCGGGCCCTGGCGACCGCCCTGGCGGCCCAGCACCATCCGGTCAGCCATGAGAAGGTGGCGCAGTTGCTGCGGCAGATGGACTACAGCCTGCAGGGGAATCGGAAGACGGAGGAGGGGGCCGATCACCCGGACCGAGACGCGCAGTTTCAGTACATCAATGGGCAGGTGCGCAAGGCACTCGCCGCGAGGCGACCCGTCATCTCTGTCGACACGAAGAAGAAGGAGATTCTCGGCAACGACCAGAACAAGGGCCAGCAGTGGCGGCAAGCGAAGTCTCCGCACAAGGTCAATGTGCACGACTTCCCGAGTCCATCAGTGCCGCGAGCGTATCCGTACGGCATCTACGACTTGGGGCGCAACACGGGGTTCGTGAACGTCGGGACCGATCATGACACCGGCGCCTTCGCGGTGGCGTCCATTCGAGGGTGGTGGCGCGCCGAAGGACAGCGGCTGTATCCGAAAGCCAAGACGCTCTTGATCACGGCGGACGGCGGCGGCAGTAACGGCTACCGTCTCCGTCAGTGGAAGATGAAGCTGCAGGGATTTGCCGACGGGGCTGGCCTCTCCATCATGGTGTGCCACTTTCCTCCCGGTACCAGCAAGTGGAATAAGGTCGAGCACCGCTTGTTCTCCTTCATTGCCTCGAACTGGCGTGGAGAACCGCTTCGCGACTACGAGACCATTGTGCGGCTGATCGCGAAGACGACCACGGCCAAGGGGCTCACGGTCACGTGCAGACTCGACCGGCGCCGCTATCCCGTCGGCCGCAAGGTGTCTGACGACGAGATCGCCACCGTGAACCTGACACCCCACTCATTCCACGGTGAATGGAACTACGTCATTCGACCGCGCGCTCGTTTGTAAATCGTGTTTATTGACGCAGCCTTAACCGAAGACCGCTTATGCGACCGAAGGGCGGGCCCACGATGCCAGAACTTACAGCCCGCATCACCCCGCGCACAGCGAGCGCGACGGGCGCGTCAGCCGCGGCGATCGACGCGCTCGACAAGAAGCTGGCGGTCCTCGAAGGGCAGGGCGGGGGATTCGGACCCGGCGGTGGTGGCGGCGCCGCCGCCCAGCCTGGCCTGGCGACGCTCAACGGTCAGATGCTCTGCGCTCGAGCGAATCGACCGCGAGATCGATATCCAGATCCGGCCAGTAGAGGTGATGGGGACTCGGCAACGTGACGTTGGCGATCGCTTTGATCGGAGCGTGTTCGAACCAGGGGAAATCCCGAAACGGTAGGAACAACTCGCGCTGGCCGACGAACAGCCAGAAGCCGTGCGGTGACACATTGGTCACCTCAACTGGGGAAATGCCTGGCCCAGGCGGAGCGGATTTCATGCCGGTGCTCCTCGACGAGGTGTTCGGCGTCACGCAGGCGGCGTGGCAAGAGACCGGAGTTCATCGCCAGTTTCTATCGCGGGATCCAACCAGAACTTGGCCTCGCCCTCCGCGTACTGCACGTGAACATGGGCACGCACCTCCTCGCGCGAGAAGAATGTAGAGGCGAAACCCCCTCGCGCGAAGGACGGTCGGGCTCACGACATCAGAATAGACCGGCGCGCTGTCGTTGTCGACAGCGTCGGCGACCTTGTGAGGCGGCGAGGCGTTCGACGCCAGGTCGGACCCGCTGACGCCGACCCAAAGAGGCGCCGGGGCGGTGCGGAGCGGCGGGCGCGGCCGCACCGGTGTAGGATCAGCGTCGCTGCGCAGGGCCCCGGCTGTGGCATGGGTCGAGCCCACGGTCCGGAGAAGCGTCCCCAGGCACGGAGGATGAACATGGACGGTGAGGAGATTCTGCTCGAGGGGGATTCACTGGACGATGCGCGGCGCCGTGTAACCGAGGGACATTGCCTGGTGCGCGAGGAGGTGCTGTCCGACGGGAGCCCGCGCCGTGCCGCGGGCGGCGGTCCGACACCCGAGGACGCATTGCGGCAGGCGCGCGGCCTGGTTCCTGATGAGGCCGAGATCCTGGATGAACAGCTGGTGGCCGAGCCCGGCGATGTCTCGTTCACCGTCGAGGCCTTCACCGAATCGGATGCCCGGACCAGGGCCGAGTCCTCCATTCGTCCGGGCGACATCGTCACCGGGGTCGCACTCCAGACGGAGGGCAGCAAGGGCTTTCTGGGGATCGGGCGCCGCCCCGCGGTCTACAAGGCGGCCGTGAGACAGGTCGCGCACGCCGAAGTGACCTTCAGGACGAGGGCGCGGATCCGCGGGTTGGTGGTGACCCTCGAAGCGCTGGGCGTCCTCTTGCGAGAGGCAGAGACGATCGAGCGGGATGTACGCCAGTACCTGAAGATCCTGCGGGGCGTCCCGGCCGGTCTCCGCAACCCGGTGCTCGAGTCCGTGCGCTTCTCCTTCGAACGACAGCGTTTCAACGCCGCGCTCGAGCGTGCCAGGGCGTGGTGGCCTGGGGACGAGGGCCTTCTTGCGCTGGCACCGCTCGCGACCTCCTCCTTCCGGTCAGCGGACGATACCGTGGCGCAGGTGACACTTGCGCAGAACGCCGCCTCGAAGTTGCTGCTGCTGATTCGGCCGCATCTGGCAGCTGTCGGCGGCCACGGCGGAGGCCAAGACGAGGCAGCACCGGCTGATGTTCCTTCGTGTCCCCGGGGACACGGGCCGCTGCGCGAGTGGTCCGGGAAGCTGCGATGTTGGGAGTGCGGCTACCCGGACAAGTAGAAGCACAGAGATGGTGACGCCGACGACGCCGATCCCGCGGTGGCGAACGCTCGCGCTGCTGATGGCCGCGGCTGGCGCCGTGAAGCTCGCCGTGCTCCTGCAGCTTCACGACCACCCGCTCCTGCAGCCGCACGGCGAACTCGGTACCGCCTACTATGTCGACCTCGCCCGGTGGATCGCCGACCACGGGTTGCTCGCCATCACCGAGCCGTTCTTCGTGTCGCCGCTGTACGTCTACTTCCTGGCGACGATCTTCGCCCTCGGGGGCGGGCTGCTGGCGGCAAGGCTCGTTCAAATCGCCCTTGGCGTCGCCGCCGTCGGCCTGCAGTACGCCACCGCCCGCTGGTGGTTCGGAGAGCGGGCTGCGGCGGTCGCCGCCGTCCTGGCCGTCCTGTTCAGCTTCTACGAAGTCCTGATCCTCCAGGCCGCCCTCGACCCGTTCCTCGTGTCGGCCGCCCTCTTCCTGGTCACCCGGACGCTCGACAGCCGCCGGCCCGTCGTCTTCGTCGCCACAGGGATCGTCCTGGGACTGCTCGTGCTGGACGATAGGAACTATTAGTGCCTTTTCCGCCCGGTCCGAGCTTAACACTACTTTGTCAGATTCAATGAGTCGTACAGCGTGATCCAAGGTTTCGTACTGTACTTTCCGAGCGAGATTTCTTACGCTGTCGCGCGTGGACGCGCGCGGCGCGCGAGCGCTGCTCGATCGCTTCGGCCGATTCATCGATCGCTTCACCGATTGCTTCAGCCGGCGTGTCCAACGCACCGCCGCGAGTCAGTACATCGAAGGTCTCTTCAACGACAGCGAGCGCAAGTCCATACAGGCGATGCATGGGCGGTTGAGCGACCCGATTCACTATCAGGCGCTGCACTTCGTTACGCATTCGCCGTGGCCGGACAAGCCGCTGTGGGATCGGTTGAACGAGGTGATTCCCGACCGGCGCGGCATCCTGGCCCTGGACGACACGGGCCTGCCCAAGCAAGGCCGGCACTCGGTCGGCGTCAAGCGCCAATACTCGGGCACACTGGGAAAGACCGGCAACTGCCAAGTGGCCGTGTCGAGCCTGTTGATCGGGAAGGACCTGGTGTGGCCGGTGGGCTGCGAGTTGTACCTGCCGCACGAGTGGTTCGACGACGCTCGTCGGGAAGAAGCCGGCATGCCCTCGCGTGTCCGCTTTCGGGAGAAATGGCGCATGGCGCTGGCCCAGGTGCGGGCGGCGCTCAAGCGCGGCTTCCAGCTGACCGCGGTCGTCACCGATGCGGATTACGGATCGATCGCCGCGTTTCGGCGCGGCTTGGAGCGCCTCGGCCTGCGGTACGCCGTCGCCATCCGCTCCAATCTCACGGTGTGCCCCGCGGGGGCGCGGCGGACACGCACGGTCGCCGCCGTGGCCAAGCGGATCCCGTCGCGCCAGTGGTGCGTATTCCGGCCCGTCCTGAACGCCCATTCCGGTCGAACGTGAACGCCGATTCCGACCGATGCTGGACGCGGATTCCGGTCATCGTGAACGCCGATTCCGGCCATGATGAACATGGATTCCGGCGATTCTGAACACGGATTCCGGCCAAGCTGAACGCTCGTCGGTAGCTGAACGATCCTGGAGCTTTTCCCTTTCGGAAAGGACTCCCACGGATGGCAACTTCGAGGCTACCGATGAGAACACGTCGCGACGGTCTTCGCCTGAAATCCGCCGGGCTTCCGCAACGCGCCATCGCGCAGGCGTGCGGGATCGGGCTCGGCACGGTGACCGCGTACCTGCAGCGCGCCGCGGCCGCCGGTCTGGTCTGGCCGCTCGCTGACGACGTGGACGACGGCGCGTGAGAAGCGCGCCTGTTTCGCGGGCCGGCGCCGGCGACGGACCGCGTCGTGCCGGACTGGACCGCGCTGCATCAGGAACTGAAGCGGCCCGGCGTCACGCTCATGCTGCTGTGGCACGAGTACCGCGCCGAGCACCCGCACGGGTACGCCTACAGCCAGTTTTGCGAGCGGTATCGGCAGTGGGCGCGCCATCTGCAACGGTCGATGCGCCGGCTTCGGTGCTCGCGAGAAGCTGTTTGTCGACTTCTCGGGGAAGCGTCCGCACCTGGGCGATCCCGCCACTGGCGAGGAGAGCGCCGTCGCACTCTTTGTCGGCGTGCTCGGCGCCAGCGGCTTGATCTACGCCGAAGCCACCCGGGGGGAGGATCTCGCGTCCTGGATCCACGCGCACATCCGGATGCTGGAGTACTTCCAGGGCAGTCCGGCCATTGGGGTCCCGGACAATCTGAAGAGCGGCGTCACGCTGGCCCACCGGTACGACCCCGAGATCAACCGCACTGACGCCGAGCTTGCGCAGCACTATGGGGCGGTCGTCATCCCCACGCGTGTCGCTCGGCCGAAAGACAAACCGAAGGCGGAGGTGAGCGTGCAGATCGCCCAGCGCTGGGTGCTCGCGGCCCTGCGCCATCGGACCTTTTTCACGCTCCCTGATCTCAACGCAGCAATTGGGGAGCGCATCGATGCGATCAACGAGCGGTCGATGAAGGTCCTCGGCGTCAGTCGGCGCGCGCTCTTCGAGCAGATCGATCGGCCGGCTCTCCGGCCGTTGCCCCGCACGCGCTACGAGCTGGCGGAGTGGGTCGCCTGCCGTCCGAATATCGACTCTCACGTGACCGTCGAGTACAACTTCTACAGCGTCCCCTACCACCTCGCCGGCGAATCACTCGAAGCCCGCGTCACCGCGTCGACCGTCGAAGTCTTCTTCAAGAGCCGCCGCGTCGCCGCGCACGTGCGGCTCACCGGACGCGGTCGCGATGCGACGCAGATCGCGCACATGCCCAGCGCCCATCGGGCGCACGCCGAGTGGACCCCGTCCCGGCTGATCGCGTGGGCCAACCAGGCCGGTCCGGCCACGGGGCGGCTCGTCGCCGGCCTCCTCGAGCGTCGGCCGCATCCGGAGCAGGGCTACCGCGCCTGTCTCGGCCTGATGCGCCTCGGGCGTGAGCACGGCGCGGATCGGCTCGACGCGGCCTGTGCGCGCGCGGAACAGCTCCGGTCCTATCGCTTTCGTACCGTCGAGCACATTCTCACATCCCAGCAGGATCGGCTGCCGCTCGACCAGCCGCCTGCCCGTCCGGCGTTGACGCACGAGAACCTGCGCGGCGCCGCCTACTACGAGGAGATGTATGCTGACCCAGCCCACGATTGAGAAATTGCACGCCTTACTGACGGCGATGGCCCAGGCCTTCGATCAGCAGCGCGGATCGGCCGCGCATGCGGAACTCCATTTCGAGGATCGCGTCGGCTTGCTCGTCGATGCCGAGTGGACGGCCCGCGAGCAGCGGCGCCTCACGCAACGCTTGCGCCACGCTCGGCTCCGCTACCCGGCGTCGCTCGAAGACGTCGATTTCACGACGCCGCGCGGCCTCTCGCGCGACGTGGTCCTCAGTCTCGGGACCGGTGGCTGGATTCGCGACCACCACAATCTCCTGATCACCGGCCCGACGGGGATCGGCAAAAGCTGGTTGGCGTCGGCATTTGTCGAGAGCGCGTGCCGGCACGGCTTGACGGCGACCTACGTGCGGGCGCCACGCCTGCTCCACGATCTCGCCGTCAGTCGCGGCGATGGGTCCTACGCGCGCCTCCTCGCGAAGCTGGCCACACTCGATCTCCTGGCGATCGACGATTGGCTCCTGGCGCCGCTCACGGATGCGGAACGCCGAGACCTCCTGGAGGTCATTGAAGATCGGAGTGAACGGACATCCACGCTCGTGGCGAGTCAGCTGCCGCCGACGGCCTGGCACGCGGCCATCGGTGAGCCGAGTGTCGCCGATGCGATCTGCGACCGCCTGATTCATCGTGCCCATAAGCTGACGCTGAAAGGCCCGACGATGCGCGACCCGGAGACGCGGCGCTCCGGCAAGGGGAACGCATGATCGCCGGCGCTCGTCGGGTGGTGCTCAGGGTCGACCGCTCCGACGATCGTCGCTCCTGGGGCATCCTGAACAGTCGAGCTGAGGCGCGGCAGCCTGTGGATCGTGCCCGACCTGTGGAACACGCACAGAACGCGTTTCCCACAAGGTCGTTGGACGGCGCTGAAGCACGCGCCGCCCACACGCTCCACAAGGCACTCTCCTTTTCTGCGTGCTGGAACGAGAACAACACAGGCCGTATCCTGATGCGGTCGTCAAGTAGGGAGGATCAGCAGATCGCTGTCGTCGTCGCTTCGCTCCGATGAGCGTACGGCTTGCCCGGAATCGGCGTTCATCATCACCGGAACGGGCGTTCAGCTTGGCCGGAATACGCACATGAAGGAATATCGCGTGCCCGACACGTCCGGCGCGCTGCCGGGTGACGCATCGCGTCTGGGTCGACAAACAAGACGTGGTGTGGTTCTCGGAGAACTGGGCCCACAACCTGACGCGGTTCGATCCGAAGACCGAGCGGTTCCAGCAGTTCCACCTCGACACCGGCGATCCGATCAATTCACCGGGATTCAGCAACTTCCACATGGACGCCGGCGGCTACGTGTACGAAACCATCAACCGCGGCGTGGTCAGAATTGACAGCCGCAGCGGCAAGATCGTGCAGCACTACCCGTTCACGCGGCTCGTGAGCACCTACGACAACATCGTTGGCATGGACGGGCGCTACTGGTCGGGCGGACAAACCGGCACCGGCCTCCTGGAGCTGCTCGACATCAAGACCGGGAGGCTCTGGGAGCTGGACACGCGCACCCCCGTGTCGAGCCCGGGGCGCGGGGGATTCGATTTCGACGGGAACGCGTGGTTCGGCGTCGCGGGCGGGCATACCCATCCGCTCGCGCGTCCCGAGCAGGAGAAGAAATAGGCGCGGTGGCCGGCATGCCGGACGACGGCCGCGGGCGCTGCGGCCGGGAAAGCGACGACAGCTCGTACCCTTCCGACTCCGCGTCGACTAGTGGCTGTCTCGATGCGACATCCATCGCACGGCACAAAACGCCACGGGTAATTCCGGCATTTCGAACGCGTGGACGGAAGTCGACGCGCAGAATCGCTGCCGCCGCTTTCCAGCGTCGCGGTGCGCTCGGCCTGGCGCACGCGGCCATCCTCCGGCACGCCGGCCAAGCGCTCATGCTCCCGGCGCGCTCACGCCAGATGCCTCGCTGCGGGCCTGCCCTCGGGCGGCGGCCGTTCGAAGCCCGGCGACCGCAGTGCGAAGCCGGAAATCGCGCGTGGCGATTCATCGCCGCGAGTGTGCGCCGCGTGATCTGGTGATCGAAGAAGCTTCGAATTAGCGCAGGCGGTGTATGCCACGCTGGCAAGCGCGCGGTTTGGGCATTACTCGCGGCGGGAGCGACAGAGTTCGAGCCCGCGCGTGATTTCCCGCCGGGCGAAGCCGGACGCCGCCTGAGGGCAGGCCCGCAGCGTCACCGACTCGTATTCGACACCGGCCCGCCGCCCAGCTCGCGGAGGTCGACCGTGTTGACCTGGTCGACGATCTTCGCGAACGCGCGCGACGACTGCTCGAGCCCGTAGGCGGGCACCGCCGCGAGCGTGTCCATGTCGGTGTGGTACACCGTGTGGTCGATGATGTGGACGCTCGGGGCGTCGGTGAAGACGTGACTGAGCTCGCCGCCGGGGCGACCCTCGGGGCGCGAGTAGAGCGCGATCCCGTACTCGTTGAACGTCTTCAGCGCGATCTCGCGCAGGCGGTCGCCGCCGCCGACGTACCAGCGCCGGGCGCTGACGTGGTTCGACGTGATGAACGCCTCGCCCACGAGATACGTGGCCACCTGCGCCGTGTGCTCCAGGTTGATGAGGAGCGCCGTCTTCGCGAACATCGCCTGCATGTTGTTGTGGACCCAGCTGACGCCCGCCTGCTCGCCGGAGGGCGAGTGGTGCGCCGCCGTCGTGAAGAACGTCAGCGTGCGACGGCGCTGGGTCTTCGGCAGCTTCGCGTAGTGCTCGGCAAGCGCCACGAGCGTCGCCATCCCTGACGCGTTGTCCATGGCGCCGTCGAAAAACGCGTCGGCGTGGGCCATCACCGCGATGTTCTCGTCGGTCGCGCCCGGTCCTCTCCTACTCGGAGTCAGTCGGAGGGGTGCTCTCCGAGTCGCCAACCGGCCGCCAGCATCTGCTTAACGAGCGGGTATTCTTTCGCATCTTTATCGGGCCGCACACCCGGGACTCGCCAGGAAGTATACCGTCGATGTGCCCGATACGGCAGAAGGCAACCCACCCCGAGACCGAGGAGGACCGCCGCGACCGCGCCCGAATCTCCAAGCCCAAATCTTGCCGCCAGATACAGCGTCACCAACATCAGTAGAACGCCTAGTAGCGGCCCACACACAAAACCGGCGCACAACCATAAATTCTCCCGGTGATGCACCCTCTTGCAGGCGGGACAGCGCGGAATGACAATCACCCCAGCATCGAACAGAACAGTCTCCGACAGCGGCAGCTTGGGATACTCCCGGTGTATGAACTCCCGCGCCTCGGTGGCGTCCTCTCCAGGTTTCTGCTGGCAGAACCAGCACGCCCATTGCTTGTAAGACCTCGCCGCACCCCGTCTAGCCAATCGGCGTCATGTAGTCCACAGTATCCCCCGCAAGGAGGAGCTGATGGATCAGGCACTCGTTCGATTTCGACAGGTGGCCGCGCGTGAGAATCGCGGCCGTCGCGACGTACGGCGTCGGTATTCGCCGAGACTGCGTGAACACGCGGTCGCGTACTGGCTGACGCGCCGCCGGCAGGGTGAGCGGTTGCGGGACGTCGCGGCGGCCTTGGGTGTGGCGCGCTGGAGTCTGCATCGCTGGACGCGTGCGTCAAAGGCGCGGGCGCGGTTTCGTCCGGTCGCGCTGGCCGCGCCGGCGTCGCCGGTGGCACCGCCCGTGGTCGTGGTCATGGGCGCGGCCGGGCCGCGTGTGGAGGGCCTCGATGTCGAATCGGTCGCGCGACTGCTGGCGCTGTTGCGATGAGATGGCACGGCCGCCGGGTGACGGTCTATGCGTATGCGCAGCCGACCGACATGCGCAAAGGCTTCGATGGGCTCTGCGCGCTGGTCACGCAGGGCCTCGAGCGCGATCCGCTGAGCGGCGATGCGTTCATCTTCGTCAGCCGCGATCGCGTGCGCGCGAAGGTGTTGCAGTGGGACGGCACCGGTCTCTGCATCTATGCAAAGCGGCTCGAGCGGGGTCGCTTCGCGCGCCTCTGGCGCGACGACGGCGAAGCGCCGATCCGCCTGACGGTCAGCGAGCTCGATCTGTTTCTCGACGGGAGCACGCTGATCGGGCGTGTGCCGCTCTCGCCGCCGGCGCTGACGCACTTTTCGCTTGCCTCCGATCGTGCATGATGATCAAATGCGTGACGGATGGTGGAGCTCACGACGGAACAGAACCTCGAAACGCTCCGCCAGATTAGTCTCCTTCTCGATCGCGAAATCCAACGCCTCATTACCGAGAACCGGCATCTGACCGCGGAGCTGGCGCGCGTGCGCGGGCTCCCGAACCCTGAGCAACTGGCGTTCACCGCGGTGCAAGACCTCGCACAGGCGCGCGCGAAGATCTTCGCGCGCGCTGCGGCGGATCCTGCCGTGCGCGCGCGCCGTCCAGCACACCCGGGGCACGGGCCTCGGCCGCAGCCCACGCTCCCGATCGTCGAGATTCGTCACGAGCTGCCCGCGGAGGCCCGGCAGTGCCCGGCGTGTGGCGGGGCGCTGACCGAGATGCTCGGCCAGGCCGAGACGTCAGACCGCATCACCACGGTCAAACTCACGTATCAGGTCGAACATCACGTCCGGCAGAAGTATCGCTGCGCGTGCAACGGGGCGGTCGTCACCGCGCCCGGACCCGCACAAGTGATCTCCGGGGGCCGCTACGCGCCCGAATTTGGCGTCGGCGTGGCCGTGGCGAAGTACGCCGATCATTTGCCGCTCGAACGCCAGGTGCGCATGATGGCCCGCGAAGGGCTGATCGTCGATTCCCAGACGCTGTGGGATCAGCTGAACGCGATGGCCCGGCACTTGGATCCTACGTATACGGCTCTGGGCCGCCGCGCGCTCGACGCACCGGTGATCAACGTCGATGAAACGCGCTGGGCGATCATGGGGTCTGGCAAACCGGCGGCCGGCACCGTGTGGGGCGTGCACGCGCCGGCGGTCGCCTTCTATCGCATCCTGGCCGGCAAATCGGCCGATGAAGGCCGCCAGGTGCTGGGCGACTACCGGGGGACGGTCGTGGCCGACGGGTTTGCGGTCTACGACGTGCTCGCGCGCGACGGGCCTGGTTTCACCCTCGCGCACTGCTGGGCGCACGCCAAACGGAAGTACGACGAGATCGCGAAGCAGTGGCCGTCCTTCCGGCAAGCCTGAGTCACTCGCTCGGCGCGGCCGATTACGCCGCGGTCGTGACGGCGGCGAGCGTCTCCCGGTAGTTCCACGGCATCCACGCGGCCGGCGTGGCGGCGAGCGCCTCCCGGTGCCGCTGGAGGACGGTGAGATAGTCGAACGGATTCGCGCCAGCCAGCTCACACGTGTGAATCAGGCTCATGAAGAGATCGCCGACGTGGGCGCCGGCGGCCGTCCGATAGAAGAGGGCGTTCTTGCGGTGGAGGATCGCTTTCTTCAGGGCGCGTTCGCAGACGTTGTTGTCGAGTGGGGCGCCGGGGACGCGCAGGAAGAGGGTGAGCGGCGTCCAGTGCTTCAGGAAATACGCGATCGCCTGGCCCAGCCCGGAGTTCGGCTCAATGCGGTGCGCGTCGATCTGGTCGGTGAGCCAGGCGTGGAGGTCTTCCAGCACCGGGCCGCTCCGGGCCTGATGGGCGGCGAGCCGATCGACGGGCACGAGGCCGGCCGCGCGCGCCTCCTCGTCACACCGATACACCGCGCGCAGGGTTTCCAGGATGTGCCGACATTCGGCCGGAAAGCTGGGGGTCACGTCGACCACCTTCCGTCGGGCGTGCGCGAGACAATGCGCCAGCACCACCTCGAGCGGCTTGGGTAGATTGCGCGACAGCGCGTCGCACATCTGAATCGGTGGGCCCCGATCGGCGGCGCGCTCGGCGAGCATGTGCGCGAGGTTCTCCCCCGCGTGGCGACGCCCCGTGAAAAAGAGGGCGAGGCGCTGTCCGTGGGACTGCGAGATGATCCCAGACGTGAAGACGCCGGTGCGCTCGTGGGGCATCGCGTCAGCGTCGGGATCGACGTCGGCGTCCTCAGCCCGCGCGCGCGCCTCGGGCGCCAACGACAGGACCGTCATGGTCGTGTCGTCGTTGTGGATCACCTCGCCTTGGGCAGCCTGTCGCATCAGTTCATCGAGGGCAGGGTGGAGGACGGCGGCGGTTTTCGCGACCATCTCCCACTGGGTGGAGGCGGGCACGGGGATCTGCACGTCGGTCTGCAGCCGTTCGAGGCGATGAAACGGGACGCCGACGCCGTACTTCAGCAGGGCGACCATGCTCGTCGAGGTCGCGTCATACTTCTCCGACCCGAGGCCGGGCGGCGGATCCGCCGTGAAGACCTCGCCGCACAGGTTACAGCGCAGCTTCTCGAGCTGATACACGGTGGCCGCCAGCGGGGCCTGGCCGACGATCCGCACGAGCACGCCCGGGTCGCGCTGCGCGTAGACGTTGCCCTTCGCACACCCGGGACAGCGATCCCCGTGGTGCACGCGGGGATGCGCGACGACGACGCGGGTGGCGCCGCCGTACGCGTCGGCCCCCTGGCGGCCGTGGCCGGCCGCGGGCTCGGTGTCGGCCGCCGTCGGGGCCGCGCCGGTCGGCGGCGCCGCGGGCACGCCGGCCCGCGCCAGGACGTCGCGCGTCTTCTCGGTCGAAGCGCCGAAGAGGATCTGGCGCAGTCGCGCGATCGTGACGGATTTGTTCTCGACCAGTTGCGCGACGTAGCCGAGCGTGTGCAGCGCCGCCGTGAGCGTCGCGTAGTCGTCGTCGCTGAGCGGCGCCTGCCGGGCCCGCTCCGCCACGCGTGCGAGGTCGTCCATGTGCAGCGCGATCCGAGGAGGCCTGGACGCCATCTTAATCTTCGGTGAGCCGCTGGCGGAAGTCCGGGGTGAGCGGATAGCCCAGCACATCTTTCACCGGCTGCGTGCGGACCTTGGTCGGCGCGTTGTGGCCACGGCCGGTGGTCGGCCCGAGCGCGATCCAATTGGCGGCGCGATAACAGGTGCCGCGAAAGCGCGCGGGATCGACAAACGTTTCCAGGAAGTAGATCGGATGTCCGTAGACCTGCAGCCAGTCGGCCGACAGGCGCGCCGCCATCTGGCCGAGCACGTGCGACGCGAGATGCGGGACCGTGACCCACGGCAGAATCAGAAACCGCGTGTTGTAGGCCACGAAGCGGAGGTGCCGCCGGCGCGTCTCGGGCGACCAGCCGATAAAGCGGTCGCGCGGCCCGAGATGCCGCGGCGCCGAGGCCCAGGTCACGCACGCCACCGGTCGGTCCGCGCCGCACACCAGATACTTCAGATGCGCACCCACCGGCTGCTGGTAGCCGAGGTAGTGATACTGCGCGAGCAGGCTGTTGCACAGGCCCTCGTCCGGCGTGCGCCGGACCTGTCGGATCGTGAGCGGCTGCAGGGCGCGCAGGGCGCCCGTGATCGGCGTGGTGTCGAGCAGCACCGGCGGTGGGCTGGTCCGCGGCCGCCACGGCTTGCGCGTGCCCCAGCGCGCGGGCGGCAGCACCAGGTGGCCGCCCCGATGCAACCACAAGAGCAGGCCGCGGCAGATCGCGTCGCACGGCGTCCCGTTCGGTTGCCACCACTGCCACGCGTCACAGACGGCCAGCGACAGCGCGCGGCGGCTGAGGCCGGGCTCGGCCGCGATCCGCGTCCGAAGCCACAGGAGATCGGCCGTGGTGATCCGGCGCCCGCGATAGCGCAGTTCTTCATCCACGAGCGCGAGCGTACCAGAGCCGGCAATAGAACGCAAGCCCCCCGCTCAGCCCGCGGGCAGCCGCCGCCACACCGGCGCCGCATCGGCCGCCGTCGGATCGCCGCCCACGATCAACCGCTGCACCTGATGCGCCGCGAGCGCGGCGGTCGCCGTCGCGCTCGTTGTCAGCGCTCACCTGAAAACGCGTAAATCTCGACGGTTGTCGTCGTAGGTGTTCTTCGTTCTTCTCTTCTGAAGG
>Ga0156082_106_pt1 | contig 47336 bp, 44 predicted proteins | sample RifCSPlowO2_02_FD_107735 | JGI IMG/M metagenome (GOLD analysis project Ga0156082, IMG submission 107735) | Acidobacteria bacterium RIFCSPLOWO2_02_FULL_68_18 | reverse complement strand
CCAGGCGGTGGGCGTGGCGACGCCCGCCAATCGCGCCGTATGGGACATCCTCGCCCTCTACGCCGACGGCGCGGCGCCGGCGGGACGGGTTCCGGCCTCGTGACGCTGCCGCGCCTGACCATCCGCTCGCTTCGTGCGGTACCGGTCACGGTGCCGATGCGGTACGCCCTCGGCACGAGCGCCGCGACGGTCGACGCCGCGCCGCTGCTGCTCGTCGATCTGGAGACGCACGAGGGCATCACCGGACGCGCCTACCAGTTCTGCTACCAGAGGGCGGCGGCGCCCGCGGTCGTCCGTTTCCTCGACGACAGTCTCGAGGCGATTGCCGGAGCGCCGCTCGTGCCCGCGGATCTGTGGACGGCGCTCTCGAAGCGCTACACGCTCATCGGCGTGCAGGGGATCGTGCGCATGGCCATGGCGCTCGTCGACGTGGCCGGCTGGGACGCGCTGGCCCAGGCGGCCGGACTCCCGCTCGTGCGGTTCGTCGGCGGCGTGCCACGGCCGGTCCCCGCCTACAACAGCAACGGTCTCGGCCTGATGCCGGCGGCTGCGCTGGCCGACGAGGCGGAGCGGTTGCTCGACGGTGGATTCCGAGCCCTCAAGCTGCGGCTCGGCTATCCGACGCTCGACGGGGACCTGGCGGCCGTCCGCGCGGTCCGCCGGCGGATCCCGGACGACATCGCGCTGATGGCCGACTACAACCAGGCGCTCACCGTGTCCGAGGGGATCCGCCGGGCGCGCGCCCTGGACGGGGAAGGGATCTACTGGATTGAGGAGCCGATCCGGCATGACGACTTCACCGGATGCGCGCAGATTGCCGACGCGGCGGCGACGCCCGTGCAGATCGGCGAGAACTTCTCGCAGGTGTTCGACATGGAAAAAGCCCTTGCCGCCCGGGCGTGCGACTACGTAATGCCCGACCTCGAGCGGATCGGCGGCGTCAGCGGCTGGCGGCGGGCGGGCGCGCTCGCCGCCGGGGCCGGGATCCCGCTGTCGTCGCACCTCCATCCGGAAGTCAGCGCGCACCTGCTGGCGGCGACGCCCACCGCCCACTGGCTGGAGTACGTGGACTGGATGACCCCGCTTCTCGCCGAGCCGCTCCGGATCGTCGACGGCATGGCGGTCCCTTCCGACCGTCCGGGCAACGGCCTGCTGTGGAACGCCGAGGCCGTGCGGCGCCATCGGGCCGATACGTAACTCCCAAGGCCCAACGGCCAACGGCCAACGCCTAGAGTCCGCACTGCATTGCCCCATTCCCTCGGTTGCGGTATAAGGGCCGCCATGCGTACGGCCGGTGCGATGGTCCTGGTGCTGGTCGCCGGCGCCGACGTATGTCACGGAGGATACGCCACATGCGCTTCATGAACATGCACTCACGTGAACGGATCGTTGTCGCGGGCCTGCTCGGCTGTGGGCTGCTACTGGTCGCGGCGTGCTCGGCGCCGCAGAACACCCAGACGCCCAATGCGGGGGCCGGTATGACCGCGTTCGAGGGAGCCCGCGTCATTGTCGGCGACGGCAGCGCGCCCGTCGAGAACGCCACGATCCTCGTGCGCAACTCCCAGATCGAGCAGGTCGGATCGGCCGGGTCGGTGCAGGTGCCCGAGGGCGCCGTCCGCGTCGACCTCGCGGGCAAGACGGTGATCCCCGGCATCATCGACGGGCACGTGCACCTGCGCTCCCAGTCGCGCGACACGCTCGTCGAGGACCTGCAGCGCCGCGCGTACTACGGCGTCGTCGCCGCCGCGAGCATGGGACAAGACCAGGGCGACATTCCGTACCAGGCTCGGACCGAGAGCGCGGCGACGCCGAACATGGCGCGCTTCCTGACGGCGGGGCGCGGCATCACGGCGCCGGAGCCGGGCCGGACCGAGGTCCCGTTCTGGGTGTCGACGCCGGAGGAAGCCCGCGCGGCGGTGCAAGACAACGCCAAGCGAAAGGTCGACATCGTCAAGATCTGGGTGGACGACCGGGACAACAAGTACAAGAAGCTCACGCCCGAGCTGTACGGCGCCGTCATCGACGAGGCGCACAAGAACGGCCTTCGTGTGACCGCGCATATCTACGAGCTCGCCGATGCGAAGGGGCTGCTCAAGGCGGGGCTCGATGCGTTCGCCCACGGCGTGCGCGACCGCGACATCGACGAGGAGTTCGTCGGGATGTACAAGCAGCGGCTGGAGGTGATCCTCGTCCCGAACCTGCCGAACCGCGGCGTGAAGACGGATCTGAGCTGGGTGAGCGACACGGTGGCGCCCGCCGAGCTGGAGAAGCTCCAGGCCGCGGTCGCCAAGGACGACCCCGAGGCGCAGAAGCTCTTCGGCATCCAGGCGCGCAACCTGGCCAAGCTGGCGGCCGCGGGCGTCAAGGTCGGCATGGGCACCGACGGCAACACGCCGTACGGAGCGCACCTCGAGATGGCGGACATGGTGGCGACCGGCCTGTCGCCGAGCGAGGTCCTCGTGGCGGCCACGCGCAACAACGCCGAGCTGCTGCGTCTGAGCGATCTCGGGACGATCACCCCGGGCAAGAGCGCCGACTTCGTCGTGCTCGACGCGAACCCGCTGGACGACATCATGAACACGCGGCGCATCAACGCCGTCTACATCCGCGGCACGGCGGTGGACCGCGCGGGCCTGCGCAGCAAGTTCATGGCGCAACCGGCGACCCAGTGAACCCCGACGAGCCGGGTCCGAAAGGACCCGGCCTACGCCTCCCAGTCAACACGCAGGGCGGGTCCTTGTGGACCCGCCTGGGTGCCCCGATGACAACACGCATTCTTCTCGTCGCGGCGCTGTGTGCGGTATCCGCCAGGCCGGCCGCGGCCGAGCTCGTCACCTTCCCGGTCGGCGGCCAGATGCGGCACGCGTTCGTCTTCGCGCCCGCCGGGCCGCCCGCCTCGGGCACACGGCCGGTCGTGCTGGCGTTTCACGGGCGGGGCGACAACATCCGCGACTTCCAGTACGTGAATCTGCACGTCGCCTGGCGCGACGCCGTTGTCGTGTACTTTCAGGCGCTCGATCGAGACGGCCTCTCCGGCTGGCAGGTCGAGCGCGGGCAGGACGGCGACCGCGACCTGGAGCTCGTGGACGCCGCGCTGGCCGCGCTTCGAAAGAGGCACCCGATCGACGAGGATCGGATTTACGCGACCGGGTTCTCGAACGGCGCGGCGTTCACGTACCTGCTGTGGGCGGAGCGCCCCGGCGTCTTCGCGGCGTACGCGGTCGTGGCGGGCCGCCTGCGGCCGTCAGTGCGGCCGAAGCTGCCGAGACCGCTCCTGGCCGTCGCGGGAGAGCGCGACCCGCAGATCCCGTTTGCAGATCAGAAGGCCGCCATCGACGCGGCGATATCCGTCAACGGCGTGCGCTCTTCGACGGCGGCGTGCGGCGAGGGATGCACGGCCTACGGGTCCGACTCGCCCGCGCCGGTGATGGTCTGGGTCCATCCGGGCGGCCACTCGTACCCGAGGGGCACGTCGGAGCGCATCGCCGCGTTCTTGCGCGATCACCCGCGGCGGCGGTGAGGCAGCTTGCGGCAGTTCACGACTTCCATGGAGGCCTTATGCCATCTCGCCTGAAATCGACTGCCTTCTGTCTCGCGCTGGTGCTTGCCGGGGCCGCCGGCGGGTTCCACCTGCGCGCGCAGGCGCCGGCCGCCGCGCCGCAAGCGCAGGCACCGACACCGCCGCCTCCGCCGGACACCGCGGAGATGCGGGCGCAGTACGAGCGCTGGCGCACCGAGTTCAAGACGTGGGGCAAGTGGGGCAACGACGACAACAAGGGAACGACGAACCTGATCACGCCGCAGAAGGTGCAGAGCGCCGCGCGGCTGGTGCGCAGCGGGATCGTCGTCTCGCTGGCGCCACCGGTGCCGCAGGTCGCCGCGGCCGACGTGCAGCCGGCCGGCGTGTTCCGCCGGACCACCAACAACATCACCGAAGGCGGCACGACCGACAACTACCAGGTCAGCTACCACGGACTCACCGTCGCCCACATGGACACCTGGTGCCACTTCTTCGAGAACGGGACGATGTACAACGGCGTGCCCGTGAAGGGGAACCTGTCGCCCGAGACCGGCTGTGCGAAAGGGAGCGTGATGAACTGGAAGGACGGCGTCTTCACGCGCGCGGTTCTCTACGACATCGCGCAGCTCAAGGGCGTCGACTGGGTGGAGCCGGGCACGCCGATTCGCCGCGCCGACCTCGAGGCGTGGGAGAAGAAGATGGGCGTCAAGGCCGGTCCGGGCGACGTGGTGCTGCTCTACATCGGCCGCTGGAAGCGGCGCGCCGCGGCCGGCCCGTGGGCGGGGCAGGTGTCCGGATATTACGCGGACACCCTCCCGTGGATGCACGAGCGGATGCCGGCGTTCATCGGGCACGACTTCAACATCGACTGGAACCCGCGCCCCGGGTGGGAGGGAATGCGCAACCCGATCCACGTGGCCGTCCTCAACTGGATGGGCATCAACATCGTCGAGTGCCTCGATCTCGAGCAGGCCGTGGCGGTGGCCCGCAGGCTGAAGCGCTACGAGTTCCTGATCTCGTTCGCCCCGCTGCCCGTCGAAGGCGGCACGGGCTCGCCGCTCAACCCGCTGGCGATATTCTGATCCCGGGCCAGCGGCACACGGCGCACACCTGCACCTCGTCCTGGAGTGGCGGGTGTAGAATACGGCCCTTAATATCCGGCTCTGGACCTTCGGCAGCGATGGAGGTAGACGTGGCATCAAGACTGACAATTGTGGCTCTCGCGCTCGCCCTGGCCTTTAGCGCGGCCGACCGCGTCGGCGCGCAGGCGGGCGGCGCCGTGTCGTTCAAGCTGGGCACGTTCGAGCAGAACGGCCGAACCTTCGTGGGGATGGTTCTCCGGGATACACAGGTCGTGGACATCGCGCGCGGGAACGCCGCGTTCGAGGCGGCGAACGGGTCGGCGCCGAAGCTGACGGCGCCGGCGGACATGAAGCAGCTCATCGTGCGCTACGACGCCGAGTGGCGGCAGCGGCTCGGGGCCATCGCCAAGGTCGTCTCGAGCGCCGCCAGTCCCCCCGCCTACGTCGTACCGGTCAACACGCTGAGGATCCTGCCGCCCGTGCGCCCGTCGGTGCAGCTCAACGCCGGCGGCAACTACGTCGAGCACACCGACGGCATCGCCGCCAACCAGGCGCGTCAGGGCGGCCCAGCGCCGGCTCCGGCACCGGCACGCGGCGGTCGCGGCCCGGCGGCGGCTGCCACCTCAGCGCCCGGCATCTGGGAGCGCGCCGCCAACGACCCTCGCCCTGAGAATCCGTACCTGTTCCAGAAGTCACCCTCGATCATCATCGGCAACGGCGATCGGATCGTCATGCCGCGCGGCCGGACGAATATCGACTTCGAGTGCGAGTTCACGGCGGTCATCGGCAAGCCGGCGAAGTACGTGTCGGTGGCCAGCGCGGCCGACTACATCTTCGGTTACACGGCGCATCACGACGTGTCCGACCGCGCAGGCCGCGGCGACCGGAAGATGGGCGGCTCCGACTGGCTGATCGGCAAGAATCACGATACCTTCGGGCCGCTCGGGCCGTTCATCGTGCCGAAGGAGTTCATCAAGGACCCGATGAACACGCGGCACGTGATGACGCTCAACGGCATGGTGATGCAGGACTCGAACACGAACCGCATGAGCCACAACATGTTCGAGCTCGTGCACTACGCGTCGAACATCCTGACGCTCAATCCCGGCGACACGATCGCGGGCGGGAGCCCCGCCGGCACCAACATCGAGCGCGCCGAGCCGCGCTGGATGCGGGCCGGCGACACCGCGACGTGCACGATCGACGGCATCGGCGCGCTGACCAATCCGGTCGTCGCCGAGTCGACCGTCTCGACGCGGTAGCGCCGCCGAGTCGGCGATGAAGGCGGCCGGCCTGACGCTCGTCGGGCTCGCCCTGTTGACGAGGCCCGTTGTCTCGTGGGACCTCCCACGGGACAACGGGACCCTCGGACGCGAGGCCGTTGCCGAGATCCTCCAGGCGAACGAGTACCCCGACACCAGCTCGTACACCCAGCGCATCGAGTTCATCGACTTTTCCGCGCACGGCCAGCGGTTCACGCAGGTCGTCGTGACGCTGACGCCGGACCGCCCGCGCCTCCGCAACGGCAGACGCCTCGTGGTGGTCGGCGGCGAGCCGGGCAGCGAATACGGGATGGACTTCGTGTGGACGGTGGACGGCGGGGACGGGCCCGGCGTGTGGCTCGCCAGGCGCGGCGTCACCTTCGTGGCGCTGACGCGCGTGGGGCGCTGGAACTTCCTCGCGCCGACCGGGGACGGATCGTGGGAGACCGTGCCGCTCGGCGAACGGATGCCGATCTTCAGCCGGGAGCAAGAGGCCTACTGGCAGCCGGGCGATTTCGAAACCAGGCGGACGGGCGCGTCGGCCGTCACCGCCGCCAGCGTCAGCGCCGTCGCGCGGTACCCCCGGACGGGCACCGCGCTGGAGCGGCAGATGCTGGCGGCCACGCCGGCGGTGTTCGTCGAGGGGTACCGGCGTGCGCTCGAGAAGGCGATCCCCGATCGGCGCGGCGCGATCGTGCTGTTCTGGGGGATGTCAACCGGAGGCGCGTTCCTCTATCCGCTGGCCAGGCAGTATCGGCCCGACGGCTTTCTCGGCTGGGGGACGAGTTCCACCGGCCTCGCCTACGTGGACAACCGCGCGCGCGGCGGCAATTTCGCCGACGTGTACGGGATCGGCGCGCTGCGGGTGCGCGAGCGCGGCCCGGACGACTTCGAGTTCTATACGCGGCACGTCGACGCCGCCACGCGCGCGAGGTGGTGGAAGGCGGCCCTCAGGTCGCCGCGCTTCAAGAGCACGGAGGACGCGGTGATGCAGTTCGGGGCGGCGGCGCTCACCGAGCACGGCGTGCGTCTCTGGCAGTCGGCGTTGCTTCCCGATGCGGCCCGGGCGGGCGGCTTCGCGGCGTTCCTGCGCGCGATGTTCGAGCCGAGCTACCCGCCCGCCGAGTTGAAGCAGGTGCCGGTCTTCGAGCTGAACGGGACGAGCGACGAGGTCCTGCCGCCGGCAGTCGTCGACGCCAACCGGACCGTGATGGAGCCGTACGCGAAGAAGTACCGGGTGGGGCGCATCGACGGGCTGCACCACTACCTGTTCAGCCGGGACGACATCACCGTCGTCGGCACCGCCTGGCTGCGGTTCATCGACTCCGGCTTCTTCGACTGAGCGTGTTCGCTACTTGAGCTGGTCGGCTACTTTCGCGATGCCCGCCTTCCCGCAGATCTCCTCGCGTGCCTGGCCGCCCGGCGCGCCGCTCAAGCCGACGGCGCCGATCGTCTCCTCGCCGACGTTGATCGGCACGCCGCCGCCGAGCGGGATCACGTCGACGAGCATCCGCTGACCGGCGTTGGTCGTCTCGGTCCGTTTGGCCCACTCCGCCGACGTGGTGCGGAACGTGCGCGCGGTGTACGCCTTGCGCCGCGCCAGTTCCGGATTGTGCGGACTGGCGGTGTCGCCCTGCAGCATCACGCGGACGCGCCCCGCGCGGTCGACGACCACCACCGAGGCGGTGCCGCCGCACTCCTCGAGCGCGGTCTGGGCGATGGTCAGCGCCATCTTGAGCGAGACGTCACGGTGCATCAGCACCTGCGCGTCGGCGGAGCCGGCGAGGAACAGGATGGCGGCTGAGGTGGCCGCGGCCAGTCGGAACTCCATAACACCTCCCTTTCGGTGCGGATTATAGAATGGCGGCGATGCGTTCGGTCCTTGCGTTCGCGGGGGGTCTCGCGACGCTCGTCCTCCTCGTCGGCGCGCAGGACCTCGAAAGCTACGACCACGCGTTCTTCTCGCTCGACCGGGGCACTGCGACCGAGCCGGTCCGCGCCATGGGCCAGCCGGTGTACACGCTGGCCTTCGGCCTCGGTGTCCGCTTGCCACTGCACGGCAGCCTGGGCGCGTCGCCGGCCGCCGCGCTGGCGCCACTTCTCCCGGCGCCGTTGACCTACTGGCTGCTGCTGGCGGTCGCGGTGGCCGCGGCCTCGCTCGTCGTCCGCCAGGCGCTCGAACCGACGTGCGGGCGTCTGTGCACGTGGCTGGCCCTCCCGCTGCTGTTCTGCTCGGTGCCGATCGTCAACTACACCGTCTTCTCCGACTGGCCGGAGACCGCCGTCACCTACTGCGCCTTGGTGGCGGGCGTGTTCGCGCCCCATGCCTTCCTTGCGCTGCGGGAATCGCCGTCGCCGCTCTCGCGCCGGCTCGGCGGTCCGTTCGTGGCCGGCGCGGTGTGGGGGCTCATGGGCGCGGCGCATCCCGGGTACTGGCCGCTGCTGGCCGGCACGGTCGTGGTGTCGGCGGCTCTCGTGCTGTGGCGGTCGGAGCACCCCCTCGGCTGGCGATTGGCGGCGGCCGGGGGACTTGGCGTCGTGGCTCTGCTCGCGGTTGCGCCGCAGGCCCCGGACATCCTGCGCGAGGTCGAGTTGGCGCGTGCCGGGGGCGGGGGCATGAGGCGCATCGTGCAGGGCGCGGAAGGAAGCCTGGTTGCCGCCAATGCGTTTCCGTTCACCCGGTCTGGCGCGCGGTCTCCGTTCACATTCCTTGCGCTCGCGCTCGCGTCGATCGTGATTGGAGGGAGGGCGGCCGATCGGCGCCTGCGCCGATTGACGGTCGGCAGCGCCGCGATCTCGCTCGTCTTCGGACTGGCGGCCACCGCGCTCTCCCCCGGCCAATCCACATTCGCCCCGTCGAACACCTGGACGTTTCGCGATCCGGCAATCGGCTTCGCCGTGCTCGGTGCTGCGGGCGCCGCTGCCGCGGTCGGGAAGAGGCGCGTGGCCGCGGTCGCCCTCGGCATCGCCGCGCTGCAGGGACCGGCCTACGCGGGGTATCTGGTCGTGGCCGATCTGCTCCGGGCCGCCGATCGATCTCCCTGGACCCACGACTTCCGGGCGCCCGCGGCGCGCCTGTCCGCCCGTGGCCTGCCGCGCGAGCGCGTCCTGCCTGGCGGACGCCTGGCGCTCTGGCCGGGCGCCGGCGACCGGATGCGGAACGCCCGCAACGCCACGGCCGATTTCGCCGACGCCGGCTATCTCCTCGTGACGACGTGGACCAAGCAGCGGACGATGCAGGGACTCATCGAGCCCAATGACCTGCTCTTCAACCAGATGACGGAGCTGCCCCCGTCGATCCTGTGTGAGGTCGACGCGGTCCGGTTCCTTCAGCTCCGCTACCTCCTCTTCCCAGACAACGAGGCGTGTCCGCCGTGGTCGCCGCTGGCCGGCGTGAAGGTTGACGGGTGGCTCTCCGTCGGCATCGCCGAACGGGACGATCGGGTCAGAGCGCTTCGAGCGGCGGCCGCAACGGCGTCGATGCGCCGCGAGCCGGCATTGACCGCTCGGTCGCGGCTGCTGCCCGCGCTGGCGCCGCTGCCGGGAACGTCGCTGCTCATCACCGCGCGGGCCGTGGTGATCCGTGTGGACGACCTCTCGGTCGTGCGAGACCAGGTGCTCGTGCTGCCGGTGGCATATGATGCCGCCTGGCGCGCCTCGTCCGGCAGCCTCGAGAGCGTCGGCGGCCTGGTGGCGCTCGCCGGGGTCGACCAGGCGGTCGTCACGCTCGAATTCGTGCCCGACCGCGTGGCGCTGGCGCGCGCCTCGTCCATGACGCTCGCGCAGATCCTGACGGCGGTCGGGCTGATCGGCCTGCTCTGTCTCCGCACGGCGTAAACCGATGACACACCCGCTGGTCGATCTGCGCTCCGATACTGTTACCCGCCCTTCGGCTCCGATGAGGCGGGCGATGATGGCCGCCGACGTCGGCGACGACGTCTTCGGCGACGACCCGACGGTGAACCGTCTGCAGGCGCGGGCGGCGGAGATCGCCGGCTTCGAGGCGGCGCTGTTCTTCCCTTCGGGCACGCAGTCGAACCTGGCGGCGCTGATGGCGCACTGCGAGCGCGGGGAAGCAGTGATCCTCGGGCTCGAGGCGCACAGCTACCGGTACGAGGCCGGGGGCGCCGCCGTGCTGGGCTCGATCCATTCCCGTCCGCTCCCGAACCGGCCCGACGGGACGCTCGACCTCGCCGAGATCGAGGCAGCCATCGAGCCCGACGACCCGCACTTCGCGCGCACCCGCCTGCTGGCGCTCGAGAACACGATTGGCGGTCGCGTGCTGCCGCGGCGCTATCTCGAGCAGGCGGCGGCGCTGGCCCGGCGGCGCGGGCTTGCGAGCCATCTCGACGGCGCGCGCATCTTCAACGCGGCGGTGGCGCTCGAGACCTCGGTCAACTCTCTCTGTGCCGGCTTCGACTCGGTGTCCGTGTGTCTCTCGAAGGGGCTGGGCGCGCCGGTCGGCACGGTCCTGCTCGGGAGCGGCGGCTTCATCGATCGGGCACGGCGCGTGCGGAAGATGCTGGGAGGCGGGATGCGCCAGGCCGGGGTGCTCGCCGCCGCGGGCCTGTACGCGCTCGAACACAACGTGAGCCGCCTGGCGATCGACCACGACCATGCCGCGCGGCTCGCGCAAGGCCTCGCGCGGCTCGGGCTGCCGGTCGAGCAGCACACCAACATGGTGTTCGTGCGGCACGGCGTCGATCCGCAGGCGCTCGCCGCACATCTCGGCGCGCACGGCGTCCTCGTCCTGCCGGCGCCGCGTCTGCGGCTCGTCACGCACCTCGACGTCGATGCTGCCGGAATCGATCGCGCGCTGGCGGCGTTTGCCGCGTTTCGGTTCTCTTCAACAGTGACGCCTTAAGCTACTGAGGACGTGACCATGCGGGTGCCGTCGCGAGGCGGTTGCCGGAGGTGCCACGGGCGCCACAGCTTGCCGGCGGCGGCTCAGAGACAGCACCGTGTCGCGCGTCTGTCGACCGCGGGCACGTGACAACCGCTGGTGACGCCGGGCCACGGGAACTGCAATTGGCGCCGTCCGGAACAGCCGGGGATGTCCGGGTTATGGCGCGAGCGCCACTCTGCGCCGAGAGCTGTATTGGCCCGCTGTAACCTGCTGTGCGACCGGCCCTTGACTGGCGGCGGTCAGGGCGGAAGAATGCCGGCACCGGCGGCGGCATTTCCGTGGAGGTCGACAACGGTTCCGGCCCTGTCAACCGGAATTGACGCCCTCCACCGAAAGAACGTTGACCGAAGTCAGGCCCAGGCTTTTCCTGCAGCCCCCGTAGAATAGAAACGTGTCAGATCGGATCTATACAGACACATCGGTCATCGGAGGCTGCGAAGATGACGAGTTCCGGGTTCCCTCGCGCCGACTCTTGGATGCGTTCGTGCGTGGCGACCTGCGTCTCGTGCTTTCGGAACTGACGCTCCGGGAACTTGAAACAGCGCCAGCAGCGGTTCGCGAGGTGCTTCGAGCCGTGCCAGATGGCCACGTCGAGTTCATACGCCTGACAGCGCCGGCGGCGGAGCTCGCTCAGCGCTACTTGGCTGAGCGAGTGTTGGGGCCAGGGATGCTGGCGGACGCCGAGCACATTGCGATGGCTTCGGTCGCACGCGTGGATGTACTGGTGAGCTGGAACTTCCGGCATGTCGTCAACTTGCAGCGGATTCATGGTTACCATGAGGTGAACCGCTGGCTGGGGTATCCGGCTCTCGAAATTCGTTCACCCCGGGAGGTCCTAGGCGATGAGTAATTCAACCACGAAGGTTTTCGATGCCGTGCAAATGATGCGCGACGCTCGGGCAGTTGTCAGCGCCATGATTACTTCGATGTCCGTTGACGAGCAGAACGAGTGGTTGCGCGCAAACCCGCCGACTGACCCGACGCTGCTCCGATTGTTCAGACTGGCTGCCCAACAAGGCGCTGCACCCGACGAGCCGCACCGGTGAACGTGCTGCATTCGCGACGCCGTCATGTGCGGCTCGCGGGTGAGCGCCAGCGTTAGCTGGACGAAGAAGGATCAAGAGCAGTAGAACTCAGTTCGCCCGCAGTTGTGGCGCGACGCTCCGGCGTGACGGAGCGGTTCCAATGAGCCGACACGACGGAGAATCGGGCGCACTCAGTGACCGGGCTGGCCGGCTGGCTCTGGGCGTCGGCCTTGATGCCCTGGGGATCAATGGGGGAAGATCGGAGCGTGCGATTTGAGCTGGTCGGGGCGATCCAGCAGGTCGAAACAATTGCGGCCAGTCCCGGCGTCAAGGTCCAATCGTTCCTTCGAAAGACGTACGGTCGCGGCCGGTGGCGGAAGCTCAAGGGGGTCGCCACTGTCCGACTGCGGAACGGCAAGCTTCGTCGGGTTGAGCTGCATTGATACGAGGCTCACGGCATCGGCAAACGAGATATCAAGATCAAGAGCTACTTGGACAAGCCATGAAACCTCCAATCAAGCCATTCGCGCTGTGCCTTGAGAATGCCGGCAACGAAGCGTCGCTCATCATGGGCAAGGTGTATCGCATTGTGCCCGATGCGCGAGCCGCCAAGGATGATCTGGTACGGATCATCGACGAGAGCGGGGAGGACTACCTATTCGACAGGACGCAGTTCGCCTTCGTCGATTTTCCGCAAGCCGTGCGGAAGAAACTGCTCGCTCTCCAACGAGCCAGCTAACCTGCGCCAGACGGCCGCGCGCATCATGAGCGGCCGCTGGTGAGCGCTGGTCGTTATGCCGATCAGTTTCCGGAACGATCGGAGACGACGGTAAGATGGCCCAGTGGCCTACAGCTTCGAATGGGATCCGAAGAAGGCAGCGTCGAACCTCAAGGACCACGGCGTCTCCTTCGACGAGGCCACAACCGTCTTCGGTGACATCTTGGCGATGAACATGCCAGACCCTGATCATTCCGAGGGGGAACAGCGTTTTCTGGTGCTCGGGATGTCGCAGGCTTCAAGGCTCGTGGTCGTCTCGTACTCGGAACGGCCGCCACGGGCACGGATCATCAGCGCCCGATTGGCCACGGGCCACGAGAGGCGGACGTATGAAAACGACCAAGGCGAAAAAGTTGACTGCCGATGCCGACACAATGCGGCCGGAGTACGACTTCTCGAACGCCGTTCGGGGCGTAACGGCCGCCCGATATGCGCAGGGTACGAATGTGGTCCTTCTCGACCCGGACGTGGCTCAACTGTTTCCAGACAGCCGGGCGGTCAACGAGGCGCTGCGTACGCTTACCAGGCTGGGTCGTGTCACCGCTCGCACAAAGGTTCGGCACAAACGGACGGCATAATCGGCTTGGAGCCGTCGCGCCTGCTGTCTCGCTGAGCAATGTCGCCGCGGCGCGCGGCTCATTCGCCACGTTGGGCTTACGGAGGCGGAATTCCGAGATCCTTACAAATCTTTCTGGCCAAGTCGTCGTTGATTTCGGAATGGCGGGGAACGGTTGAGGTCTTTCTAGTCGACCGGTTCACAAAGATCGAATGATTGGCACCTTCCCGGAGTAGTTCGCATCCATGCTCTTCCAAATGGCGAACCGGCGCTTCACGCACCAACCTTGAGAGGCTCGCGGATCACACGCTGGCCTTGAGTGGCCTCGACTATTAGTTCGCGGTTGGCCTCAAGCACCAACTCAACGGCTTCCTGCAGATTACGTCTAGCCTCCTCAAGCGTGCTTCCTTGGGTATTAGCGCCCGGGAGCTCCTCAACAAAGCCGATATAGCCTTCCGGAACTTGACGGAATACGGCCGTGAATTCAACGTGCATGGCAGTATCATACGGCGAAACGACGAGGCCCAACCTGGCGCTGGAGCCGACGCGCCGCTGACTCGTGACGGGAGCGCGGCTCATTCACGCTCGAGGATAAGGTCACGATTCACAATGCGTTCGTGGACAGGCGGTTCAAACCATGAAAGTCAACTATTTTCCGGACACTGATTCGCTCTACATCGATCTGTCTGAGCAACCGAGCGTCGAGAGCCGAGAAATCTCAGAGGGCGTGGTCTTGGACTACGACGCCTCTGGCCATCTGGTTGGCATCGATATCGACAACGCGAGTACGAAAGTCGAACTCCATCGCTTCATCGTCAGCAAGATCCCAGCATCCATAGAAACGATCGCTGGCTAACATCCGCGGATTGGGTACCGACAGACTTCTGTACGTCGCGGAGCTGCGCACGCGGCCCTCCTCCGGCGCGCCTGCCGCCAGCGCCAAGTGGGCCGACGGTCGCGTCTCTCGCGGAACGAAGCGTTCGAGGCACGCCGATGCGCAACGGTCCGAAAGCGCGAGCAGGCGCTGGGGATCAGCGGGGTTGAGCCGCGGGCGGTCGAGGCGGGGTGGTGGCTCACGCGGGGCGACAGGTGGCGGCGACCCCCGCGTCGAGCGGCCGGAGCGGCCCGCGCAGCGCTTTCCGGCGTGCCGAGCCGCTTCGTGATGCGAGAGACGCGACCGTCGGCCGAGGGCACCGCGCCGCATCGACATTGACGCGCGAGGTCAACCTGGAAACCGTGGATCGCCTATCGCACGAGCGGCGCCTGGACGGGGCCGAGCCCCCTGTAGACGAACTTCTGTACCCGCTTCCCCTCGTAGGTCTCGCCGATGAAGAGATTCCCCTTGGAATCGACCCCCAGGTTGTGCGCGCCGTAGAACTGCCCGGCCCATCGCCCCGCGTGGCCGAAGCCGCTCACCACCTCGAGCGTCTCGCGTTCGACGATGTAGACCTGCTGGTTGGTGCCGTCGAGGACCACCAGGAAGCGCTGCGCCGGATCGATGGAGAAGGCGATGTCCCAGACCGACCCGCTGCCGAGCGTCCGCCTGGCGATGAACTTCTCCTTGACGAACGTGCCGTCCTTGCGGAACACCTGGATGCGATCGTTCGTCCGGTCGCAGACGTAGACGAGCCCATCGCTCGCAATGCGCACGACGTGGACGATGCGGAACTGCGGCGGCGGGGGACCGTCGGGGTCGTACTGGCTCGGCCGGTTCTCGTACTGGACCTCGCCGCGAAACGGTCCCGGGAGCCGCTCGCCCGCCCGCGTGAAATAGCCATCGTCGGGCCGCTGCCCGTAGGCGCCCCAGTGGCGCTTGTACGCCCCCGTCGTCAGGTCGAAGACGATGACGCGGTGATTGACGTAGCCGTCGGCGACGTACAGCTCGTTGGCCTCGCGGTCGATCGTCATGTTGGCGGCGGCGCCCAGGTTCCGCGTGTCGTTGCTGCCGCTGTTCCGCCCCTTGCGGCCGATCTGCATCAGGAATCTGCCCTGTCGGGTGAACTCGAGGATCTGCGCGTCCTTGTCGCCGCCGCCGCCGAGCCAGACGTTGTCTCGATGATCGATGTAGATGCCGTGCTCGAGGTCCGGCCACTCGTACCCCTCGCCGGGCCCGCCCCATGCGGACACGAGGTTGCCCTCCTGGTCGAACTCGAGCACCGGCGGGGCGGCGCGCCAGATCGACCGCGTCTCGTTCGGCTGGAGCGTGCCCGGCCGATGCACGATCCAGACGTGATCGCGCGCGTCGACGGCGACCCCGGCGATCGCGCCGACGAGCCATCGGTTCGGGAGCGGCTTCGGCCACGCCGGGTCCACCTGGTACGTGGGAACGCGGCGGTCGGTCTGCGTGGCGCCGACCGCATCACCGGCGCATGCAGCCCCCAGCGGCGCTAGAGCCAGCGCGCAGCCAACTACAAGTCTCGTCACAGCGCCTCCACCGTGGGAATGACGGGGTTCGGGTCACAAAAGGACTTGACGGGTCTTCGTGTCAGCCGCCATGATACCCGCACGGTGCTTCACTGTCCTTCTCGAAGCACCGCCTTCCGGGGCCTCGTCACCAACCCTCGGATGCCAACAGCATAGACCCTGCAGGGCGCTCGGATCGCAGGGACACCTGCGGGCGGGAGCTCGCAAGCGGGCACGTGTGCGCGGTACCAGGCCACTGGGTGCCGATGACCGCGCTCGTGTGCCCGCCGCTTTCGTCGTGCGCCGGCGGCGCTGGCCGCTGCCGCGCTCGAGGTGGGCATTGGCTCGATGTTCGAGTGATTCGGACCGTTACGTTCTCTCGCATGGAGGCGCCTTTGAAACTTTCGCGATCGTTGCTGGCCACGCTGGCTGGCGTGGTTGTCTGGACGATGCTCGCGCCCACTGACGCGAGCGCACACACGGTGCAGATTTGCTGGAAGGACGTGGGACCTGTCACGACGTTCTACGCGGGCACGTACCATTCTCCGTCCGAGGGACCGTCGCCCATCGGCGGCATCATCATCGACGGGTTCGAGTACCCCTTCTCAGGGTGGATCTATCCGTCGGCGTTGCCCGCTGGTGTTCAATGTGCTGGACCCCTCACCGGCTTCTACTTCCCTCCGCCCAGCGTCGTCCATTACCAGACGTTCACGAGCGCCTTCTCGGCAGGAGCGCACACGGTGTCGTTCACGGCCACCAACGTCGTCCAGTCGCCATGGGGTACTTTCCCGCTGTTGACCTTCGGCGGCGGCGCCTGCGCGGATGCCGACTTCGACGGCCTCTGCAACGACGTGGACGCGTGTCCGCTCGACTTCAGCAACGACGGCGACCACGACGGTTTCTGTGCCAACGTCGACAACTGTCCGCTCGACGCGAACCCGGATCAGCTCGACTTGAATCACAACGGGCAGGGCGACGCCTGCGAGGGCGTTGTCTGCGGCAACGGCCTGGTCCAGGGTTCCGAGCAGTGCGACGACGGCAACATCGCGGGCGGCGACGGCTGTTCGTCGATTTGCACGGTCGAAATCGAGGACGGGCCTCCCAACGCCAACGCCGGCGCCGACTTCAGCGTCAACGAGGGACAGGCCGTCACGCTCGACGGCACGCTGAGCAACGACCCCGACAGCGATCCGCTGAGCTACGCATGGCTGCAGGTGAGCGGCACGCCGGTCACGCTGGCGGGCGACACCACGAGCCAGCCGACCTTCACGGCGCCGACGGTGGCCATCGGCGGCGAGACGCTCACCTTCCAGTTGAAGGTGACGGCCAACGGCCTCGACGACTCCGACACGGTCAGCGTCACGGTGGTCAACGTCAACCACCCGCCCGTGGCCGACGCCGGCGACGACCAGTCGGTCGCCGAGGGCGCGCCCGTGGCGCTCGACGGCTCGAGCAGCTACGACGACGACGGCGATGCGCTGACGTATGCGTGGGCGCAGGTGGGCGGTCCGGCGGTGACGCTGGGCGGCGCGAACACCTCCTCGCCGAGCTTCACGGCTCCGATCGTCGGCTCGGGCGGCGCGCCGGGCGTGGTCGCGACGCTGGTGTTCCAGTTGTCGGTCAACGACGGCTACACGAGCCCGGACGTGGTCGACACGGTGAGCGTCGACATCACCAACGTCAACAACCTGCCGACCGCCGACGCCGGCACGGACCAGACGCTGAACGAGAACAGCGCGGTGATGCTGAACGGCAACGGCAGCAGCGACCCCGACGGCGACGCGCTGACCTACGCCTGGGTGCAGGTCGACGGCCCGGCGGTGACCCTCGCGGGCGACACGACGGCGACCCCGAGCTTCACCACGCCGTTCGTGAACCCGGGCGGCGCGGATCTGACGTTCCAGCTATACGTGGACGACGGCTACGGCGGCACGGCGGGCGACCTCGTCGTCGTACACGTGCAGAACGCCAACGACCCGCCGCTCGTGACCGCGGCGCGGCCGACGGTTGCCTGCCTCTGGCCGCCGAACCATGCGCTCGTGTCGGTGGGTATCGCCGGCGTGAGCGATCCCGACGAGAACGCGACCATCACGATCGACGGCGTCACACAGGATGAGCCGACCAACTACCTGGGCGACGGCGACACGGCGGTGGACGCGATCGTCAACGACGACGGCACCGTGCTGCTGCGCGCGGAGCGCTCGGGCGGGGAAGACGGACGCGTGTATCACGTCCACTTCACCGCGTCGGATCTCGAGGGAAGCGCCTCGGGCGTGGTGACGGTGTGCGTGCCGCACGACCGGAAGAAGCCGGCGATCGACGGCGGCGAACTGCACGACTCGACGAACTGACGCCGCACCGGCGGCGCAGCACGGAGAAGGGCGGGGCTCACACGGGCCCCGCCCTTTTTCGTTCCTCGATTCGGCGGTCCTTTCGTGCACGCGCATCCGCTATACGGAAACGGTGTACTCGAACTCGTATCACGGCCTCGGCGTGCACCCGAGGCCGACGTACCGTCTCAGCGGCGAGTAGCGGTCGCCGTGCCCCGCGGCGGCGTGTGCAGAATCAGCTTCTGCACGCGCCAGTTCGCCGTCTCGGCCGCGTACAGTTCGGTCTCCGACGGACAGGCGAGCTGGTGGACGCCGGAGAACTGTCCCAGGTTCCGTCCCGACCGTCCGATGACGCCGAGCACGGTTCCGTCCAGCGCCACCTTGAAGAGGCGCCCGGGGAACGTGCTCTCGCCGACGAACATCACCTGATTCGGCCCCGGCGTAATGCAGATCGAGTTGGGCGCGCCGATGGCCGCGGCGGCCGCCGCGGGGGTCGGCGTGTTGCCGTTGACCGGCTTCGTCCCGGGCGGCGCCGGCACGTCGATGGTGAACATCCGGAGGAAGGTCCCGTCGGCGTCGAACACCTGGATGCGCCGGTTCGACCGGTCGCCGACGTAGACTCGGTCCTGTGCGTCGACCGCGATCGCGTGCGGCAGGCGGAACTGGCCGGGGCCCCTGCCGTACTCGCCCCACGACTTCACCCAGTCGCCGCTGGCGTCGTACTTGGCCACGCGGGAGTTGACGTAGCCGTCGCTGATGTAGGTGCTTCCCTTCGAGTCCCACGCCACGTCGGTCGGCTGGCGGAACAGGCCGTCCACGTGCGGGAGCGGCGGGTCGGGGTGCTCCCACGGCCCGGTCTCGTCATCAGACGACTCCTTCCGGCGTCCGAACACCCAGACGACGCGGCCCGCCGGGTTGAACTTGATGATCATGTCGGAGCCCTTGTCGACGGCCCAGATGTTGTCGGCCTTGTCGACGCGGACGGTGTGCGCGAACGACCAGCCGTAGAGTCCACGGCCAACCTCGCGGATGAACTCTCCCTTCGGGCCGAACTCGAGCAGTTGCGCCGCCGCCGGCGCGTACGCCGGGCCGCCGGCGCTGTTGGACCGGGTGAAAACGAACACGTGCCCTTTCGAATTCACCGCCACGCCCGAGACCTCGCCGAAGTTCATGCCGGCTGGCAGCTTGAAGAAGTCGGGAACCGACTCGAAGGGGATCTCGGGCACCGTCGTCTGCGCCGACGCGGACACGGCGAGCAGGAGAAAGAGGGCGAGCGCGATGGTCTTCATGACAGCCTCCTGAGAACGTCTTCCTAGCAGCCGCGAAGTCGGCCGCGGGTCTCCTCGCGCGGCGGCGGCGGGTAACCGTGGCGGTAGATCGTCGTGTAGCGGACCCGGATCATGTCCTTGTCGAAAATGCCGAGATTCTGCTGAAAGAGGGCCGGCGGCGGCGCATTGGCCGGCACGGTGCCTTCCAGCACGTAGAGACGAGAGTCGTGCATGTAGACGGCGGCGAAGGTGCGTGACTGGTCCGGGTTGAGGAGCTGCACGCGGCGGCCTTCAATCCGGTCCGTGTCGGCGTACCCGTAGTAGGTGATCCTGGCGTCGCGCTCCAGGAAGTTCGACACGGCGTAGTCGAGCGCGCCCCGCAGCTCGTTGGCCGCGCGATTGGTGCAGGTATCGGGATAACCCTGGCAGCCCCTGACGCGCTCTGCGTGGACCTCGTCCACCGTGGAATAGTCGACAACCGTGACGGAATAGCGGCTCCCACGGTCGTCAACGCCGTAGACGCGCCCCGGCAGCGTGATGCCGAATTCGGTCGGGTAGGTGATCTCCGTGACGGCCGGTTCCCTGGGAAAATTCACGATAAAGAGATCGTTCTTGCTGGTGTACTCAATCCAGCCTTGCGCGGCGGCAGGTCCGGAGACGAGCAAGACGAGCGCCGCCGCCGTGAGTGGAGTGACGTGCATGGTCCAGCCTCCCGTCGAGCGGATACTACACCGGGCGTATACTTCGCGCATATGACGTCACGTCTGGCCTGTCGGCTGTCCCGCCGCGACCTCCTCTCGCGCGGCGCACTCATCGTTGGCGCCGCCGCCCTGCCGGCAACGCGCCTTTTCGGGCAGGCCGCGGGCGCCGCGGGCTCGGCGAATGCGGCCGTCGGCCCCGTCATGACCGCGCTCAGCCGCTACATGGCCGCCGCGAAAGACCGCCGGCTGCCGCCCGAGGTCATCGAGAAAGCCAAGCATCACATCCTCGACACGTTCGCGGCGATGGTGTCGGGCTCGGATCTCCCGGCGGGCCGGGTGGCGCTCCAGATGGCGCAGGCCGGCGCGGGCCGCCCGGTCGCGACCGTGGTCGGCTCCAGCGTCGTCACCGGACCGATCGACGCCGCGCTCGTCAACGGCGTCCTCGCCCATTCGGACGAAACAGACGACTCCCACGGACCGTCGCAGTCGCATCCGGGCGCCTCGATCGTGCCCGCGGCGCTGGCGCTGGGAGAAGAGATGCGCGCGACCGGCGAACACTACCTGCGCGCGGTGACGCTCGGCTACGACGTCGGCTGCCGGCACACGATGGCGCTCGGCGGCATGACCTTCCGGAACGAGAGCCGCCGCAGCACCCACGCCTTCGCGGGGAACTTCGGATCGGCTGCGGCGGCCGGCTGCATCGCGGGGCTGACCGCGCAGCAGATGCGGTGGCTCCTCGATTACGCGGCCCAGCAGGCGTCGGGCTACGCCATCTGGGCGCGCGACACCGATCACATCGAGAAGGGGTTCGTCTTCGGCGGCATGCCGGCGCGCAACGGCGTCACGGCGGCGCTGCTCGTCCGCTCGGGGTGGACCGGCGTGGACGACGTGTTCTCGGGCGACGACAATTTCTTTCAGGTGAACGCGCCGAAGAGCGATCCGGCGGTCCTGGTCGACGCGCTCGGGGCGCGGTACGAGATTGCCCGCACCGATATCAAGAAATGGACGGTCGGGACGCCGATCCAGGCGCCGCTCGACGCCATCGAGAACCTCCGAAAGAAACGCCCGTTCGGCGCCACTGACGTCGGGACCGTGGTGGTGCGCCTGGCGCCCGCCGTCGGCGCCGTCGTCGACAACCGCGAGCTGCCGGACATCTGCCTGCAGCACATGGTGGCGGTGATGCTCGTCGACGGGACCGCCTCGTTCCACGCCGCGCACGACAAGCCGCGCATGCAGGACGAGGAGATCCTCCGCCAGCGGCGCAAGGTGCGGTACGTGCCGGACCCGACGCTCGATGCGCTCCTGCCGGCGCGCGTGGCGGTCGTTGGCATCACGCTCACCGACGGCACGGAGCTCTCCGAGCGGGTGGAGGCCGTGCGGGGCACCGTGCGCAACCCGATGGCCCGGGGCGAGGTCGTCGATAAGGCCAGGGACCTGATCGCCCCGGTGCTCGGAACCTCCACCGCGCAGAAGCTGATCGACGCGGTGCTGGCCGTCGAGACGATCAAGGACGTGCGGATGCTAGGTCCGCTGCTGCAGAAGCGGGCGTAGCGTTCGGCGGATCGACCGCTACTTCGATCCCTTCCTGGTCACTGCTGGAGGACGTACGAAGCTCAGGAAGCAGGTCAAGGCGGACGCGATCCAACGCAGTCGCGAGACGGCGGAACGTGCGGAGATCACAGCGCCCGCGCACATCGGAACACGGCGTCACGCCTGTCCAACAGCGACCGTCACGCGCAAGAAGGTTGCCGGGATGGACGTGGCGTGCGTACTTGTGTTGTGCCTGCTGAACAGCTCTTCGAGCTCCTTCTGCAGGTCAGCGGCTCGGCCGTTCTTTTCAGCGGCTTCGAAGGCGTTCATGGTTGGCCCGTAGTAGTTCCTGAATTCGTCCACGAACCGTGCTGGCGGGCCACCGAAGTTGAAGACGAACGTGTCTCGAGCGAAGGTAATGTTCTCCGCCGGAACCCCTGCGCCGCCAAACCGCTCGATCACGTTGCTCTCGACGCCCCACGCCATGGGGCTCACGAAGCCTTCCGGCGGCGGCGGCGCATAGGCCGAGCTGATCCTCAGAATCTGGGCCACGAGCGTCGGGTCGTTGGGAATCCAGTTGCCCATCACGATGCGACCTCCCGGCCGCGTCACGCGCACCATCTCCTTGGCGACGTCGAACGGTTTGGGGGCAAACATCGCGCCGAAGATGCTGACGACGACGTCAAACCCGTCATCAGGCAGCGGGTGCAGATTGGTGGCGTCCCCCTCCCGGAACGTGCAGTTCGCCCGGCCCAGCTCCCGGGCCCGCCTGTTCCCGGCCTCGACCAAATTCCGGGCAATATCGACCCCCACCACGTTCGCTCCGAGCTTGGCCGCCGGCAGTGCGGTGGTCCCATCGCCGCACCCGAGATCCAGCACCCTCGATTCTCTGGCAATGCCGATCCGCTGCACGAGCGCTTCTCCGCTTTCGCGCATGGTCGCGGCAATGCGCGTGAAGTCGCCTTTTTCCCACAGTGCCTTGTTTGGATTCAGGGGTGCGTTCGTCATCACACTGTCGCTCCCTTCTACGTAGATTGTTCCGCCATATCAACGGCCGGCGATGACCAGCGCCGGAAGGGACACGAGAGTGGCCCGACGTGGCGTCTGGTCCATCGCCTTGATTAGCTAGGCCTGTTGTGACGACGTGACGCCCAGTGCCCAGGCCGCCGATGTCCATGCGCCACGGCAACCACCAGAATTCTCGTCTCCTCGATGCGATACACGACGCTGAATGGGTATCGACGCAGCAAGTAGTGGCGCGTGCCGCGATCGTAAGACGGCCATGCCTCTGGATCTTGCGCGATCGCGGCGATCGCCGCATCTATTTCGTCGGCGAACCCGGAGGCAGCAGTAGTGCTCCTTGCGGCGTACCCCCGTGCAGCGGCTTCGGCCTCTTCGATCGCCTCGTCGAGGTACTCAAGCGCGGGGCTCACGTCCGGCGGCGGCGTGGATCCGGCGACGAGCTTCGGACCACGGCACTGTCTTCGCTGGGCCGGCATCTACCCGAGCAAGCCGCGCATGGATCTCTTCGGACCAGGCGGCCTCGGCATCCGGGTCAACTTCGGTGTCGAGGCTCTGAATCAGCTCGCCAGCCAGAGCCGCCCGTTCCTCTGGCGTGAGCTGCAGCGCCGCGTCCAGCAGTTGTCGAGAATTCATATACAGAGATTACCACCCGCCTTCGCTTCCAAGTGCTCTGGCAACGTGCCGCTTCAGCCGCGGCGGCTCATCATCGCGCCCGCCGCCGAACGGAACCTCGCACGATAGGACTTGATTCTGGATACTCGAGAATGGCGGCGACCGAACGTTCCGCTTCGGCCAGGAATGCCGCGCCGAGCCCCGAACTCTCAGCCTCGTAATACAGCGCCGCCTCGTTCAGCTCGACCTTCGCCAGGTCGTGGAATGAGGCGACCATCTACTTTAGGCGAGCGCGTGCCTCTCGGAACACCTCTTCGGCAGGGTGGCCGGTCTGTCCACCGGCTTCCCACGCGTCATCTCGCCGCTCGGCCTCCTCGGCCCACAGGCGAAGATTCTCTTCGTCGGTCAGCGCCTCGAGGCTGGCCAATAGTTTTGTGACGAGCCGAGCCCGGGCCGCCGGCTCGAGCCTCAGCGCCTCAGCTTCGACCTCATCGAGTCTCATGATTCGTATTCTACGCCGCCCCCCGCTGTCCGCCGTTGTCGGCCCAACGGCCACGAATGAGCCGCGCGCCGTCGCGTCAGCGGCGCGTCGGCTCCATTCGCGTGTTGGCCCGCGGTTCGGCTGGGGGCTCCGCCCACGCCTGAGCCCGCGCAGCGAATTCGTCGCACACGTCGGGCCAGTCATGAAGTGTCGCCGGATCGAAGTCGGCGCCGTTCGGCCATGTCAGGGTACCCACTTCTTGATCGAGGGTCACGGCGTTGAACACGGCCAGATCCCGCAGAGGGCCGAAAAGCGCGCCGTGCAACACTGGCCGGAAGTTGATCTCTTGCGTGGTCCCGTCGGCGAACACCACTGCCAACGTGTACGGCCCGACGATATCGAACCGTGTGACGCGATGGATGGGATGAGTCATGGACTACGTGAGTGGTTCGATCTTGACCGGCGGCTGCCCCGATTGCAAGAGCTCCCAATCGTGCTGCAGTTCCTCTCGGTAAGTTCAACTTGAAGTGCGCGTTGCCGCCACATGTGCCGTAACGGGCGAGAGGCGTTGGACGCGGGTCACGCGGCCAACGCCGTCGAGCCTCGATAGCACTAGCCCACATTATTCATGAACGAACCGGTTGAGGGGACACGCTCGCGGAGAAACGCGTTCGGAGCAGGCCGTTCCGATCACGAAAAACGCCGCGTAGGCCAGCGACACGGCGTGGGGATGGGGGCCCCCACGCCATGGCCGCCGACGATACGCCGGAGCGGCGTTTTTCCGGCCTGCGGAGCCGCGTTTCGGAGCGAACGTGTCTCCTCGACCCTGCGGTGTTCATGAATAATTCGGGCTAGCCCGCCCTCATCCCGGCTGAGCACCACGGGAAGGCGAACCGGTTGCTTCGCCCGCACGACGTGCTCCACCGGACCCACGGACATCTGCAGGACGTGCTCGTACAGGAACAGCAGGGCGGCAAGCGCCTGGTTCTGCGTCGACGCGCTGACCCGTTGTGTCGTGGCGAGCCGCGTCAGGAACGCCGAGATGTCAGCCGCACCCAGCGTGGCGGGATGCGCCTTGCGGTGAAAGACGATGTACCGCCGGATCCACGTCACGTAGCCGGCTTCCGTTCGCCGGCTGTAGTGGCGGGTGCGAATCGCCTGCCGGACGCGATCGAGGAGCTTGGGGCGAGACGATTCCATGCGACGACGATGCCATCGTCGTCGCATGATTCGCAAGAAGCGTGGGGTCTACTTCGATCCCTTCCTGGCGGCTTCTTCGGCGGCCTTCTTCTCGGCGAGACGGGCTCCCGCCAGCGTGTTGTAGAGGCCGTAGTTCCCTTCGTGGCAGGCATGCTCGAAGAGCGGCCCCGTGGCCTTGCGCATGGGCAGCTCCGCGGACCAGGGCCTCGTCCAGGTCGACGGGTCCTCGATGGTGAACTGATACCGGATCGTGTCGGCGTCGACGCGGGTGAACCGCTCGGTCACGCGCATGTGCTCGCTCGACCCGTTCAGCGGATTCCTGCCGTTGAGGTTCGTCGTCTCGACGACGAGCGTGTCGCCTTCCCATCGTCCGCGGGAGTCGCCGATCCACTGCCGGATCTCCGGCGGCAGATGGGGGCGTCCGTCGAGCGGGATGATCCGCACGTCGTGCGCCATCTCGAACAGGATCATCACGTATCCCGATGCCTGCACGATCTGGTAGTTGCTGTTGTAGCTCTGCGGCAGCATCGGCGGTCCCGCGCCGGCGAAGATCATGCAGCGGTCGTCGAGCTGGTTGGTCTGCGCCGAGTCCCATCGGCCGACCCGCTTCTCCTGCTCGGCGCGCTCGGCCGCACGCCGGCGTCCTGGCTCGCTCATCGGCGGGAGCCGGCCGTCGGGTGGGTCGACAATCATCGACGTGCGCTGATTCGACGCGTACGGCGCCTGATGCGTATCGAGGCCGAACTGCGTGAAGTCATAGTGCACGTCCTCGATCGTGCCCGGCTCGGTCTGCGCCGCGTCCGCGGCGGCGAGTCGCTTCTCGAGTTCGGCGGCTTCTTCTTTCGTGTAGAACGCCTTGGTGACGTCCTTCGGCCTCTCGAGTGGTGTGTAGGTGGCGTTGGTCCAGAAGCCCTGCAGATCCGGCTGTCCGTCGGGAGTGCGCGGCGGCCTCCACCCGGTGGCCTGCCCGGCAAGGGACAGGGAGGGCGCGGCAACCAGCATGACTACGAATGAAGCGAGCAATCGACGGCCCATGCGAGCCACCTCCTTCAGTTCGTCCCGTCCGTTCTCGTTGTCTTGTCGACCACGACCCGCCCCGCCTTCATCACCCAGCGGACGTGCTCCGGCCTCGAGACGGCGGTGATGTCGGCGAGCGGGTCGCCTTCCACGGCGACGATGTCGGCAAGGAATCCTGGCGCGACGGCCCCGAGATTCTTCTCCATCCCGAGCAGCGCGGCCGCCTCGGTCGTGGCCGCCTTCAGCGCCTGCTCGGGCGTCATGCCGATCTTCACGAACCATTCGAGCTCACGCGCGTTGAGGCCCCAGCCGTTGTAGACCGCGTCGGAGCCCATGACGATGCGGACCCCCGCGCGAAGCGCCTTTCGTGCCGTGTCGACGTTGCGCTGGATGTAATCGCGCAGGCGTTCTTTCGCGCCGGGCGGGAAGTGGTAGACGCTGTCGGCGTTCTCTATGTAGTACTGGTTGTGGTCGATCGTCGGGATGTAGTAGATCCGCCGCCTGGCCATTTGCGCGAGCGTCTCGTCGTCGATGTCCGCCCCGTGTTCGAGCGAATCGGCGCCGGCGCGAACGCCGTCCCGGGCGCCCGCCGGTCCGTAGGAGTGAACCGCGATCTTCCTGCCGAGGGCGTGCGTGGCGTCGACCGCCGCCTTCATCTCCTCGAAGGTGAACGTCTGGAACTGGGTCACGTCGTCGAAGCCGCCGGTCGATCCGTGCATCTTCACCCAGTCGGCCCCGGACGCGATGACCTGGCGCACGCCGCGGATGACCGCGTCCACCCCGTCGACCATCAACCCGATCGGCGCGGGCGGCGCGGTGCTGCGCGTAATCCGGAGCGCCGTGCCGGACACGAACATCCGCGGCCCCACGATCCTTCCCATGTTGACGAGGTCGCGCATCGCCAGGTCCACGCCGCTCGCCGCGTTGAGATCGCGGATCGTCGTCACGCCGGCCTCGAGCGCCTTGCGGGCGTTCTCCTGCGCGAAAGAGGCGACGACGGCGGGGTGACGCGGCGGCTCGCTGCGAGGCGTGGTCACCCCATCCCAGAAGTACGTGATGTGGGTGTGGGCGTCGATCAGTCCCGGAATGCCGGTATACCTGGAGAGGTCGATCACCTCGGTGCCGCTCGGCAGCGGCGGATTGCCCGTGGCGACCCGCGCGACGCGGTCGTCTTCGACGATGACGACGGCGTTGCTGATGACCTTGCCTTGTCCGTCCACCAGCTTGCCGAGCTTGATGGCGGTGGTCGCCGCCAGCGCAGTCGAAGAGGCGAGAACGCCCAGAATCGCCAGCAGTGGTGCGATGCGCATCGGGTCGGACAGGTCGGGGCGAGCGTAGTGCCTCGGGGGGGCACTGTCAAGCCGATGTCCAGCGGACGCGCCAGGCGGGGCCGCGCGCCGGCCCCGTCTTGATTCTTCGCGCCGCTCCGCAACAGCCGTGCGATGATCCGCCGCGGAGGGCCGGAGACGATGAGTGCCGCGTTGAAGACGCTCGAGATCGAACACCGCCAGGCTCGACCTCGCCATTGACCGCCGCGCCTCCTGATCGCCCTGCCCCCGGCGACGGGCGCCTGAGACGCCTGGCCGCGCTCACGGCCGCGTCGCTGGCATTTGCCGCGGTGTTCTGCTGGCCGCTCTTTGGATCGCTCGGAGAGGTCGGCGTTCAGCGCGACTGGGACCAGCACCTGGCCTTCCACTGGGTGCCGTTCGCGACCGTCACGCAGTACGCCCAGATCCCGCTGTGGAATCCGTTTCTGTGCGGCGGCATGCCGATGCTCGGCAATCCGCAGTCGCGGTGGCTGACGCCCTTCTTCGTCCTTCACCTGTGGGGCGGCCCCGAGCTCGGCCTCGAACTGGAAATCATCGCGCACATCGCCCTCGCCTGGTTGGGCGCGTTTCTCCTGGGACGCACCTGCGGCCTGTCACGGCTCGCCGCGCTCGCGCCGGCGACGGCGTTTGCCGGTTCCTCCTATCACTACCTGCATCTGGCGGAAGGCCATCTGACGTGGCTGCCGTTCGCCTACATGCCGTGGATTCTGGCTGCCGCCTCGTCGAACCGGCCGCTGCTCGCCGGTGCCGGACTCGCCCTGGCGATCGGCGAAGGCGGGGTGTACCCGGCGACCTACACGGGATTGGCGCTGGGCGTGCTCGCACTCTACGGCAGCCTCGCCGGCCGGTCGGCACGCCCGCTGGCGCATCTGGGTGCGACCGGCGCGATGGCGGCATGCCTGGCCGCGCCGAAGCTCCTCCTCGTCCTGCCCCTCCTGGCCCGCAACCCCCGACTGACCGCGGCGCGGGAGCACACCTCGCTCGACGTGCTCGTGCAGGCACTGGTCGGCCGGGGGACGTCGGTTCCCCCCGGATACGACTACGGGTTCCACGAGTACGGCGCGTACGTTGGACCGATCTTCCTGCTCCTGGCGATGTACGGCGCCTCGGCGTGGACGTTGAAGCGCCGCACCGCTCCCTGGCTCATCCTCTTCGGCCTCGGTCTCGTGCTGTCGTTCGGCGGGGCGCTCGGCGGCGAGTCCTCGCCGTGGGCGCTGCTGCATCGACTGCCGCTGTTCGCCTCCCTTCGTGCGCCCTCGCGCTTCCTCGTGCTGAGCGTCCTGGCCGTGGGCATGCTCGCGGGCTTCGGCGTCGATCGACTGGCGAGGGAGGACCGGGGGCGCCGTCGCGCCGCGGCCGTTGCGTTGCTCCTGACGGCCGCCGCCGACCTGGCGCTCATGGGCCCCCCTCATCTCCAGAACGTCTTTGCGACGTCGGGCACGTCGCTCCAGCGGTCGGAGAGCTTCGTTCAACTCGACGACGAGGACAACCGACGCACCTACGCGATCGCCCGTGCAAACATGGGCGCGCTCAACTGTTACGAACCGTTGCAGCCCACGGTTGCGCCCATCGGGATCAACGAGCCTGGCTATCGCGGCGAGCAGTACCTGCTCGCGGGCGGCCGCGTGAGTCGAGTCGAGTGGTCGCCCCATCGCCTGACCTATGAGACGTCCTCGGATGGTCCGAATACGCTGGTCATCAACGCGAATTTCGACCGGTCGTGGCAGGTCGTGGCGGGCCGGGGTCGGACGTTCGATTACGGAGGCCTGCTCGCCGTCGAGATCCCGCCCGGACCGCAGCGCCTCTCGGTGGCGTACCGGAGCACGCGATTCACGCTGGGGGTGATGCTGGCGCTGGGCGCCCTGGTCTTCGCCTCCTTGGCGACCAGGAGCCGCTGGCGCTCGGTTCGTGCGAGGCTCGCTGCATCGACGAGGAGCGTGTTCGTGTAGTCGGTCAGCCGCCGCACGACCGCCGGCCGGCTCCGTGAGCCAGGTCGCCGGATGCGCAATATTCCGCGCCGTTGAAGTCGCCCGTGAACAACCGTCCGTCACACGGCTTGACATCCCGCAGACCTGTCCCTATGGTTACGGACAACTTGCCGCCGTCGCGGCGAAGGAGGTTCTCCCGTGAGGCGTGGATTCGCGGCGTTGACTGTCGGCGTGGCGGCGCTCTGCATGCTCGCGCCGGCGTCGGTCGTGGGACAGACCTCGCCGGCCGCACCCTACGTGCCGCCGCGCACGGCGGACGGACAGCCGGACCTGCAGGGTGTATGGCAGGTGCTCAACACGGCTGCGTGGGACCTCGAGGATCACGGCGCGCGGCTCGGCGTGCCCGCCGGTCGGAGTGTGGTGGAGGGCGGCGCCATCCCGTACCAGCCCGCGGCGCTCGCACGGAAGAAGGAGAACTTCGAGAAACGTGCGTCGCTCGATCCGGAGACGAAGTGTTTCCACCCGGGAGTGCCCCGGATCACGTACATGCCCTATCCGTTCCAGATCGTGCAGCAGGCCGACAAGGTCTCGATCCTCTACGAGTACCTGCATACCGTTCGGTACGTCTACATGAACGGCAATCCGCATCCTCGAGGACAGATCGAATGGTGGATGGGGGATTCGCGCGGCAGGTGGGAGGGGAACACCCTCGTGGTGGACGTGATCCACTTCACCGACCGCACCTGGTTCGATCGGGCCGGGAACTTCCATAGCAGCGCCCTCCACGTCGTCGAGCGCTACACGCCGACCGGCCCGGATCACCTGCTCTACGAGGCCACGATCGAGGATCCGAAGGTGTTCACGCGGCCGTGGAAGATCAGCATGCCGCTCTACCGGCGCCAGGAGAGGAACGCCGAGCTCTTCGAATATGAGTGCAATGCGTACCTGCTCGAGCAGGAATGGACCAATCCCGCGTCGACGTTCTTCGAGAAGCGGTGAGCGGGTATATGAGAAAGCGAGGTGTCGCGTGAGCCGTCGAGTCGCTGCGATCGAATCCCTCTTGGCGATCGCGCTCCTGGTCGTGCTGCTCGTGCCGGTCGCGGCCGGGCAAACCGTCTGGCCCAAGGGCCCGAAGCTTCCGATGGCAAAGACGTGGCTCGCCGAAAAGGCGAAGCTTCCGCCGTATACGCCGCCGCGCACTCCCGGCGGGGAGCCCGATCTCCAGGGGATCTGGGACGGCGCAGGCGGCGACAACAACAGCTATCTCGAAGACCACGAATACCTCGACGATACGACACCGGCCCAGGAGAGCTTCGTCTCGGACCCGCCGGACGGCAAGATTCCCTACACCCCGTGGGCGCTGGCCAAACGGATGGAGATTCTGAGGAGCCTGGCGCGGGGATGGCCGGGCGAGACGGGCGAACGCCTCCACGTCTCGCCGGGATCCTTTTGCCTCGACTACATGCCGGTGTTCTCGTTCGATGCGCATGAGATCGTGCAGAAACCCGGCTACGTGGTCATGCTGAGCAACGAGGCCTATCGAGTCATCCCGACCGATGGACGTTCGGCCATCAGCCAGAATGCGAAGTTCTGGTTGGGCACTTCGCGCGGCCGCTGGGAAGGCAACACCCTGGTCGTCGAGGTGACCAGTCTCAACGGCAAGGGATGGTTCGACAGCACCGGGCAGTTCTACAGCGAGAATACGCGCATGATCGAACGCTGGCGGCTGGCCGATGCGAATACGATGGACTACGAGGTGACGGTCGAGGATCCGACGATCTATACGCGGCCGTGGAAGATGAACTTCCCGAGACGACGGGCCGGAACTGGGAGAGGGCCTCGCGGCGTCACCGCCGTGTCGGACCCGACCGCGGTGGAAGACCAGCGGTATGCGAAGGAGTTCTGGGAAACCGGGTGCTACGAGGGAAACGCTCACACCATCGAAGTGACCCGCTCGCTCGGCTTCAAGTGGTTCAGCGGGGTGACGCCGCCGAAGTGACCCGCCGGTCAGGATGAGTGACGTCGCGTCCGGCGTGGGCACGTGGGTCCGGCTGACACCGGACGCGACGTGCCGGCGATAAGGCCAGTCTAAGAGCTCGACTCATCGACCTCTTACGTCCGTCTGGTAGGTTGTCGTCATGCTACTGGTCATGGCGATGGCCGCGTCGATCGCCGGCGGTGTCCACCCGCATTTCTCCGAAACCGGCGGTTCCCTTCCACAGACGCCGGCGCCGTCGGTCGTCACGCTTCAGGATGCGATAGGCCGCGCGCGCATGCGCTCGCCCCTCGTCGAAGGGGCGCGGGAGCGGGAGCGCGCCGCATCGCTGGCGCGCGCCGTGGTGCCGCGAACCCCCAATCCGCTCTTCGAATTGCGCGGGGAGAACTTCGGGCCGGTGTCGACGACGCGGCTGCCCCGCGACGTGTTCGCCACGGTGAGCCAGCCGATCGAGCTGGGAGGCAAGCGCGGCGCGCGGCTCGCTGACGCCGCTGCCGCCGGAAGCCTCGCCTCGGTCGACGTGGCGACGGCCGAGTGGGCGGTGACCGCCGATGTCGTCGAAACCTACATCGACGCGCTGCGCGCGCGGGACGTCATGGCGACGCTGCTCGAGCAGCGCCAGGGCGTCGGCGAACTCGTCGACATCCTGGCGCAGCGCGTCCGTGAAGGGCTCTCCGCGGAGGCGGATCTTCGCAAGTTCGAAACCGAGCACACCCGGCTGGCGAGCCAGGCCACACGGGCGTCGATTGCCCTGCAGTCCGCCCTGGTGCTCCTGTCGGCGACGGTCGGCGACGAGCTGCGATCAGAACAGCTGGTGGCGCCGCGGGTGCCCGAGTCGGCCCTGACCCGGGTGGCGCTCGTCGAAGCCGACATCCTCAATCGCGCCGACGTCCGCACGGCGGTCGCTCGCCTCGAGCGGGCCGAAACGCTGGCCGCGCTCGAGCGGGCGCGCGGGGTTCCGGACGTGACGGTCACCGCCGGGTACAAGCGGACGAGCGGCTTCGACACCGCCGTCGCGGCGGTGACTGTGCCTATCGCCTTCTTCGACCGGAATCGCGTGGCCATCGCTCACGCGGCGGGCGACGTGAGCGCGGCACGCCTGGATCTGCAGCGGGTCCGGCAGCGTGCGCTCGCCGACGCGCAGGTCCGATGGGCCGCTGCTCGCGACCTCTCGGCGCAGGCGGCGCGGATCGAGGGCGACCTCGTCGCGCCTGCCGCCGTCGTGCGCACCGCCGCCCGATCTGCCTTCATCGAGGGGCGGGGCGACGTGCTGCAGCTCGTGGACGCCGAGCGCGTCTACGGCGAGGCCTCGCGGGAGGCGCTCGAGCTGCGCCTCGACGCGACGCTCGCCACGATCCACGCCAGACTGGCCCTCGGGGAGACGACAGTCCCATGACCGACTTGCAGACGACGATTCGATCCGCCGAGGGTCCGACGCGGCGCCCGGGCCGCTCGTTCCTGGCGGCGCTCGCGGCGGTGCTCTGGCTCGGGGGATGCGACAACGCCTCGGCGCCGGACGTCTCCGGGACGGCCGCTCCACCCCCTGAGACAGCGGCGGTCCCGCCAGACAACACGCTCACGCTCACAGAAGAGGCGATGAGCGCCGGCGGCATCCGGGTGGAAGCGGCACGTGCCGAGGGGCGGGCGGGCTACTTCGAGACGCCTGCCGTGCTGCGAGTGGACGAGACCCGCACCGCCCGCATCGGCTCGATCGTCGAGGGCATCGTCTCCGAGGTGGCCGTGCAGGTCGGCTCCCGGGTCCCGAAGGGTGCGCTCCTGGCGAGCATCCACAGCCACCTGGTTCACGAGGCGTGGGCCGGGTACCGGCGGGCGCTCGCGGAACGGCGCCGGGCGACGACCGAGCTGGCGTTCGCCACCGACGCCGAAGGACGCGCCCTTCGCCTGCTGGCGACCAAAGCGGTCTCCCAGCAGGAAGCCGAGCGCGCCCGGACCGACCGGGCGGCGGCCGAGCAGACGCTCGTCATCGCCGAGAGCGAGGTGCTGCGCGCCCTCGACGAGCTCGACCACCTCGGGATCATGACCGAGGACATCGATCTGAACAACCCGAGGGAGACCATTCCCATCACGGCCCCGCTCGGCGGCGTCGTGCTCGATCGGCTGGTGACGGAGGGCACCGGGATCACTCCCGGTACCCTGCTCTTCGTGATCAGCGATCTATCGCGTCTTTGGGCGGTGGCGGAAATCGACGAGACCCGCCTGCCCGCGCTGGCCGTTGGCCGGACGGTGGAGCTGACCGTCCCCGCGTATCCGCAACGGACCTTTTCTGCGCGAATAGTGGCCATCGGCGACGTCGTAGACCCGGACACCCGCCGGGTGACCGCCCGCATCGAGGTGGACAACCGGGACGGCGCCCTCAAGCCGCAGATGTACGCGGCGGTGCGCGTGCAGACCACCGACGAAGCGGACATCGTCCTGGTGCCCGCCTCGGCCGTGCAGAAGCTGGACCAGCAGACGGTGGTCTTCGTCGAGCAGCAGCCGGGCCGGTTCAGCCGACGGGCGATCGTGCCGGGATCCGAACGAGAGGGGTTCGTCGAAGTCGTCGACGGGCTCCAGGCCAACGAGCGGGTGGCCACGGCGGGCACCTTTCTGATCAAGTCGAAGTTCCTCGAGCGCGGGCAGGCGGAATGATCCACCACGGCTTCATCGAACGGCTCGTCACCGCGGCGCTGCACCAGCGCCTCTTCGTCCTCTTCTGCCTGGCCGCGCTCATCGGCACCGGCGTGGTGGCGTACCGGCAGCTTCCCGTCGAAGCGTTCCCCGACCTGACGAACAACCAGGTCGTGATCGTGACCGAGGCGCCCGCGCTGGCGGCGCCCGAGGTGGAGCAGCGCGTCACCTATCCGATCGAGATCGCCATGATGGGGGTCCCGAACACCGAGCAGGTGCGCTCGATCTCGAAGTTCGGCCTGTCGATGGTCACCGTCGTGTTCGACGACGCAGTGCCGATCTATTTTGCACGGCAGTTGGTGGCCGAGCGCCTGGCGGATGCCCGGGGCCGGCTCCCCGACGGGCTCGACCCGGTGCTCGGCCCGGTGGCGACGGCGTTCGGCGAGATCTACCAGTACCTGATCGAGGGCGACGGCGGAGATCCGATGTCGATCAAGACGCTGCACGACTGGGAGATCCGGACGCGGCTGCGATCCGTGCGGGGCGTGAGCGAGGTCAATTCCTGGGGCGGCCTGACCCGGCAGTACCAGGTGGTCGTCGATCCCGCCCGCCTGGAGAAGTACGGCCTGACCCTCCGGCAGATCTATGCCGCGATCGCCTCGAACAACACCTCCTTCAGCGGTGGATACATCGAGCACAGCTCCGAGCGCTACACCGTGCGGGGCGTCGGCCTGGCGGCGGGCGAAACGGACCTGAGCGACATCGTGCTCAAGGCGACCGGCGGGACGCCGGTGACGGTCGGCGACGTGGCGGTCGTCGCGGTCGCCCCGATGCCGCGGCAGGGCGCGGTCACGCGGGACGGACGGGGCGAATCGGTTGCCGGCATGGTGATCATGCTCAAGGGCGAGAACGGCCGCGACGTCGCCGCGCGGGTCAAGACGAGGATGGCCGAGGTCGAGCAGCAACTGCCGGAAGGGCTGAAGATTGTGCCGTTCTACGACCAGAGCGAGGTGATCGGCCGCACCGCCCGGACCGTGCGCACCAACCTGGTGGAAGGATGCCTCCTGGTCATCGGGGTGCTGTTCCTGTTCCTGCGCGACGTGCGCGCGGCGCTCATCGTCGCCACCGTCATCCCGCTCGCCATGCTCACCGGCTTCATCGGCATGCGGGTCTTCGGCGTCTCGGCGAACCTGATGTCGCTCGGCGCCGTCGACTTCGGTCTGATCGTGGACGGCGCGGTGGTCATGATGGAGAACTTCGTGCGCCGGCGCCCCGAGATGGAGGCGGCGCTCGCCGCGGGCGACCCGGGCGCCCACCACCGGCACGATCGCGGACGCCTCTTCGCAGGGCCGGCGGTCGAAGTGGCCAGGCCGATCCTCTTCGGCGTGCTCATCATCATCGCCGTCTACATTCCCGTGTTCACGCTCGAGGGGCTCGAGGGGAAGATGTTCCGGCCGATGGCGATCACGATCTGTTCGGCGCTCTTCGGCGCGCTGCTGCTGTCGCTGACCGCGGTACCGGTGGCATCGTCCTATCTACTGAGCCTCTCGGGAGGACATCACGCGGGCCCCTGGTTCGAGCGGCTGAAGACGCGCTACGTCGCACACCTCGAGAACGCGATGAACCACCACTGGCGTACGATCGGCGTCGCACTGGCCGTGGTGTCCGCGGCCGTCGCGTCGATTCCCTTCCTCGGAACCGAGTTCATGCCCCGCCTGGACGAGGGATCGATCCTCGTCGAGACGCGCAAGTACCCCTCGGTGTCGCTGGCCGAGTCCATCGAGATCTCGACGCGGGTGGAGCAGGTGCTCGATCAGATGCCCGAGGTGCGGCAGGTCGTCACCAAGCTCGGCCGTCCGGACCTGGCGACCGAAGCGATGGGCATCTATCAGGGCGACGTCTACGTGCAGTTGCATCCGACCGACGAGTGGACGACCGGCCGTACGACGAAGGAGGAGCTGATTGACGCGATGGCCGCCTCGCTGAGCCAGTTTCCCGGCATGACGTTCAACTTCACCCAGCCGATGGCGATGCGGCTCGACGAGGTGGTGAGCGGGGTGAAGGCGGACGTCGCCGTGAAGGTGTTCGGGCCCAATCCGGCGGAGCTCCAGCGCCTCGGCGAACAGATTCGCGTGCTGCTGGCCGGAGTGCGTGGGTCGGCGGACGTGCAGATGGAGGTGCTGAGCGGCGCCGCGCAGATCCAGGTGGACGTCGACCGGCGCGCCATCGCGCGCTACGGCCTGAACGTGGAGGACGTGCAGGACGTGGTGGAAACGGCGGTCGGCGGCATGCCGATCACGCAGGTGCTCGACGGCGCGCGCCGGTTCGACGTGGTGATGCGGTTCCCCGAGGCGCGCCGGACCGACATCCGCGCCCTGGCCGACCTGCCGCTGCTGGCGCCGGGCGGCGAGCGGGTGCCCCTCGAGCGGGTGGCGCACCTGGTCGAGATGAGCGCGCCAGAGGCGATCAATCACGAGAACGGCGAACGGCGCATCGTCGTGCAGACCAACGTGCGCGGGCGCGACGTCGGCAGCTTCGTGGAGGATGCGGCGGCGAGGCTCAGGGCGACGGTGACGCTCCCCGCAGGCTACTACCTCACATGGGGCGGGCAGTTCGAGAACCAACAGCGCGCCATGGCCCGCCTCCGGCTGGTGGTCCCGCTCTCGATCGCCATCATCTTCCTCCTGCTGTTCGTGATGTTCCAGCGCCTGCGGCAGGCCGCGCTGGTGCTCCTGAACGTCCCGTTCGCCCTGGTCGGAGGCGTCGCGGCCCTCTGGATTCTCGGCCTGACGCTGAACCTGTCGGCGGCGGTCGGCTTCATCGCGCTCTTCGGCGTCGCCGTGCTGAACGGGGTGGTGCTCGTCGCGTCGATCAACCGCCTGCGCAGCCACGGCGAAGCCATCCGTCCCGCCGTGCTGACCGGCGCGGCCACACGGCTCAAGCCCGTGCTGATGACCGCGCTGGTGGAGGTGATCGGCCTCTCGCCCATCGTCCTCTCGCATGGAGCCGGGTCGGAGGTGCAACGGCCCTTTGCGTCGGTAATCAGCGGGGGCATCGTGACCTCCACGCTCCTGACGCTCGTCATGCTGCCAACCCTCTACGAGATGATCGAACGCCGGGCGACGGAGGAACGGTAGAGCTACACTTATGACAACGGCAGCCTGGCCCGTGCGGATTCTGCTCGTCGAAGACGATCGCGACATCAGCCACTTCCTGATGAAGGGTCTCCGGGAAGAGCGCCACGTCGTCGATCTCGTCGAGGACGGCCTCGCGGCGGAGGAGCGGGCGTACTCCCAGGAGTACGACGTGATCGTCCTGGACATCATGCTGCCGGGGCTCAACGGCCTGGACGTCTGCCGCCGGCTCCGGAAGCTCGGTGTCGATACCCCCATCCTGATCCTGACCGCGCGGGAGGACACGCAGGACCGGGTGTCCGGCCTCGACGCCGGCGCCGACGACTACCTGACGAAGCCGTTCTCGTTCGACGAGCTGCTGGCGCGCCTGCGCGCCATCGTCCGGCGCGGGCGCACCAAGACGCTCTCCGCCGTCCTCAAGTACGGGCCGATCGAGCTCGATGTCCACGACCACACGGTGCGCGTCAGCGGGCACCGGATCGATCTGACGGCCACCGAATACCGGCTCCTGGAGCACCTCCTGCACCGGCCGGAAACCGTGGTCTCGAGGGAGCAACTGGCGGACCGCGTGTGGGGCCGCGACCTCGACCCGGCCTCCAACGTCGTCGAGGTGTACGTGGGGTACCTGCGGAAGAAGATGCAGGCCCATTACGACGAGCCGCTGGTGCACACGGTGAGGGGCCTCGGCTACATGCTCAAGACGTGAGGATTGCCGTGACGCGAGCTCGACCGCTCAGCTTCCGGGCGCGCCTGACGGTGCGATGGACGGCCGTGTTCAGCTCGGTCCTGGCCGTGGCGAGCGTGTGGATCTTCATCGGCATTCGGACCCAGTCCTACTCCGACCTCGACCGATACCTGCGTACGCTGGCGGGGACCGAGCTGACCGCCGCCCTCGACGGCGCCGATCCGCACGTCCACGAGCTGCCGGTGACGGCGCTGGCCGGGGGAACCTTCACCGAAAAGCTGGTGCAGGTGTTCAACGCCCGCGGCGAGGTGGTGGCCTCCTCGCCGGGTTTGTCGCAGAGCGTGCGCCTGGTCGCCCCCGACGTCATTGCCGCGACGCTGCTCGGCGAGGCGCCCGTCGACACCGTCCTTGTCGAGGGCGTTCCCGTTCGCGTGGTCGTCCTGCGCACGTCGGTCACCGGCAGGGCGTACGCCATCGCTGTCGGGCTGGTCATTACCGATCTTGTGAGCAGCCTGACCCGTCTGGGCTGGCTCCTGGCGCTCGTGTGGCTCGTGAGCACGGCGGCGACCGCGGCGGTCGGGTTCGCGCTGGCATCGACGGCGCTTCGCCCGGTGAAGCGGATCACGCAGCGCGCCATGGACATTGCGACCACCGACCTCAGCGCGCGCCTCGAACCGCCGAAGGTGGACGACGAGATCGGACTGATGACCAGGTCGCTCAACACGCTCATCGAGCGGCTGCACGGAGCGCTCGACGCCAACCGGCGTTTTGCCGCCGACGCCGCGCACGAACTGCGCAGTCCGGTGACGGCGATATCGGGCGAAATCGACGTGGCGCTGCGGCGCGAGCGCTCGGCGGCCGACTACAAGGACACGCTCATCCTGGTGAAGACCCGGATGGCGTCGCTCTCCTCGTTGATTGGCGACCTCATGCTGCTCGTCCGGGCGCAGGAGGCCAACGCGGCCGTGCGCACGCAGGAAGTGCCGCTCGACGCGCTGCTCGGCGGCTCGGTGGAGAGGCTGGCGGAGCTGGCTGAATCGCGCGGCGTCGGCGTGCGCCTCGGAGACGTGAACGGGCTGCTCGTGTACGGAGACCCGGGCCTGCTGGGACGGGTCTTCGACAACGTGATCGAGAATGCCATCCGGTACAACCGGGAGCACGGCGAGGTGGCGTTGAGCGCCGCGTTCGAGGACGCGGCGCGGGGGGCCTGGACGCCAGGCCTGGTGACGATCCGGATCTCCGACACCGGATCGGGCATTCCCGAGAAGGAGCGCGAGCGCGTCTTCGAGCGGTTCTACCGCCTCGATCAGTCGAGGAGCCGGCATACCGGCGGCGCCGGGCTGGGGCTCGCCATCGCGCGCGAGGTGCTGGCCGTGTTCAAGGGCTCCATCCGCATCGCGCACTCGTCGGCCGCCGGGACGACGATGGAGATCCAGCTCCCCGGTCGAGCGTCGCACCCGGCGGGTGCGGCGGCGCCGGATCAGGAGCCGAGCCTGAGCATCGCCCCCGTGCCGACGCGGAACGTCTCCTTCTCCGCCGGGTCGCGCCACTCCTGATGGACGGGCAAGGACACCTGCCCGAAGAACAGGAGGCGCTGCGAGGCGCCGTACACGACCGTGGGGTGCACGTAGACACCCCACCCGCCGGTGTGCGGCAGGGCGAGGCCGCCTGCTTCGGACCGGCGCTGCGATTCCCGCGACAGTCCCACTTGCAGGCTCAGCAACTGGTCCTGGCGATCGACCGGCGTCCAGGCGACGCCGCCGCCGAGGAACACGTTCGCGCCTTCCTCGGTGTCCTCGTACCTCGCCGGATTGCGCACGAAGCCGTATCCGATGGCCGACATCGCGCCGGCCTCGACACTGGCGAGCCCGGCTGCGATTGGCGCGATCGAGTCGTGGCCGAACTCGTGGTCGAGCGTGCCCGTCGGCACTTCGACGCCGCCGACGGCCATCACGAACGTCTCGCTGCCGGACACCCCCCGGGTCGCACCGGGGAGATCGACGCGGTAGCGGAGGGCGACCACCGCATCCTCGAGCCCGGTTCGCGTGACCCCGCCCCCGCGCAGGACCGAGAAGGGCATCACAAGCGCCACCGACAGCCGGCCGAGCGGTGTGAATCCCCCGCTCAGTGCGGTCGTCGTCTCGTGAGTGCGGTCCGCCGGCGGTCCGGTCCCTCGCGTGAACACCTGGGCCGAGAGATAGGTGTCCACCGTCAGCACCGTGGCCGACTGCGGGCCGAAGATCGCTTCGTGGTGGGCCCGCGCGACCGCAGGCGTCAGCGCGAAGAGGAGCAGAACGACGCCGGCACGTCTGCGGACTGCCATTCGGGCGCCTGATGTCGGTGGCGTCCGACTCCAGACCGGGAGTGCATCAATTGCCCGGCACCATGATGTGCGCCGTCATCGTGCCCGCGTTCATGATCCAGGCGCCGCCCATCTTCGGGTTGTCGGGCAGCCCGATCGATTCCAGCGTGGCGCCCGGCACCGCGATCGTGAGGTGGCCGCGGCGGCTCTCCTGATCGGCGCCAAAGACCTCGTACCAGACCGACCCGTATTCCGGCTTCTCCCGCGTGCCGTCCTTCTCTGCGGCGGCCACGAGCGCTTGTGTCTTGGCCCGGTCGCCGGCTGCCTCGAACCTCAGGTTCTGCGCCTTCCGGGCGAGGTTCGCCGTGCTGGTGCATTCCACCGAGAACGGCTGCTGGAGGGGGAAGCCGGAGATGTCGTAGCAGACCAGCCGGTTCGTGCCCTTCCGCAGCGTGTCGTACGTGAAGTCGGACTTCCACTTGACGACCGTCGCCTGGTCCCGCAGGGCGGCCGGCGCGGCAAGGAGCGCCCTATCGACCTCCGCCTGCGACGCTCCCGGCTCGAGCGGGGGCGGGGGCGGCGGCGCGCCGCGGCCGGCCTGGGCCTGCGCTCCGGTCGACACCGCCATGACACACAGGGTGAGCAAGGCAATACGCTTCATGATGAGAACCTCCAGTTCCTACGCCAGTATGTTCATGGGTGAATGCGCGCTTCACCGATCGACATAGATGCCGTCGGCGGTCCGCTTGCTGAGGCAGTACTCGATGAAATCCCTGACGCGCTCGCCGCAGATGAAGAACTTGACGCAGGCGGCGCCGGCGAAGAACCGGCGGACGTCGTCTTCCGGCTCGTCGGAATGCACGGCCACGATCAGGGGGGCCGGATACTTCTGGTCGATCCACTGCGTGACCTCGCGTGCGGCCCCTTCGTCCTTCCGGAACACGTGGTTGAGGACGAGGATGTCGGGCTGAATTTCCTTGATGGCCTCGATCGCCTCGTTGCCCCACGCGCAGTACATGGCGAGGGTCTTGACCGGGATCTCGGGCGGCCAGAAGACGTCGAACCGGCTCTGGAGCCTCTCCAGCACGGGCCCGCGGTCGTCGAGAATCAGGACCCTCGTTTTTCGGCCGAACATCGTCACGCCCGCGGCGGCGCGTCCGGCGGGACCCGCCTCAGTATTGCGAGTGATCCGGAGGTTCTCTCCAACCGCCTAGCGAGGCGCGCGCCCCGATGAAGAACAACAAGCCAATCCAGAACGGCAGGCTCGACACGAACCAGAAGTTGAAGTCATGCCGGTCGATGAGGCGCGCGTTAATCGCAAACCACGCTGCCGATATCAGCAGCCAGACCCAGACCATCGCGCGGGCCATGGGAAGATTATAGTCCCGAGCCGCGCGCGGCAGGCGCCCCGGACGTGCGCGGATTTTTTCGCTGCCATCTGTCGCGTTCGGCGGCACATGGACGGCGCCAAGGGCTGGCTCCTGTCGCTACGTGACGGGCAGTTCCGCCGGCTGCGCGTCGCCTGTCCGCGCCCGTGCGCGCTTGCCGCTCGGCAGGCCCATCAGCACGAACGCCAGCGTCGCACGCAGGCGAACCCGCAGCCGCTTGCCCTTCCGCATCTTCGCGATCACATCGGCGGCCACCTTGTCGAGCATCTTGTCCACGTAGTCCTGCCGGAACGGAATCGGGCAGCGGTCGCAGATGATCTCGTGCTCCCTGGACGGAATGCTGCCGAGCTGCATGCCGTCTCGGGAAAGGTGCACCTTTCGCCCTTCGTGCGCGCCGGGCTGCGCCGCGCTCCGCCGGGCGCGCCGGTACACGGCGTTGTTCCACACGGTCCCGAGGATCGACACCCCGCGGGCATCGCGCACGAAGTCGGAGCGCTCGTCGACCACGCCGCAGCACGGCGAGATGGAGCCGCTCGGATTGGCGACGATGGCGCCCCACAACCAACTGCAGCGTTCGCTCGACGCGTCCAGGCCGGCGGCGCGGTAGAGGTTGAAGCCGTCAACGGTTGACGGGCGGATTCCGCGCTGCTCGGCCTGCTCGGAAACGAACGAGGCGGCAAAGGAGATCCCGTCGGCTCCCCAGTCCCGGTGCCGGCGTCGGGCCTCCTCGACCGAGCCCTGGTTGTGCTCGAAGACGTGGAACCCGATGACGATTTTGGGTGTCTTCGAGCCCAGCTCGCGCTTGATCTCCTGGATGGTCCGCATGTTGCGCGTCACCAGTTCGAAGGTGCCCTTCACGCGGTAGCGCGCGTACTCCTCCTGGCTCGTGCCCTCCATGCCGACCTTGAGCTTGTCCAGTCCGCTGCGGACCAGACGCTCCAGATATTCGCGCTCGAGGGGGAGGCTCAGATTCGACGAGGCAATCACGCGGATGCCCCACTTCTTGGCGTAGGCCACCATCTCGGGAAACTGTTTGTGCAGCAGCGGCTCGCCCCAGTTGTAGAGATTGAGGAAGAAGAGATACGGCCCGAGTTCGTCCAGCAGGCGTCGGTACCATGCGAAGTCCATGGCGACGCGCGGCCGGACGTCGAGCTTGAGGCCCGTCGGGCACGCCGGACAGCCGAGGTTGCAGTAGAGCGTCGGCTCCGCGTACGCCACGACGGGCCGCGCCGGGTTCGTGCCCCAGCCGAATCGGCGAGCCAGACGCATGAGCCCTACGTTGGCGTACGCCTTCAGCGGCTTCTGCTGCATGGCGAGAGTGTAATCCAGGCGGCGCCGCCCGTTCGGCCCGGGTGGGCCGCGGCGTCGATCGACGAGGCGGCGTCTACCGGAATGCGATCCCCGCGGAGATGACGTTGGAGTTGAGGCTCCGGCTGCGAGGGCCCAATCCGCCGTTGGAGATATGGTGCAGCCGATAACTGAAGAGCATCGCCCTGTGCTCGTTGAGGCCGACCCTGACCCCGACTCCCGCCTCGGCGGTGTAGTTGAACGCCGAAACGCCTTCGGGCACGCGGTGGCTGGTGTAGAGGGCTCCGCCCAGGATTTCCGTGTAGGGCGCCACGCGGCCAATCGCCTTCATCTGCCATCGGAAGAAGATCGGCGAGAACCCGACGCCGTAGGTGGTCTCGGTCTGATAGATGGTGTGAATCGGCTCGACCTCGACGCCCATCATCAACTGTCCTCGAACGGGCGACGGTCCGCGGGGCCGGAACAGCACGCGCCCCCACTGCACCATCAGGAACGCGGAGTTCCGCTCGTTGAGCGACCCGGCGACGCTGACCGGCTCGGCCGCGGCCACCCCGAGCGCCCATTCATTCGTGCCCGCCGGGAGGAAGCCCGGTTCGGAGGAGGACGCAACGGCCGGCGCGACGCGCGCGCCCTGCTCGGCGGCGGCGAGCGCGCCCGGCAGCAAGAGAGCCAGGGCCACGCCGGCGCAGGCGTGCCAGATCTGTCGTGGAGTCATGTTCGTGGCCGAACCTCGACACCGGAGCCGTACGAAGTGGAGACGGGCTTCGGAATCCTGTTCAGTATATGCGCCGGCTCGGCTGCAGGGAGCAACGGCCGACGGAGTCGGTTCCCGCTAATCCCTCAGCTTTGCTTGGCTCAGTTGGGTCGAGTGCTGAATGCCTGGCGTGGCAGGGTCTGCTCCGGCACGGCGACCCGTAGGCAATGTGGCCCTTCCCCTGAGGCCGCCCCGCGATAGATGCAGCTGAAACGAAGCACCGAAGACAAATCCTGCGGACCAGAGTTCACATCTAGACCGATGAGGGTATCCAGGTGGTCGGGGACTTCTGCGCATGGCGGATGTGGATGCTCCCACTCCATCGACACCGACACTTCATCCGGGCGACCATCGATGTTCGGGCCCACCATGAAAAATTCTTGCGCTTCCTGCGGCCCCCACCTTCCGCACTCTGGCGCGCCGTCGTCGGGGATGACCAGCCACGTCGTGACGACGAAGACGGCCTCAGGGTGTGGGTTGCGAATTGTGACCGAATACGTGGTCTTGAAAAGCTCCGGTTGGAAGAGTGCCGTGATAGGGGTCACCGTGATGCCCCGTTCCGTTGTCTCGCCCTCGTCGGCCGGGCCTGCCTGGCGTAGGCCAGGCTTCTCAGAGAGATGCGTGAATCCCGATTCCCCAGCTGTTCTCCTCGTCTCGTTCTCGACGGCGGCACCAGGTGCCGCGGCGGCGGAAGGTCCGGTCGGGGTCGACGGAATGACTCCCGAGCCGCACGCGGACGCTCCGACCGAGGCGACCAGGCCGCAGCAGGCGAAGACGCGACTTCTCATTCTTCCCTCTCTTCCGATAACCGACGGCGGGCCAGAAGGTCCGCCTCTACGAGCCGCACGCGGACGCTCCGAGCGACGCGACCGGCCCGCAGGACAGGAGCCCTATGGCGCTTGACCGCCGCGGCTGTAATCCCACGGGTAGTTGGCCTTGTCGTCTTGCAGTCTGCCGTGGAACCAGCGGCCTGACACGCGGTATGGATCGATGAGGATGGCGTCGTCAAGTGTTGCCGCCATTCCGATTCCGGTTCCCGCCCGGGCTGCATTCCGAGGCCCGATGGCAACGGCGTTGTGCTCATCGAGCCTATCGTTGGCGTTGGCGCGAATGCGAGTCATCCCGAAATGCCTTGGCCGTGGTCGAAGGGCGAAGAAGGCATCGGAAAACGCTTCCTGCCAGTTCGCGCAGATTCCGTAGAGCGTTTCGAAATTGCTGCGGCTGCCGAGCCTGTTCGCGACCTCCCCGATAGCGTCCGCAGCAATCTGCTGCAGGTTTTCCTGGAGGTCCCACCACCCGGCCACCCCTTCCCATCCTTGCCGGCGCCGCTGATGCCACTCGAAGATCATTCGGCTGGCCACGAACTCCGCTTCCACGCGTACGTCCTCGCTTGGCGAGGCGTTCAGCGCGCGCTGATATTCCGCAAGAAGAGCATCTCGCAAGCCCGCTTCATGTTCCCGAAAGGTGTCGACCGCGCTTTCCACTCCCTCCCGAATAATGGTGGCCTCGCGTTCCGCAATCCACCTTCTCATGTTCGTGATGCGTTCCTGGATTTCTCGAGGCGTTAACGTGCTGGCTGGCTCTGGGCTTGCCGTTTCCGATTCGGGCGTTGTCCCAACCGCTTGTCTGGTGTCGGAACACGCTTGCGCCTTGCGCTGCCATCGGACATTCCACCGATCGTCCTTCCGAACGCTGAGGATCCGGTTCGTCGCTGAATCGAATTCCACGCGATCGTGAACGCTCTGGCCCCTGAGCGCGTGTCCCTCCGGATCGAGCGTCAGCTCGAATTCGTTGGAAAGCGTTCCGATCACGGTGGCCGCAATTGTCGCGGGGAGGTTCTTGTAGCAGCCGGGATCCGTCGAGCTGTTCCTCAAGCGAAGCACGACGGTACCGCCCTCCGCGCGCGTGGCCTGCCCCTCGAACTCGTGACGGCATCCATCGGCAAAGCGAATTCCGAGTCCGCGGACCTGACTGCGGACCTGCATCAGCGCGACCTTCCCGGTCTGGGTCGTCCACGTTCCATTGGCATCGGGGTCCGCCCGGCTGGGTGCGCGCACCGTAGCCGCCCTGTCGGGCGACGTCAGCACGCCGCGCGGAGTGGCGGCCGAGCGGCCGACCGACGCAGTGGGCTCTGGAAGGAATACTGCACTGTCGGCCGGGACCCGCGTCAGGACAACCTTGTCCGACTTCGGTGTGATTCTCGTGATCTGCTGCGACTGCCGATCCCAGCTGATGGTGAACTGATCGAACACTCCTTCGAGCCGACGGCCGTCGGGGCTCAATGTCAAGCTGTATGTCAGCGTCAACCCCCTGCCGGCAGCCTCCTGCCTGACCCTGGCCGGAGTGGTGTTCGACTGGTAGTCGGTGAGTGGGGTGACACGATGCGTGAGCGTCACGGTCAGGCCGTTGATCGTTCCTCGGTACTCGTCGAAATTGCCGTCCGGCGGTACGTGATCCTTTCGCAGCACGACTGCGCCACCGGGCTGCTGTTCGACCGTCCAGCGTCTGTTGCCACGCCTCCACATGCCAGAGAGATCCGGCGTAACCCGGTCGGTGCGCGGAGATTCGGCGGCACGTGGCGACGCGGGGCGCTCCGCCGCAGGCGCCGGTGAAGCTGGTGGAGGCTCGGGGTCCTTCAGGCGCGCCTGCACGTCCTCGATCGATCGCGCGGCACGCGCGATGGCATCTTCGAGCCGCGCCAGCCTGGCGTTCAGGTCGCGATACGTGCGAAGGGCTGGCGCGGCGGCCCGCCGATCTTGCTCCGCCGTGAGCGCCTCGATGCGCAGCGCGGCACGCCGCTCCCGGAGTGTGGCTGCCTCCGCCCGCAGCTCGCCCACCGCACGCGTCCACCCGGAGACGACACCCCGTGCGCTGGCATTGGATCGCTGCAAGTTCCGGAGCACGCCATCGGCCCGTTGCCTGAGGTCCCGCGCCCGCGCATCGGCCTGACCGACGGCCCGTGCCACCTCGAGAATCGCGCGGGATTCGAGGTTGGCCGCTTCCGACTGGGCCCACGCCTGGGGCGCCACGCACGCCAACAGCACAACGAGCCCGGCAGTCGTGCACCGCGGACGTGCCGATCGCCTACTGCGCCACGAGCTCCACGCGACGGTTCGTCGCACGGCCATCCTCCGTCTCGTTGGTGGTGACGGGGGCCAGCGGTCCCACCCCCGCTGACCGAATTTGGACCGCGTCGCCGCCATGAGCGGCGATGAGCCGCTTGACCACGGCTTCGGCCCGACGCTGTGAGAGGTCGACGTTATACGCCAGGGCGCCCATGTTGTCGGTGTGGCCGACGATGTAGAGCTTCAGTGCAGGGCGAGCCCGCAACAACGTGGCGATTTCCTTGAAGGTTGGCTCGGATTCGGGCTTGACCTCCGCGCGATCGGTGTCGAAGTAGAGCGTATAGAGAGCCACGCGCCCCGTGCGCGCGATCTCGTCGGCCATCCGGCTCGCCGTAACGAGGCCTGCCGCGAGCGCCTTGATTTCGATCACATCGAGCTGGATCGTCGGGCTGTTCTTCGCGAACAACCCCCCGAGGGCAACGTACACGATCGCATAGACATCGCCTTGGGAGCGGCGGAGCTTCGTGACCAGGTACTGGGCTGACTTGGCGCCGAGCAGGTTCTGGCGACGCTGCGTGGGATCGGGGTAAGCCCGGTAGTACCAGGAGTCGTACCGGTAGCCGATTGTCTGGTCGGCGGCAGAGAACAAGACCTCGAAGCCGGCCTGCTTCAGCGCGTCTTCGTAGCTCCGGACAATCGCGAGCGGCGAGGCGGCGGCCGGCGCGAGGTACGTGACGCGCGTGACCTTCCCTTCGATCTTCTCAGCTTTCGCCCACTCGAAGGTGTTGACGTTGCCACGGTAGCTGAGCCGGCCGAGCCCGACGGTGTACCCGTCAAAATCCTTCGCTTCGTAGGCGCGGATGATGGCCCCCGCGAATCGTCCGACGAGCGGATGATCTGCGCCATCCTTGACGTCGGTCTGGGCCGTTGCCGGACGGACCGCGACCACCAGGAGGAGCGCGACCGTCGAGCGGAAGCGCAGGGTGGTCATAGTGGGTCCGATAGATGCTCGACGTCGGCCGGAAAGTTCCATGAATCTAGTCCCAAAATAAGCGCGTTTGCGGCTCGGCCCACGGCGTGAAGCGTGCGAGAACGGGGCGCGACACCTCACCGCTCGGATCAATGT
>Ga0156082_101_pt3 | contig 64016 bp, 56 predicted proteins | sample RifCSPlowO2_02_FD_107735 | JGI IMG/M metagenome (GOLD analysis project Ga0156082, IMG submission 107735) | Acidobacteria bacterium RIFCSPLOWO2_02_FULL_68_18 | reverse complement strand
CCCGCGCCCGCCAGTCCGACGCCCGTCCCGAGGTTTGCGACCCAGACCACCCCGAAGACGAACGTGTCGAACCCCGAGTGGGTCGTCGGCGGCAGGGGCGCGGCGAACGTGTTCGACGGCAACCAGATCTCGCTGGCGGCGGCCAAGCGCATCGCCCGAGTCTGCCGCGATTTCTCGGCCTCCCGGGGCGGCGGCATGTCGCTCTACATCATCGACAACGCCGGCGAGATCGTGCACATGGAGCGGATGGACGGGCAGGTGTTCAACAACATCAGGACCGCGCTGCTCAAGGCGCAGACCTCTCTCGAGTCGCGTGTGCCGACCTCCGTCTATACGGCGCAGGGAAGGAACAATCCCGCGGGCCAGACGCGCACGATCGCGCAGTTCGAGTTCTTCACGAACTCGGGCGGCCTGCCGATCGTGGTCGACGGTCAGATGATCGGGGCGATTGGCGTCGGCGGCGGCGCCGGGGGCGGCGGCGACGAGAACTGCGCCATCGAGGGACTGAAGGCGGTGTTCGGCGAGCACGTGACGCTGCCGGTCTATCCGGCGGCGAGCGCCGCGAGCGGCGGGCGCTGAGCGAAGGCCCGGTCAGTTCTGAAGGAGGAGCCGCGCGACCGCGGCGGCCGCGTCGGACGACAGGGTAAGGAACGTCAGGGCGACGCGGTATTCGATGCGCTGGGAGGCGCCGGCCTCCGGGACCGCGCTCACGACGTGCGCCGGCAGGTATTGGGTTCCCTCGAGGCCTTCGATCGCCAGCGTCGTCTGCGTGTGCGGGCGCGGGGGCCTGGGCAGCCGGACGACGGCGCCCGAATCGGTGAGGGCGATGAGGGTGCCTTCGCAGGTCACGTTGACGCGAACGCGGCGGCCCCGCGGCAGGTGCGCCGTGGGGCTCGGGTCGGCGGGGACGGGGCCGGCGAGGGGGGTGGCCATGGGCGTGGGCCTCGTGGAGCGGGGCCTCGTCACTTCAGCTGGCGGAGCGTGCGGGCGTTGCGGGCGGCGACCATCGCGGCGACGCTGTTGGAGGCGACCATGACGGCGATGGCGGCGGGCTTGTTGGTCTTCCAGAGGCGCTCGGCGGCGACGATGGTGCCGGCGGCGACGGCGGCCTTGACGGCGATGAAGGCGGCGCTGTTGCCGACCACGCCCTGCATGAGCGGGTTCGTTTCGCGCCCGCCGCGGGCGAGGGCCTGCTTGGTGGAATAGACGTCGTAGGCCTGCAGCGCCACGGTGCTCGCGTAGAGCGCCGGGAGGATGGCGGGGCGGGTCACGGCGCGGCCGATCTGGGCCGGCACGATGGTGGTTGCGGCGGCCGGGGCGGCAGCCTCGTCTCCGGCGTAGGCTGGCGCCACCGAGAGGGCGGTGGTCAGGAGCGCGGCGGCGGCGAAGGTGCGAGTCATGGTCGGCCTCGTGAAATCGCCCGGCGCGTCATTGCGCCGGATGCCACGTGGTGGAGCGAAGCCGATGCCGTCGTGCTGGCCGGTCGCAAGTCATTGATACAACACGCATTGGCCGGTGATGGCGTGCGCGCGATGGGTGTGCGAGCGTGCGCGGGACCCGTGCGCGCCGGTGGTGCGCACACCCGGCATCGTGCGCACGGCCGCGGCGGAGGTGCCCGGCGCGGCGCGCGAGGCTCGGTCGCGTGGGTGGCCGGCGCAGGCCGGTTAGTTGGGGCGGTACAGGGCGCGCACTCGGCTGACGTCGCCGGCTGACAACCCAGACAGGCCGCGAATGTCCGCGCGCCGCGTCAGCCGCATCCGGTAGCGGTTGAAGAACGCCGGGATGTCGCCGCCGTAGCCGAAGAAGTACATGATGTCGCGGACGTCGGCCGTGTGTTCGAGTCCGAGGGCGTGCCCCAGCTCGTGCACGCACGTGAGATAGACGACCGTGTCGCGCACGAGCAGGTCGGTGCGCGCCAGCTCCGCCATCTGGCTGCCGAGCGCGCCGGTATCGGGGCGGATGTACACGGCGGCGCCGCGCCGCCCGGTGGCGAGGAGCGGGCGCATCTCGCCGTACGTGCCGGCGTCCGCCGGTACCCAGTAGACACGCACGAGCGCCTCGGCTTCCGGCGCCGGCTCGAACCGCAGAGCGCCGTCTGTGCTCCCGGCCCATGCCTCGAGCGCCCAGACGGCCAGCTCGCGGTCCGAGGGCCGGTAGGTCGATCCCGGCTCACCCTCGGCAATGAAATAGGTAACGCGCCCGGTCGCGTCGAGCGGCTCGAGCGTGCGCGGCCGCTGTGCGGCGCCCTCAACCGGCAGGATCAGGCTGACGAGGACCAGCGCCGGCAGCCGGGTCAGGCGACCCATGCCTCTACGATATTCGCTCCGAGGCCGCTCGGACGCGCGTGGGATAATGGCATATCCTCGGGGCTCGGTCGGGGCGTAGCGCAGCCTGGTAGCGCACCTGCCTTGGGCGCAGGGGGTCGCTGGTTCGAATCCAGTCGCCCCGACCATTTTCCTGTTTTTACATGTCTGGTCGAGTGGCCGACCCTGAAAAACGCCTCTCGGCTGACAAGTGGCTGACAATCGGTACGGTCTCAACGTCAGTTGGGACTGCACTTCTCACCCCAGCCGACCTGTCCCAGGCACGCGTGATTCGATGTCGTATCCGAGATTGTCCCCGCTGACGTCCCGCGGATCGAAACCGAGTGCGCGTTCCGCGTCCATGACTGCCTTGAGGGCCAGTTCCTCGATACGCCGTCGGCCCTCGGGCGTGCTCGCCAACCCGGAAGCGACAACCGCGGGTCGGCTCAGTCGCGCCGAAATGAAGCCCTGCGGGATCACGAGTGCGGCGCCCATGACGACTGGCGGCTGCGACGACACGTGGCGCTCTTGCTCCAGCTCCAACTCGCGTCGCTTCAAACGAGCCTCAAGGTCATCGGCGCGCTGCCGCGCTCGCGCAAGATCCAAAGCCGGAGCGAGACACGCACGATCGTCATCTCGTGCCGAATCTGAGTCGATGCTGCGGGGATTGAAGCGAAGGCAGGGTGCCAGTCCGTAATCAGAGCTGCCTTCGTGTGGGGTTGAGATCAACGATCAGCGTTTCTTCTTGTCCTGCGGCTGCAGCCGTTTCATTGCGCGAACGGCTCGTGCGGTCGCGCCTTCGTGCGCGCCCGGTGGCGACCATCTCGCGGGTCCACTCGATGCCGTCCGAGCGGTCGGCATGGGCGCGCTTCGGCTTTTGAATCGTGACTGTCTTCATAGCTTCTCCGAACGATCCATCGACCACCTCACGCGCTCGGCGATGAACGCGGTGAACGGCCGGATGTTCATGTCGATGCTAGCGCTGTCCAGGGCGGAGAGATACGCATCCCGATCGTCGACACGGATCACCGTCCACGGATATCCGCCTGAGGCTAACATCGCGTTCATCACGAAGCGTGCCATGCGTCCATTCCCGTCCGGATACGGGTGAATGTACCCGAACAGCCAGTGTCCAAGGACGGCGCGGACACCCACGTGCGGCTCACGTTCGAGCAGATCGAAGAGCGCGGGCGTCGCATCACGCACCGCTTCCCAGCGCGGGGGCACGTAGCGCGACGTGCGAAGGTACACCGCGTCGTTGCGATAGCCGGCGAGCGCAGCCGCCGGAATCAGGCCCGCTGCGACGAAGGGCTGGAAGAGCTCGCGGTACCAATCCATATGGGATGCCCGTGCGCGCGCGCCGGCGTTCGCGCCGGTGATGATCTCGGCGATTGCCTCCTTCACCTTCTGAAACGCTTGCCAGTACCCGCGCGCAGCCAGCGCGTCGCGGTTCCGGCGGTCCTCCTCGTCCCTCGCCGGGTTCCAGTCGCCTCGCTGCACGCGCTCGATCAACGCAGGGCTGACGGTGTAGCCCTCGATGGAGAGCGAATGGTACGCATCGCTCCTGTAGATGTCGTCGACCAGGTGAAGGTAGCGGTCACGGTCAGCTGGCAGCCCTGGCTGCTGAGGAAACGTCTCGACAACGGCTCCGCGCATCGATTGCCACATCGCCTGCATACGGCCAACGATTGGCGACGTCGCTGGCGCGAGGGCCGCTACGGCCTGGGTCGCGTCATACGGATCGCTGTCGCGTACGTCGTACCCCGCACCCTTCATCGTCTTCACGATGTCGTCCGCCAATTCCGCGCGGCCGATATGACGAAGACCTCCGGCAATCGCGCCCGCCTTCGCAGAATTGCCGCCGCTGAGGAGCAATCGCAGCACGTCGGAGGCATCGCGCAGACTGACGAGCAGTACTTGCGTCTCGATCGGCTGCCGCGCGAAGAAGGACTCTGGCACTCGTACGAGCGCAGCGGGCGCCGTGAACAGTCGCAGGTCGTCTCGCCGGATCAGTTCCGCCGCAGGCGGAATCTCAGTCGTCTTGAGGTCGTACAACGAGGTGCCGAAGGGCAGCTCGATGTTGTGGTTTGTGCCCTTTGGCGTGTAGACGACGACTTGGCGAGGAATCACCGAGTTTTCGGCAAGCAGGAGGAGCGACTGTTCGGGCGATAGGTGCCACTCATCGCCGAATCGCTCGCCGCAATACCGCGCGCAGAACTCCCAGAACGACGCGTACCACGGCGTGCTGTCATCAGCGCGTGCACCGGGGCTCGAGGAGACCCACCAGCCTTTGATGACCGGCTGCAGGAAACCGTTGGCGACGAGTCGCTCCCTGTGAGTACGGCTCAGCTCCCTCGAATGGACGACCCGGTGACCGGCCTCTTGCAAGGCTTGCAAGGCCGCCAATGAGTCCGCGAGTTTTTCATGGGGGCTGGGCATAACCGTGCAGACGCAAGCCTTTTCTGTCGAGCGAATGCAAGCATATCATGCCGAGCGATAGCAAGCTAATAATGTCGGGCATCTACAAGCTTATGCTGATGCCACCAGCAGAACGGCCGGCTAATCTAACGGTTTGGACGGGGAAGCCTGGGCTCTGCTCTTCTGGCCGGCTGGCCAGGAGGCAGCATTCGCATGCGTGATGCATGGCCAAGGTTGTGACCGAACGCCCGCGCCGCGGTCACGCCGAGAAGAGCAAGAAGACGACGGGATGCCCGATCCGGCGTCACGACCCTGACGCGGACTACGACGAGCCGGTACGGCTGCCCGTCAGTCGCGGCCGTCAGTACGGCTGGAACGCCAAAGAGTTCTCCGACCAGATCAACCCGCTTAAGCGGTACCTTCGGTCCTGCGTCGGCCGGTCGTGGAACAAGGTGCACAGCGAGCTGTCGCAGAAGCTCGATCGCCGCAGCATTTCCGGGTCACACATCTGGGACCACGTCATGCGGGAAATCGAGACCGACTGCTACATCGGAGCGGACGGTCTCGCGTACAGCAACGACCGGAAGTACAGCCGCGGCGAGTGGCCGATCGTCGGCCTGTACGTCCATCCCAAGACGGGTTTGATCCGCGATCAAACCCGGCGCAAAGCTCGCCGTTGTGAACCTCATCTGGGATTCATTCCGGTCTGACGGCCCCGGTAATCATGTGCTCCCCGTCATGTGTGTAGCCAATGTTCAACCGGCTTCGTCAGAAACTCGTCGAGTGAGACGCCGTCACCGCCGACCAGCAGCGTGCGTTTCGGCTTGAAGGTCTTTGAAAACACCTCGAGACCGGAGAACGAATTCGGTGCGCGGCCGCTCTTCACCTCGATAGCGACAACGGTTCGGCCGGCCCGCACGACGAAGTCCACCTCCTGGTTCTGTTCCCGCCAATAGAACAGCTCGCAGGCACCGCCGGCAGCGGCATTTGCCAGATGAGCGCCGACCGCGGATTCGACAAGGCGGCCACGAAACTCCCTGTCGGACCGCGCCTCCTCAGGCGATAGGCCGGACTGCGCGGTCATCAGCGCCGTGTTCAGCACCTGCAGCTTCGGGCTCGACCCGCGCTGGCGCACAGACCTGCCGGCGTACTTCTGTAAGCCAGTGAGCATTCCAGCCCCTGCAAGCAGCTCAAGGTAGTGCGCGAGCGTCGTGGTGTTGCCCGCGTCCTGCAACTGTCCGAGCATCTTGGTGTACGACAGGACCTGGCCGGAATAGCGGCAACCGAGTTCGAACAGCCTTCGCAAGAGGGCCGGCTTGTCCACCCGCGTCATCAGGAGCACGTCGCGAGCAATCGTCGTCTCGATGAGGGAGTCGAGCAGGTATCGTCTCCACCGGAGCGGATCCTTGATCGAGGGCGCTGCGCCGGGATACCCGCCGAAATAGAGGTACTCCTCCAAGGAAAGACCGAAGGCGGTTCGCATCTCGGCAAACGACCAGTGTGGCAAGTGGACGACTTCGAAGCGTCCCGCCAGACTCTCTGTCAGCCCCTGCTGCATCAGAAGAGGCGCCGACCCGAGCAGGACGACCTTGAGGGGACGACGGGCGCGCGAGTCCTCGTCCCAGAGGCGCTTCACGGTCTCCGACCAGCGCGGGATCTTCTGCACCTCGTCGAGGACCAACACCGCCCCCGACTTGCCTGCGTCAGCGACCGCGAGCCGGCCGCGTTCCCATTGCGCCGCGAGCCAGGCCGTGTCCCCGACGGTCGGCTCGTCAGCGGAGACAAAGACACGTGGGAGGTCCAGGCGGTTCAGGACCTGTCCCACCAGGGTGGTCTTGCCCACCTGACGGGCACCGGCGACAACCTGCAGGAAACGGCGGGGCTCGGTCAGCCTGGTCGCGAGCGCGTTCAACTGGCTCCGTTCAAACAGCCGACCCTTAATGCCCATCGTATTGAGTAAATTTACTCAGCTCTATGAGCACGGTCAACAGCCGAGGTCGTGCCCGGAGCAGTCGATCCTCGGCTGTCAATCGATCGGGGAAGCTTACGCCTCCTCTCATCCTTCCCGCCGCCCGGCCGCTCCCGCATCCAATCGAGGCGTGAACCAACCAGCGAACCGGGGTGTCGATTCAGCGGCCGACGACGATCCGCATCTCGCCCCACCACGTCACGCTCTCGAAGCCCAGGTCGACGTGCTCGACGTACGAGATCCTGTTGTTGACGCGCGTGATCTTGATGTACGTTCCGGGCTCCGATGAGAGATACGTGAACGCACCGGTCGACGAGAGACGAAGCGGGCGATCCCCCCGGCTCCTCCAGTAGAACCGGCCGTCGACGACGGTCACCGTGAGGCGGTCCTTGGCGGCGTCGGCCACGCTGAGGACGCGCCGCGTCGTATCTGCTTCCGTAGAATCGATCCGCACGGTAGGGATGCCTTCGAGAACCGTCGCGGTAGGAGGAATCTCGACCTTCTGCGGTACCGCCGGGTCCTGACCTTGACCGGCCGAGCGTGTCGCCGACAGGGCGAGACACACGATTGCGATCCCGACGACCCGTGACGACCTTGAAGGCATGCTGCCGTCCTCCTGCACCCGCCCCACGCCGCAGCCGCACAAGGAGGCGATGCACTCCCGATGCCGCCTCTGCCAGGCGCTCTCGCGCTGCAGCCGCCGCGGGAGGCACGGCAGTGGCGGGAGCGTATGGGACCCGCTTGCCGAAAAGTCCCCAGCGCCGGCCATTTTTTCGAGCGCCCGACTGGGAGACGGCCTGCAGGGCGCATACGGCAGGCGATGCGGGTGACACCGCGACGGCAGACTTTGTGCTGCGTTCTCGGATACGAGTCGCGACTACGAGTACACCGACTGGGCCGGCCTGCGAGTGTTCGCCGAAGATTTCTGGCGGTTGGTGCGCGAGCGTGTCCAGTCGGGCGGCGAGGTCGATTCGGCTGGTCGCACCCGGGTCGCATAGGATCCATACGTGAGAGAGCCCGCAGCGCTCCACGCCGCTGGGGCTGGCAACCGTTCATGAGCGACGCGGGTCTGGCACTGGTCCTGAGCGGCGGCGGCGCTCGCGCCGCGTATCAGCTCGGGTTCCTCAAACATCTCGCGTCGCGATACCCCAACCTCGCGCCCGGCATCCTGACCGGCGTGTCGGCGGGCGGCATCATCGCCACCTGCCTGGCCGCCCGCGACGGGCGCCTCGACGATGCGGTGGACCGGCTCGGCGATCTCTGGCGGGGCCTGCACATCGAGGACGTGTTCCGCGTCGACCCGGGCGACCTGGCGTCGCGGGTCACGCGATGGGGGTTCCGGCTGGTGTCGGGTGGCGCGTCGGGGACGCCTCGCGTGCGCAGCCTGGTCGATACGGCGCCGCTGCGCGAGCTGCTGACCGGAATCCTGAAGCCGGACGACACGGGAGGACTGCCCGCCATTGCGCGGAACGTGGCCGCAGGGACGCTGCATGCGGTGGCGCTCACGGCGTCGAGCTATACGACAGGGCAGTCAGTGACGTGGGTACAGAGCGGAGAAGGATGCGGCGTCATGACGTGGGAGCGGCCGCAGCGCAAGGGCGTCGGCGGCAGCCTTGGCGTCGGTCACGTGATGGCGTCGTCCGCGCTGCCGTTCTTCTTTCCGGCCGTCGAGATCGACGGCGCGTGGTATGGCGATGGCGGCATTCGCCTGACGGCGCCGCTGTCGCCGGCCATCCACCTCGGCGCGCGCAAGATCATCGCCGTTTCGACGCGCTATCCACGCACCCGGGAAGAGGCGGACCGGCCCGCCGTGAGCGGCTATCCGCCGCCGGTGCAGGTGGCCGGCGTGCTGCTCAACGCCATCTTCCTGGACTTGCTCGACGCCGATGCGCTGCGGCTCGAGCAGTTGAACCGGCTGATCGACAGGCTGGGGCCGTCGGCCTCGGACGGCCTCCGGCACGTCGATCTGCTGGTCCTCCGGCCTTCGCAGGATCTGGGACGGCTCGCCAACGAGTTCGAGGCCGACCTCCCGCGCACGTTCCGGTTCCTCGTGCGCGGCCTCGGCAGTCGCCAGACGCGGTCGAACGACATGCTGAGCCTGTTGATGTTCCAGCCGGACTACATCGCGAGGCTGATCGAGCTCGGCGAGGCCGACGCCGGCGCACGCGGCGAGGAGATCGAGGCGTTCATCCGGACGGACGGGGAACGCGGCGTCGGGGCCGCAGGACGCGGGAAGCCCGCCCGCCGCTTCGGTTTCTTCAGGAGAAGGCGCGAGGTGAACTGAGCGCCGCTCTCTCCTGCTATCATCCCGCCACATCGGGGAGGCGGAATGACGGCCCTCGTGCGCGTGTCGGCGGGCGTTTCCCTGCATCACCGAGAGGAGGACACCATGACCTCGACCACGGTTCGACCTGTCGCCACCGGCCTGAGCGCAGCGCTCCTGATCCTGCTGCTGCCGGTGACGCCCGCCGCCAAGGACTTCGTCAAAGGCGATCGACCGCAGACGCGCGGCTACTCGCTCGCCGTCGTGACCGAAGGGGGCAAGACCGTCTGGCTCGCGGGGCAGATCGCCACCGTGGACGACAGCGGACGCTCGCTCGCCGGCGACTTCGAGGGGCAGGTGCGGCAGGTATTCAAGCTGCTCAGCGCCACGCTCGCGAAAGCGGGAGGCAAGCTGAGCGACATGGTGCAGATGACGGTGTTCATCACCGACGTGCGCAACGGCGACCGGCTGACCGAGATCCGCCGGGAGATCTTCGGCGACGACTTTCCCGGCAGCGCGCTCATCACGATCACGGCGCTCGCCGTTCCGGATGCGAAGGTCGAAATCCAGGGCTATGCTGTCATCGGCAGCCGCTGACCGCTTACAATAGCCGCCTCTCGGGAGGACACTTCGAATGACGACGCTGCGACATGGAATCCTGGCGGCCGCCCTCGCGATCGCGGCGACCGCGCAAGCCGATCCGATTCCGGCCGGGTGGAAGGCGCACAACATGACGCCGGTCGGCTACAGCGACATGGGCGGCCGGCCGCCGTTCAAACTCGCGATCAAGCGCGTCGGCGACCGGTGGTACCTCTATACCGGCCACCTCTGGCACGACGGCTGGAGCATCGTCGACGTCACCGATCCGGCCAACCCGCGGCACGTCAAGTTCATCCCCGGAATGCCGAACAGCTGGAACATCCAGATGACGCTGCACGACAACCTGATGATCACGGCGCTGCAGCGGAAGGCGCCCTCCTGGGGCGGCGACGCGAAGCAGCCGGCCACCGACGGGCTCATCATCTGGGACATCTCCGATCCGCTCAGTCCGAAGGAACTCTCACGCTGGAGCTCGGGGCAGGGAGGCACGCACCGCAACTCCTATCCGGGGGGACGGTACGCGTATCTCTCGTCGGGTTATCCGGGATATCAGGGGGGCAACATCCTCGTCATCATGGACGTGAGCGATCCCCGGAACCCGAAGGAAGTCGGGCGGTGGGCGCAGCCGGGCATGCACAAGGCCGCCGGCGAGACGCCGCGGCCGAACACGCCGTACGGCTTCCACGGACCGGCGGTGGTCGGTCCGGACGGCCGGACGCTCGTGGCGGCGTTCTCGCCCGGGCTCGTCATCCTGGACATGGGCGATCCGTCGAAGCCGCAGGAGATCGGCCGGCTCGATTTCAGCCCTCCCTTCATCAACGCCGGATCGCAGTCGCTGCACTCGGCGCTGCCGCTCTGGGACCGGAACCTGGTGTTCCTCTCCTCCGAGGCGAGCAACGAGCGCTGCAACGAAGGGCTCAACTTCGCGGGGCTGGTCGACATCAAGGACATCAAGCGGCCGCGGCTGCTCTCGCTCTTCCCGCTGCCGCAGCCGCCCGAGGGGGAGCCGTACAAGAACTTCTGCGAGAAGGGCGGCCGCTTCGGCCCCCACAACGTGAACCACGAGATCCATCTCCCCGACGTCGAGAAGCCCGGAGACCTGATCTACCTGACCTACTTCAATGCGGGGCTGCGCGTCTTCGACATCAAGGATCCGATCAGCCCGAGAGAGACGGGGTGGTTCATTCCGCCGCCGCCGCTGAAGCGGTACGGGCCGCAGCCGCCCAACGACCTCGCGCAGCAGTCCGAGGACGTGCTGGTCGACACGCGCGGCTACATCTACGTCGATGACAAGCACTGGGGGCTGTTCGTTCTCCGCTACACGGGACCCGACCAGCCGAAGCCGACCGCGAAATGACCACTGAGGCCTTGGGCCCCAGGCCTGAGGCCTGTCTCATCCGCCCGTGCAACGCGGACGACGCCTCCGCGATGTACGAGGCGGTCCGCGAGTCGCTCGTCGAGCTCATCCCCTGGATGCCCTGGTGCCACCCCGAGTACTCCCTGCAGGAGGCGCGCTCGTGGCTCCGCGCGCAGGTGCAGGCGTTCAACGAACGGAAATGGTACGAGTTCGCGATCGTCGACGGCGGCGGCCGGTACCTGGGGCAATGCGGCCTGAACCAGTTCGACGAGTTGAACCGCCGCTGCAACCTTGGCTACTGGGTCCGCACCAGCGCCGCGGGGTGCGGCGTCGCGACGCGCGCCGTCTGCCTGCTGCGCGAGTGGGCCTTCGCGCACACGAGCCTCGTCCGCGTCGAGGTCGTCGTCGCGGTGGGCAATGTCGCCAGCCAGCGCGTCTCGGAGAGGGCCGGCGCCGCGCGCGAAGGACTGCTGCGGCACCGGCTGGTGCTCCGGGGCGTGCCGGTCGATGCGGTGATGTTCTCGTTGGTCCGGCCGACCTAGCCGGACTCGCAGGTCCGTCTCTGGGCCGCTGACCCTCATGTATCATGGGCGCCTATGCCGTTTGCGCCGGGAACGCGTCTGGGTCCGTTTGAAATCCTGGCTCGTCTCGAGATCGCGGGATTGGGCGAGCTGTACCGCGCCCGCGATCACGAACAGCAGAGGGAGATCGCCATTCGCGTCCTGCCCGCGGAGTTCGGGGCCGACCCCGATCGTCTGAAGCGATTCGAGCAGGAGGCGCGCGCGGCCGCGCTCCTGTCGCATCCGAACATCCTCGCCGTCCACGACATCGGCACCGACGCCCGCACCGCCTACATCGTCTCCGAGCCGATCGAAGGGAAGACGCTGCGCGGGGCGCTCGCGGCGGGCGCCCTCCCGGTGCGGACGGCCATCCAGTACGGCGTGCAGATTGCCCATGCGCTGGCGGCCGCCCACGAGCGCGGGGTCGTGCACCGCGACCTGAAGCCGGAAAACATCCTCGTTGGCTCCGACGGCCGCGTCCGGGTGGTCGGGTTCGGACTGGCGACGGTCACCCAGGTGGAGTCGGCGCTGGCGGGCCTCAAAGGCGTGGCCCCCGGCGTCACGCTCGGCACGCCCGGCTACATGTCGCCCGAGCAGGTGCGCGGCGTGCCGCCCGATCCCCGCTCCGACGTGTTCACCTTCGGCGCCATTCTCTACGAAATGCTGACCGGCGCCCGGCCGTTCGCGGGCGACACGCCGCTCGTGACGATGACAGCGGTGGCGAAAGAGGAGCCGAAGATCCCGGCCGACCTGCAGTTGCCGCCGGTGCTCGAGCGGCTGGTCGATCTCTGCCTGCGGAAGAAGCCGGGCTCGCGTCCCGCGGCAGCCGATGCCGCCCGGGTGCTGCACGATCTGTGGCAGCCGGCGCCGCCCCCGCCGACCGCGCCAACACGCGCGATCGCGCCGCTACCATCTCCACTGCCTGCACCTCCAGCCGCGGCCCCGGCGCCCAGACCGGCGCCGGTACCGGACGTGGCTCTGGCGCCGCCGCCACCACCGGCTCCGGAGGCGGCCATCCCGGAACCAGCGCCCGTTGTGGCACCGCCGCGCCGGCGGCTGGTCCCAATCGTCATCGCGCTTGCGGTCGTCGGCCTGCTCGTCGTCCTCGTCCCGGCGGTGCTGCGTCTCCTGCGGGCTCCGGCAGCGCCGACCGGCCCGGCTGAGCCGATTGCCACGATGACGATGCCCGATCGTCCGGTCGCGGAGTTTGCGCTGTCGCCGGATGGCCGCCTCGTGGCGTTCACGGCGGGGGACGGCGCCGGCGCTCGGCAGCTCTGGATCCGATCGCTGACCGCAACCGGCGAGCAGCCGCTGCCGGGCACTGACGGCGCGGCCTTCCCGTTCTGGTCGCCGGACAGCCGGTTCATCGCCTACTTCGCGCAGGGCGCGCTCCGCAGGACGACTGCCGACGGGAGCGGCGCGCCTCAGGTGATTGCCGAGGCCACGGCATCTTCGGCCGGGGCATGGAACGGCGGCGACGTGATCGTGTTTCCTCGCGAGGGAGAAGGCGGCCCGCTCGTTCGCGTCGATGCGAAGGGCGGAACGCCGGCGCCTGTGACCGACCTGCGGCCGGGCGAACTGGCCCACATGTGGCCGGTGTTCCTCCCCGACGGCCGGCGCTTCCTCTTCACGGTCGTCGGTGAGAATACGCGGAGCGTGCACGTCGGATCGCTCGAATCGTCGGAGCGGCAGCAAGTCCTCCCCGACGCCTCGGGCGGGGCGCTCGCCGCCGACTACGTTTTCTTCATCCGCGGCAACCTGCTGACGGTGCAGCCGTTCGACGCCGAGCGCCTGGAAGCGCGTGGCGATGCGATGCCTGTTGGAGGTGGCGCGGGCGAAGAGGCCGTGCGCGCCTTCTCGCTGTCGACCGGCGGGATCCTCGCGTACCAGACAGGGCCGCCGTCCGGTCCGGCCCGCTCGCGCCTGGTGTGGTTCGACCGTACGGGAATGGAGATCGGCACGGTGGGGGAGCCGTCCGATTATGGCGACGTCAGCCTGTCGCCCGACGGCATGCGTATCGCCGTGAGCGTGCGCCCACCCGACACCGCGGCCGCAGACATCGTTGTCATCGACGTCGCCACCGGCATGCCGGCGCCGGTAACCTCGGATCCGGCCGACGACACCGCGCCGGTCTGGTCGCCCGACGGCCGGCGTCTCCTCTACGCCAGCACGCGGAGCGGCTCGCGCGACATCTTCCAGAAGAGCGCCGAAGGGACCGGCAGCGACGCGCTGATCGTGGGCGGGGAGGGCGATCAGGTTGCCTACGACTGGTCGCGCGACGGACGGTATGTGCTGTACCAGACCAACCAGCCGCGGATCGCCGAAGGCGGCAACTTCGACCTGTGGGCGCGGATGCTGCCGGGCGGCCCGTCGTTCGCCTATTTCCGAACGATCCGGGAAGCTACGCTGCCGAAACTGTCGCCCGATCGCCAGTGGGTCGCGTACACGTCGTTTGAAAACGGACGGGAGGACGTCTACGTGTCCAGGTTTCCGCGCCCGGTCGGCCGGCGGCGCGTGTCCGCGCGCGGCGGGTCGTGGCCGCGCTGGCGCCGCGACGGCAGCGAGCTCTTCTACGTCGGTCCAGGCAATCAGCTGATGGCGGCGTCGATCGAGAGGGGCGACGTCGGCACACCGGCGGCGCTCTTCACGCTGCGCGCCAAAGCGGACCGCGGATACGCGTACGACGTATCCGCGGACGGCGAGCGGATCCTGGTGAACGCCACCGGCGACGGCCGGGTCGCGCGGCCGATCGCGCTGGCCGACTGGCGCGCCCAGGTGCGGCGATAGGCGCTAGGCGGTAGCCGGTAGGTGGTAGCCAGTAGGTGGTAGCCGGTAGTGAGATGCGGCGTTGCCCGCCACCTGTCGCATCGAAGCTCATTGAGGGTGGTGCAGACGGGTCCTGGTTTCTGGCCATGGTTGACTGGTGTCGTTTAGCCACACAACCCGGACTCTGACCACGCCAGCGCCCAGAAGTCGAGCCCCTTACGTCGTGGCGAGTTTTCGTTTCCGTCCGCGGTGATACTCGAGCAGCGTCGCGTTGGCCGCACAGATGACCGACGCCTCGTTCGCCACCCGCGCCAGATCGCGCCCCGGGACCGCGACGTACAGCTCCGAGTCGTCCAGCCCGGTGTAGACGCGGTTGCCGACGCAGCCGGTGCTGGCGACGGTGCCGCCGCCGAGGGCGGCCGGCAGGATCATGCAGGTAGGGCGCGCCAGCGTCTGCAGCCCGGCGGCCACGCCCGCCCGGAGCGCCGCTTCCTGCAGCAGCATGATCCTTCCGGGCGGCCCCCAGCAGAGCACGACGTCGGGGTCGACCGGGGTCGCGCCGAGCGGCGCGTACACCACGACGCCCGGCGTCTCGGGCAGGCGCGGGATCGACGGGACCTCCTCCATTCGCAGGTAGCCGATGCCGGCCATGAAACCGAGCGTCTCGTCCAGCTCGTGCGCGCGCGAGGGCGGCAGCGCGATGTTGTGGGTATACGCGCCGATCGGGCAGTTGTAGTGCTGCTCGGCCACCGTGTGGAAGGTTCGGCCGTCCGACGCGATCCTCCAGAAGCTGCAGCCGGAGGGCTGTACACCGTCGTACCGCTCGACGCCCTCGGGCGGCGAGGCCAGGAAGGCCACCGCGACCGGCCGCCGGCGCAAGTCGAGGTCGGCCGTGAGCTGCTGTTCGATCCGTGTGTAGGCGCTCGTCATCGAACGATCTCCTCTGCGGGGGCGACGCGGCGGCCGTCGCGGTCAGTGCGCCGGCGTGACGGCCTGCGCCGCCTCGGGCCGGAACGGGCTGGTCCGCCCCTGCAGATAGCCGCTCGCGGCGATGGCGGCTCCGGCGCAGACGGCCGGAACCGCACCGGCCATGAAGATCTGTTGCGGCGTCCATTGCATCGAGAGCATGAAGCCGCCGACGAGCGGTCCGACGATGGATCCGATGCGCCCGATGCCGAGCGCCCAGCCGACTCCGGTGGATCTGATGACCGTGGGGTAGTACATCGCCGACAGCACGTTCAGTCCGGCCTGTGCGCCCTGCACCGAGACGCCGAGGATGAAGGTGACGGTCATCATCAACTGGAAGTTCGCGAAGATCGCCGATGCCAGCAGGACGAGGCCGAGCGAGGCCGCGAATTCGGCGATCATCGCCGGGAAGACGCCGGTGACCTTCATCAGCGGCCCCTGCACGATGGCTCCGACGATGCCGCCGATGCTGAAGGTCATGACGGCGGTCACGCCGGCCGAGACGGGCATGCCCGCCTGGCGCAGGAGGCTGGGCAGCCAGCTCAGAATGAAGTAGAGGATCAACAGGTTCATGAAGAACGGGATCCAGAGCAGCAGCGTGCCGAGCGTTCGTCCTTCCGTGAACAACTGGGTGACCGGTACGCCCGGCGGCGGGGACGAAGCGGGGCCGGGGGGCACTTCACCGAGATCCGGAGCGATTTTCCGGAGGATGGCCGCGATCTGGCGCGGGTCGCCGCCGGTGGCCGTCAGGAACCTCACCGACTCCGGCAGCACCTTGACGAGCAGGAGCGCGAGCGCGATTGGCAGGATGCCGCCGACGTAGAAGACCGATCGCCATCCCCACTCGGGGATGAGCGCTCCTCCAACGAGGCTGGCCAGCACCGCGCCCCCGGCCATTCCCGCGAAGATCCCCGGCACCAGGTACGCCTGGAGGCGCTTGGGCGCGTACTCGGAGGCGAGCGCGACCGCGTTCGGCATGGCGCCACCGAGCCCGAGTCCGGTCAGCAGCCTCAGGGTCACGAGTTCCCCGATGGTGTCGGCGCGCGGCGTCAGCAGCGAGAAAGAGCCGAACACGAGCGCCGATACGATGATCGCCCAGCGGCGTCCCCAGCGGTCCGCAATCGGTCCGGCGCTCATCGCGCCGATCATCAGGCCGAAGAGACCCGCCGACAGCACGGGACCGAACGCGCTCAGGGGAATCCCCATCTCGTCAGCGATGGGAGGAACGAGGAACCCCATGGCCTGCGTATCGAAGCCGTCGAGCAGGAGCACCAGGCTGCACAGGACGATCGCGGTCAGTTGGAGACGGCTCACCGGACGGCTGTCGATGATGTCGTTGACGGTCAACTGGCGCGACTCGGTGGCCATCGACGGCTCCTCGCTTCAGTCAGTCACGGGCGACGATGCGGTTGCGCATCGTCCCGATCCCTTCGACCTCGGTTTCCATCACGTCGCCCTCCTGCAGGAACTCGGGCGGCGTCCGGGCGAATCCGACGCCGTCGGGCGTCCCCGTCGCGATGAGGTCGCCCGGCTCCAGCGTGAGGCCGTGCGACAGCGATTCAATCAGGACGTCGATGCGGAAGATCATGTCGCGCGTGTTGCCGCGCTGCTTGACGACTCCGTTGACCCGGAGCGTGATGTCCTTCGCGTGGGGATCGCCGAATTCGTCGGAGGTAACGACCAGTGGTCCCACTGGGCACGACCCGTCGAGGCTCTTCCCCTTGAAGAACTGGCCGTGCAGGTCCTGCAGATCGCGCGCGGTGACGTCGTTGACGATGGTATAGCCGAAGACGTGCTCGAGCGCCGCCTCTCGCCGGATGTTGCATCCGGCGAGGCCGATGACGACGCCGAGTTCCGCTTCCCAGTCCACCTGCTGCGTGGCCGAGCGGTGCCACGGCACGTCGTCGTAGGGTCCGACCACCGCGGTGGGGGCCTTCGTGAAGTACATCGGCACCTGGGGCAGCTTCAGCGCGACGCCGCGCGCCCGCGCGCCCTCTGCGGCGTGGCCGACGAAGTTCCGGCCGACGCAGAAGACATTCTTGGGGAGGCGCGGAATCGGGGGGTGCCACCGGATCTCCCGCACCGGGAAGCCGGCGCCGCCAAGGCGCGAGCGCGACCGGTCCACCATGTCGGCGGTCCGGCGCCACGCGGCGGGGCCGCTGCGAATGAGGTCGAGGAGCGCGGAGGGAAGACCCTCGGCGCCGACCGCGGAGGCCACAATCTGAAGATCGATCACCCGGTCGCCGAGAGCGACGCCGAGGCGGGGCGTCGGGTCGCCGGTCGTGGAAAAGGTCACGTAGCGCATCGGCGCCACAGCCTATCACGCGGAGCCGGGATATACTCCGGCGCGATCAGGAGCAAGTGAACGAGCCCTGGAGGAGGTCACTGTATGGTTCGAGCGGTGCGCACGGCCATCCTAGGCGTTCTTGCGGTTCTCGTGGCCGCGACCCAGGTTCATGCACAGGCGACGGCGCAGATCAACGGGACCGTGGCCGATTCGAGCGGCGGGGTGCTGCCGGGCGCCACCGTGACGGCGATCCAGACCGACACGGGACTCCGGCGCGAGGTCGTGACCGACGCGCAGGGCTCGTTCGCGCTGACGAACCTGGCGCTCGGGCCGTACCGGCTCGAGGTGGCGTTGAGCGGCTTCCGGACCTACTCGCAGACGGGCATCGTGCTGCAGGTGGGCAGCAGCCCCACGATCGACGTGGTGCTGGCGCTGGGCGACCTGACCGAGACCGTGGCGGTCGAGGCCGCCGCACCGCTCGTCGATACCCAGCGCGCCGGCATTGGATCGGTGGTCGAAAACGCCCGCATCGTCGAGTTGCCGTTGAACGGCCGCAACCCGGTGCAGCTCATCGAGCTGGCCGGCGCCGCCGTGCAGACCGGGGAAGCGTCGACGCGCAGCATGCAGGGGAGTTCCGGCGGCGTGGAGATCGCCGTGGCGGGCGGCCTCGGCAGCAGCACCGCCTACATGCTCGACGGCGCGATGCACAACAACCCCTACGACAATCTCAATCTGCCGCTGCCGTTCCCCGACGCCCTGCAGGAGTTCCGCGTCGAGACCGGTGCGCTCGATGCCGGCAGCGGCGTTCACACCGGCGCCTCGGTCCATGCGGTCACGCGGTCCGGGACCAACGTGTTCCACGGCAGCGGATTCGAGTTCTGGCGCAATCACCGTTTCAACGCGACGCACCCGTTCGCCCGGATCCGCCCCGATGGCACGCGCGAGGGTGACGGCCTCAACCGGAACCAGTTCGGCGGGACGATCGGCGGCCCCGTCCTGACCGATCGCATGTTCTTCTTCGGCGGCTACCAGGGCACCTACATCCGCCAGACGCCGACGAGCAACGTCGCCTTCGTGCCGACGCCGGCGATGCTCGCGGGCGACTTCACGCAGCTGGCGTCTCCGGCCTGCTCCGGGGCGCAGTTGACCCTGCGCGGCCCCTTCGTGAACAACCGCGTCAATCCCGCGCTCTTCAGCCCGGCGGCGCTGAACATCGCCCGGCGGCTGCCGACCTCCGCCGATCCGTGCGGCCGCGTGACGTTCGGGCAGGCGATCGACACCGACGAGGGCCAGGGCGTGGGGCGGGTCGACGTCCAGCTCACCAACGAGCACAGCCTGTTCGGCCGCTATATCGCCACCAGCTACACGAGCCCGCCGCCGCTGCGGAAGACGCCCGACAATCTGCTGGCCGCGAGCCGCGGCGGCTTCGACAACATGGCGCACTCGCTGGCGCTCGGTGAGACGTGGGTGCTGAACGCGTCGACCGTCAATGCGCTGCGCGTCGCCTGGAACCACACCAACATCCACCGCCAGCACGAGGGCTTCTTCTCCGGACCCGACGCGGGCATCCGGATGTTCTCGTTCCTGCCCGACTACCTCGTGCTGTCCGTCGTCGGCGGCTTCAACCTCGGCGGCGCCGTCCAGACCGAGGCGCGGTACAAGACGACGACGCTGCAGGTCGGCGACGATCTGACGGTGATTCGTGGCAGCCATCAGCTCTCGCTCGGGGCGAACCTGGCGCGCTGGGAATCGTTCACCACCGCCAACGTCCGCGCCATGGGGAACTTCACCATCAACGGGCAGGTGACGGGCCACGGCCTGGCGGACTTCCTCCTCGGGAACGTCAGCCAGTTCATCCAGGCGAACCCGAACTTCCTCGACATGGAGCAGTGGTACGCCGGCGTGTACGCCAACGACATGTGGCGCGTCACGCCGAGCTTCACGCTGAACTACGGCGTGCGATGGGAGCCGTTCTTTCCGCAGCAGCTCGTCAACGAGTTCATCTACAACTTCGACCTGGAGCGGTTCAGGCGGGGCGTCAAGAGCAGCGTGTTCCGGAACGCGCCAGCGGGATTCCTCTACCCTGGCGACGACGGGTTCGTGGGCGACAGGGCCGGCATGAACAGGCAGTGGGACAACTTCGCCCCGCGCGTGACCGGCGCCTGGGACGTGACCGGCGACGGCCGGACGTCGCTCAGGGTCGGCTACAGCCTGGGGTACGACTTCGTCAACGCGCAGTACCACCTGAACACCTCAGTTGCACCGCCCTGGGGCGCCGACGTCCGGATCCTCAACGCCCGCCTCGACGATCCGTTCGCGACCTTCCCCGGCGGGAACCCCTTCCCGCGCGTGTTCGACGCGAACGCGGCCTTCCCGGTCGCCGGGCAGTACCTCGCCATCGATCCGAACCAGCGGAACGCGCGCAAGCAGTCGTGGAACGCGGTGGTCGAGCGGCAGGTCGGGGGCACGATGGCGGTCTCGGCCAGCTACATCGCCAACTACACCGACCGGCTCTGGAACATGAAGGCCCTCAATCCCGCCCGGTTCCTCGGCCTCGGCCCGTGCACGCTGCCGGACGGCACGTTCCACCCGGTGTGCTCCACCCAGGCGAACGTCAACCAGCGCCGCGTGCTGATGCTCGAGAACCCGGTCGAAGGGCGGTTCATCGCCGGCCTCGATCTGCACGACGCGAGCGGCACGCGCACCTACAACGGCGTGCTCCTGTCGTTCCAGCGCCGGTCGGCCGACGGCGTGAGCGTCAACGCGAACTACACGCTCTCGAAGTGCGAAGGGCATCCCACGCAGGATCTGCCGAACATCGGCACCGGCTGGTCCAACCCCGACGATCCCGATTTCGATCGCGGCGCCTGCGACGCCGACCGCCGGCACGTCGTCAACGTGACGGTGGGCGTGCAGGCGCCGGAGATTGGCGACGGCTTCGCGGCGGCGCTGGCCGAAGGATGGCGCGTGAGCGGCATCCTCCGCGCCATGTCCGGCGCGCCGCTGACGGTCGCCACCGGCCAGGACCGCGCGATGAACGGCATCACGAGCGGCACGGTGTCGAACCAGCGCGGCAACCTGGTGCGAGACAACCCGTACGGGAACAAGACGCCCGGCAACTGGCTCGACCCGCTGGCCTTCGAGCAGCCGGCGCTCGGAACCTTCGGCAACACCCGGCGCGGTCAGTTCCGCGGTCCGTCGCGGTGGGTCGTGGACATGGCGCTCGCGCGGCTGTTCCGTGTGGGCCCAGGCCAGCAGATCGAGATCCGCGCCGAGGCGTTCAACGTGTTCAACACGACGCGGTGGGGGAATCCGATCGTCGACTTGAGCAATCGCAACTTCGGCCGGATCCTGCCGCAGGGGGCGGGCGGTCTCGCCTCGGGAGGCACCCCCGACCGGGCCACGCAGTTCGGCGCCGACGATCCGCGTATCCTCCAGTTCGCGGTGAAGTACGCTTTCTAAGGCTCGACATCAGCACACCAGTCTGGTCCTCGACGTAACGTCCCGTAGAGCGTCCACGGCCAATCGCTTTGAGCCATAATTCGACCCATGCGCTTGTGCCGATTCGATGAGGGGCGGCTCGGGGTGGCCGACGCCGCGGGGGTGCGCGACGTCACGGCGGCGCTCGACGTACTGCCCGGTTACCGGTATCCGTTTCCGCCCTACGACGTCCTTGTCGCCCATCTGCCGCAAGTGGTGGCGCGGGCCGGCGCCCTCGCCGGCGCCGCCCCGGTGCTGCCGCTCGGACGCCTGCGGCTGCTCAGCCCGGTGGCCAACCCCGGCAAGATCATCGCGGCGCCGGTGAACTACCAGAAGCATCTGGACGAGGTGAAGTCGGACGTTCAGATTCATGCGAACAACCCGGCGCACACGATCACCATTCAGAAGGCCGGCGTCTTCCTGAAGGCCTCGAGTTCGCTCGTCGGACCGGGGGAAGGGGTGGTCATCCGCAAGCCCGAGCGCCGCACCGACCACGAGGTCGAGCTGGCGGCGGTGATCGGCAAGACGGCGAGCCACGTGAGGGCGGCGCAGGCGCTCGACTACGTGGCGGGCTACACCATCGGGCTCGACATCAGCATCCGCGGCTCGGAGGATCGCAGCCTGCGCAAGTCCGCCGACACCTACACCGTGCTCGGTCCGTGGCTGGTGACGGCGGACGAGATCCCGGATCCCGGCACGCTCGATCTGCAGATTACGGTCAACGGCGAGCTGCGCCAGCAGTCGAACACGAAGTACATGATCCTGGGGGTGGCCGACCTCGTCGAGATGGCCTCGTCCTTCTACACGCTGCACCCGGGCGACGTCGTGCTCACGGGGACGCCCGAGGGCGTCAGCCCGATCGAGCCGGGCGATCGCATCGTTGCAACGGTCGAGCGGATCGGCACGATGGAGGTGAGCGTGCGCGCCGAGGAGGACGGGGCTCCACAGGCCGGCGCGGCCCATGCGTCGGCGAAGGTGTAGACAGCCATGGACCACGCGGCCGCGACCGCTCGGTCGTCCCATTTACTCCCGCCGGAGCGGCGTGAGCTGTACGCGCGGCTCGACACCGCGAACACCGCGCCGCTCTGGGAGGTGCTCGGCAAGATCATCCCGCCCGAGCCGGCCCCGGACATCGTCGCCGTGCTCTGGCGCTACGAGGAGGTGCGGCCGCTGCTGCTCGAAGCGGGCCGGCTGCTCACGGCGCGGGAAGCGGAGCGGCGCGTGCTCGTCCTCGAGAATCCCGGCCTGCGCGGCCAGTCACGCGTCACGACCAGCCTCTACGCCGGCCTGCAGCTGATTCTGCCGGGCGAGATTGCACCGGCCCACCGGCATTCGATGGCGGCGCTGCGGTTCGTCATGGAAGGCACGGGCGCCTATACCGCCGTCGAAGGCGAGCGGACGGTGATGCACCCGGGCGACTTCATCCTGACGCCGTCGTGGACCTACCACGACCACGGCAACCCCGCCGACGTGCCGGTCGTCTGGCTCGACGGCCTGGATGTGCCGATCGTGAATCTCTTCGACGCGAGCTTCCGCGAGAGCTATCCCGGAGACATCCAGTCGAGCACGGTGCCCGACGGCGACTCCGACGCGCGCTATGCCGCCAACATGCTCCCGGTCGATTGGGCGCCGGCGCGACCGTCATCCCCGATCTTCAATTACCCGTATTCGCGCAGCCGGGAGACGCTCGAGACGCTGTTCCGGCACGGCTCGGTCCACCAGTGCCACGGCGTGAAGATGCGCTTCATCAACCCGGCGACCGGCGGCGCGCCGATGCCGACGATCGGGGCGTTCATGCAGCTGCTGCCGAAAGGGTTCACCGGCGCGCGTTACCGCGCCACCGACTCGACCGTGTTCGCCGTCGCCGAAGGACGCGGCCGGAGCCGCATCGGCGACCGGGTTCTCGCGTGGGGGCCCCGCGACGTCTTCGTGGCGCCGTCCTGGACGGCCGTCGCGCACGAGGCCGAGGACGAGGCGGTGCTCTTCAGCTTCTCGGACCGCCCGGTGCAGCAGGTGCTCGGCCTCTGGCGCGAGGAAGCTCCGCTCGGCCGATGAGGACACGGTGTCGTTCGCGCTTCTGGGTTCCTGCTTCTCGGTTCGTGTTCGGAGTTCGGTGAACACGAACCAAGAACGGAGCGATCAGGAGTGTGACCCACGGGATCAGTGATGATGAAACGGCAGTTCCGCATCGGCCAGATCGTCCCGAGCTCCAATACCACGATGGAGACCGAGATCCCGGCGATGCTGCGCGCCAGGGAATCGGTGGAGCCGGAGCGCTTCACGTTCCACTCGAGCCGCATGCGCATGAAGCGAGTCACCAGGGAAGAGCTCGCCGCGATGGACGCCGAATCCGAGCGCTGCGCCGCGGAGCTCGCCGATGCGCGGGTCGACGTCATCGGCTACGCCTGCCTCGTCGCGACCATGAGCATGGGGCAGGGGTACCACTGCCAGTCGGAGCGGCGGCTCCACGAAGTGACGCGGCGCGAGGGCGCCGCCACGCCGGTCGTTACGAGCGCCGGGGCGCTGGTGCACGGCCTGACGACGCTCGGGGCGAAGAAGATCGCCATGGTCGCGCCCTACATGCGACCGCTGACCGATCTCGTCGCCGCCTATCTCGAGCACGAGGGGCTGCAGGTGGTCGACAAGATCTCGCTCGAGATTCCCGACAACGTCGAAGTCGGCCGCCGCGACCCGCTGGCGCTCGTGGACATCTACCGACAGTTGACGCTCGACGGCGCCGACGCGCTCGTCCTGTCGTCGTGCGTTCAGATGCCGTCGCTCGCCGCGATTCCGCTGGTCGAGCGGGAATGCGGGCGGCCGGTCGTGTCGGCCGCGGTCTGTACGACCTACCAGATGCTGCAGAGGCTCGGGCTCCGAACCTACGTCCCCGACGCCGGCGCGCTCCTCTCGGGGAGCTATTGAGGCGGACTAGCCGATTCGGGCATGCGCGTACGTCGTTCGCGCTTCGGAGTTCTCGGTTCTCGGTTCGTGTTCTGGTTCTCGGTTCGTGTCCTGGTTCTCGGCGAACGACGATCGCGGCTCGGAGTCGCCGTGCGCCGGGACGTTGCGCGCGGCGGGGGAGCGAGCGAGAATCGTGCGCGAGGAGGAGACGCGATGAAGGCTGTCGTGGTTGCGGTCGCCATCCTGGCCCTCGCCGCTCCGGCCGCGGCGCAGGTCGATTTCTCCGGCGAGTGGGCGCCGCGGTTCTGGGAGGACCAGCCCGAGCGCGTACCGGGCCCGGAGCTCGGCGACTACCTCGGTATTCCGATCAGCGACGCCGCGAGGCTCCGCGGCGACACGTGGGACGCCGCCATCCAGACACAGCCCGAGTGGCAGTGCCGGCCGCACTCGGCCGACTACATCTGGCGCGGGCCGTCCAACCTCCGCATCTCCAAGGAAGTCGACCCGGTCTCCCGGGAGATCACGGCCTTCCACGCCGAGTGGCTGCGTTCGGTGGACCGCACGGTCTACCTCGATGGGCGGCCCCGTCCGCCCTCCGATGCGCTGCACACGTGGGCCGGGTTCTCCACGGCACGCTGGATCGGCGACATCCTCGAAGTGACGGTCACGCACCTCAAGGAGGGATACCTCCGCCGCAACGGCCTGCCGCGCAGCGACAAGGCGACGGAGAAGGAGTACTGGATCCGCAACGGCGACTACCTGACGGTGGCCAGCATCGTCCATGACCCGGTCTACCTGACCGAGCCGTTCATCCGCACGACCGACTACGAGCTCGATCTCCACCAGCAGGTCCCGCCCTACCCCTGCAGCGTCGTCCAGGAGACCGATCGCGCCCGAGGTGTCGTGCCGCACTTCCTGCCCGGCAGCAATCCGTTCCTGACGGAGTTTGCGACGCGCCACGGGCTGCGGCTCGAGGCGAGCCGGGGCGGGGCGGCCACGATGTACCCGGATTTCCGGCGCGGTCCGGCTGCGGCGCCCCCGGCTCGAGCCGCCGGGCCGGGCGCGGCTGCCCCGGCGCCGGCTCCGGCGGCGGCGATTCAGATTCTGCCGGTGCGCGGCAACATCTACGTGCTGCTGGGCGCGGGCGGCAATATCACCGTCTCGGCCGGCCGGGACGGCGTGCTGCTCGTCGATGCCGGCACGCCGCAGATGGCCGACGCGGTTCTTGCGGCGGTGCGCCGGCTGCAAGACGGGCTCGACCTCCAGGTGCCTCCACCCGGCTTCGCGGCGGAGACCCGCTCGAGCGTCGCCGATCGTCATGTCGAGCCGCCGGCCAAGCCGATCCGCTACATCATCAACACGCACGTCCATCCCGATCACACCGGCGGCAACGAGACGCTGCGGCGCGCGGGCCGGACCTTCACCGGCGGCAACGTGGCGGGAACGATCGCCGACGCCGCGCAGGGCGCGGCGATTCTCGCGCACGAGAAGGTGCTGAACCGGATGACGGGGCCCGGATCGGGCGGACCGGCCGCGCCCTTCGACGCGCTGCCGACCGAGACCTACTACACCTCCGGCATGAAGCTGAGCCACTTCTTCAACGGCGAAGGGATTCAACTGCGGCATCAGCCGGCGGCCCACAGCGACGGCGACACGATCGTCTACTTCCGCGGCTCCGATGTCATCGCCGCCGGCGACGTGTATCTGACCACCAGCTACCCGATCGTCGACGTCGAGCGGGGCGGTACGATCGACGGCGTCATCGACAGCCTGAACGGGATCCTCGATCTGGCGATCCCCGAGTTCCGGACCGAGGGGGGCACACTCGTGATTCCGGGCCACGGCCGGATCAGCGATTCGGCCGACGTCGCGTACTACCGCGACATGGTCACGATCATCCGCGACCGCATCCAGGCGATGGTGGGCAAGGGGATGACGCTCGAGCAGGTGAAGGCGGCGCGCCCGACCTCCGACTACGATCCGCGGTACGGCGCGACGGCCGGCCCGTGGACGACCGACATGTTCGTCGAGGCGGTGTACCGAACGGTGGGACAGCGCGCCACCACGAGCTGGTGAGGCGGCCGTGCTGAGGCGAGGGCCGGCGTCGGGCGTCATCATCGGGCTCGTGCTGCTGTCCGGCACGCCGTCGGCGTTCGCGCAGGCCCGCGGCCGGCAGGGTGGACCGCCGTCCCCGCGCGCCGCCGCCCCGGTCGATCTGACCGGCACGTGGGTGTCGGTTGTCACCGAGGACTGGCGCTGGCGCATGCGCACGCCGCCCAAGGGGGACGTCACGAGCGTGCCGCTCACCGAGGCGGCCCTCAAGGTGGCCAACGCGTGGGATCCGGCCCGCGACGCCGCGGCAGGGGAGCAGTGCCGCGGCTACGGCGCGCCGGCCGTCATGCGGCTGCCCGGCCGCCTTCGCATCGGCTGGGAGAACGACACGACGCTGAAGGTGGAGACCGAGGCCGGCACGCAGACGCGCCTCTTTCAGTTCGTCCGGCCGCAGACCTCCGGCAAGCCGAGCTGGCAGGGAACGTCGATCGCCAACTGGGAGATCGCCGGCGGACGACGCGGCCGGGGCGCGCCGCGGGGCGGATCGCTCCACGTGGTGACCGCGAATCTGCGCCCCGGCTACCTCCGGAAGAACGGGGTGCCGTACAGTGCCAGCGTCCAGCTCACCGAGTACTTCAACGTCGTCACCGACGAGACCACCAGCGACAGCTGGCTGATCGTGACGACGATCGTCGAGGACCCGCTGTATCTGAGCGTCCCCCGGTACGTCACCAGCTCCCACTTCAAGAGAGACGACTCGAACGCCTGGACCCCGACACCCTGCGAGGCAGAGTAGCTTGTACAATGCCGGAGTGCAGGACCTGGTCCGCCGGCTGCTGGCCGAGCTCGGAGAAGACCCGTCCCGCGAGGGCCTGCTGCGCACGCCCCAACGCGTGGAAGGCGCCCTCCGCTTCCTGACGAGCGGCTACACGGCCGACCTTGACGCCATTCTCAACGACGCGCTCTTCACCGTCGATTACAGCGAGATGGTGATCGTCAAGGACATCGACTTCTACAGCCTCTGCGAGCACCACCTGCTGCCCTTCTTCGGCAAGTGTCACGTGGCCTACATCCCTCGCCGCCATGTCATCGGCCTGAGCAAGATCCCGCGGCTCGTCGACGTGTTCGCGCGCCGGCTCCAGCTCCAGGAGCGCATGACCAACCAGATCGCGCAGACGGTCCTCGAGAAGATCAACCCGCTCGGCGTCGCCGTCGTCTGCGAGGGCACGCACCTGTGCATGTCGATGCGCGGCGTCGAAAAACAGAATTCGTTCGCGGTGACGAGCGCCATGCTCGGCATCTTCCGCGACAACACGCGGACGCGGATGGAGTTCCTCGAGCTCATCAAGCACAAGAGCGACCTGGCGACCGCCGTGTCGGCCGTCGATGGACTCACCTGCGTGAGCGACTGACGATGCTACGGGCCACAGAGACACGGAGGCCCGGAGACAGTCTTGGAGATGTTCTCCGTGTCGCCGTGACTCCGTGGCCCGTAGTTGCGGTGTGGCTGGTTGCGCTGCTCTGGAGTGCGCCGGCCGACGCGCAGCGCGGCCGGACGACGACGCGGCGTCCGGCGCCCGCGCCGCCGCCGGTCACCGCGCCGGCCGAGGTCGTGTGCCCCTCGCCGCTCGGCGCCGGCGTCAAGACGGGGCGCATGTTCTGCGACGTGCTGACGGGCCGCGACCCTGTCGAGGGCATCGTCATCACGCTGCCGCCGCACACCGGCCCGGTGACGCTCACCTTCGACCTCCACAACCGGCACACCTATTCCGAGGAGCTGATCAAGACGAAGCGCGCCTACCGGCACTACACGGCGACGATCGGCGTCCTGACGGCGGACAACACGCTGCTCTCGCGCGCCGTGGTCCAGAACGAGTTCCGGACGACGGAGGATCTCGTCGACCGGGTGGCCGGCGGGGCCGGTCCCGGCGGCGTCAAGGCGGTCGCGCCCACGGGTCTCGAGCCGATCAGCGTCACGATTCCCTCCGAGGAAGGGACGGTGAGCATCCTCGGCGAGAAGCTGTCGGTCGTCCGTGTGGACGGCACCGACAACTTCACCGTGCCGGGCCGCCCGATTGCCGTCATCAGCAACGTCATGATCCAGTACCGGCCCGCCCCCGTCCGGCAACCGGCTGTACGACGGTGAGCCACCAGGCCGAGCTGCTCTCCATCATCGTTCCGGTCTATAACGAAGCCGCGACGGTCGGTGCCGTCATCGATCGGCTCCTGACGATCGACCTTCCGCTGCCTCGCGAAATCCTGATCGTCGATGACGGGTCCACCGACGGCACCGCGGAGGCGCTGGACGCCACGGCGAGGGCGCGCCTGCCGATCGTCGTGCTGCATGCCGACCGGAATGCCGGCAAGGGGAGCGCGGTGCGGTACGGCCTTCGGTGCGCGACCGGGACGATCGTGGCGATTCAGGATGCCGACCTCGAGCTCGATCCCCGGCAGCTCTCCGCGCTCGTGGATCCGATCCTGCGCGGAACCACGGAGGTGGTGTACGGGTCGCGGTTCCTCCGCGGACGATCGGGCGCCCCGTTCGTGACGTTTGCGGCGAACCGGTTCCTGACCTTCGCCACGAACCTGCTGTTCGCCTCCGCCCTCACGGACATGGAAACCTGCTACAAGGTGATGCGGACCGCCGTCGCCCGGTCGCTCGACCTGGAGGCGGAGCGATTCGACATCGAGCCAGAAATCACGGCCCGCCTGCTGCGCCGCGGGTATCTCATCCACGAGATCCCCGTGCGGTTCGACGCCCGGTCGCGCCGGCAGGGCAAGAAGATTCGCTGGCGCGACGGCATCCGTGCCCTCCAGGTCCTCATCCGGGAGCGACGCAAGGCACGATCGGGACGGTCGGATCGTTCGGAGCGTTCGATCGCCACTGACTGACGTGCGTGGGCTCGTGCTTGCCGCCGTGGTTGCCGCCGTCGCCGCCATCGGCGTGCGGTGGGGGACGTTCGTGGCCGGCGGTTCCGATTCGTACTGCTACGTGCACCAGGCCGTCCGCTGGGCCTCGGGGCGGCTGCAGGTGCCCGATCCGCTCGCGCTCGAGGCGCCGTGGCCCGACGCGCCGCTCACCTTCGCGCCCGCCGGACACCGCCCCTCGTCCACCGTGCCAGGAGCCATCGTACCCGTCTGCCCGGCGGGCCTGTCGATCGCCATGGCGCCGTTCATCGCGGTCGGAGGCGTTGAGGCCGCCTTCCTGGTCGTGCCGCTGTTCGGCGCGTGTCTGATTGCCGCCACCTACCGCGCCGGCGCGCGCTACGGCGTCAGGATCGGGCTCGCGGCGGCGGTCGTGACGGCGGCCAGCCCGGTCTTCCTGTACCAGGTGGTGCAGCCGATGAGCGACGTGCCGGCGGCGGCGCTGTGGATGCTCGCCGTGGCGGCGGTGACGGGCGCGCGCTCGGGCGCCGTCTCGGGCGGAATGGCGGCCGGTGCCGCGGTCGTCGTCAGACCCAACCTCGTGCCGCTCGCCCTGCCGCTCGCCCTGTTCCTGCTGCGGCGCCCGGAGCGGAGCCGGCGCGAGCGCCGGCGGGATGCGGCGGCGTTTGCCGTCTGCGCGGGCATCGGCGTCGCGTGTGCGGCGCTGATCCAGTACTCGTTCTACGGCTCTCCCCTGGGCTCGGGATACGGCCCGCTGGAGACGCTGTTCAGCCTGGACCATGTCGCGCCGAACGCGGCGCGCTACGCGTCGTGGCTCACCTCGGCGCAGACGCCGGCGTGGCTGATGGCGGCGGCGGCGCCCGCGCTGCTGCCTGGCGCGCTCACGCGCCTCCTCACGGGAATGCTGCTGCTGAACGCCGCCTTGTACCTGCCGTACGTCGTCTTCGGTGACTGGTCGTACCTGCGATTCCTCCTGCCCACGCTGCCTCTGCTCCTCGTCCTGCTCGTCGCGTCGCTGGACGCCGTCTGCCGGCGGATCGCGCCGTGGACGGCGCCGGCTGTCGTGGGGGTCGCCGCCGTCGGGCTGGCCGTCGCAGGCATCGGCGAAGCGCAGGCGCGTCAGGCGTTCCATCTGCACGCGCTCGAGGCGCGATACGCCCGGGCCGGCACGTTCGTCGCCGATCGCCTGCCGCCAAATGCCATCGTCGTGACGAGCTGGCACAGCGGGAGCGTTCGCCACTATTCGGGACGCCCGACGCTCGTCTGGGACGGGCTGGACCCGGCGTGGCTCGATCGCGCGCTGGGCTACCTCCGGGCGCGTGGCCTCGAGCCCGTGCTGCTCTTCGAGAGCTGGGAAGAGCCGCTGTTCCGACAGCGGTTTCGGGCGAGTCCGCTCGGCGCGCTCGACTGGCCGCCCGCCGCGGAAATCGCGTCCCGCGTCCGAGTGTACCGGCCTGGCGACCGCGAGGCCTACCTGCAGGGTGTCGAGCGGCCGACCGAGTACGTGCCGTAGCGCGTCAGGACGCGGGCGGGCGCCAGCGGCAGCACGTCACGGCGCCTACCGCGAGCGGCGCATGCTCGAGGCTCGGCGTGCTTCAACGGCCTGCGACCAGCCGACCCGCATCGGGCATCAGCCAGATGCCCCCGACGACAATCGCGGCGAGTGCCGCGGCCCCGAGCAGCAGCCGATGCAGGCGATGGTGCGGCTGCGCGGACCGGGCGGCGCCGCTCACCACGGCGACGAACGCGGTCATGGCCGCGATCGTGCCGATCCCGAACGCCGCGATGTAGGTGACGCCGGCCGTCCGCGTCGGCAGCGCCAGGGCGGGAAGCACGCCGAGAAAATGGGAGCTGCCGGCGACGCCGTGGAGCACGCCAAAACAGAACGACGCATGGGCGTGCCCGAACCGCCGGATCCAGGCCGGGCCCGCCTGGACGTGCACGTGGTCGTGCCTGAGGATGCCGTGGACGTGCGGTCCCGGCTGCACCCGCAGGCTCCGGCCAAGCGCCCAGAGGCCGACCGCGATGAGGGCGGCGCCGACCAGCCGCTCGCTCCAGGCCGAGATCGCGTCCACCGGAGGGAGGAGATCGCGCAGCGCCACTGCCAGCAGTGCGACGACCACGACGCCCGACGTGTGGCCGACGCCCCACGTCCAGCCCGCCAGCCAGCCCCGGCGATCCCCGTCGACGGCCAGCGGCGCCACGGCCGCCAGATGGTCGGGGCCGGCGAGCACGTGGAACAGGCCGGCGAGCGCGCCGGTGATCGCTGTCAGCATGTCAACTCCCAACTTCCAAGACGCCAACTCCCAAACTTCCAAGTTCCCAAACCGAAATGTCCACGCGATTGGGAGTTGGGAGTTGCGCAGTTGGGAGTTTACTTCGGGGCCATCCGGATCGCGCCGTCGAGCCGGATCACCTCGCCGTTGAGCATCTCGTTCTCGAAGATGTGCCGCACGAGCGCCGCGTATTCCGGCGGCCGTCCCAGTCGCGACGGGAACGGCACCTGCTGCGCGAGCGACTGGCGGGCCGCGTCCGGCAGCCCGGCCAGGAGCGGCGTGTCGAAGGTGCCGGGCGCGATCGTCATCACCCGCACGCCCATCCGCGCGAACTCGCGCGCAATCGGCAGCGTCATCGCCACGATGCCCCCCTTCGAGGCCGAATAGGCCGCCTGGCCGATCTGGCCGTCGAAGGCGGCGACCGACGCGGTTGTGACGATCACACCGCGCTCGCCCCCTTCGTTCGGCGCGTTGCCCGCCATCGCCGCGGCCGCAAGCCGGATGGCGTTGAAGGTGCCAATCAGGTTGACGTTGACGAGGCGGGTGAAGCGATCGAGCGGGAGCACTCCCTCTTTCGGCAGAACGCGCTCGGCGACGGCGATGCCGGCCGCGCAGACCAGCCCGTGCAGCCCGCCGAAGGTCTGCGCCGCCGTGTCCACGGCGCGCTGCATGTCGGCGTCGCTCGTGACGTCGGTCTTGACGAACAGGACCGCGTCGCCGAGCCGCCCCCGCGCGGCCAGACCCGCCTGCTCGTTCACGTCCGCGATGACCGCGCGTCCGCCGGCCCCGACGATCATGTCCACCGTGGCGAGCCCCAGTCCCGAGGCGCCGCCGGTCACCAGCACGGTCCGGCCGTCGAGCTGCATCGGGTGATTCTATCAGCCGGAGTACAGGGTCAGTCCCGGAATATCGCGAAAATCCTTCGGGTTCAGCGTCCACAGCGACGCGCCGTGCTCGAGCGCACACGCCGCGACGGCAAGGTCCGCCTGGCGACGACGGGCTCCGGTGACGCGGCGATACAACGTCGCGGCGATTCGGGCTTCCCGTTCGCCAAATGCAGGCAGGAACACTCCCGCTAAGAATCGCTCGACCGCCTCCACCTCGTTGTTCCGTCTGGGCCCGCGAAGCCATTCGTACAACACCAGCGTGGAGAACATCACCACTTCGCCGGCGGCGGTGGCCTCGAGGATCGCGGGCAGGGATTTCCGCGCACCGGTGAACCCGTCCACCAGCAGTGACGTGTCCAGATGGATGAGCATCAGTCGGACGGTCGATGCCAGCCGGTACGACGTGAACGCCGGACCTCCCGGAGCTCCGCATCGACGTCGGGCTGGGGGCGTGTGGGTGGTTGAGACATCAGCTCCCGCAGGATGGCCAGCCTGCGCTCCCGTTCGTCCTCCGGGAGCGTGTCTCCTTCGGCAGCATAGCGGGCCACCGCCTCGCGCACGACGAGGCTCTGCGGTTTCCGGCGGCGCTCCGCCATCGTCCGGATCGTGCGCACCGTCTCCTCGTCGAGGGTGAAGGTCACCTTGACCATATGGCCATACTACCATACAGCCATACTCGAGGCCGCTCTGACCGATCGCGTGTGGGTGAGGGACCCAGGCGCGGACGAAGACGAAGGGCCGGCGATCCGAGGACCACCGGCCCTGAACCTGAACACGAGCCGAGAACCGGGCCGTATCAACGAGGCGGTCAGACCGTCGGCGTGTGTACCACCTCGGCGACGTCCTGCTTCCTGCGCCTCGCGCCGAGGCCCTGGACCTGGATCGTCGGCTGCTCCTTGAGCACCTGCTGCCGGTAGATCCGCTCCATCTCCTTGTGGAACAGCTCCTCCTCGGGCGTGAGCTGCTTCTTGCGCGCCTGCAGCTTCTCCTCGCGCGCGTTTCTCGCGATGCCCAGCTTGTCGAGGTCCGTCTGCCGCCCGGCCTCGACCGCCGCCTGGTTCAGGACGAGCGAATGCGCCCGGCTGGCCAGCGGCACCTGCTTGTTGCCGGCGAAGATCTCGTGGCGGCCGTGCTCCTCGTACCACCTGGTGAGCGTGGCGGTCATGTGCATCTTCTCGACGATGTTCCGCCAGCCGATGCCGGTGTTGTAGGCGCAGAAGGAGATCTCGCCCTGCTGGGTCGCATACGGGATGATGCACATCTCGGTGCGGCGGAAGTCGTAGTTGAACAGGTCCTGGAACCACATGCCGGCGATGAACAGGAAGTTCCAGCGATCGGCGCGCCGCCGATCGATGTCCGCCTTGCTGCGGATCCCCTCCACGCTGCCGTACTTGCCCTGCTGCGCCGACTTGGTCGCGCCGAACGTCTTGTCGAACTTCTTCAGCAGGTCAGCCAGGCGGAAGTGCGTCGGCGCCTTGAACGGGTCGTAGTTGCGCATCAGCGCGAGCGCCATGCCGGCGATCGACAGGACCCGGCCGCGGGCCGCGTCGTTGACGAGCGCCACGTCCTTGGCCAGTTGGTCGGCCGCGAGGAACGCGGTGACCGGGACCGCTTCCTTGGTTTTCTTGTCGATCATCACCGCCATGCCGACGCCGCAGTTCGGGTGGCACCCGCAGGTGAGCTGGCCCCAGGCGTAGTCCGGCCCGTGCACCAGGTCCGACCAGTCGGTGAAGGTCGACATGAACGAGATCGGGAACCAGTCGCGCGTGGGTTCGCCAATCCCCGTCTGCTTCTTCACGTCGTGCGCCAGGTGCGAGAGCGTGTACCGCTGCGCCTGCCGCCGCTCCGGCGTGATCTCCTCGTCCCGGCCGGTGAACGACACCGGCTGGAACGACAGGAAATTGATCCGCTTCGGGTTGTGGAGCGCGAACTCGACGATGCGGCCGACCTGCTCGTTGTTGACGCCGTTGACGATCGTGATCACCGGGACGATGTCGACGCCCGCGTCGTGGAGGTTCTCGATGGCGCGCAGCTTCACGTCGAAGAGATTGCCGACACGCCGGTGCGAGTTCGCGGCGTTGCCGATGCCGTCGAACTGCAGATAGGCGTAACGGAGCCCCGCTTCGGCCGCCGCCCGGGCGAACTCGGCGCTCTTGGCGAACTCGATGCCGTTGGTGGCCGCCTGCACGCTGTTGTAGCCGACCTTCCGGGCGTACCGGACCGCGTCCAGGAAGTAGGGCGACATCGTCGGCTCGCCGCCGGAGAACTGCACCGACATCTGCCGCTTCGGCTTGATGGTGATGGCGTTGTCGAGCACCTGCTTGATGTCTTCCCAGCTCAGCTCGTGGACGAACCCGACCTGATTGGCGTCCATGAAGCACGGGTCGCACATCATGTTGCATCTGTTCGTCAGGTCGACGGTGAGCACCGCGCCGCGGCCGTGGAGCACGGTGGAGCTCCCGTGGTTGTGCAGCGTCTCGTCGTTGTGCGCCCGGATGTCGCGACCGGGGAACACCTGCTCGAGATGCTTGAAGAAGGCGGGATCGATCGCCATCACGTCCTCGAACCGGCCGTGGATGGGGCACTCCTTCTCCATGACGATCTTCCCGTCCTTCTCGAGGATCGTCGCCTTGATCTCGCCGACCTTCTCGTTGAGGAGGATCGAGACGTCTCTCTTGCCGTCGAGGATCTCCTGCCGCGCCTCCCGGACGCAGGTCGGGCAAAGCGAGTCGGTCTGCCGCGGCCACCCGAGGGGCGGCTTCGTCTTCTGCCACGACTTGAGCAGCGGCTTGTCGGACCAGCCCGGCGTGAACGACGGGTGTTGGTGGAGGCGGTTGGCGGCGGCCAGAACGTGCCACAGGAGGTTGGCCAGCTTCGCCATCCCCTTCTCCACATACTTCATCGGCGCGTGCATCGCGATCTCCTTCGCCACGACGGAACCGGACCCGGTCCGCGGGCGTCTTGAACCCGCCCATTCTAGGGAACCCATCGCCCAATTCGGGCCGTTTTTCAGCGGATGGGCGCTGATGGGGGGTGGGCGGGCAGGGGGGAATCCTGAAGGGGGGAGGCGAATGAGGGGGCCAAACAGAGGACGAAGGGGCTATGTATTCTATAAAGAGATGACTTGGCTGAGAACATTGTATTTCTCTTATGGGTCTACATGATCGTATAAGTGTCGGACCCATGCCATTCGCGCACGACCCGACGTGTCCCCGCGCCCAGGGGCTGTTCGACCCCCGGGCCGAGCACGACGCCTGCGGCGTCGGGTTCGTCGTGCACACCACGGGGCAGCGGTCGCACGACATCGTGCGCAAGGCGATGACGGTGCTGATCAACCTGGAGCACCGCGGCGCCTGCGGGTGCGAGGCGAACACGGGCGACGGCGCCGGGATCCTCGTGCAGATGCCGGACAGGTTCCTGCGCACGGTGGTGCCGTTCGCGCTGCCGCCTTCGGGCGGCTACGGCGCGGGCCTCGTGTTCCTGCCGCGGGAGGCGCGCGACCGGGAGACGGTGAAGGCGTTCATCGCGCGCGTCGTCCACGAAGAAGGGCAGACGCTGCTCGGCTGGCGCGACGTGCCGAACGACAACAGCCTCATCGGCGACAGCGCGAAGGCGGCGCAGCCCGTCTTCGCGCAGCTGTTCATCGGCGCGCCGCCGGGGCTCGAGGGGCAATCGTTCGAGCGCACGCTCTACGCGATCCGCAAGCGGATCGAGCGCGGCGCCGAGGCGCTCGACATCGGCGCGCTCTCGCGGCGCTTCTTCTATGTCGTCAGCCTGTCGTCGCGGACGCTCATCTACAAGGGGATGCTGACGGCGCGCCAGCTCGAGCCGATGTTCCCCGACATCACCGATTCGACCTTCGAGTCGGCGCTGGCGCTCGTCCATCAGCGGTTCAGCACCAACACGTTCCCGTCGTGGCCGCTGGCGCACCCGTACCGCTACATCGCGCACAACGGCGAGATCAACACGCTGCGCGGCAACATCAACTGGATGCGCGCGCGCGAGGGGCTCCTGCAGAGCCGTCTGTTCGGCGACGACCTGCAGAAGCTCCTGCCGGTGATCCGCGAGGGGGGCAGCGACACGGCGACCTTCGACAACGTGCTCGAGTTCCTGGTCATGACGGGGCGCTCGCTGCCGCACGCCATCCTGATGATGATTCCGGAGCCGTGGGCCAATCACGAGGGCATGGACCTGGACCGGAAGGCCTTCTATCAGTACCACGCGTCGCTGATGGAGCCGTGGGACGGCCCGGCCTCGATTGCGTTCACCGACGGCACCGTGATCGGCGCGGTGCTCGATCGGAACGGTCTCCGTCCGTCGCGCTACTACGTGACGAAGAACGGCCTGGTCATCATGGCGTCGGAGGTCGGCGTGCTCGACATCCCGCCCGACGAGATCCTGGTCAAGGAGCGCCTGCATCCGGGCCGGATCTTCCTGGTGGACACCTCGAAGGGGCGGATCATCGACGACGAGGAGATCAAGCGGGAGCTGGCGAGCCAGCATCCGTACCGCCGGTGGCTCGACGCGCACCTGGTCGACATCGATGACCTGCCGCCCGCCCGCGCCGAGCAGCCGGAGCACGCCTCGGTGCTGCAGCGGCAGCTGGTGTTCGGCTACACCCAGGAGGACCTCCGGCTGATTCTGGCGCCGATGGCGCTCAACGGCGAGGAGCCGATCGGCTCGATGGGCACCGATACGGCGCTGGCGGTGCTGTCGCAGAAGCCGCGGCTGCTGTTCGACTATTTCAAGCAGCTCTTCGCGCAGGTGACCAACCCGCCCCTCGACGCGATTCGCGAGGAACTGGTCACCGATATGGGCTCGACGATCGGGCCCGAGCGGAACCTGCTCGAGCCCGAGCCGGAGTCGTGCCGGCAGATCCAGATCAAGTACCCGATCATCCACAACGAGCACGTGGCGAAGCTCCGTCACCTGCCACCCGACTCATCCTTCCGATCGACGACGCTCTCGCTGCTGTTCGATCCGGAGAGCGACGGCGCGGGCCTCGAGCAGGCGATGGCGGATCTCTGCCACCGTGCGAGCGAGGCGGTGGCCGCCGGCTACACGATCCTGATCCTGTCGGACCGCGGGATCGGCCCGCGGCGGGCGCCCATTCCGAGCCTCCTCGCGACGGCGGGCGTACACCATCACCTGGTGCGCGAGGGGACGCGGACGCGCTGCGCGCTGGTGGTGGAGTGCGGCGACGCGCGCGAGGTGCACCACGTCTCGCTGCTCGTCGGCTACGGCGCGGGAGTCGTCAATCCGTACGTCGCGTTCGAGACGCTGGACGACATGATCCGGCAGGGCATGCTGAGGGGCATCGATCACGACGCGGCCGTCGAGCACTACATCAAGGCGCTCAACAAGGGCATCCTCAAGGTGATGTCGAAGATGGGGATCTCGACGCTGCAGAGCTACTGCGGCGCGCAGATCTTCGAGGCGATCGGCCTGAGCCAGGCGCTGGTCGATCGGTACTTCACGCACACGACGTCGCGGGTGAGCGGCGTCGGCGTCGACGTGGTCGCCAAGGAAGTGTGCCTGCGCCACGAGCGGGCCTACGGGCCGCGGCCTGCCGGGCCGGTGGAGCTCGACCCGGGCGGCGAGTACCAGTGGCGGCGCGACGGCGAGTACCACCTGTTCAATCCCGACACGGTGTTCACGCTGCAGCACGCCACGCGCAGCGGCCAGTACGGCGTCTTCAAGCAGTACACGCGGCTGGTCGACCAGCAGAGCCGGAACCGCGCCACGCTGCGCGGCCTGTTCACGCTGAAGCCCGCCGGTCCGCCGGTGCCGATCGAGGAGGTGGAGCCGGTCGAGGCGATCGTCCGGCGTTTCGCCACCGGCGCCATGTCGTACGGCTCGATCAGCCAGGAAGCGCACGAGACGCTCGCCATCGCGATGAACCGGATCGGCGGCAAGTCGAACACCGGCGAGGGGGGCGAGGACCCGGAACGCTACGTTCCGGATCCAAGCGGCGACTCGCGGCGCAGCGCCGTCAAGCAGGTGGCGTCGGCGCGGTTCGGCGTCACGAGCGAGTACCTCGTGAACGCCGACGACCTGCAGATCAAGATGGCCCAGGGGGCCAAGCCCGGCGAGGGCGGGCAGCTCCCCGGGCCCAAGGTGTATCCGTGGATCGCCAAGACGCGGTACGCGACGCCCTACGTCGGGCTGATCTCGCCGCCGCCGCACCACGACATCTACTCGATCGAGGACCTGGCGCAGCTCATCTACGACCTGAAGAACGCGAACCCGAAGGCGCGCATCCACGTGAAGCTCGTCGCCGAGGGGGGCGTAGGCACGGTGGCCGCGGGCGTGGCCAAGGCCCACGCGGACGTCGTCCTGATCTCGGGGCACGACGGCGGCACGGGCGCATCGCCGCTCACCAGCATCAAGCACGGCGGCACGCCGTGGGAGCTGGGGCTGGCCGAGACGCAGCAGGTGCTCGTCCTCAACAAGCTGCGCGACCGCATCGTCGTGCAGGTGGACGGCCAGATGAAGACCGGCCGCGACGTGGTGATCGCGGCGCTGCTCGGCGCGGAGGAATACGGGTTCGCCACGGCGCCGCTCGTGGTCATGGGCTGCGTGATGATGCGGGTCTGCCATCTGAACACCTGCCCGGTCGGCATCGCCACCCAGGACCCGGAGCTGCGGAAGAAGTTCGACGGCAAGCCCGAGTTCGTGCAGAACTTCTTCCGCTTCCTCGCGCAGGACGTGCGCGAACTGATGGCGGAGCTCGGTTTCAGGACGATCGACGAGATGATCGGACGCGCCGACTGCCTCGACATCGCCGCCGCGGTGGATCACTGGAAGGCCAACGGCCTCGACCTGCGGCCGATCCTGCACATGCCGGAGCTGCCGCCGACGGTGGCGCGGCGCAGGATTCGCGAGCAGGACCACGGGATCGACCGCGCGCTCGACAACGAGCTCGTCGCGCGCTGCCGGCCGGCGCTCGACGACCGCCGGCCGGTCGAGTTCAGCTCGTTCATCCGCAACTCGGACAGGACCGTCGGGACGATGCTCGGCTACGAGGTGACGAAGCGCTACGGGGGCGGCGGGCTTCCAGACGACACGATCCGGATGACGTTCCACGGGTCGGCGGGACAGAGCTTCGGCGCGTTCCTGCCGCGCGGCATCACGATGACGCTCGTCGGCGACGCGAACGACTACTTCGGCAAGGGGCTCTCGGGCGGACGTCTCATCGCGTACCCGCCGCTACGGTCGACGTTCAGGACCGAAGAGAACATCATCCTCGGCAACGTGACCTTCTACGGGGCAACCGGCGGCGACGCCTACATCAGCGGCGTGGCGGGGGAGCGTTTCTGCGTGCGCAACAGCGGCGCCGCGGTCGTCGTCGAGGGGATTGGCGACCACGGGTGCGAGTACATGACCGGGGGCCGCGTCCTGATTCTCGGCAGGACCGGGCGCAACTTCGCGGCCGGCATGAGCGGTGGCATCGCGTACGTGCTGGACGTCGACGGCCGGTTCGAGCGGCGGTGCAACCTGGGGATGGTCGATCTCGAGCCGATCGTCGACGCCGACGACCTCACGTTCGTCCACGTGGCGCTGATGAAGCACGTCACCTACACCGGCAGCCGGTACGGAGCGCGCCTGCTCGATGAGTGGCCGATGCTCGAGCGGCGGATCGTGAAGGTGATGCCGCGCGAGTACAAACGGGCGCTGGCGGGGGAAGCGAAGCGTCTCGCGACCGCCTCGGCGGTCGCCTCTGTCGCCGCCGCGTACGTCGCGGCGCCCGGGACGGCCGGTGCGGCGCCGCTCCAGTAGGCGGGTCCGAAGGGACCCGCCCCACAGGCACTAGGGTGAGAAGGTAGGCCGGGTCCTCTTGGACCCGGCGAGGGAACGGGTCCTTTGGACCCGGCGAGGGCAATGGGCAAGATCACGGGGTTCCTCGAAATCAAGCGCACGAAGCACCAGACGCGGCCGGTCGAGGAGCGCATCCGCGACTGGCGCGAGGTGTACCTGCCGTCGGAGACCGCCGATCTGCAGGCGCAGGGGGCGCGCTGCATGGATTGCGGCATTCCGTTCTGTCATCAGGGATGCCCCCTGGGCAATCTCGTCCCGGACTGGAACGACCTCGTCTACCGCGACCGGTGGCGCGCGGCGATCGATCGACTGCACGCCACCAACAACTTTCCCGAGTTCACCGGCCGCCTCTGCCCGGCGCCCTGCGAGGGGTCGTGCGTGCTGGGGATCAACGACGACCCGGTCACCATCAAGGACATCGAGGTCGCCATCGTCGAGCGCGCCTGGGACGAAGGATGGGTGGGGTCGGAGCCGCCGGCGACGCGAACGGGCAAGCAGGTGGCGGTCGTCGGCTCCGGGCCGGCGGGCCTGGCGGCGGCCGACCAGTTGAACCGCGCCGGCCACTCGGTGACGGTCTTCGAGCGCTCGGACCGCATCGGCGGACTGCTGCGGTACGGGATCCCCGAGTTCAAGATGGAGAAGCGCGTGCTCGAGCGCCGCCTCGCCGTGATGGCGGAGGGCGGCGTGACGTTTCGGCCTGGCGTCGACGTCGGCACCGACATTCCGCTGAGCCGCCTGCGCGAGCAGTACGACGCGGTGCTGCTGGCGGCCGGCGCCGGGTGGCCCCGCGACCTGCCGGTGCCGGGACGAGAGCTGCAGGGCATCCACTTCGCGATGGAGTACCTCACGCTGCAGAACCGGCGGTGCGAGGGCGACGCTGTCCCGGACGACCGGTTCATCACGGCCGGCGGCAAGCACGTGATCGTCATCGGCGGCGGCGACACCGGGGCCGACTGCGTCGGCACCGCCCACCGGCAGGGCGCCCGGTCCGTGACCCAGCTCGAGCTGCTGCCCAAGCCGCCGGTCGAGCGAGCACCGGACAATCCGTGGCCGCAGTGGCCGAACATCTTCCGCGTGTCACCCGCGCACGAAGAAGGCGGAGAGCGGCTGTACTCGGTGTCGACCGAGCGCTTCGTCGGCGACGGGCAGGGTCGCGTTCGAGCGCTCCAGGCGGTGAAGGTCGAGATGGTGCGCGCAGATGGCCGCGTTCGGTTCGATCTTGTGGCTGGCACGGCGTTCGAGATTCCCGCGGAGCTGGTGCTGCTCGCAATGGGGTTCCTCGGCCCGGAGCGCGGGCCGCTGGTGGCCGAGCTGGGGCTCAGGCTCACCGAGCGCGGCAACGTCTGGCGCGACGGCCGCTGGATGACGAGCGTACCGGGAGTGTTCACCGCCGGCGACATGCAGCGCGGCCAGTCGCTCATCGTCTGGGCCATTGCCGAGGGACGCTCCGCGGCGCGCGGCATCGACCACTACCTGACCGGGCAGTCCGCGCTGCCGGCACCACTCGAGTAAGCCGTCGTTCACGCTTCTCCGTTCTCGCTTCTTCGGTTCGTGTTCAGGTTCCGTGCTAAGTTCTAGGCTTCAGGTTCAGGGTTCGGGTTCGGAGCGTGGGCCGGACTTCGAACCGGCATGACGAACCCGGAGCCGAACGTGAAAGACGAATCGAGGAGCGGGCAGCAGGACGTCTGAACAACTCGAGTCACATGGCCGTTCGTGACATTCTGGTCGTCGGCGCGGGGCCGTCCGGACTCGCGACCGCCATCGCCGCCAAACAGCTCGGTCTCGACTGCGTGGTGGTCGAGAAAGGCGCGCTGGTCAACTCGATCTTCCACTTCCCGACGCACATGGTGTTCTTCACCACGCCGGAGCTGCTGGAGATTGGCGGGCTGCCGCTCGTCACGCCGTTCGAGAAGCCGACGCGGCTCGAGGCGCTCCGCTACTACCGCCGGGTCGTCGACACCTACGGGCTGCAGATTTCGCTGCGCGAGCAGGTCGTCGCGATCGAACCGCCCCCACCGGGGGCTCCGGCAGGGCAGGCGGTGTTCACGGTGACGACGGCCGATGTCGATCCCGAAGGAGGGCTGCTCGAGACGCGGCGCGTGCGGGAGGCGCGGGCGGTCGTGCTCGCGATCGGCTACTACGACCATCCCAATTGCCTCGGCGTGCCCGGTGAGAACCTGCCGCATGTGTCGCACTACTACACGGAAGCGCACCCGTATTACCGGCAGCGGGTCGTGATCGTGGGCGGCCGGAACTCGGCTGCCGAGGCTGCGCTCGAGCTGTTTCGCGCGGGCGCTCACGTCACGCTCGTCCATCGTCGCGCGACGCTCGGCCAGTCGATCAAGTACTGGCTGCGGCCCGACATCGAGAACCGCATCAAGGAAGGATCGATTGCCGCGCGCTTCGAGACGCACGTGGTGGAGATCCGGCCGCGCAGCGTGGTCGTCGAACGGGTGCCCGCCGCGGACGGCCGCGAGGAGATTCCGGCGGATGCGGTGTTCCTGCTGACCGGCTACCGCCCCGATGTCGCGCTGATGCAGCGGGCCGGCGTCGAGTGCAACGAGCAGACGCTGGGGCCGGCGCTCGCCCCGGACACCTTCGAGACGAACGTGCCGAACCTGTTCGTCGCCGGCGGCGCGATCGCCGGGCGCAACACCGGCTCGATCTTCATCGAGAACGGCCGGCTCCACGGCGAGCGCATCGTCAAGGTGCTGGCGGAGCGGCTGGGGCGCTGAAGGTCCGAACGAAGGGAACGGGTCAGTGCACCGACTGTCCCTTCCAGGCGTTGCGCGGCGTCAGCGTCTTCATTTCCAGCAGGTCGATGAGCGCGCGGCAGCGCGCGAGCACCCCCTCCTGTTCGAGGAGCGCCTGCCGCTCCAGCGGGTCCAGCTCGATGTACTGGGCGAGAGCGTTGACGAGGTCCTCGTCCGCCACGGCCGGCGGGAAGCGCGGCTCCGACCCGGCGCGCTCGACCGCGGCCGCCAGCAGCGCCTCCAGGCGATGCCGATGCCGCCGCAGCTCGTCACGATGGTCGTGCGGCACGTCCTCGGGCAGCGAATCGATGTGCGCGAGGCGGTAGGCTCTTTCGTTGTCCTCTCCCCTGATCCGGAACCGCTCCAGACCACGCAGGACGATGTTGAACCGGCCGTCGCCGAGCGGCTCGGCGTGCGTGATGACGCCCGCGCAGCCGATCGAGAACACCGGCGGGCGCCCCTCATAGCTTGCCTCGTGGCCCGGCTGCAGCAGCACCATGCCGATGATGCGGTCGCCCTCCAGCGCGTCGGTCACCATGGCGCGGTACCGCGGCTCGAAGATGTGGAGCGGCAGGAAGACGTTCGGGAACAGGACGACGTTCGGGAGGGGAAAGATCGGAATGGTGCCGGGCAGCATACGGCGCTCAGGACCCTGTCTTCATTAGACCACAGGGCATGTGACACCTCGTCCCGACGATGGCCTCGTCGTCTATGCGGTCGGGCGCCGGGAGAGTGGAACGTCTTCTTCTGGATCGGTCAGTTCGCTGCGATGACGGCGATTCTCAACCTGATGCTGCGCGGCCTGCGCTGAACGGGAACGGTCCGAACGTCAGTGGATCGTCTTCGTCTTCTTGTCCATATAATCCATCAGCACGTACTGGCCGAGGGTGAACGGCGTGGTGAAGTACGCCTTGCCGCGGCAGATGGCCGCCACGCGCCGCACGAAGGCCACCAGATCCGGATCGCGCGCCAGCATGAACGTGTTGATCATGATGCCGGCCTTCTGGCACGCGCTCACCTCCGCGAACGTCTCCGCCACGATGTAGGGGTCGAGGCCGAAGGCGTTCTTGTAGATCTGGCCGTCCGGACGGGTGAGCGCCGACGGCTTGCCGTCGGTCACCATCACGATCTGCCGCATGTCCTTCTTCTGCCGTTCCAGGATGCGGCGCGCCAGGCGCAGCCCCTCCCGCGTGTTCGTGTAATACGGGCCGACGCGGACGCGGCCGAGCTGTTTGAGCGGTATCTCCTCGGCGGAATCGTGGAAGAGCACCGCGTGCAGCGAGTCGCCCGGGTACTGCGTCCGAATCAGGTGCGACAGCGCCAGCGCGACGCGCTTGGCCGGGGTGAAGCGGTCCTCGCCGTACAGGATCATGCTGTGGCTGCAGTCGAGCATGATCACGGTGGCGCAGGAGCTCTGATACTCGCTCTGCGCGACCATCAGATCGGGATAATCGACGGCGACCATCCGGGATCCGGGATCCAGGACCAGGGACCCGCCGGAGTCCGACGGCGTGGCGAACCGTCCCTCGCCGTGCAGCCGCCGCACCGCGTTGAGGATGGTGCTGCTCGGATCGATGTTGAGCGTGTCGCCGAATTCGTACGGCTTGGGCGCCGCGGTCGCCTCGACGCCGGTCGAGAGGTGCCGCGTGTCGTGGCGGCCCGAGTGGCTGCGGCCCACCGAGCCGAGCAGGTCGCGCAGCGCACGGTAGCCGAGGAAGTCGAGCGCCTTGTCGGTGACCTCGAACGTCACCGGCCCGGCATCCTCGCCGACGCCGCCGCCGGCCCCGCGCCGCCACTCGCGCTCCTCGTCCAGGTCCGGCGCCGGCGTGATGAAGCCCTGCTCCATCATGCGATCGATGATCTGCTGAATCAGCTCCTCGAGCTGCTGCCGCGCGGACTCCTGGTCCCCGTCCGCCGGCTCGCCGAGCAGCTGCCGGAGCGCCTCTTCGGACAGCACGCCGCCGCTGAAGAGCGCTTCGAGGACCGCGTCGTGCAACGCCTGCATCGTGCGGTCCTCGTCGCCTGCCGACGGGTCGCCCCAGGGGCTGCGGAACCCGCTCGAGAGGAGCATGTCGGAGAGCTTCGACACCAGATCCTCGATGTCGATCTCGTCGAGCAGGTCGCCGGTGTACTTCGTGTAGCGGTACTTCACAGTCGGTAGCTGGTAGCTGGTAGCCGTAGCCGGTAGCCGGTAGCTGGTAGCGGGTAGCGGGTAGCGGGTTGGGAGTTGGGAGTTGGGTTCTTTTCGTGCTACCACCCACCACCTACCGGCTACCACCCACCACCTACCGGCTACCACCCACCACCTACCGGCTACCACCTACCACCTACCGGCTACCACCTACCACCTACCACCTACCGGCTACCACCTACCACCTACCGGCTACCACCTACCGGCTAGTTGTAGTACTTCTTCTTCCCACTCCCAGTCGGGATCGGCGCGTCGACGTTGAACGGCGTGTCTCGCGGCGTGGGTCGCCGTACCGGCGTCTCGGCCGCGTGGTAGCCGCGTTCCTCGCTGCGGCTGATCTTCTTGAGCGCGCAGAGCCCTTCGAGTACGAAATCGACTCCCGACGCCAGCAGCGGCGCCGACGCCTTTGCCGGCACGCCCGCGGCGTGCGCGAGCTCCAGCAGTCCCTGGACCTCGCGCGCCCGCGCCAGCAATTGCTCGGCGCTCGTCGAGTCCGACAGTTGGAGGCTCCCGCCCAGGTCGAACCATTCGACGACCCGCCGCGTCTCCAGGTGGGCCAGGTATCCGTCGGCGACCGTGGCGACCGCGGCGCGGATGAGCTCCCGCCCGATGGTTTCGGCGCCCTTGATCTCGCCCTCGTATTCCAGCTCGAACTTGCCGGTGATCGACGGCAGGGCGGCGTAGACATCGGTCACGCGCGGGACGGCGATCGGTTCCGCGTTGAGGAGCGCCCGGCGCTCCGCATTCGACAGGACGTTCTCCATCGCCGAGATCGGGAGTCGCTGGCTCACGCCGGAGCGCTTGTCGATGCGCCGGTCCTGCCGCGCCTGAAACGCGATCTCCTCGACGACCTCGGCGACGAAGGCCGGCACCTCGGTGCGTAGGCCCGAGCCGTCGCGCGCGAGCCACGCCTCCTGTGCGGTGATCTTCATGCCGTCGGCGCGTCCGGCAGGGTAGTGGGTTCGGATTTCCGAGCCGATGCGATCCTTGAGCGGCGTGATGATCTTGCCGCGGGCGGTATAGTCCTCCGGATTGGCGGTGAACGCCATCAGCACGTCCAGCGGCAGGCGGACGGGGTACCCCTTTATCTGGACGTCGCCTTCCTGGAGGATGTTGAACAGCCCGACCTGAATCTTGGCGGCCAGATCCGGCAGCTCGTTGACCGCGAAGATGCCGCGGTTCGCCCTCGGCAGCAGCCCGTAGTGCATGGTCAGCTCGCTCGAGAGCTGCAACCCCGACCGGGCCGCCTTGATCGGATCGATGTCGCCGACCATGTCGGCGATCGTCACGTCTGGGGTCGCCAGCTTCTCGACGTACCGGGCGTCGCGCCCGAGCCACGCCACCGGCGTGCGATCGCCTTCGGTGGCGATGCGCGTGCGGCACGCGGCGCAGATCGGCGCGAGCGGATCGTCGTTGATCTCGCACCCCGGCATCACCGGGATCGCCTCGTCCAGCAGCGTGACAAGGGCGCGCAGCAGACGCGTCTTCGCCTGCCCGCGAAGCCCGAGCAGGATGAAGTTGTGCCGCGACAGCAGCGCGTTGACGAGCTGAGGCACGACGGTGTCGTCGTAGCCGACAATGCCGGGAAAGAGGGCCTCGCCGGCACGAAGCTTGCCGATCAGGTTCTGCCGGGCCTCTTCGTGCACGCTGCGCCGCGGGACCGCGGCGGTCTCGATCGCGTGCCGGAGTTCACCGAGCGTCGTGATCGCCGTTGCTTGCATGATCGGATTCTACTCAATGCTGAAGGCCGAATGCACAAGGCGGAACTCGGGGCAGAATGGTATCCAGTCGTACGACGTCAACAATGTGCCCTGAATCACCCTGCGGCCTTCTGCCTCGTGCCTTTCTTTGAGCATTCCCGCCCGCTCGTCTTCGCGCACCGCGGCGGCTGCGCGCTCGGTCCGGAGAACACGCTGGCGGCCTTCGACCGTGGCCTCGCCGCCGGCGCCGACGGGCTCGAGCTCGACGTGCACCTGTCGGCGGACGGGGTCGCCGTCGTTCACCACGATTCGACGCTCGATCGGACCACGTCGGCCTGCGGGCCGCTGGCGGCCCGTACCGCCGCCGAGCTCGCGCAGGTCGACGCCGGGTGCCGGTTCGCCGGGGGCGGCACGTTTCCGTTCCGCGGTCAGGGCGTCGGGATTCCGACGCTGGCGGAGGTACTGCACCGGTATCCCGACCTGCGCCTGATCGTGGAGATGAAGGTGGACTCCGGCGAGATGGGCGCCGCGGTGGCACGCGATGTCGGTCGCGCAGGTGCGGCCGAGCGGGTCTGCGTCGCCGGCTATGGCGCGCGGAGCGCCGCCGCGGCCCGTGCGGCGCTGCCGGAAATGGCGTCGAGCGCCTGTCATGCGGAAGTGCGGCTCGCGGTCTACCGTGCGTGGGCGCGCTGGCCCGTGCGCCGCGCGTCGTACGGTGGCTACCAGGTCCCCGAGCGGAGCGGCGTCATGCGGATCGTCTCGCCGCGTTTCGTCAGGTACGCCCATCGGGCCGCGCTCAAGGTGCAGGTGTGGACGGTGGACCTGGAGGACGACATGCGGCGGCTGCTCGCGTGGGGCGTCGATGGCCTGATCAGCAACCATCCGGACGTGGCCGTCCACGTGAGAGATTCGTTCACCTGGTGACGTCATGATGAGCCCCCCTTCCCTGCAGGACCTCGAAGCCGCGCGGGCGCGCGTCTACGCCCATCTCCGGCCCACGCCGCTCCTCCGGCATCCGCTGCTCGACCAGTGGCTCGGCTGCGCGGTCTGGGTGAAGCACGAGAACCACAACCCGACGGGCGCGTTCAAGATCCGCGGCGGTCTCAACCTGGTGGCGCAGCTCACCGCCGACGAGCGGCGCCGGGGCGTCGTCAGCGCGAGCACCGGCAACCACGGCCAGTCGATGGCCTTTGCCTGCCGCGTCCACGGGGTCCCGTGCCGCATCTTCGTGCCGCTCCACAACAATCCCGACAAGAACGCCGCCATGCGTGCGCTCGGCGCCACTGTCGTCGAGTACGGCCGCGATTTCGACGAGGCGCGGGAGCGCGTCGAGGCGCTCGCGCCGCAGCAGGGCTGGCGATACGTGCATTCGGCTAACGAGCCCGACCTCATTGCCGGTGTCGGCACCTACGCCCTGGAGATCTTCGACGAGCTGCCGGAGGCCGACTATGTGTTCGTGCCGGTCGGCGGCGGCAGCGGCGCGGCCGGCTGCTGCATCGCCCGCACCGGCAGACGGGCACCTGCACGGATCATCGGCGTACAGGCCTCCGGCGCCGACGCGTTCGCGCGTTCCTGGCGCGGCCCCGAGCGCGTCGACGGCGACCGCGTCGCCACGTTCGCCGAGGGAATGGCGACACGAACGACCTACGACCTGACCTTCTCGATTCTGAAAGCGCAGCTCGACGATGTGATCACGCTCACGGAAGAGGAGCTGCGGGAAGGCGTCCGGGCCGCGCTGCCCCTGACGCACAACCTGGCCGAGGGCGCCGGCGCCGCCCCGCTCGCCGCGGCGCGGCACTGGGGACCGCGCCTGGCCGGCCGGACGATCGTCTGCGTGATGACCGGCGGCAACATCGACCTCGCCACGCTGCGCCGCGTGGTGGAGGGGGGGTGATGTGAACACGCTGGTGCGACGGTGCGACGGTGCGAGGGTGCGAGGGTGCGTCGGCGCGGGCTGCTCCGATGCGCGGATGCTAGCCGATCATCCGCCGTGCGTTCCTGAAGACGCTCTCCATCATCCGGGCCGTCAGTGTGCCGGTATTGGTGTTCTGGCGGCTCGGATGGTAGCAGCCGACGAGCGTCGGCAGCGGGGGAGGCATCCCTACGACGCACCCGTGCGCGAACTGCGGTCGCGGCGAAGGCGCCACGCTCCGCCGTCGAAGCAACTGCAGCCACGCGTCGAACCCGATCTTCCCGAGCGCGACCACCACGCGCACGCGCGGCAGCTCGGCGATCTCGGCTTCGAGGTGGTCCAGGCAGCGTGCGATCTCCTCGGGCAACGGCTTGTTGTCCGGCGGCGCGCAGCGCACCGCCGACAGGATGTAGGCATCGACGAGCCGCAGCCCGTCGTCGGCACGGCGCGACGTCGGGATCGTGGCAAAGCCGGTTCGATGGAGCGCCGACATCAGGAAGTCGCCGGAGCCGTCGCCGGTGAAGGGACGTCCCGTGCGGTTCGCGCCGTGCGCGGCGGGCGCGAGGCCGACGAGCAGCAGCCGCGCGCCGGGATCGCCGAAGCCGGGCACGGGACGGCCCCAGTAGACGTCGTCGCGGTGCGCCCGCTTCTTCTCCGCCGCGACGCGCCGGCAGTAGGCGCGCAGCCGCGGGCACCCTTCGCACGAGACGATCGACGCGTGCACGGCCGCGAGTGCGAGTGGCACCGCCGGCGCCGAGCGCGGCGACGGGTTCCGGAGTCCGGACGAACGCGGTTCCCCCATCGGATCGACGGATAGTAAAATACCAGGTTGGCTGCGGCGGCGATGGGACGCATCCGGCGCACAGCCTCATCGGGTCGAGCACGCCCGTCTACAACTGGAATCGCAAGGAGAGGTAGACTTGAGCGACATGTGGAAGACAGTCACCATTCTGACGGCTGCAGCCGCCGTGCTGGCAGGCGTGGCGGGGGCCAGCGCCGTGCTGCGGGCGCAGGCGGCGTCCACCGGCGCCGGCGTCTATACCGACGCGCAGGCGAAACGGGGGATGCCCCTCTACAAGGAGCAGTGCGCCGCCTGTCACGGCGACGATCTCCGAGGCAACGACATCATTCCCGGCCTTGCGGGCCAGACGTTCACGAGCAACTGGCAGGGGAAATCGCTCGGCGATTTGTTCGACAAGATCCAGATGACGATGCCTGCGCTCAGCCCGGGTTCGCTCACGCCGGAGCAGACGGCCGACCTCCTCGCGTTCATGCTCAGCGCCTCGAAGTATCCCGCCGGCAAGACCGATCTGCCGTCGAAGGCCGAAGCCCTGCAGCCGATCAAGATCGACCCGCCCAAGAACTAGTGGGTGGCTGGTGGTTCGTGGCTAGCGGGCGGCGGCTGGTGGGCGGGCGTCCGGGCCACCAGGCACCATCCACCAGCCGCCAACCTGCGGAGACGTGTGCATGGAAGTGACTCCAGTACGAATCGCGCCGAGCGGTTTCGGGTCCACCTCTCGGCGCGACGTGTGGTGGGCGACCCCGCTGGCGATCTTCATCGGCCTGTCGCTGTTCATCGTGTACGCCACATGGGCGGCCCTGCAGAACGCGCATTACACCTACGGGCCGTATCTCTCTCCGTTCTACTCGCCGGAGCTGTTCGGTGATTCGCCGCACGCGTGGTTCGGGCCCAAGCCGGTGTGGATTCCGGCATGGGTGCCCTTCTCGCCGGCGCTGCTGATCCTCCCGTTCCCGGGTCTGTTCCGGTTCACCTGCTACTACTACCGCGGTGCGTACTACAAGTCGTTCTGGGGCGATCCGCCGGCGTGCGCCGTCGGCGAGCCGCGCAGCGGCTACCGGGGCGAGCAGTGGTTTCCGCTGGTCCTGCAGAACGCCCATCGCTACTTCATGTACGTCGCCGTGCTCTTCCTGTTCATCCTGTCGTACGACGTCTGGCTCGCGCTCTGGTTCCGCGACCCCGCGACCGGCGCCGCCGAGTTCGGCATCGGGCTCGGCACGATCGTGCTGGCGGTGAACGTGGTGCTGCTGAGCTGCTACACGCTCGGGTGCCACGTGATGCGCCACCTGGCCGGCGGGAGGCACGACGAGGTCTCGAAGCATCCCTCCTGCGACCGCGCGTACGCGTGTTCGACCACGCTGAACCACCGGCACCAGTTGTTCGCCTGGCTCAGTCTTTCGTCGGTGGCGCTGGCCGACATCTACGTTCGTCTCTGCTCGATGGGGATCTGGACGGACCTGAGGATTCTCTGATGCCGGAAGCGTCCTACTCGTACGACGTCCTGATCATCGGTGCGGGCGGCGCGGGGCTTCGCGCGGCGATCGAGGCCGCGAGCGCCGGCGTCTCGGTGGGCCTCATCTGCAAGTCGCTGCTCGGTAAGGCGCATACCGTCATGGCCGAAGGCGGCATGGCCGCCGCCATGGGGCACAACGACGACCGCGACAACTGGAAGGTGCACTTCGCCGACACGATGCGCGGCGGCCAGTACGTGAACAACTGGCGGATGGCGGAGGTCCATGCGAAGGAGGCCCCCGACCGGGTGCGCGAGCTGGAGGCGTGGGGCGCGGTGTTCGATCGCACGTCGGACGGCCGCATCAACCAGCGGAACTTCGGCGGCCACCGCTATCCGCGGCTCGCGCACGTCGGGGATCGCACCGGCCTCGAGCTGATTCGCACGCTCCAGGACCACACGATCCACCTCGGCGTGACCGTGCACATGGAGCATACGGTCATCGATCTGCTCCTCGACGAGGGGCGCGCCGCCGGCGCGCTCGTCTACGACCGGGAGCGCGGGCGGTTCCACGTGTTCGCGGCCAAGGCGGTGATCCTGGCCACCGGCGGCGTCGGGCGCGCCTACAAGGTCACCAGCAACAGCTGGGAAGGCACCGGCGACGGCCACGCGCTCGCCTACCGGGCGGGCGCCGAGCTCATCGACATGGAGTTCGTGCAGTTCCATCCGACCGGCATGGTGTGGCCGCCGAGCGTGCAGGGGATCCTGGTGACCGAGGGGGTGCGCGGCGAAGGCGGGATCCTCAAGAACAGCGAGGGCCGCCGCTTCATGTTCGACGACATCCCCGACAACTACAAGCCGCAGACCGCCGCCGACCCGGAAGAGGGGTGGCGCTACACGCAGGGGGACAAGTCGGCGCGCCGTCCGCCTGAGCTGCTCACCCGCGACCACGTCGCCCGCTGCATCGTTCGCGAGGTGAAGCAGGGGCGCGGCTCGCCGCACGGCGGCGTGTTCCTCGACATCGCGTGGATCAAAGAGAAGCTGCCGAACGCCGACGAGCACATCACACGCAAGCTGCCCAGCATGTACCACCAGTTCAAGATGCTGGCGGACCTCGACATCACACAGGAGCCGATGGAAGTCGGTCCGACGACGCACTACATCATGGGCGGGATCCGCGCCGACGGCGACTCGCAGATGTCGAGCGTGCCCGGTTTGTTCGCCGCCGGCGAATGCGCGTCCGGGATCAACGGCGCCAACCGCCTCGGCGGGAACTCGCTCTCCGATTTGGTCGTGTTCGGGAAGCGCGCCGGGGAATACGCCTCGGTGTGGGCGCGCCAGCAGCCGCGGCCGCCGCGGATCGACGAGGCCGCGGTGGCGAGGGCGGAGCGAGCCGCCCTCGAGCCGTTCGAGCGCGGCGATCAGGGCGAGAACCCGTACCGCGTGCAGCGCGACCTGCAGGAGACGATGCAGAATCTGGTCGGAATCGTGCGCAACGAAGCGGAAATGCGGCAGGCGCTCGAACACCTCGAACAGTACAAGCTGCGCGCCGCCCGCGTCGGCGTCGCCGGCCGCCGCGAATATCACGCCGGCTGGCACACGGCCCTCGATCTGAGGAACCTGCTCACGGTGTCCGAGGCGATTGCGCGGTCGGCGCTCGAGCGGCGCGAGAGCCGCGGCGGCCACTTCCGAGACGACTATCCGCAGCGAGCCGAGGAGATGTCGACGGTGAACGTCATGGTGAAGCAGGTGGCCGGCGCCATGCAGGTGTCGCGGGTCCCGATTCCGCCGATGCCGGACGAGCTGAAGCAGGTGATCGAGGAGCAGAAGTCGTGATCGAGAACGCGACGTTCAAGGTCTGGCGCACGCATCCGGAGGGCGGCGGCACGTTCCAGACGTTCCACACGAACGTGTCCGAAGGGATGGTCGTGCTCGACGTCATCCACCGCATCCAGGCCGAACAGGCGCCGGACCTGGCGGTCCGGTGGAACTGCAAGGCGGGCAAGTGCGGATCGTGCTCGGCGGAGATCAACGGCAATCCCAGGCTGATGTGCATGACCAGGCTCAACGAGCTGAACCTGATGGAGCCGGTCACGGTGGAGCCGATGCGGACGTTTCCGTCGATCAAGGACCTGGTGACCGACGTGTCGTGGAACTTCCGGGTGAAGCAGGGGATCACGAAGTTCACCCCGCGCCCCGCCGACGCGCCGGACGGCACGTGGCGGATGGCCCAGCGCGACGTCGATCGTGTCCAGGAGTTTCGGAAGTGCATCGAGTGCTTCCTGTGCCAGGACGTCTGCCACGTGCTGCGCGAACACCACAAGCACGACGAGTTCATCGGCCCGCGCTTCTTCGTCTACACCGCGAACCTCGAGATGAACCCGATCGACGCGCAGGATCGGGTGCCGGAGATCAAGGAGCGGCACGGCATCGGCTACTGCAACATCACGAAGTGCTGCACGAAGGTGTGCCCCGAGCACATCCACATCACTGACAACGCCATCATTCCGCTCAAGGAGCGCGTCGTCAGCCGCTACTACGATCCGGTGACGAGGCTCCTGCGCGTGTTCCGGTAGCGCCCCTCAGGGGAGGCCTCTTCTGCGTCAACCGCGGGCCGCACGCGTCTCGAACGCGTCCGCCTGCTCGCTGGCGTGATAGGAGCTGCGAACGAGCGGACCCGACTCGACGTGGACGAAGCCGCGGGCGAGCGCCATGCGCTCGAGATCGGCGAACTCGTCGGGATGATAGTAGCGGACCATCGGTGCGTGCTGCGGGCTCGGACGGAGGTACTGCCCGATGGTCAGGATCGAGACGCCTACGCCCCGGAGATCGTCGAACACGGCCGCGACCTCCTCGAGTGCTTCTCCGAGCCCGACCATGATGCCGGTCTTCGTCGGGATCTGCGGCCGGTAACGGCGGGAGCGATCGAGCAGCTCCAGCGACCGTGGATACCGGCCGCCGGAGCGCGCCATCCGGTACAGGCGCGGCACCGTCTCGACGTTGTGGTTGAGCACGTCGGGCCCGGCGTCGAGTACGGTTCGCAAGGAACGCTCGACGCCCCGGAAGTCCGGGACGAGGACCTCGATTCGGCAGCCCGGCGCGCGCGCGCGCGCCAGGCGGATCGTCTCGGCGAACATCGCCGCGCCGCCGTCGGGGAGATCGTCGCGGTCGACCGAGGTGACGACCGCGTGCCGCAGGCCCATCGCCTCGATGGCGTCGGCGACGCGCTCCGGCTCCGCCGGGTCGAGCGCCTGCGGTCGTCCGTGCGCGACGGCGCAGTAGGCGCAGGCGCGCGTGCAGACGACGCCGAGGATCATGAACGTCGCCGTTCCGTGGTGCCAGCACTCGCCGACGTTCGGGCAGCGGGCTTCTTCGCACACGGTGTGGAGCCGAAGCGTGCGCATCAGATCCTTGAGGCGGAGGTAGTTCGCCGACCCGGGCGCGCGCACCTTCAGCCACTCGGGTTTCCTCTGCGGCCGCACGAATTCCAGAGGGGCCTCGATCGCCATCGTCCTCAATTATCCTGTATTGGTCTCGGAACGGATGGGTCAGATGCAGAAGCTGCGGATCACCTGGTACGGGCACAGCACATTTCTCCTGCAGACGCCCGGCGACAGGCAGGTGCTGTTCGATCCCTGGTTCACCGACAATCCCGCGTGTCCGGCGGCGCTCAAGAAGCCGCCAAAGGCGGATCTCGTGCTCGTCTCGCACGGCCACGCCGATCACGCAGGCGACCTGCTGGCCGTCGCCCGCGACAGCGGCGCGCCGATCGTGGGCATCTTCGAGCTGTGCGACTGGTTGCGGCGGAAGGGCGTCGCCAGCGTCTCGCCGATGAACAAGGGCGGCTCGCAGATGGTCGCCGGCCTGCTCGTCGTCATGACCGACGCGCGGCACAGCAGCAGCTGCCTCGAGGGCGGGCAGATGGTGTACCTCGGCGAGCCGGCCGGCTACGTGATTCGGCTCGAGGACGGCGCGACCATCTATTTCGCCGGTGACACGGCGCTCTTCGGCGACATGCGCCTGATTGGCGAGCTGTACCGGCCCGACATCGCGTTCCTGCCGATCGGCGACCGCTTCACGATGGGACCGGCCGCCGCCGCAAAGGCCTGCGAGCTGCTCGGCGTGCGGCAGGCGGTGCCGATGCACTGGGGCACGTTTCCGATGCTCACCGGGACGCCCGGGGAGTTCAGGCGGCTCGTGGCGCCGACCGGCGTGCAGGTGCTGGATCTGCGGCCCGGCGAGACGTCCGAATGACACCTTACTGAATCGTGATCGTCCCCTGCAGCGACCTGTCCGTGTCCCGATCGTGATCGTGATAGCCGCACGTGCGCCGCGTGTTCAGGTTGCCTGTTTGTTTGCTCTGTCCAGGCCGCAAGAAGCCAACGTCGTTGATCGGGGGGCAGTCGGAATGTTCTGGGTGTGGATCCGAGACCATATCGTGGTTGCGGCTATCGTCGTTCACGAACGTCACGCGCGATCCCACCGAGACGGTGACCGCACGCGGCGACGCGCCGCTCGACGTGATCGTGATCGTGGCGGCGCTCGACGAGGAACCGGGCGTGGGAGAGGTCGGCGTGCCGCCGCCGTACGCATCGTCGTCACGCATCCTGCCGCAGCTCGCGGCAGCCAGGGTCAACGCGGCAGCCACCACCATGAGTGCCGGTGCGCGGAAGACAGACATTGCCGTACCTGAATGGCTGAGCATCAGAAGAACTTCCTCGAGATATTGAACCCCAGATACCAGTCGTCGTTGTCGAGGCCGCCGCGTGCCAGCTGACCGATGGTCGACCCGAAGCTGTTGGAGAAGTTCAGCTGGAACATGTGGCCGCCGGCGCGCTTCTCGATGCCGACGGTGCCGTGCGTGACGCCGGGGTCGTATCCGGCAACGCGTGGAATGACCTCGCCAACGAGGTAGACCGTTGGCCGGATCCGAGCCCGCGCGCCAAGGCCCAGGAGGAACGTGTCGTTGTCGTCGACCAGCTCAGAGGGGCGCGGGTTGCTGTTGTTCACCCAGATGGGGTGGACGTAGAGCGCCGCGACGCGCGGAAGCGTCCGCGAGATCGCCACGCCAAGAGCCGGGGAGTAGCTGTCGCGAAAATTGTTCGTGCCGTCGATCGACGCCAGCACGCCGACGCCGACCGGCGAGGCGCTGGTCTGCTGCAGCAGGTTGTACTGGCTGAAGAATTCGATCGTCTTGTCACTGGTGCGGTAGATGCCCGCCTGCAGGCCGCGCATCAGGCCGAAGCGGTACTCCAGGCCGATCTGCGCGCCGGAGTCGAGGCCGAACAGGTCTTCCACCAGGTCGCCGAAGTCCCCCTGGCCGAGCGGCCGACCGAACCGGTGCGTGACGCGGAAGGCGCTCTTGAACCTGGGAAGCCGCAGCGTCGTGGGCAGATTGACGAGCGTGAAGTCGGGCTGCTCGAAGCTGAGGTCGAGATCGGGGTCATCCTGCGGCGCCTGCGCGAAGGCGGGCGGTGCGGCGAGACCACATGCGAGGATCAATGCAACAAGCGTCGTCGGTCGAATCATGGTCGTATGACTCCTCAGTCTCGCGGCGCACCGCGCTCGATCCAGCGCCGGATGATCTGTATCTGGCCGCTCGTCAGGAAAGACGGGCCGCTTCGGGGCATCCGCAAGCCAACGATGCCCGCCAGGCCTTCGATCTTGTGAACGAGATAGCTGTTGTCGGGATCGCCAGGCGCCACGCGCAGCAGTTCCGGCCGCTCGCGCGAGGGGACACCGACGAGCAGGCCGTAGGCAGCCTCGGATGACAAGTCCAGTCCCACCTGGCGGAACGCGCTGCCGTTGGGATTGTGGCAGTTTGCGCACGCGGCTCGCCCGGCCGAGTCGGTCGTCAGGAAGATCTCGCGCTGAATGCTCGAGAACGTCGGCGTGAGATTCGGCGTCGGTCCGGCGACGTCGGCCAGCTGTTCGTCGCATCCGGCGGCGCATGCGGCCGCCACAATCAGGGCGGCGCCCAGACGTGTCGTCACAAGGTGTGTCCTCCTATGGTTGTGCAGACGCGCGCGCGGTGACCACGAGCGCTCCCTTCATCTCCTCATGGCCATCCCTGCAGTACACGGAGCACAGAATCGGATAGCGTCCAGCCTCGTCCGCGGTGAACTCGATGACGACCGGCTCACCCCCGCGTGGAATCTCCTGTGATACCCGGAACCGCTCGATCTCGAGGCCGTGCAAGCCGTCGCCCGACCGAACCAGGAGCCGGACCCGTTCGCCTTGGGTGACCTCGATCTCGGGCGGCTCGAACGCATACCGCTTTGCAACTACCTGGATCTCGCGTAGTTCCGGCGACTGAAGGGCTGAGGGCGCGCCGGTGGCCGGCACGCACGCACCGAGGATCACCGAGGCGGCCCAGCGTCTCCTGGGGGTGACGAGTGCACGCATCCGGGCGTCAGCCGAGCAAGGAGGATGCCCTCTGAAACAAGAGGAAAAAGAGCGCAACCCGGACGATCGAATGGCGATCTCGTTACCGGATTGGTAAGTGCGAACGCGAAGCGAAAGAGGCGAGATCAATCGATGCGGTACTTCGCGAGATAGTAGCTGAGCGCCCGCTGACTGATGCCCATCAGCTCGGCGGCGTCCTTCTTGACACCCCCCGCCTGCCCCAGCGCCCGGCGGATCGTTTCGCGCTCCACCCATTCGAGGTTCTGATGCAGGCGCAACGAGGGCAATCCGGACGACGGGGCTGAAGTCGCGCCGAGCAGCGAGATCGACGCGGTGGTGATCGCGGGGCCGGTCGCGAGGACGACGGCCCGCTCGATCGTGTTCTCTAGCTCGCGGACGTTGCCGGGCCACTCGTATCGCTGCAGCGCCTGGAGGACGTCGTCGTCGACGCGGTCGATCCGCTTGCCGGTGCGCTGGCGGTGTTTGCCGACGAAGTGTTCGACGAGCACCGGGATGTCCTCGCGGCGGTCTCGCAGCGGCGGAATCGCAATCGGAATGACGTTCAGCCGGTAGTACAGGTCCTCCTGGAACCGGCCCTCGGTGACCATCTGCGTCAGGTCGCGGTTGGTCGCGGCGATGACGCGGACGTCGACGCGCTGCGTGCGTTCGGCCCCGAGCGGCTCGAATTCGCGCTCCTGCAGCACGCGGAGCAGCTTCGACTGGGTGGCCGTGCTCAGCGTGCCGATCTCGTCCAGGAAGATCGATCCGCCGTCGGCGAGCGCGAACTTGCCGCGCTTGGTCATGGTGGCGCCGGTGAAGGCGCCTCGCACGTGGCCGAACAGCTCGGACTCGAGGAGCGTTTCGGGAATCGCGGCGCAGTTCACCTTGATGAGCGGCATGTCGCGCTGCGCGCTGGAGTGGTGAACCAGCCGCGCGACCATCTCCTTGCCGGTGCCGGTCTCGCCGGTGATGAGCACCGTGCTCTTCGTCTCCGCCACCAGCGAGGCGCGCTGGATGACGTCCTGCATCGCGCGGCTGCGCCCGACGATGCCGTAATGGTTGAACTCGGCGTCACGCTCGCTGATCAGGTACTGCCGTTCGGTCTCGAGGCGCTGGCTCCTGACAGCGCGCCGGGCGAGCGACAGCAGCTCGTCGATCTCGAAGGGCTTTTCGAGGAAGTCCTCCACGCCGAGCTTGAACGCCTCGCGCACGAGCTGCGTCGTGCCGTGCGCGGTCATCATCACGATCTGCGGCCGCTCGCCAGGCGCCATCGTCTGCGCCACCTCGCGGATGAACTCCAGGCCCGTCATGCCGGGCATCACGTTGTCGACCACCACCAGATCGAAGGCTCGTTCGGCGAGATGCCGCCGCGCGTCGGGGATCGTCATCGCCTCGGCGACGTCGTGCCCGTCCTCGCGCAGCGCGCGGCCGAGGCGCTTGAGGATCTTCTCCTCGTCGTCGGCGAGGAGGATGGTGCCGTGTGTGGAGTTCATGCCTGGGGTGGTGCGGCGGATCGCGGGAGATCGAGGCGGACTTCGGTGCCCTCACCCGGCCGGCTCGAGACCTGGAGCGTGCCGCCGAGCCCTTCGACGATGTTTCTGGCGATTGGCAGACCAAGGCCGGTGCCGGCCCGCCGCGTCGTGAAGTACGGGTCGAAGATGTGCGGCATGTCCGCGGGCGCGATGCCGACGCCGTGATCCTGGATCGTAATGATCACGCGGCCGTTGAGCACGCGGGTCCGAAGCCGCACCAGCGGAGCCGCCGCGTCTCCGACCGCCGTACGGCCGTCGGTTCCGGTGCCCGCGCGCACGACCGCGCTGACGGCGTGGCGTGCGTTCGTGAGCATGTTCACCAGCGCGGTACGGAGCCGCTCGGCATCGGTGATCACGACCGGCATGGCCGGATCGAGATCGAGCGCCACCGCCGACGAGCGATCGCCGGCCCACGCCGCTTCCACCGAGGCGCGGCAGATCTCGTTCACGTCCGTGTCGGCGAGCTCGAAGCGGATCGGCCGCGCGAAGTCGAGCACGTCCGACACGATCCGGTTGAGCCGCGTCGTTTCCTCGTCGATATCGGCCACCGCCTCGCGCAGCTCCGACGACGAGACGCGCTCGCGACGCAGCGTCGAAAGCGACGCGCGAATGATCATCAGCGGGTTGCGGACCTCGTGCGCGATCACGGTGGACAGCCGGCCGAGCGACGAGAGGCGCTCCTTCTGCGCCGCCTCGCGCTGGAAGCGGGCGATCGACTCGGTCAGCGTGTTGAACGCTGCCGCCAGCGTGCGTGCGTCCTCGTCGTCCCAGGCATGGCTCTCGAGCGTCACCTTCCGGCTGAGGTCCCCTGTGGCCGCGACATCGCGCATCGCCGTCGTGATCGCCGACAGCGGCCGCGTCATCGTTCGGGCCACTCCGTAGCTGAGGAGCGTCGCCAGCAGCAGCGCGACGATGAGCACGCCGACCAGACCGGCGCGGATCGCGTCGAGGAACTGCAGCCGCTCGGTGCGCGATCTCAGGATCAACGCGACGGGTCCACCCGATGCCGCCGGGCCGCCGCCCGCCAGCGGGCGCGCCAGCACGAGGTACTCCTCGCTGCCGAGGGTGACCGAGGCGACCGACGCCGCGTGCATCGCCGGCGCGAGCGAGGAGCGCGACGCGGCGGGCAGCGTCGAGGCGAGAATGCGCCCTTCCGCCCCGAACGCAATCTCGCTCCCCGTGAGATCCCTGAACTCGGCTGCCAGCCGATCGTCCAGGAAGAATCCGACCGTGAGGCGGCCGAGCATGTCCGGCACCGCGCCTTCGAGGAAGATTGGGACGCTCACCAGCTCCAGTACGCCCCGGCCGTGCGGCTGGAAGGCGGAGATCTCCTCGGTCAGCTGGGCGTCGCGCAAGGTTGGCGGGACGTCGGCCGCGACGTCGCCCGCCCGCCCGAGCAGCCGGCCCCCCTTGCCGGTGAGGACGAGGAGGTCGGCGTTGATCTCGGCACGGTACTGGTCGGCGAGCGGCTGCACGGTGGGCGGATCGCCTGTCTCGACGGCCGCTTTCAGCTTCGGAAGGTCGGCCACCACCCGCGCCAGGCGGGTGAACTGGTCGGTGCGAGTAGCGGCATGCCTGTCGACGAGCGTCCCGGCGTCGACGAGCCCGCGCCGCAGCTCCGCTTCGGCTGCCGCCGACGCTCGCTCGTCGACGAAGTAGAACGCGACGCCGAGCGAGAGCGTGGCCAGGAGCGTGCAGGCGAGGAAGACGCGATTGGTCAGCGAGGCAGTGAGTCGCATCCCTGCGTGGGCAATCGTAGCGCAGTCCCGGGCTACGGCAGCCGCAGGACGAGCAGCAGCGTCCCGTCGTCCAGCCGCGCCAGATCGGCGCGGGGATACGGCGAGATGAGCGTCCAGGCCTCCCTCACGCGCCCGTCCTCGAGCCGTGCGCCGCGGGCGACGCGGGCGCGCGTCGGGCCGTAGAGGCGCAGCAGCCGTCCCCGATCGTAGCGGCCGGTCTGGCCGAAGGCATCCGACGGCGGCAGCGGCCGCGGCCGCCAGGCGCCCGGAACCCGGACGAGCGCCGGGTCGGCGGCGATCTCCCCGAGGACGGTGTCGAGATCGAAGGGCGACACGTACGCCAGGTACGCCTCGGCGCGAGGGCCTGCGGGCGCGAATAGCGGCAGGAACTCCGGCGCCGCGCGCCATGTCCCTCCGGGCTGGGCGACGAGCGCGGCCGCCGCGACGAGCAGCACGACCGGTATCCAGCGCAATCGACCCTCCGAGTTATACTTCCCCGTCTGTCAGGAGACCTGCGTGGCGTATATCATCTGCGAACCGTGCATCGGCACCAAGGATGCGGCCTGCGTCGACGTCTGTCCCGTCGACTGCATTCATCCCCGCAAGGACGAGCCGGGCTTTCAATCGATGGAGATGCTCTACATTCACCCGGACGAATGCATCGACTGCGGCGCGTGCGTGCCGGCATGTCCGGTTGAGGCGATCTTCGCGCTGGAGGAGACGCCGGAGAAGTGGCAGAGCTTCATCGCGGTGAACGCGACGTACTACCAGAAGTAACGTGAACATGTTCGCGCCGTCGCTGGGCGACGGCCAGAAGGAGGCGTCGAACATGCCCGCTGTCCGTGCTCTCGTGCTTCCCTGCGCGGTGGCTGCTGCCCTCCTCACGATCGTTCCGCGTGTCGGTGGTCAGGCCCTCCAGGAATCGGCCGATCCGGCGGCTCAGTATCAGTTGGCGGCGTCGTTGTACAACACCGCGCGCTACCGCGAGGCGCTCGCCGCCTACGAGGTGGCCACCCGCAGCGACGACCCGGCGCTCGTCGCTCGTGCCAGGAAGGGACGCATTCGCGCCGCCCTCCGGATTGCCGAGTTCGAACTGGCGTGGCGCGAGGCCGGGCTGCTCAACGACGGGACGAGCTCCGACGCGGAGGCGCGGACGCTGCTCGGCGACGCGCTGTGGGCCATGGGACGCTTCGACGAATCGGACCTCGCCTACCGGCGTGCGCTGGACGATGCGCCGGGGAACTCGCGCGCCCGGTTCGGTCTGGCGCGATCGCTTGCGACCCGCAACCGGCTCGACGAGGCGCTCGGCGAGGCGCTCGCGGCGGCAGGGGAGTCGCCGCAGGATCCGGAAGTCCACGCGCTTGTCGGCATGGTCTACGAGCGGGTGAACAGGTTCGAGGAGTCCGCCGAGGCGTTTGAACGCTATCTCGCGCTCCTCCCCGAGCCGCATGGTCGCGAGGATCGGCAATCGAGCATGATGGCGGTGTTCGAGAGCAAGGTGCGCCTGCTGCGGAGCTTTCACGGCCGCGTGCCCCTGCAGATGGATTCCGGCGCCGCCGACCGCCTCCACCGCGTGCCGTTCCGGCTGGTGAACAGGAAGATCGTCATGCGCGGCCGCGTCAACCGGCTGCCGGTGGAGTTCGTTCTCGATACCGGCTCCGAGCGGACCGGCATCTCGGACGCCACGGCGCGCCGCGCCGGGATCGGCACGATCACGTCAACGCTCACCGCGGGCGTCGGCATCGCGGCGCTGCGGCGGCTCGACATGGGGCGCGCCGACGAACTCGAGATCGGCACGCTGCGGATTCGCAACGTGCCGGTGGCCATCAGGCGTGCGATCCGCAACGCGCTGCCCCGGTGGCAGAACGAAAGTTTCTCGCCGCTCGCGCTCGGCCTCTCCGTCGTGGTCGATTACGAGCGCCGGGAGGTGACGTTCGCGCGGACGCTCCCCGAGAGCGACGCCGATTTCGTGCTCCCGATGCGGATGAACCGGCTGCCGATGGTGCGCGGGCTGCTCAACTCGACCCACCCGGCGTACTTCGTGGTGGACACCGGCGGCGAGCTGATCTCGATCAGCGCCGAAACGGCCGATGCGCTCTCGATGAACCCGCCCCGCCGGATTCCGCTGCGCGTGTACGGCATGTCGGGGATCGACGAGCACGCCTATCTGCTGCCCGGCGTCAACGTCGATTTCGACGACATCGAGTTCCGCAACGTCGGGCTTGCGGTGCTCAACCTGCGCGCGCCGAGCGTCCTGCTCGGCTTCCAGGTCGGCGGCATCGTCGGCCATCGGTTCTTGAGCGGGTACCGCGTGGCGATGGACATGGCACGCGGCCAGCTCCGGCTGGAGCGGTTCGGCGGGTCCGCGTCAGTGGCTGGCAGCCGATAAGAGGGAGCGACGACCACCAACTGCCGGGCTCCCAACTGCCGGGCTCCCAACTACCGGCTCCCAACTACCGGCTACCGGCTACCGGCTACCGGCTAGAAGTCATATCCGATCCACATGGCGAACCGGGCCTTGCGGAACGCGGAGCTGCCGCCGATGGTGGCGAAGCGGAGATCCTCCCACTCCTTGTTGAAGAGCGTGCGCCATGCCCAGTCGAAATGGATGGGGAAGCCCAGGGCGAAGGTTTCCAGCCCGATGCCGTAGGAAGCGCGGGCGTCGACGAGCCGCAGGCCCTCGACGCGCGTCGGCGGCCCGAACACGGGCGTCAACTGCCCGAGGAACGACTGGTTGACGCCGACGACCGGCGTGTACATCTCCGAGCTGTTCGAGAGCCACTTGAACGGCTGTCCTTCGAAGCGTGCGCCGCCCATGTCGGCGAAGAGCACGCCGCGCACGCCGCCCAGCACGCCGAGCGGGGTCAACATCGCTTCGATGAACGGGAACCGGAGCTCGGCGTTGAGGAACGTGGCCTCGGAGCCGATGAACTCCAGGTACTCGTAGCCGCGCATTTCCGAGTTGCCGCCGAAGTACAGGAAGTCCGGGGCGTCGCCCCAGCTCTTGAAGCTGCGCGCTCGAAGCGCCAGCAGGCCCGTGCCGCCCATCCGGAGATAGTAGCGGGCGTCGATGTCCGCCGTCTGGCGGCCGAGCGTGTTGCCGATGTTGGGTGAGACTTCGTACGACAGCCGCATCGTGTTGCCCGCCAGCGGCCCGAACTCCCGGAAGACGGTCGTCTCCTGGACGAAGTTGACGCCGAGCGGGATGTAGGTGCCGCGTCTGAAGAGCTCGCGCCCGAACTGCTGCTGCTGGAACTCCTGCGAGTAGGCTTCGAGGCTCGGATCGTTGAACTCCTCGCGGTACTGCAGCACGCCGCCGAACAGCTCGACCCGGCGGTACCGGTCGATCGGCCAGATGCCGAACGCGGTGCCGCCCCGGACCGTTCGCGTCGCCACCGCGAGGTCGCGATCGGCGGCAATCAGGCTCGAGAAGATCGGGTCGTAGAACACGCCTTCGAGCGCGCCGTAGAAGAACTGCGTCTGCGAGAACCCCTGCACCGAGAAGTTGAACCGCCGCGCCGCGTTGAAGAACGAGAAGGCGAGCGTGCGGTACTGCGAGATCGAGGCGGCGTACAGGCTGAACTGCTTGTCACCGAGCACGTCGCTGAAGGTGACGGCGGAGCCGCCGAACACGTCGCCGCTGCTGGTGACGCCGACGTTCACCGGCGGCCGCCCGTCGATGAACATCTTCTCGAACGGGCCCTTGCGGCGCTGGTTGTCCGCGATGAGGGTGTGGGAGAGCGGCG